>Ga0233422_10000547_pt1 | contig 18550 bp, 15 predicted proteins | sample Watercolumn_Mata_2_FD_182724 | JGI IMG/M metagenome (GOLD analysis project Ga0233422, IMG submission 182724) | Freshwater microbial communities from Lake Matano, South Sulawesi, Indonesia - Watercolumn_Matano_2014_110_MG | ecosystem: Environmental > Aquatic > Freshwater > Lake | place...
TTGGACTATCATTTCTCTTGGTGGGCCACGCAACCGTCCTCATCCAGATTCATGACAAAGTCATCCTCACCGATCCCGTGTTTACACGCACGATCGGTCTTGTCGCAAAGAGATTGACTGAGCCGGGCCTTGATCCTGAAGTGATTGGCCGCCTCAACGCTATTCTGATTTCGCACATTCATTTTGATCATTTCTCGTACAGCAGTCTCGATCTCTTGCCGCGAGCGGCCACCCTTGTCGTACCATCCGGCGGCATTCCCTACACGCCTGAGTTCAATTTTGCCGAGCTTCATGCGGCGCAGGCATGGCGCACCATTGAGCAGGATGGACTGCGAATTACTCCCGTTCCCGTTCAGCACTTCGGCGGACGGTACGGATTCGATGCATCGTGGAATGCAGAACCGACGTGGACTGGGTATGTTATCGAATATCGCGGCATCACCATCTTCTTTGCCGGGGATACGGGCTACCATCCAGAGTTCTTCAGGGAGATTGGCCAACGTTTTCGGATCGATGTCGCACTCATCCCGATAGCACCTATCGAACCGCGTGACTTCATGAGCCGCTTCCATACAGATCCGGCAGAAGCTCTTAAGGTCATGGACGATCTCGGGGCGGGTCTCATGATTCCGATTCATCATGAGACGTTTTTCCAGGGATTGGAGCCGCAGGCATCGTACGCGAAACAGATCATGGAACGGCTCATTGTCGAGCGCGGCTTGCACGAGCGTGTGAGAATACTCGAAATTGGCGAGCAGCTTGTTGTCAGGGAATAGAAGGAGCTCACGAATGAATAGAACTCGATTGACCTCGTTTCTCTTTTTGTCAGCGGTCATCTTTGCGCTGCTCATGAATTCCTGCGCCTCATCCCGGCAGGCAGCCCCCGAACGCCTTGATGCTGATCTTCAAAGGAAACTTGAAGCGGTGGTGAGCGGATTCAGAGGCGACGTTGGCGTGTATGTGAGACACCTTGTAACAGGTCAGACTGCAGCGATACAGCCCGACACTCTTTTCCCAACCGCCAGCATGGTCAAGGTCCCCATCCTTTGCGCCATCTTTGACAAGATCGAGAAAGGTGAACTGAAGTACGGTCAGGAACTGCTCTATCGCGATTCTCTGAAATATGACGACGGTGTAACAGGGTCATTCCGCGATAGCACTAAGAAACCTCTGGCCGAGCTTGTCATGTTGATGATCACCCTCAGCGACAACACAGCCTCGTTGTGGCTGCAGCAACTGGCGGGAACGGGCACCACCATCAACGAATGGCTTGAATCCAACGGCTTCCATCAGACGCGAGTCAACTCCCGCACGCCCGGGCGCGAAGCTCAGCGCAAGATCTATCAGTGGGCACAGACAACCCCGCGCGAGATGGCAACGCTCATGGCAACGATTTGTCAAGGGAATGCTGTGAGTCGTTCGGCAAGCGAGGAGATGTTCCGCGTCCTGTCGAAGCCGTACTGGGATGGTGAAGCCGTTTCACAGATCCCCTCGACTGTTCACGTGGCCTCAAAAAGTGGGGCGGTGAATGCGTCAAAGTCCGAGGTGGTCCTTGTGAATGCTCCTGGAGGCGACTACGTTTTCTGCGTGATCACGAAGAATCAGCAGGACCAGCGGTGGGTGCATGACAATGAAGGATATGTTCTGATCCGCAACATTTCAAGGCTTCTTTGGACCACCTTTGGCGATGGGCGCGACTGGAAACCTCAACCGGGAAGCGAGAAGTGGGCAAAGTGAGCGTGTTCCGGCTAAGAATTCGCTGGATCGCGCCTGCCTGATAGCGGTCTCATTGAATATGACGAGCCGTTTTGTTACACTGATTGCAGGCAGCTATCTTTCGTTGCGTTAACGTACATCTTCGCGGTACCTGAGGTTCATCTTTCTCATCCAGGCATCCATGCCGCCATCGGGACATCAGGATCCAGCGCTTCGTACCCTTGAAGAAGAAAACGTTCGTCTCAAGCGCGCGGTGGAAGAGCTTTCCGTGCTCAACGATCTTGCCCGCGCCATCGGCGCATCCCGCAACACACAGGAGATCATTCAGACTATCGTCCGTCGCTCACTCCGTGCGGTCGGAGCTGAGCAGGGCGTCATCACGCTTGTTGAAGAGCAATCCCAGCAAGCAATGAAGACTTTTGTGCGTACAATGGTGTCCTCGCGCGAACAGGAGCATTTTCATTTCAATCAGGCCCTCCTGGGATGGATGCATCTCAACAAGAAGCCGCTCGTTCTCTGCGATCCGAAAAACGACGAACGCTTCCATGGCGTCGCCTGGGATGATTCCATCCACACTCTCATCGCTGTTCCTATGATGGTGAAGTCCGAACTGCGCGGCGTCCTGACTGTGTACAACAAAAAGGAAGGAGTTCCTTTTGCTGAAGACGATCAACGGTTGCTCGCGATCATCGCGACTCAGTCAGCACAGGTCGTTGAGAATGCCCGGCTTCACGAGAAGGAGCTAGCGCTGCTCAAGATACAGGATGAGCTTCGGCTTGCGGCGCGGATTCAAACCGAATTGCTGCCGCATACTCCTCCCGCTGTTGTGGGATACGAGATTGTCGGGAGATCGATCCCCGCGCAGGAAGTTGGCGGTGATTACTATGACTTCATTCCGATTGACGAGCACCGATGGGCAGTCTGCATCGGCGATGTCTCCGGCAAAGGGCTCCCGGCCTCTCTTCTCATGGCCAATTTGCAGGCAACCTTGCGCGGACAAACGAGCGCGACTGTTGATCCCAAAGCGTGCCTCGAGCGGTCTAACCAATTGCTGTTTCAGAGTACAAGTCCGGAAAAATTTGCCACTCTCTTCTACGCCATCCTCGATCATCGTGAGCACAGACTCTCGTACGCAAACGCGGGACACGAGAATCCGTACCTCTGTTGCGGCAGTCTCGGCACAAAACGCCTGACGACCGGCGGCATTCCCCTGGGTATGTTGCCGGAATTCGCATTTGAGCAGGAGTCGCTTGCCCTCGACGATGATACGCTCCTCGTAGCCGTTTCAGATGGAGTCACCGAAGCAATGAATGCGCAAGAAGAGCAGTTCGGAGATGAACGCGTTGCCGAGGTGGTCAGCCAGTGCAAGGGCTCATCGGCGTCCCAGATCATCGATCACATTGTCACTGCTGTCAAGAACCACGTAGCAGGCACCCCTCAATCTGACGACATCACCATCGTCGTCGTGCAGCGAAAGAAGCAATAGGACTTCCCTCGATGAGGAACAGATGCCAATACACCAATGGACACCTCTTGCCAGACAGTGATTCTCAAATCTGCCAATGAACGAGAGCGAAACACATACGCGGTGAGACAAACTATTATGAGGAGGGCGATATGACGACTGCGCAAAACATACTTCAGGTGAAGGGAGCGGGCGTTTGGTCTGTCGAGCCTGATACTCCGGTCATATCAGCGCTGAAGGTCATGCATGAAAAGAACATTGGGGCGCTTGTTGTCGTCAGGGACAACGCAGTACTCGGCATAATATCTGAGAGGGATTATGCACGCAAACTCGCGCTCAAAGGACGGTCTGTCGACAGTGCGACGGTCCAGGATCTGATGACCACCGGAGTCATCACGGTGACACCAGACCAAAGCTTGGACCTGTGCATGGATCTCATGACGGCCAAACGAATCCGTCATCTTCCGGTTGTCGATAACGGAAAGCTGGTCGGGGTCATCTCTATTGGAGATGTGGTGAAGGCTGTCATTTCAGAAAAAGAGGATCTGATCAGACATCTGGAGAACTATATTACTGGCGCACGATAGAACGAGAGGAGAGCATCGTCGGGTCAATTGGCCCATTGAATCGATTGAGAAGGGGGATCCTCCGCTTGTGGGGTGTTCAGGGGGCAAGTGACCGGGCCATCAAGACATTGGTAGATTAACAAGAAGGGACGGCCCCCTTTGTTCTCGATCGCTTCACATCGCTTTCATTGTGCTGGTGTAAATTTCTCCACCTGGTTCTTTATCGGCGTCAGTGTCCGCAAGTACTTATAGATTGCGGCGAGATCCCTTTCCGTCATGCCGGCATACATACCCCACGGCATCGTTGACTGATATCCGACGTCTGAAACCTTTGTGCTCTTTGCTTCCGTCGAGCTGTAGTATTTAAACCTCACGACGAAGTCTGTCTCCGACCATGCTCCGATTCCGGTTGCCTCGTCTGGTGTTATGTTTGCGGACCGGACAATGGATTTGTCCGGAAATCGAAATTCAAATCCTCCGGCGAACTCCATTCCCGCCACCGGCTTCCCCTTCACCTGCCTCGTATGACATTCGGCGCAGGAAGCTACGTTCGTAAGGTACTTTCCGTACTCATAGATCCTTGACGTGTCGGGCTCCGCTGCCTGGGAGCGTCTGAGCGGGATCGTGCGCACGATGAGGTTCATCGGAAAGTTCAGCTTCGTCTCGGGCGGCTTGTTCTCGATCGGCGCGAGCGATCGGATATATGCAATGACGGACAGAACATCTTCTTCACTCATCGAGTTGTACCGCGTGTAGGGCATGAGTGGAAACATTGCTTTGCCATCCTTATCGACCCCCGAGGTAATTGCGCGATAGAGGACGCCATCGTTCACGGAGCCAAGTGCAGCAGGAGTGATATTGTGCGCGACGATCGTTCCAGGGAATCCCAGGGATTCATCAAAGACCTCACCTCCCTTTCCTTCGGTGCCGGGGACAATCGGGCCGGCGAAGTACTCCCAGTTTCTTGTTGAGTGGCAGTCGGTACAGACGGCAACATGGTTTGCGAGATACGCACCGCGGTCGAGCCTCTCGGGCGTTATGGTAACGGTGAGGTCGCGTACGGGATCAACGGCAGGATATCGGAGAAACAAGTAGCCAAGTCCAAGACCAACGATAGCAACGACGACTCCAACGCCCCAGGCGAGAATCTTCAGCACCTTCTTCATCAGCCCTCCATTTGTTGAGTTGCCTCCCTGCGCCTCACGTGGCGGGGTGTACTACCGTACCGTCACCGGGCAATGAATTGTCGTATGCAGAATCAACCGCAATTCGTGGCCATTCGTTCCCACGAATCAAACGCTCCACCTCAGCGCGTTGAAGAAACCTTAACGAATTAAGGCCTTTTTGTGCACTGATCCGGCCGGTTCCGTTATTGAGTAATTTGATCTGGCATTCGCCATATTGGGAGGTAGTTTTCGCCCCCCACCCGTCTCCCCAACGGGGCTTTCGCAGATCCATTCTCGTTCGCGGTCCTGAATTCGTGCGCCACGTTCCCCGCCACATTGAAAAGGCACGATACCGTGATCGGTCAGACCATCTCTCACTACAAGATCCTCGAGAAGCTTGGTGAAGGTGGAATGGGCGTTGTGTACAAAGCCCAGGACACCAAACTCTTGCGACCCGTCGCGCTGAAGTTCCTCACGCCCGACATGACGCGTGATCAGGATGCGAAGAGGCGCTTCATCCAGGAGGCGCGTGCGGCCTCGGCACTTGATCACCCCAACATCGCCGTCGTCCACGATGTGGACGAGACTCCCGATGGACATTCGTTCATCTGCATGGCGTACTACGACGGTCAAACGTGCAAGACAAAAGCCAGGATTTTCACCTCGTCGAGGGCATCTCGCCCCCTGACATGATCATCGAGTAGTCGGATTTGAGCTGCACAGATTATTTGCATCGCACGGGGGGACGGGAGAATACTATTCTCTTCTGCCTGTGCTTTCCTTGGAAGAGCGATTTTTCTTGCTGCAGGGGCACCTCCTCCGCAATCTCACTCACCCGTTCCTATTAGTCATTATCTTGTTTCTTTAGAGGGGAATATTCATATTCCTCTTGTGGTCATCTGTCCGCCCTTTTCTCCTTTCTGGATTTCATCCCTGCATTTCGCCTGGAGGAACGCATGAAGCTGTGGCTCTCCGTTTTTGTCCTGTTCGCTTGTCATTCGTCTCTCATCGCCCAAAGTACTATGACAAACTGGGAAACTCTCTTTCGGGAGATCCCGGCTCCCGAGCGTATTTCAGGCTACGTCCATCGCCTTGCTGCCCGTCCACACCATGTCGGTTCCGAATACGGAAAGGACAATGCAGAATGGCTTGTTTCCACCTTCAAACAGTGGGGACTCGATGCTCAACTCGAGACGTTCAATGTCCTCTTCCCCACCCCTAAAGAACGGCTCGTCGAACTCCTCGAGCCGAAGCGATTCAAGGCGATTCTGCAGGAGCCTGCGATCAGCATTGACCCCACGTCAAGTCAGCAGACGGAACAACTTCCTACTTACAACGCCTATTCCATCGATGGCGATGTGACCGCGCCGCTTGTGTACGTGAACTATGGAATCCCAGAGGATTATGAACGGCTAGAGCGCCTTGGGATTTCCGTCAAGGGGTGCATCGTTCTTGCCCGCTATGGGGCATCGTGGCGCGGAATCAAACCGAAGCTCGCGGCAGAAAAGGGCGCTGTCGGCTGCATCATCTATTGTGATCCAAAGGATGATGGCTACTATCATGGAGATGTGTTTCCCGAGGGTCCATGGCGGCCGAAGGACGGTGTACAGCGCGGAAGCGTCATGGACATGCCTCTCTATCCGGGAGATCCCCTGACCCCAGGAGTCGGTGCTACACAGGATGCAAAGCGACTTGATCGCAACGACGCGAAGACTCTCACGAGGATTCCGGTGCTTCCGATTTCATATGCCGATGCTCTACCCCTACTTTCTTCGTTGAAAGGTCCCGTATCTCCTGAGGGCTGGCGTGGTGCCCTCGGCATCACATACAAGATCGGACCTGGACCGGCAAAGGTACGGTTGAAAGTAAAATCGAACTGGGAAATCAAGACTATCTACGACGTCGTTGTAAAGATTCCGGGAGCGGTCTTTCCTGACGAGTGGATTATCCGCGGGAATCATCATGATGCATGGGTGAACGGTGCACAGGATCCAATTTCCGGTGTTGCTGCCGAGATGGAGGAACTGCGCGCATATGCCGAACTGCTCAAGAAAGGCTGGAAACCAAAACGGACAATTATCTATTGCCTCTGGGACGGAGAAGAAGAAGGGCTGCTCGGTTCCACTGAATGGGTTGAGACACATGCTGATGAGCTGAAACAGAAAGCTGTTCTCTATATCAATACCGACTCAAATGGCCGTGGCTTTCTTGGTGTCTCAGGATCGCACTCTTTTGAGAAGTTCATCAACACTGTCGCGCGCGACATTGAAGATCCGGAGACAAAGCTCTCTGCCTGGAAGCGCAGCCAGCTTCAGCGCATTGCCAGCGCGGCATCCGCTGAAGAGCGCCAGGAATTGAGAAGTCGGGAAGATCTGAAGATCTGGGCCCTCGGTTCCGGCTCCGACTACACTGCGTTCATTGATCATCTCGGCATTGCGGCGCTTGATCTCGGATACGGAGGCGAAGATGGCGGGGGTATCTATCATTCCATCTATGACGACATCTACTGGTACACCCGGTTTGCCGACACAGCATTCGTCTACGGACGAACGCTTGCGCAGACGGTTGGCACCGCGGTTATTCGTGTTGCGGATGCAGACCTGCTTCCATTTCATTTCGGCAATTATGCAAGCACCGTCCGCGGCTATGTTGACGAACTGAAGCAACTGTTGACCAACATGCAAGAGCGGCATAAAGAGGGGAACCGTCAGCTTGACGAGGGTGTCTTCAGGGCGACCGCGGATCCAAAGAGACCGCTCGTTCCACCGGCGCGAAGAGAAATTCCGCCTCACCTGAACTTCGCTCCACTGGAGAATGCCGTAGATGTTCTGGCGCGTAGTTCCGAACGCTTTGATGTGATCGCAGCAAGAGTGTCTTCGGGTTCCCTCTCTGATGAAACGGTACGACGTGTCAACAAGAAACTCATCCAGTCGGAGAGAATGCTCGTCAATCCCGATGGACTTCCCGGGCGACCCTGGTTTAAGAACCTCATGTACGCCCCAGGTCTCTACACCGGATACGGTGTAAAGACAATTCCCGCTGTCCGCGAGGCCATCGAACGGGAACAATGGAAGGAAGCCGAGTATGAAATCACACGTGTAGCTGCAGCCCTCGCAGCCCAGGCCTCGGTCATATCCTCAGCCGCTTCTGAGCTGGAAGGGGCGTTTCAATAATCCATGCGCTACCTACTGATAGAAATCAGCTTCCCTGCCCCCTACCCCAAAGGAGAATGACATGAAATCGCTGAAAGCTCTCATGATTGCGCTCTTCATCGTATCTCTGGCTGGCATTGCACAGACCAAATTCACCGCGATCAAGTGCGGCAAGTTGATCGACGGGAAGGCTGACACGCCGATAGAGAACGTCACCATTCTCCTCGAGGGGAACAAGATCAAAGAAATCGGGAAAAGTGTCACTGTCCCGGGCGGCGCGACTGTTATCGACCTTTCAGGAGCAACTGTGCTCCCCGGCCTTATCGACGCACACACGCATATTCTCCTGCAGGGTGATATCACCACCGAAGATTACGACGTACAGGTACTGAGGGAATCCATTCCCTACCGGACCCTCCGCGCATCGCTCGCCTGCAAGACATCTCTTATGAACGGGTTCACGACTCTTCGCGACCTCGGAACTGAAGGAGCGATGTACGCGGATGTCGATCTGAAGAAGGCAATCAACAAGGGAATCATCGATGGGCCCCGGTTGTTTGTGGCCGGCCGCGCGATCAACTCTACAGGTCACTATCTTCTCTCCAACAAGGAATTTGCCTGGGAACTGAAGATGCCGAAGGGACTTATCGAAATTACAGGAACAACGGAAGCGCGCCGAGCAGTTCGGGAAGAGATCTCGTACGGAGTTGACTGGGTCAAGATCTATGTCGATCGCAGTTACTGGAGACTTCCTGACGGGTCGTTCCATAGCCTTCAGAATTTTACTGCTGAAGAGCTGAACGCTCTCGCTGACGAGACCGCCATGCACCGCAAGAAGCTCTCGGTCCATGCAGTGACTCCTGACGGAATCATTCCTGCGATCAAGGCCGGCGCAGCGTCGGTGGAACATGGATTTGGGATCAATGACGAGTGCATCAAGCTAATGGTGGAAAAGGGTGTGTACTGGTGTCCGACGATCCATGTCAACGCGTTCGTAGCAGAGGGACGCGCCGTTGCCGGGAATTCGATTAACAAAGTATTTGCAGAAGTTCTTCCGACAACTTTCAATAAGGCTGTCAAAGCCGGTGTCAAGATCGCTTTTGGCACTGACGCAGGAGGATATGACTGGACAGAGAATCAGGCAAAGGAATTTTCGTACATGGTTAAGTGGGGAATGACGCCGATGCAGGCGATTAAAGCGGCAACAACCGTCGCTGCAGAACTTCTCGACATGAAAGGAAGGATTGGAGAAATCTCACCGGGGGCATTTGCCGACATTGTAGCCGTCAAGGGAGATCCTCTGAAAGAAATCGGTGTTCTCGAAAAAGTGGGATTTGTAATGAAAGATGGCAAGGTGTACAAAGACACGATACGCGACAACGCACGATAGCGGATAGCGGCGGTTTGCAGAACTGGGACGGGTTGCTCAAACTACCACTTAAGCCCCTTAAGTGGTGACACTAAGTGTAAATGCAAATCGTTCATCAAAGACTGCAAATGCAATTAACGAATAACACCAGCTTACCCGACTGACCATCATTCACATAGCGTATGTCAAAGAACTTCATCATCCTCTTGATTCTTATGTCCTCCATCGCCCATGACATATCCGCCCAAGACCGCTCGCAGGCGAGATCCATGGTGATCACTCGCCATGGAATCGTCGCAGCGGAAAGTCCACTCGCAGCTCAAGCGGGAGCCTCTATCCTGGCAAACGGTGGAAATGCCGTAGATGCAGCAATTGCCGCAAACGCCGTGATGGGACTCGTTGCGCCTATGAGCAATGGCATCGGAGGCGATCTCTTTGCATTGGTTTTTGAGGCGAAGTCCGCCCGCCTTCATGGCCTGAATGCCAGCGGCTGGGCTCCCTCCGGGCTGAGTATTGAGATGCTCCGCGCAAAAGGATTTACATCGATGCCCTATCGGGGTGTTCACTCCATTACGGTGCCAGGCACCGTCGATGGCTGGGCAAAACTCCTTGAACGATTCGGAACAAGGCGGTTCGAAGAAATTCTCGCCCCGGCTGTGCGGCTCGCCGAGGAGGGCTTCCCGGTTACCGAGCTCGTCTCAGGACTATGGTCATCAAACGCGAATGCAATTGACGCTGACGCGGCGGCTGCGAAGACATTTCTTCCGACGGGGAGGAGTCCTAAGGTGGGCGAGATTTTTCGAAATCCAGCGTTGGCCAAATCCCTCCGCGAAATTGCTGCCCAGGGACGCAGCGCATTCTACACGGGCCCCATTGCAGACCGCATTATTGCCTGCTGTGCACAACTGGGCGGCACCATGACAAAAGCCGACCTTGCGGATTTTTCCAGCGAATGGGTGGAACCGATCTCCACTTCGTATCGGGGCTGGACTATTTACGAGATCCCTCCAAATGGACAAGGAATCGCAGCCCTGATAATGCTCAACATGATGGAGCAATTCCAGCTCGGAACTCTCGGCCACAACTCCGCCACGGCACTTCATATCATGATCGAGGCCAAGAAGCTTGCCTATGCAGACATGCTCCGCTTTGTTGCCGATCAGAGGTTCTCAAAGGTTCCGGTTAATGGTTTGCTCGACAAACAGTACGCTGCAAAACGCGCACGGCTGATCGACACCGCGAAAGCAAACTGCGCGCCGGAGGCGGGTTCCCCGCCGCGGATCGGCGATGACACCATCTATCTCTCTGTCGTTGACAAAGACGGTAACATGGTATCGCTCATCCAGAGTAACTACGAGAATTTCGGATCAGGCCTTGTCCCCGAAGGAACCGGCTTCGCGCTTCAGAATCGCGGAGCGCTTTTCACGCTCGACCCCAATCATCCCAATGCGCTCAAAGGACGAAAGCGACCCCTTCACACAATCATTCCAGCATTCATGGAAAAGGGGGATGTCAAAATTGCATTCGGAATCATGGGCGGATGGAACCAATCGCAGGCACATGCACAGTTTGTATCAAATGTCGTCGACTACGGGATGAATATTCAATCGGCACTCGAGGCAGCCCGGTTCCGCAAGTCGACGTTTGAAGGCTGTGACCTGCAAATTGAAGCGCGCGTACCCGCCGCGGTCCGATCCCGGTTGGAAGAAATGGGCCATCGACTGGAGGTCCGCGGGGACTTCTCGACCGTCATGGGAGGCGGTCAGGCGGTGATGCGGGACTTCAAGACAGCTGTGAATTCTGGCGCGTCCGATCCGCGCAAAGACGGGGCTGCGATTCCCGAACCGATACGGTAGTCGCTCGTTCCGAAGGAACAACTGCACAGAACTTCCCTCTTTCCTGCTGATAGCTCCATGCTCAAAAATGCTATTTTTGATGTAGACGGAACACTCGTCGATTCAAAACGAGATATCGCCTCCGCACAACTCTGGGTTCTACAGCAGCTCGGTGTCGATACTTATCGGCTGGAGGATCTCTATCCCCTCATCGGCAAGCCATTGACGGAAACGTTTGCCTCGCTACTTCCATCATCCCTCCATGATCGCATCGCTGAAGCTGCCAATCTCTACAAAGAGCGATACCCTCCCCGGGCGCTTGACACCACGACGCTTTTCCCCGGCGTTCGTGAGACCGTTGAGGCTCTTTGCAGGAACGGGATCAACCTCGCCACCGCGACAACAAAGCTCACTGCCGGCACTCGGCGTGTCCTGACCCACTTCGGCATCGTAGAGCACTTTGTTCAGATTCAGGGGAGTGATGATATGCCGTTCAAACCTGATCCGTTCATCATCACGAAGATCCTTTCTGACCGGGGATGGGAAAAGAAAGACACCCTCATGGTTGGCGACACTGACAACGACATTGAGGCAGGAAAACGGGCAGGAATCAGAACGTGTGGTGTAACATACGGATCATTGACAAAACAACAGATTCTTCATCACAAGCCAGATTATGTGATTGATTCGATTGAGGAGTTGCTGACGTTGATCCAGGATTCGGCATTTGAATGACCGAGTCCCAATCAGAGATTAGATCTCTTCTCCAGAAGGGGTCCGGCGGGCACATTTACCGTACAATGGAAACAATCAAAACAGCCCTTTTCCATATCAATCACGATTCCAAAGGTCGTCCGGGCAGTGGCACTCCTTCCAGGTGGAGAATGGAGGATTCTGAAGCCCGGTACAACAATTCTCCGATCGAAATCGGAATCTCAGTCGCCCCGCAACAACTGAGATTTGATAACGTCCTATGAGGAGATCACCACCGCATTCATTGTTCTCCTCTCTGAAGGGAGGTCAATCATGAAACGTCACCTTGATCGCCGCACATTTCTGCATCGCACTCTGACCTCTGCCGCTGGCGCCTTGCTTGCCCCTCTTCTTCCAAGAGCGCTCTTTGCGGAGACCGTTACTCCCATTCCAGATCTCAAACTATGCGCTGTGTCGGGCGACCGCCTCTTCGAGAACACATTTGCTGCAGTCGAAGCGATCGGAGGCATGAACCGGTTTGTCAAGAAAGGTTCTTCGGTGGCGCTCCTGATCAATTCCGTTTTCGACCGACCCGGCACCTACGTCAATCCCGACATTTCTCTTGCCGTTGCCAAGATGTGTCTCGACGCCGGAGCCAAGAGCGTCATCACACTTGAAAGTACCCCCGTGTCATACTGGCGCAGGGCTACCCAGGCCGGGAAGCTGTCGAAAGAAATTAGTCTGATCGGCCGCTCCAGCCAGAAGAAGGATTTCACGGTCGGCAAAGGAAAATCGATTAAGGACGGCTCCGTCTGCTCGGAGCTCCTCTCGTGCGACGTGTTTATCAACATCCCCATCATCAAAGATCACGAAGGCACCCGTTACACGGGGAACCTGAAGAACATGATGGGGGCATTTTCATCATCGACCTGCCGGCGTTGCCATTTCGGCGATCAATCCATTTTGAAGCAGCTCTTCCAGGGTTACTACAGCAAAATGGAGCTTCTCGCCCAGTCCATCGCGGATCTCAACCTTGTGCGTACTCCCGATCTTTGCGTGGCTGATGTCACCGAAATTCTTGCCACGAACGGGCCTGTCGGACCGGGCCGGCTGAAGACGCCGATGCAGGTCGTTGCGGGTACCAACGCCGTCGCAGTCGACATGTACGGTGTAACACATCTTGGACTCGATCCTGCCGAGCTTCTCGTCATCCAGCGTGCTCAAGACCATGCACTTGGACCCAGAAGCCTTAAGGAAGTAACAATCATAACTAAATGATGTCGCAGGAAGAGTACACGAGAAGTTCATGTTTCGCTCTGTGAGGCTTGGGTTCAAAGTCTCGGTTCCGTGTCCCCGGATTCATGCATCTTCCCTCAAAGAGTTTTACATTCAGCAAGAGGCTCCTTGAACATCTTTCTCTGTATCACCCTAATCTGAATGTCCGAGTCCAAACAACAGTCCGAGTATTTACTGGGCGTCAACGAACGGGAACTTGCGCGGTTGCAGTTTCAACATGCCATCTGGGGGCCCGTCACACAAAGCTTCCTGCAACGACTAGGAACCACGGCTGGATGGCGCTGCCTCGATGTCGGTGCCGGACCCGGACTTGTTACGACTGATCTTCGCGAACTCGTTGGCGAGAGCGGCGAGGTCATAGCCCTTGACCCGTCAGAGCTCTATATTACATGGTTGGAACAGCAGGTTGCCAGGAGAAACTGGAGTAATGTGCGCTGCATCCAGGGTACGGCCGAGGAAGCTCCGCTTCCACGAGGGCATTTTGACATTGTGTTCGTACGCTGGGTGATTGCATTTGTGCCAAACCCCGGGAAATTCCTTGCGAGACTCGCCGCAACGCTGAAGCCCGGCGGCATCCTCGCAATTCAGGACTACTACTACGAAGCTTTGTCCCTCTACCCTCACGGAGGACCGTGTGATGAGATGGCCAGCATCGTGCGTGCGTATTATCGATCGGCCGGCGGCGATGCCTACATTACCGCAAAAGTTCCAGGCTGGTTCCGAAATCACGGCCTGACTCTTACCGATTTTACTCCAACCTGCCTCTGCGGAGGCCCCGATAGTGACGTCTTCGAGTGGGCATATCAATTCTTCTCCCAACATATACCATTGATGGCAGATCGGGGATTGATCTCACGCGACAAAGCAGAGGCGCTTCTGGCCGACTGGAAGGATCATCGGAATAATCGCGATACTCTTTTCTTCTCCCCTCTGGTCGTTGACGTGGCGGGAACTCTTCCCCAGTGAACATGACAAGAATCCCGCTCTCCCTGTGCATCACACTGTCTCTCACATCCGCACTCCCCGATGGAAACGCCGTCCCACGGAATTACACTTCTCTTCTCATATCTGGAGTTTCTCAAGAAAAATGCCGTCATTACTGATCAGACAGCAACGCGCAGATAACATCTATTCGAGGAGAACGCCTTGATGATGAGTTGTACACGTTTCCTGCTTCTCGCTTCCCTCCTGTTCACAGGCACACTTCAGTCTCAGACTCCAGCCATCGAGTACAAGCTCGGCATGTCCCGGCCGTGGACGCATTTGCTCGAAGTGGAGCTTTCATTCACAGGTCTGCCTGCCGGTACGCCGTCGCTCGATTTTCAGATGCCTATCTGGAGGACAGGACGGTACATCGTGTTCGATTTTCCCGGCGGCGTTCAGGAGTTCGGGGCATTCGACGGTTCGGGATCTCCCCTGACCTGGACCAAAACCGACAAGTCCACGTGGAGAGTAAAGAAGGGCCGCTCGACGGCGGTATCGGTGCGCTACAAAGTTTACGCAAATGAATTCGACCAGCGCACGCGAGGCTTGAACGATGAACATGCCTTTGTTGACGGCTGCGGCGTGTTCATGTTTCTCCAGCAATACCGCTCAGTCCCCATACGCCTCACCGTCATTCCGTACAACGACTGGCACGTGACAACCGGGCTCGAAAAGATAGCCGGGGAAGAGAACAGGTTTCTTGCACCGAGCTTCGACTTTCTCGCGGACGCACCACTCGAGATCGGTCATCAGAAAGACTATGAATTTGAGGTTGAGGGAAGGAAGCACGTCATCAGTATCTACGGATCTGCAAGCGTTAACATTGAAAACATGATTGCAGATTTCAGCAAGCTCATTAAGGCGAATAAAGAATTCTGGGGCGAGCTGCCATATGACCGCTACGTCTTCATGTTCCATTTCGGCGAAGGCGGGGGTGCCACGGAGCACATGAATTCCACGATCATCCAGGGCCGGCCGATTACGTCCAAAGATCCCTCTTCTCATCGGGGTATCCTCGGCGTTACATCCCACGAGTACTTTCACACATGGAACGTCAAACAACTTCGGCCGAAGAATCTTCTCCCCTACGATTTCACAAAAGAGAACTACGTGCGAGAACTCTGGGTCGCGGAAGGAACAACGTCGTACTACTCGGGTATTCTCCTGAATCGTGCCGGCCTTGGATCATCCTCAGGTCCCCTCGACATGCTGGCGCGAACCGTACAGGAAGATCGCCAGCGCCCGGGAAATCTCATTCAACCCGTCGCTCAGGCAAGTTTCGATTCGTGGGTGAAGGGCAGAGGAAATCCGCAATCGTACAATGCGGAATCCGATTTCTACGGAAAGGGCGCCACCGTCAGTTTGGTCCTCGATCTGGAGATTCGTCATCGGTCGAACAACAAGTACTCTCTCGACGACGTGATGCGAACGCTCTACAAGCGCTTTCCTCTCAGCGGCGGCGTCGGTTATACGAACGACGACCTTCAAGCGATCGCGGAGAAGCTCTCTGGCAGCAGCCTCGCGCAGGTATTCAAAGACTATGTGTACGGTGCAGCGCCGGTTGACTGGGAGAGAATTCTCTCCTACGCGGGGCTCGAACTCCGCGCCAGAGACACAGATCGCAGACCAGAGCTCGGACTACGTGCATTTGACCGTGATGGGAAAGTTCGCGTTGCCCAGGTGATCGCCGGATCGGCAGCATATGACGCCGGCATTGATCTCGGAGACGAGATTATCGCTCTCAACGGCGGACGCGTGAGTCAGGCAAGAGATCTCACCGACCGTATCCTTGATCTCAAAGCCGATGACAAAGTGCAGCTAACGTATTTCCGCAGAGATCGACTGAAAGAAATTGAGATCTCCCTGCGGCTCCCTGCGGTCCCTGCATATTCGGTCACAAAAACAGCAAATCCCACGCCTCTGCAGAAGTCGATCTACGAATCATGGACAAGGGCGACGTGGTGATTGAACAGAATGGAGGAGTAAGAACACGGCTTGCTTTTGACGTCTTGCTTCTAACGTTTCACGTCTCACGACCCAGGAACATACTTTGATTTACTACGGAGGATACCAATGAAGAAGATCCTCATTGCATTTCTGGAGTACGGATTCATCATCGGCATGATGATCCTGATCGCCGCGTTCGTCGGTCTCCCACCCGGTGAAGAGTTTTCCCTTCAGAAGATACCTGCGCCATCAATCCCGAGGTTTGTACAGGGCGTCGAGCCGTGGGACAAGGATCTGACGCTGCCTACCCGGAGCGACCGGATCGCGAACTACACAATGGACGTCCGGCTTGACACAAAGACCAACATCATTCATGGATGGGAGATTCTTGAATGGAAGAACACGACGGGGCGGGCACAGCAGGAATTTCCATTTCATTTGTATCATAACGCCTGGAAAAACAATCGCAGTACGTTCTTCAAGGAAGAAGGCGGACGTCAGCCCGAACGCCTGGCGAGTGACAAGGATTTCGGCTATACGAATGTAAAGAGGGTAACGGTGCTCGATGCGAAGGGAGAAACAGACATCACCGGTACCTTCAAATACATCCAGCCGGACGACGGGAACAAAGACGATCAGACTGTCTGTCAGGTACGCGCCCCAAAACCTGTTCCAAACGGACAAACCATCCGCTTCAAAATCGAGTTTGAAACAAAGCAGCCGACCCCGGTTTCGCGTACCGGAGCGATTCGCAACTATCACTTCGTTGCCCAGTGGTTCCCCAAGATCGGCGTCTGGTGGCAGGGCGGGTGGAATTGTCATCAGTTTCACGCCAATACAGAGTTCTTTGCGGACTTCGGCGTGTACGACGTGAAGATCACCGTCCCCGACACCTACGTCATTGGAGCAACGGGGGGCATTGCGAAAAGCACTGTGCAAAACAGCGACAGCACAATTACACACCAGTTTTATCAGGAAGATGTCCACGATTTCGTTTGGGTCACATCCCCGGACATCGTGGCGACGGTTCGTAAGTTCCGGCATGTGGAGATGGAGGAGGGCGAGCGGCCTGACCGGCATCATCCGTTGAAGGAAGTCACCGTCATTCTGCTGACTCAGCCGCAGCGCGACAACATGATCGAGCGATACTTCACAGCAACGTTTAACGCATTGCGGTACTATGGCGAGTGGTACGGTGAATACCCGTACGACGCGATCACCGTCGTTGATCCCGCAAATGGCAGCGCATCAGGGGGCATGGAATACCCCACGCTCTTCACCGGCGGTACAACCCGGTACAGCCCAAAAGAGAACTCCTCCCCGGAGGGTGTGACCGTCCACGAATGCGGCCACCAGTGGTGGTATGGCTTAATCGGGAACAACGAATTTGAAGAGGCGTGGCTCGACGAGGGCTTTAATACATATTCCACGGATCGCGTGATGAATGTTGCGTGGCCTCCGTTCAAGCTCATGCGCACATTCTTTGGCGGAAGGGGCGCTGACAGCTATGTCGGTATTCCCTATGTGTTTCATGACATCGATGCTCCCCCCCTCGGACCCAGCGATGCCGGTATCCGCTACATGGGAGAGAACGACATCATGATGCGGTACGGGTGGGAGTACTACCAAACGTACGGGCTGAACTCGTACACGAAGCCCGCGCTCTCTCTGATCATGCTCGAACGGTATCTTGGCGAGGAAAAGATGTATCGCGTTCTTCGCACGTACCACCATCGCTACCGCTTCAAGCATCCGACAACGCAGGATTTCATCAACGTCGTCAACGAGGTGAGCGGAAAGAACATGGGGTGGTTCTTTGAAAACACCTGGTTCAGTGCAAACCTCTTCGACTACAGCATTGACAACATCACAAACCGAAGAGTTCCACCCCGGGCGGGCATTTTCAACATGAACGGCCAGCCCAATGACTCCAGTGTCCCGGAACAGCCAAAACAATATGAATGTGAGGTGGTCGTCAAGCGCGAAGGAGAAGCCGTTGCTCCTGTTGACATCATGATCGTCTTTAAGAATGGCGACATCCGGCGCGAAGGATGGGACGGACAGTACCGCTGGAAGAAGTTCACCTATCAGACCGATTCGCCGGTCAGCTATGCGATTGTAGATCCCGAAAAGAAACTCGCCCTCGACATCAACTACAACAATAACAGCAAAGTAGCGCGAGATCCGGGGTACAGGTCGCTCGCAGCACGCAAGCTTGCGGCAAAGTGGATGTTCTGGGTACAGAACTACTTTGAATTTGCCTCATTCTGAGGCAATAGACGCAAAAGCCGAAGCACGAATATCAAAATACGAAGGTCACTCGAAACACAAAAATGAGAAGTGTAAGGCCCGTTTTGGAAT
>Ga0233422_10000550_pt1 | contig 18461 bp, 22 predicted proteins | sample Watercolumn_Mata_2_FD_182724 | JGI IMG/M metagenome (GOLD analysis project Ga0233422, IMG submission 182724) | Freshwater microbial communities from Lake Matano, South Sulawesi, Indonesia - Watercolumn_Matano_2014_110_MG | ecosystem: Environmental > Aquatic > Freshwater > Lake | place...
CAAAAATTTCTTTTACTTCATCGGGCACAAAAAATTCTTCATCGTAATTCCACTCTAAATTCTTTTTTGTTTTTAATAATTCATCTTTTCCTAAAGGCGAACCGTGAACTTCAGATGTATCAACTTTATGCGGACTGCCGTAACCAATATGTGATTTTGTAATTATGATCGTAGGTTTATTTTTTTCATTCTGTGCAGTTTTAATTGCATTTCGTATTCCATCATAGAAATATGCATCTGTTTTTAAAACTTGCCAGCCGTAACCTTCAAATCTTTTTTCAATGTTTTCAGAAAAAGTAAGAGCAGTGTTTCCTTCAATCGTAATATTGTTATCGTCATAAAAATAAATAATATTACCAAGTTGTAAATGTCCGGCAATCGATGCTGCTTCATGAGAAATTCCTTCCATTAAATCACCATCGCTTACTATACTGTAGATATAATGATTTCCAAATAATTGATATTTATCATCATTAAATCTAGCCGCCATCATTTTTGCAGCAATAGCCATCCCGATTCCATTTGCAAATCCTTGCCCTAATGGTCCTGTCGTGGTTTCAACTCCGGGTAAATGCCCGTATTCAGGATGACCGGGAGTCCTGCTTTTCCATTGTCTAAATGATTTTAGATCTTCAATCGTTACATCATATCGTGTAACATGAAGAAGAGAATAAAGAAGCATTGAACCATGTCCGGCTGAAAGAACAAAACGATCTCTGTTTGCCCATTTAGGTTCATCAGGGTTATGTTTTAAAAACTCTCCACAAAAAACATATGCAACATCAGCCATTCCCATGGGCATCCCGGGATGACCGGAATTTGCTTTTTGCACACCTTCAGCAGCAAGTATTCTAATTGTATTTGATGCTAACCTTTCAATATTATTATTTGCGTAATTGTTCATTTGTCTTGATTAATCTTGTATTAATTTATACTGTATAAGTTGTTGAAGAATGACCTGCCCCCCGATTTGTGTACCAATGATAAGTTAGTTTAATTCTATTATCAAGCATTGGCCATGCTTCCCTATGAAAATGGATATAAAGAGTGCAACTATATAGAATGGATAATAAGAAAAAAGCCCGAAATCGTAAGATCTCAGGCTTTTATTTTAAGGGCGGAGAGTCAGGGATTCGAACCCCGGAAGGACTTACATCCTTAACGGTTTTCAAGACCGCCGCATTTCCCGCAGAGCGGGATTTCGCTTCGCTCAACAACCTTTACCCCGCCTTGCGGGCACTCTGCCAACTCTCCAATTTTTTTTACTTACATCCTTAACGGTTTTTCCCGCAATGCGGGATTTCATTTTCATTTAACAAGACCGCCGCATCTACCACGGAGTTTATCCCGCTCTGCGGGACCAACTCTCCAATATTAGCTAAGAACAACTTCTACATAAATTTTATTTTAATGAATTATGAAAAAATTTGGTCTTATTCGTAGATGATTTTTAAAATTTGATCTGTTCATAATATTCTTCTGATTTAATGTGTTCTAAAATTTATAGACTAAACCTAAAGATAAGTAATGGAATAAGGCAAAATTATACACTTCATCATTATCTGCACCTCCTTCTAAAATACGATACCCGGCTTTAATACCTATCTGCTTAGCTATTTGATATGAAGCAGCCAAAAGAACATCAACAGCCCTTCCTTGTTTCGCAGCTAGAGCGTCTCCTTCTAAAAGAAAACCGAAATTCTCACCTGTATGCCAAAGCAATCTAAAATTAATAATTGGAACGAAGCCAACATTAGTTTTCTCGGCAGATATTCCTTGAGACGAAACGGCAATTCTTGCATCTCTAATTTTTGCTGTAAATCCTAAACCAAACTCAAGATTTGGATTTTGCACAAAATCGTAGCGATAAGTTAATCTGTAGGAATTGAATTTATATGAACCGCTTAGATCTTTGTTGGCAGAAAATACATTTCCAGAGAAGTTAATATCCTTATTTATCCGCCCTTCTGATTTTACAGTTAGTGGCGCATATAATAAAGATAAAGTTTGATTAGAACTAAAAGTATAATTGAGTTTGATCCTATAAAAAATATCCGCACTTGGCTTCAGATCATCTTTCAAAGAAATAAAAGTGCCTTGGTCTTCAGGAATGCGTATATCATTATAACCAGTGCTAATCCTGCCGGTCTCAATATCTAAAATTACCTGAGCATTTAAGAATGAAGTTATGCATATACTAATAAAGAAAATAAATGCTGAATAAAATAAAAATCTTTTTTTCATTTTTAATAATTCCTTTTTGTTTTTCAGAATAAAATTAATAGAGTAATAAATTGTTTTCTAGAATAATTACTAGGTATATATTTTTAGTTTCCATACAACTCGTCTTAGTAAATAATTTAATATAAAATAAATTCCCAAAGCAGCTATTGGCGCTAAAAGCAGCCATGCAGCTATTGCCTGCATTGTTACATTCCATAATACTGCAATTGCATTTAAAGTATTGTTGCTCACCATGTTAACTATTTCATTAAATCCATAGTTAAGTTTTTCAATACCAAATATTATTTCACCCAATTTCATTAATGGTATAATAAGCAACAGTTGAAGCGGGTAAACAGAAAAATTAACCAGCTGAACTAATGGCAAATTCAATCTGAATGTTAAGGCAAATAATGTACAAAGTAGAGTTGTTGATCCAAGTACAGGAAATAGTCCAATTACCAATGCACCGGATATTCCGATAGCAATCATCTTTGGTGAAGTGCCCTGCATCAATAATTTTTTAATGGGTATAATATATTTACTGTTAAAAAATTTTTTTATTTTTTCTATGAAAATCATATCACAAATTCCTATTGTTTGGGCGTGTGTAAACCATTTGAACAACACTGATATTCCTCATAGCAAAAGCAGCTTCACAATAACTTAGATAATAATTCCATTTACGAACAAATGAATTGCTGAAATTTAACTTGAGTACATCGTTCAGTTTTGAGTTAAAACTTATGCGCCATTCTCTTAATGTGCGTGCGTAATCCAATCCAATATTTTTAAGATCATGCAGATATAAATCACTCGTATTGTTTACTGCAGAATTTATTGCAGCAATTGAGGGAAGCAATGAGCCAGGGAAAATATGTTTCTGAATCCAATCGATTCCTTTTCGTAACTTCTCGTAATTCGAATCGTGTGATGTAATTACCTGCAAACCAATCGCTCCATCAGGTTTAAGCAAATCATTTACTTTTGAAAAATATATTGGAAGGTATTTATGTCCCACAGCTTCAAGCATCTCAATAGATACAATTTTATCATAACTGCCGGCAAGCTCGCGGTAATCTTTTAAGAGTATTTCAATTTTGTCATCCAGTTTTTTTTCGGCTATCAAATTTTTTGCATACTTATACTGCTCTTCGGAAATTGTTGTAGTTGTAATTTTGCATCCGTAATTCTGAGCGGCATAAATTGAAAATCCTCCCCAGCCGCTTCCAATCTCTAAAACATGATCAGTAGATTTAATTTTGAGTTGACGGCACAACCTATCATACTTAGCAATTTGTGCATCTTTTAGATCTGAAGTGTCGCCTTCAAAAATTGCTGAAGAATATGTCATGCTTTCATCCAGCCATAGTTTGAAAAAATCGTTGTTCAAATCATAATGCTCGGAAATATTTTTTTTACTTCCACGCTTAGAATTGATATTGAGTTTATGATATGCCTTATTGATAACTTTCAATAAACTGATAGGAGAAAATTTACTTCCTGCACCGGAAACAGCCGGATTATTCTCCACATTCATAATCATCCAGGAAATTACATTTGTTATGCTGTCGGTTTCCCAATCGCCATCAACATATGATTCGCCAAATCCAATATCGCCAAACATCACAATGCGTTTGAAGAAACGAGCGTTATTGATTTTAATGTTAGCAACAATTGATTTATCATTTCCGCCGAAGGATTCTACATCTCCATTCGGAAATGTTACGTTAAGCTCTCCCTTTTTCATTCGGCTTAATATGCTTAAGACAATTTTTTTATATAAAGCAGTTGTCCATCCGGTATGATCTGACGCCATTGTATTTTTCATTGCAATTACTTTTTCCATTTTGCTATTGCTCCTTTTTGTAATTCTAAAAACTCATTTTTTTTGAAGTACGGAATTTTCTTTATCATTAATTTCAACGCTTGCCAATGAATAGCGCCAATTACTTTTAATGTTGCAAATGGATATTTGAACGCATACTTCAATAAATTTTTGTCGTTTAATATTTCTCTTTTACCGGTTAATTGTGTTATAAATATTTTTTCATCGCCGCGATAATCATCTATTTTTATTTTAAGATTTTCATCCGGGATGGTTAATTGAAAATCAAAATAAATATCATGTTCAATAAAAGGTGATACATAAAAATTTTTTTGTATTCTCGCACTGAATTGATTTGATGATAAATCATCCCTTCCTAAAAAAAATGGTTTCAGCTCATTAAATGTGTTTCCCACCTCCGGTACAACGCAGAGAGGTTTGTTTTCTTTATCAAAGCAGAAGTAGAAAGAAACCGGATTAAAGTTATAACCAAAGGTTGCAACATTTGTGAGCAATTTGATTTTTCCAATTTCTTTAGTCACTCCGTTGCTTCTTATAAATTTCAAAATATTTTCTTTTACATCCGGTTTTTCATAAGTAAGATGATCTCGATCCCGAAAAGAGAAAATGTTAAACTTATTTCTGCTGAATAAAAACAACCTAAGTGCGAGCTCATCAATTTCATCAAGATCCAGATAGAACATGAAATACTTATAAATGAATTTATTCACAGTTAACTTTTTCCGGCTGTGCATCACGGTGCATTCATATAATGATGAATTAGTTACCATTTTAAATAGCCGTTTAATTGTTTGCTCAAATCAAGAGCGCTTGTAAATGCATCTTCATGAAATCCATATTTGAAATAACTACCGCAGAAATAAGTGTTGTTGCCCTGCATATTCAGTTCTGGCAATTTATCCTGTGTTTTTATTGCATCAAGATCAAAGAGCGGATGATGGTAATCTATTTCTCTAATGATTTTGGGGGGATCAATATTCCCCGGATCATCAATCGATACAAAATAATCTTGTTTTTCCGAAACCTGTTGAAGACTATTCATATAATAGATTGTAGAAGTTTTCACAAGTCCATTTTTGAGTTCAATTCTATAATTCCAGGATGACCACGCTTTTTTAGTTTTAGGCATCACAGAATTATCAGTATGCAGAGTTGCTCTGTTGAACTGATATTTGAATTTACCAAGCAGCTTGCTTTCTAATTTTGTTGGATTGCTAAGCATTGTCAACGTTTCATCAGCGTGAGCTGCAAAAATAACTTTATCAAATGTGTGAACTGAGTCATTACTGATTATCACTTTTATTTTTTCATCAACACGCTCTACACTTTTAACACCGCTGCCAACTTTAATTTTGTTTTTGTATTGAGAAATTATTTTCTCGCGATAAGTCTGGCTGCCATTTACAACCGTGTACCATTGATGCTGAGTATTTAGTCCAAGAAATCCATGGTTGTAAAAAAATCTAACCAAAGTTCTCGCAGGAAACTTCAACATCATATCTGGCGGTGTAGACCAAACTGCAGAGCTCATTGGTATCAAATATTTGTGAAGAAAATCCTGACCATATTTTTTCTCTTCAACATATTCGGCTAGACTATAATTGGAATACCTATGATTATCAAGCGTTTCCATACATTCGGAATTGAACCGGTTAATCTGTAAAAGCATTTTTATGAATCCCGGATTGAAAATATTTTTACGCTGAGAAAACAATCCGTTAATACCTGAACCGGTATATTCAAGTCCGCTTTCAACATGTGTAACACTAAAAGACATATCAGTTGGCTTTATAGGAACATTTAATTGTTCAAAAAGTTTTGTAAGGTTAGGATATGTAACTTTATTAAAAACCATAAAACCTGTATCGATAAAAATTGGTTTACCATTTTCATCAACTTTAACAGTGTTTGTGTGTCCGCCTACATAATCATTCTTTTCAAAAATTGTTATGTCATATTTATCATTCAGAAAGTAAGCTGCACACATTCCAGCAATACCGCTTCCTATTATTGCTAATTTTTCCATTTTCATCTTCCGTAATTTTCGGTGTAATCAATTTCTACAGAATAACTTTTTCCATTTTTGTCGTTGATATTTGAAATTCCTTTGTAAGCCAATATTTCTTTGGTATCCAACGCGTAAGTAATCAGTATTGGATCAACAAATGCGCGAATGATAAAACTATTTGGTTCCAGTTTTAATTGCATTCCCTTTCTTCCGCCAACTGTTACAATTGAATTAATTGTAACGCGGAATTTGAAGTAATCCAATTTTGCCGGCGCAATAAAGTAGAACTGTTTGGTTTTCCCACTCATCAAATCATTCCAATTATTTCTGAAGAAGTAGGTTAATCCGCCATCTATAACAAACGGTTCATCAATTGTTAAAAATTCTTCTTCCAGTTTTGAATTAAAATCCTTTCTGGTAAAAACACGCACTTTGTTTTTGCTTAATAACTCTGCGCCTTCAATATAGCCGGATTTATAATCCTCCAGCTTAAAATTTGGCTTTGATAAATCATCAGTAAACTCCATCACTCTTTGGGAGATTAAGTTTCCGCTCAAATCTTTATACTGAGTGATGCTTTGATCAATTTTACCGCCAATAAATTTTTCTTCATGAAATTCCTTATAAATCATTTTATTGCTCTTTAAATCAGTGGCAGAGCTGGAATAAGATTTCGAAGAGAAATCCGAATTATTATTCCCAAGTAATAGTGGTATCAATAACAAAATCAGTTTCATAATTACCTCTTCTTAAATAAATAGTGACTCACAAACCATTCGCTTCCGTTTTTGAATCCCCACAATTCAGCGCAGCTCATAAAAAACACACGCCAGTAAACCCACCATTTTATTTTATTTTCTTCGCCATATGTTTTAGAGAATAATTTTAGAATCTCATCTTTATTGCGATCCATTTTTTCCAACCAGGCATTCGAAGTCTTTTCATAGTTCCTGCCTTCAACAATCCAATGATCTTTTATTTGAAAACTATCCGTGAAATAAAACAAAAGGTTATCGCTTGGCATTATTCCACCTGTAAAGAAATATTTTGCCATCCAATCAGTTTCATTTTTCACTTCAAATAGGTAAGCATATTTGTTGTGTGTAAAAATGTGAACAAACAATTGTCCTTCTGGCTTAAGCCAATTATAAATTTTGCTAAACAATGTTCTGTAATTTCTCATATGTTCAAACATTTCTACGGAAACAATTCGGTCAAATCGCTTATCAATTTCAAACTGATTTATATCAGCAGTAATTACATTAACATTTTTTATCCTCTTTTTTCAGCTTCAGCATCAATATGTTTTTTCTGTGTTCTTGAATTTGACACTGCGATAATTTGTGAATCAGGATATTTATCAGCCATGAATAATGTGAGCGACCCCCAACCGCATCCAAGTTCCAATATATCCTGCCCGTTTGTTAACTTGGCACGCTGGCAAGTTAATTCCAGCATATCTTTTTCAGATTCATCTAGATTCTTGGCGCCTTTTTCCCAATAGCCGCTGCTGTATTTAAGATGTTTTCCTAAAACCATTTTGTAAAATTCTGTTGGAACTTCATAATGCTGTTCATTTGCATCAGCAGTGTTTACAGCAATCGGGTTTTCATTTAGATAGTTAACAAGAGCCATCAAATGTCTTTGTTGTTCTGATGCGTTGTTTTTCTTTTCGGAATTGAGACGTTGTTTTAACAAATTTCTTATTCCAAAGCGAATCACTCTATCAGGTAAAATATCTTTAGTAAGAAGATTATCTATGTTCATTTTTTCCTCAAGCTTTTTTTAATAAGAACGCGTTGATAACTGGTTCATCTTTTTTCAAAGAGAACAATTGAATTAGAACGTATAATGTGGTTGCTATACTTCCCAAAAGAACAAATCCAACTAACCACAAAATTCTAACGCTCCACTTGTTTTCCCGGAATGCCATCCAGGCAAAGATTACTACTGTATTTATATAAAAATCTATTAGTGTTGCTGTCATCCATGGTATTGATGCCAGGAAATCCCATTCTTCAAAAAGATTGCTTTCCAGGCTTGTTGATACAACTGTATAAACTATGTAGATGAATAAAATCGAAAAAAGTGCAATCAAAAAATTTCTCACGTGTACCTCATTTTTATTTTATGTTCGATGTTAATTGAATTATCCCGAGCTTGTTCAATAAAATGATAAACGGATAAGTTGGATCGATCTCGAAAAACTTTACGGCAAAGTTTGGTCTGCTTGGGTATTTATGATGATTGTTCTGAAACAATTCTCCCATTGTTAGAAAATCTACAAAAAGAGTGTTCTGTGAATGATCGTTTGTATCCTTAAAATTCTGGTAACCATATTTGTGTCCTGCCCAATTTACAATTGCGCCATGAATCGGTCCCATTAAAAAATGAACAGGAAGAAGAAAGAAAATCCACCAATGAGTTGCAAAAGCAACATAGAAAGCAGTGTAACCAGCACCCCACAATATTCTATGCCACCAGCAATTTCCAAATTCCTCAAATTTTTCCCATACGGGAATATTCTTTGCAAAATTTTCTCCCGGTTTTATTTTATTATAGATTAAATCCAGATAAACCTGTTTAGTCTTCCACATTAAACCAAAAACGCTTCTAAAATATTTTGGCGAATGAGGATCCCGCTCGGTATCGCTAAAAGCATGGTGCATTCTGTGCATAATTGCATACGCTCGTGGATTTAGGAAAGATGATCCCTGGAAAATATATGTGAGAATAAAAAATACTTTCTCCCACTTTTTATCCATTTTGAACATTCCATGAGCACCATAGCGGTGAAGAAAAAAAGTTTGGAAAAAAAGTGATCCAAACCAGTGTACTGTAAAAAATAGTGCAACTGCCATTTAATTCCTCGTTTATTTACTGCTTTTTTGACTAATTATGCAAACATATATGTATAACTTTTGTATAAGAAAAAAAGTTCATTTTGGTAAAATTTTTTTCACCACAATATTTTTTTATGTATTGTGGAACTTTTGTATAGTTTTGTTCGTTATGAAATCATTAACACGAGAATAATAGAAATGGAAGAAGAATTGAAAAGCAATCACAACATTAAAATGGCTGCTAAACTTTCCGGCGTGCCTGAACTATTAATTAGAGCATGGGAGGGAAGATATTCAGCGGTTTCACCAAACCGAACAGATTCAAACAGAAGAGTTTACTCGGATTCGGATGTAGATAAACTTATTCTATTAAAAAAACTTACTCAGCAAGGTTATAGAATTGGAAATCTTGCTCAGTTGAATCTGGATGACTTGAATGAATTGTATAAAAAAGCTGTTCCTGAAAACAATTTGATTCAAAGCGAAGAAAAATTTTTATTGACTCAGGAACATCAAGAAATAATTTCTGAATCTCTTGAAGCCATTAAGAAATATGATGATAAACAATTAAGTTTAATTTTGAATCGGGTATCGGTTAAATTCAGCCAGCAGGAATTAACCGGGAAAATTATTATCCCATTGATTGAAAAAATTGGTGAATGCTGGAAGTTAGGATTGTTAAGAACATCTCATGAACATTTTACAAGTGCAATCCTTATTAAATTTCTGAATAACCTTTCTGATGGATATAAAATAGATAACACTGCCCCTAAAATTGTTATTACCACACCGGATGGGCAATATCATGAAGTTGGAGCTTTGATTGGCTCAGCGCTGGCTGCATCGCTAGGTTGGAAACCAATTTATCTTGGTGCAAGTTTACCGTCAGAAGATATTGCTTCCGCAACACAAGATTTAGAAGCCCGCTGCATTTTCTTAAGCATGGTTTATCCAAACGATAATCCAAAACTTAACCAGCAATTAAAAAAACTCCGTGAATTAGTTGGAGAAAATGTTTTTATCATAGCTAGCGGTAATGCCGTTTCTAGATATTCAAATACACTTTTGGAAATTGGCGCAAATATTATTGAAACACCCACGCAGTTTGAAGAAATTTTAAATCAGGTTCGAGAAAAAATAAATCCTAACAATGAGTAAGAATTATGAGCAATTCAGTTTATGATATAAATGTAAAAACTATGAGCGGCGACGAAAAAAATCTTTCTGAGTATTACGGTAAAGTTTTACTTATTGTAAACACAGCAAGCAAATGTGGATTTACTCCACAATTTGATGGGTTACAGAAATTGTATAAAAAATATTCTGAGAAAGGTTTAATAGTTCTTGGCTTTCCATGCAACCAATTTGGGAATCAGGATCCGAAAAACGATGCAGAAATAAAATCATTTTGCAGTTTGAATTACGGAGTAACATTTCCATTGTTTTCCAAGATTGAAGTTAATGGTGAAAACGAGCACCCACTCTACAAATTTCTGAAAAGTAAAGCATCCGGATTTTTATCCACAGATATAAAATGGAACTTTACAAAATTCTTAATTGATAAAAATGGTAATGTGATAAAAAGATTTAGCCCGGCAACCAAACCGGAAGAATTAGAAGAATACATTCAAAAACTTTTATAAGGCATATCGATGAGCACAATAATTCTTACTTCAGTAATCGCTGTTCTTAGTTACATGATAATTGTCTTTGTTATTGCACAATTAAAAAAAGACAATTCCATTGTTGATATTGCGTGGGGACCAGGATTTTTTCTGATTACGTTGTTGCAAATATTAATCAAAGACTCACATGAAATAAAAGATTTTTTTCTTACAGGAATGATTTTTATCTGGGCATCAAGACTTTCCATCCATATTTATCTTAGGTCAAAAGGTAAAGGAGAAGACTTCCGTTACGCTCAATGGAGAAAAGATTGGGGTAGCAAAGCGTTTATTAACGCTTTTGTTCGTGTATTTATGCTGCAAGGAATAATAATGTTATTTATTTCATTACCAATCATGATTATTTTTTACAATAAATTCACATCATTATCATCTTTTAATATTATTGGAATTTTCATCTTCATCATTGGTTTTGTGTTTGAAAGCATTGGTGATTTTCAGTTATACAGATTTAAAAATAATTCAGATAACAAAGGAAAGATTATTAAATCTGGACTTTGGAAAATAACAAGACATCCAAATTATTTTGGCGAAGCTGTTTTATGGTGGGGCATTGGTATCTATACAATCGGTATGGATTTATTTTACATAGCATTGATTGGTCCATTAATGCTTAACCTTCTTATACTTTTTGTCTCAGGAGTTCCTCTTTTAGAAAAAAAATATGAAGGAAATCCCGAATGGGAAGATTATAAAAAAATTACACCGGCTTTCATTCCATTCTTTGGCAAAAAAGGGTAATATGAAAATTTATACTCTCCAAGCGAAACAAGAGCTGCCAATAACTAAAAATGATTGTTGGAAATTTTTTTCCAATCCAATGAATCTACAAAAAATTACTCCACCGGATATGGATTTTGAAATTAAATCCCAATTGCCACAAACAATGTATGCCGGACAGATTATAATCTATAAAATAAAAATATTGCCGGGAATAAAACTTAATTGGATTACAGAAATAACTCATGTTGATGATGGGAAATTTTTTGTGGATGAACAAAGATTTGGGCCATATAAATTTTGGCATCATCAACACTTATTTAAAGAAGTTGAAAATGGAATGGAAGTTAAAGATGTTGTTCACTACGCAATACCATTAGGAATTTTGGGCAGACTTTTTAACTCATTATTTATAAAAGCCAGATTGAACAAAATATTTAGTTACAGAAAAGAATATTTGAAAAAATTTTTCAAGTAAGGTTTGCAAATTTTCAATAAATCTAAATGAGTAAAGTGAAAATTCTACTAACAGGTGCTACAGGATATATCGGTAAAAGACTTCTTCCTTCACTGGTTGAAAAGGGAATTGAAGTTATTTGTTGTGTTAGGGATAAAACCAGATTTCCCACTGAAGGTATTTTTTCCAGTCATGCTGTAAAGCTTTTCGAAGTAGATTTTCTAAACACAATTTCGATACCTGAAGAGTTTAAAGATATTGATGCCGCATTTTACCTGATTCATTCCATGAGTTCCGGAATCAGTGATTTTGAAAAACTTGAAGCCCAGGCAGCAGAGAACTTTCTTAATATGATAAAAGAAACTTCCGCAAAGCAAATCATCTATTTAAGTGGAATTACAAATGAAAATAAATTATCGAGACACTTAAGCTCACGGAAAAATGTTGAGGAAATATTAAATAAAGCATCTATTCCCCTTACAGTATTAAAAGCTGGAATTATTGTTGGAAGTGGAAGTGCCTCCTTTGAAATTATTAGAGACCTTGTTGAAAAACTTCCGGTAATGATTACCCCTAAATGGTTAAAAACAAAGCATCAGCCAATTGCCATTCGGAATGTTATAGAATGTCTTATTGGTGTTCTGCTTAATGAAAAAACATTTAACAGTTCCTTCGATATAGCTGGTCCCGATATTATTAGCTATAAAGAAATGCTTTTACAGTTTGCCGAAGTTCGTGGATTAAAGCGCTTTATATTAGCACTACCTGTAATGACTCCCCGCTTATCATCTTACTGGCTCTATTTTGTAACTGCTACCTCTTATAAACTTGCTGTAAATCTTGTTAATAGTATGAAAATAGAAATTGTTGCAAAAGATAATAGGTTAGTAAAAATGCTAGACCTAAAACTAATTTCTTACAAAGACGCAGTGCGCTTGGCCTTCGATAAAATTGAAAAGAATATTGTACCTTCTAGCTGGAAGGATTCACTAATTTCAAGCTCGCAACAAAATACACTTCAAGATCACCTTAATGTTCCAATAAATGGTTGTTACATAGACGAACGCATTAAATTAATCTCCGAAGTTCAAGTTAAACCAATTCTAAGTAACATATGGTCAATAGGAGGAGATAGAGGGTGGTATTACGGAGATTGGCTTTGGCAGTTACGCGGGTTTATTGATAAAGCATTTGGCGGTGTCGGATTACGCAGAGGAAGAACAAATGCTGTAGAAATCAACTCTGGAGATACTTTGGATTTTTGGCGTGTTCTTATTGCCGATAAAGAAAACAAAAGATTATTACTATATGCAGAAATGAAGTTGCCAGGTGAAGCTTGGCTTGAATTTAAGATTGTTAGCAATAACAAAAAATATGCACTCCATCAAACAGCAACTTTTCGTCCCAAAGGCTTGCTTGGTAGGCTATATTGGTATTCAGTTTTACCTTTTCATTACTTTGTGTTTGAGGGTATGGCAACAAGAATAATTAATTACAATGAAAATAAACTGTGATGATCATGCTAATGCATCTTGTATCTGCACTGCTGTTAACTATTTCCGCTAAGTCAAATTCCGAATTACTTCTAGATTCCTCATTGATGAAAGGTGAAGACAAATGGCGCATTGTTAACGATGGTGTTATGGGTGGATTAAGTACTTCAAACGTTAGAATAAACGATGAGGGCAAAATCTCTTTCAGCGGTAATGTCTCGCTGGATAATAACGGTGGATTCGCTTCTCTCCGTAGCCCAATAAGTAATTACAATTTTCAAAATTAATATTTCTAACACTGCCGGACATTTCACTTCCAATTGTAAATCCGCCATGCCCATGATATACGATGCAATTTTTAATCAATACATTTTCTGTTGGTCTTCCGCGTTTGCGTCCTTCCTCATCTTTGCCGGATTTTATACATATAGCATCATCCCCAACATTAAATTTGCAATTATAGATTAAAGCATTCCTGCAAGATTCTAAATCTATTCCATCACCGTTTTGTGAATACCATGGATTGCGTACAATTAAATTAGTTACTATTACATTTTCGCAAAGCAGCGGGTGTAAATTCCATGCGGGAGAATTTTGAAATGTAACCCCATCAAGCCAAACATTTTTACATTCAATAAAACTTAATAAGACCGGACGGAAAAACACTTTATATTTTTCTGCTTCCTGACGAGTAATTTTTCTTTTTTCATTTTTTAATTTTTCTGCAAACTGTAAGTAATCCAATGATTCTTTTTTGGGGTACCATGTTTCACCCTTTTCATCTACAACTCCACCGGAGGCAATAAGTTCTTTCCATTGATTTGCGTTTAGTTTGAATTTCTTAACCATCCGCCAAAACTCTCCGCTTCCATCAATAATACCATTTCCTGTAATTGCAATGTTGGTTTTATTTCTTGCTTATAAGTTACAAGTAGAAGAATCTATTCATAGCGCACTTGCTAACATGGATTTTTCCTTAGTTGGCGGACAGTACGAAAAGGAACATTTGAGCAATTAATAAACTTCGGTACTGGCAGAAAGTTTTTGGTTTTAAAAGTTAACCAAAGCAAAGCCCGAACCTTTACGCGCTTATATAAATGCATTGGATATCTCGATTGAAATATTACGCTACCGAGATTTGTTAAGGTAAATACATAAAAGAATTCCTTTGCATTCAATTTAGTTGCTTATATTTTTCGGACAATTTTATGTACGATTAATTATATTGGTTTAGTTTTAATGAGACTAGTCCTAATTATTCTGTTTTGGAAAAATTGCAGGAACAAAGTTCATGGAAATAATAAAGAATTACTTAAATCCTTCAAGTTGGGTAAAAATTTATGGCGATTCACTTTATCGTTTTACTTGCCTGCGTATAAACGATAAAGAATTTGCTAAAGACCTTGTTCAAGAAACTTTTCTTGCCGCATTAAAGAATTCAGAAACTTATAAAGGAGAAATTTCAGAGAAGAATTGGCTGTTTACCATTCTAAAGAACAAGATAATTGACCACTACCGTAAAAAATCTTCCGTTTTGATTGAGGAAATAGAAGAGCATTGCCCAAGCAAGAATCAATTTTTTGATGAGAACGATCATTGGAAGCAAGAATCCGTTCCAAAAGAATGGAGTGCGGATAATTCATCACAGGTTGAAAGTAATGAATTCTTCGAGATTTTAAATAGATGCATGAACCGGCTTTCTGAATTATTGAAGATAGTTTTCACTATGAAATATCTTGATGAGAAGGACTCAGACGAGATATGTAAGGAATTAGCAATCACTACGTCTAACTACTGGGTAATACTACACCGGGCTAAATTAAATTTAAGAGTTTGCCTAGAAAAGAGTTGGTTTAGCAAATAATGATTAATAAATTAATGATAACTTGCAGCGATGCTACTAATTATGTCTCAAAGAGAGAAGAAGGTAAGCTTTCTTTAAAGCTTAGATTTAGGCTCTTTTTACATTTTTTGATTTGCAAGTATTGCCACCTTTTTGCAAGGCAGAATAAACTAATTACCAACAAAGTCAAACATCTTCATACCACAAATAGCTTAACTGAATTTGAAAAAGAGCAAATTCAAGCTAAAATCGACCAAAATAATTCTTTAAAATAATTTTTCAACAGCTTGTAAGGTTTTAACACCTCTTCCGTCTTTATAGAGGACATTCAATCCATTAATCAAATAGAAAGTAGAAAGGATATACAAATGAAAAACTCAAATAAAAGCATTGCAAAACACATTTTCTTAACCGGTTCTATCGTTGCAGGTTCCGTTTTGGCAATGGCTCCAAAAACCTTAAATGCCGAAACACTTTTCAATTATAGAACCCTTGGCTCTGGATCAGATTTGCTGGCTTCGTTATTAGATACTTCACCAAAACGCAATTTAGAAATGAAATGTGGCAATAAAAGTGAGTCAAAAGAAAAGAGCAAAACTTCTTCCGACTCAAAAGCTAAAGATGGTAAATGCGGCGAAGGAAAGTGTGGAGATAAAAAAGCCGACAGCAAAGTAAAAGATGGTAAATGCGGCGAAGGAAAATGCGGAGATAAAAAAGCCGACAGCAAAGTAAAAGATGGTAAATGCGGCGAAGGAAAATGCGGAGATAAAAAAGCCGACAGTAAAGTAAAAGATGGTAAATGCGGCGAAGGAAAATGCGGTGCTGATAAGAAGAAAGAAATGAAGAACACAAAAGCTCAAGAAAAGAAAGAAGCTGCAAAAAAATAATATTTTGTTATCAGTGAGACCTCTAATAATTGGAGGTCTCCACATTTTACGTAGAGAATTAAACATGAAGAACAGCATAAAACATATAGGCATTGGTTTCCGTAAAGATTTTGCAGAAGAGTTTATAGAAGGAACCAAGCTAACACCATCATTCGTTGAAGTAGCTCCGGAAAATTGGATGGGAATTGGGGGTTATTGGAAAAAAGTCTTTAACAAAGTCGCAGAAGAATACCCGGTCTATTCTCATGGATTATCACTTTCAATTGGTAGTCCAGAAGAATTGGATTTTGTCTTCCTTAAAAAAGTTAAGGAGTTTCTGAGTGAGTATAATGTCGGCATTTACTCAGAGCATTTAAGCTATTCCAAGTGCAACAATGCGCATTTGTATGACTTATTGCCTATTCCATTCCGGTGGGATGCTGTTCAACATATTTCCCAAAGGATAAGAACTGTACAAGATATTTTGGAAAGAAAGATTGCCATCGAAATTGTTTCCTATTACACGCCAGTTGCGGCAGAAATGAGCGAAGTTGAATTCATCAACTCAATCGTTAAAGAAGCTGGTTGCAATTTACTGTTAGATGTAAATAACATCTATGTAAATGCTTTCAACCATAATTATAATTCAAGAGAATTTATTGAACAGTTACCTCTGGATAAAGTGGAATACATTCATATGGCAGGACACGAGCAAGTAGCACCTGATTTAATAATTGATACTCACGGAGAGCCAATAATTGATCCGGTTTATCAATTGTTTGAATATACTGTTGAAAGACTATCCAATCCGGTTCCAGTTCTGCTTGAACGTGATTTTAATATTCCCGAATTGCATGAACTTCAGTACGAATTAAATAAACTTGATACAATTTGTAAAAAGGTCTGGACACATGAAAAATCATTTGCTTGAAGATACAATTGTTCAGCAAAGCAGGTTGGCAAATTACTGCCGCACCGGTGTGCTAGAGCCAATTCAAGGTCTAACTGAAAATAGAGTTGGCACCTACAGAAGGTTAGTCTATAATGTTATAGATGACACACTTCAAACAGCATTTCCATTGACCAAAAATTTGTTAACGGAAGAATTGTGGGATGAAACTGTAAATCAGTTTTTTTGCAATCACGCATGCCAATCCACTTCCGTTTGGAAAATGCCATACGAGTTTTATCAGTATATTGAAAAAAACGATATCTCGCTTAAAGAAATTTATCCCTTTTTAACCGAGCTGCTATTGTTTGAGTGGATGGAAATAGAGTTATACATGATGGAGGATATGCAATTTCCAGAAGTACAAAGTTTTGACGATTTTGAAAATAAAGCTATTCTATTCAATCCCGAGTTTAAGTTAATGCGTCTTACCTATCCTGTACATCAGAAAAACCCAAAGGAAATTATTGAAGAAGATAAGTGGGAATACTTTTTATTAATGTTCAGAGATAAATTGAGCGGCGCAATTCAATTTGTAAATCTATCACTGTTCTTCGCATGGTTGGTAGAAAAAATTCATGCATCACAAGATTCTCTAAAAAACATTTTAACAGAAGGCACAAATTTATTTGGATTAGATTACCCGACATTGCTTAACAATTCTATTCCATTTTTAAGAGAATTGAAAACAAAATCATTTATTATAGGATGTAAAAAATGAACAAAATCTTGAAGATATATTCATCAATTACCGGCAAACTTTTAGCAGGATTTGACTTAACACTGTTACTAATTAGAATAGTACTGGCTTATGGCTTTTATTCCACGGCAGTTATGAAGTGGAATAATATTACCGGTGTTGCCGAATGGTTTGGATCGCTTGGTATTCCTATGCCTACTTTAAACGCTTATTTAGCAGCATCTACAGAATCAGTAGGAGTTGTCTTACTTTCATTAGGATTGGCTACTAGGCTAATATCAATTCCACTAATTATTGTAATGATTGTTGCAATTGTAACGGTTCATTGGGCAAACGGATTTGAGGCTGGTAACAACGGCTATGAAATCCCTCTTTATTACCTTCTTATGCTGCTAACTTTACTGATTAAAGGTGCTGGTAAAATAAGTCTCGACAGAATTTTTAAAAAATGGCTTATGGGTAAAAGCGAATAAACTTTCTGGAATTTTTTTTAAGTTTGCTTCACTCCATTCTATCAAAAAATCCACATTTTATTAGTGGATTTTTTCAATCAACGTAGTTAAGGATTCAATCCCAAATAGATTTAGAAGAGGTAAAGAAAGCTTTCGAAATAATGCCAGTATTGGTGCATTAAAATCTATTGGCAAAGTATATTACATGATATAATGTTAGGATAGCAGGCAATAGAGAATATTGATAAATTTCTTGATATGCAGGACATCTTTAGAGAATGCTTAAAATCAATCCATTTTGAAATAGTGCAAAATTTTTAAATTTCTCTTAAATAAATTTTACCTCGCTTTAATGCAATAATTCACTCATTAT
>Ga0233422_10000552_pt1 | contig 18433 bp, 18 predicted proteins | sample Watercolumn_Mata_2_FD_182724 | JGI IMG/M metagenome (GOLD analysis project Ga0233422, IMG submission 182724) | Freshwater microbial communities from Lake Matano, South Sulawesi, Indonesia - Watercolumn_Matano_2014_110_MG | ecosystem: Environmental > Aquatic > Freshwater > Lake | place...
TGCTTAGGCATATTTCCAATATAAAAGCAAACAAATCTATTATTAAAATTAATATTACTATGTTTATTCAAAAAAGAGAAAACCCCATTAACATAAATATCAAGCCGATTAATCAGGCTTCTAATTGTAGTTTTTTAAAGAGTTATTGCTCTCTTCTCTAATCTGTAAAGCTCATTAAGAACATCTTCAAGAATGGGCGGAGTCCTAGTCCAGCTCTCTTCATCTTGCATAGTTATGCCTTTTCTTTCATAAGCTCCTGTTAGTGCTTTATCAATAAATGATTTTTGGGGTTCGGTCAGCTCTCCAAGCATTACAGGCATTAAGTCCATTAAGGCAAGCCTTTTTTCAGGATAGTCATGCCCCATTAAGTCTAAAGGATTAATGATAGTCTTAGAAGTTCTTGATAAATCAATCCTCTGCCCTTTAAATTTCTCAACCAAGCCAACATATTCTCCTTGCGGGTCTATTACTATGACTTTTGTTCCATTAAGCAAATATCTTGAAATAAACAGCTTAGCCATATAACTTTTTCCAGAGCCAGAACTTGCAAGGCAAAAACCATTAGGATTACTTAGCTTGAATATATCTCTTATAATTGGAATTTTATTTTTGTTCAATCCAAACCAAATTCCTGTCCTATCAAATTTAAAGAATGAAGAAGTAAAAGGGAAAAACGCAGAAAGGGCAGAGGTAGTAATATTTCTTTTAATCTCAAGAGTATTTTCAGATATAGGCAGGCATGACTTAAACCCCTGAATCATTCTAAATAGGGCTTGCCTTGGAATAATCAATAAAGCATTTAACTCTGCTTCTATTTTTTTAGTCAATAAATCTAATTCTTTCTTTTCATTAGCTTTGCAATTAATATATAAAGAAACATTAAACAGCTTTTCTTGTCCTTTTTGCAATAACTCTAGTGTCTTTTGAGTATCTGCATATTTTATCTCCAAGCTAGGATTATACTGACTCTTTAATTTAGCAGAGTATAAGTCTGCTCTTTGCTTTTGTAATTCTTTATTTAAGCTAACCATTGTATTTTCTTGAGAATAAGGTTCGATATGAATAGATAAATCAAAATTTCCTGAACAGCTTACAATCCTATCTAAAAATCCTGAATCTACAACTCTAGGATAGCCATGAGCATAAACAACTCTGCTTAGGATTTGATTTTCATCACTTTCTTTTTTTATGAATTTGTCTTTTATCTTAAGATAATCAAGATTATTGTAAATATCTGCAGGAAACAGCTTTGAACTATTGCAAATCTTTCTAAAAACATCTTTTATCTGCTCAGTATCTAATAATGTAGTTTTCAAATTAAGATTATTAAATCTATCTTCGCATATTTTAACTTGAATATCTATATTGCTTGATTCTGGGATAACAACATAAAAACTTCTATTCATTACACTATTATTCTTTATTATCTGCTTGAGATGCTTCTTATATTGCTGAAAAATCTCTTTAGAGTCTGTTCCGAGATTTTTCTTTAAAGTTTTAAGATATTCCTTAAGGCTTAAAGTTTCAGTAGTCATTAAAAGTTGAATTGGAAAATCTAAGGAATTTAGAAACTTCTGGAATGATAAGATTATAGCTTCCTGTTCTCCTTGAGGTTTTATTGCAAAATTTATCGGCTCAACTTTAAGCACAGCTAATTTTTTCTTTTGAGTATAAACAAGATTTTGCTTTATCTGCTTAAATTCAATAAAATTACTAATCTGACTTTTGATTAGCCTCCTATTCTTAAACCATCTAATCCAAGTCCTTATTCTTGTTAATAAATCAAAGAACATAAATCCTGCTGCTAAGCTTATTGGGATGAATGCTAAGAAAACTCTTACAGGCAGACTTGCATGGAGTTTAAAGAAAAAAGCAAAAGCAAACGGAAAGAATATCAGAGCGTAAGCTAGTTGCCCGAATGTCAACCCAAAAACTATTTTTTCTTGATATTCTAATTGTTGAGGAATTTCATACATTTTAAGCTCCTACAACAGCCCCAACAGCAGAAACCACTTTCATAACAGGATTTACAACTTTAAGGGCAGATTTAACTATTACAAATAAGGCAAGAGCGAGAGTTCCAAGATTTACAAATGTGAATGCTCCAATCATTACTAGAATTTTGATATTTTGAAATGCACTTATCTCTAGCAATTGGGAAGAAGCAAGAAATATAATAGAATAAAAGAAAGTCAGGCTTATTGTTGCGATTAAGAAGTTTATTATCAGCTTTCCATAGTGCCTAAGCGGTTCAATAAAATAAAAGAAGATTCCAATCGGAAATAAGATAACTCCTGCACTTACAATCATATACCTTAAGACAAGAATAATTAAAGTTATTAGAATGCTTACCAAATAAGGGACAATTAAGGAGAGCTCTAAGCCAATATTTGTTATGTTGTCTATTGTTAAAAGGAAGAAATGAGTATCAACCATATTAAGAGTAATTGTAGAGACAGAAGAAACAATCTCGATTATTAGAGCATAAAGATAATAACTTGCCTGAACTAACACCATCATAATAAGAATATTTGCCAACATTGTCTTTGATTTCTCTCTTTCTTCGGGCGAATGTCCTGAAAGAATAAATCTAAATCCAACATACATAAGCAAGATTCCATAAAACATAGAAAGAATGTAAACAATAACTCCCCAAACTCCCGAAAATATGTCTGTATTCACAGGTTGAGTTAAAAGGTTGTGAGTAAAATCCAAAAGTGGCTGAAGTGGAGAGTTTAGTATGCTTAAAAGAAAGTTAAAGAATGATTCTGCAATACATCCCGCAAGATTAGTAATTCCACAATCAGCAGCACTTGCTAAGCTTATAAAGAATAAAGGAAGTAATAATAAGAGATGCTTTAATCTCATTTTTCTCCTATAAATTTGATTTAAGATAGTAGTTTCTAGCAGTTTTATAAAAAAACCATCCAACAAATCCCAATACACTTAGATTCCATAAAACAATTAGATGTTCTTTTCTATTTACTGCTACAAGCCAACTAGCTTCGCTTTTATTTAATTGAGCTGAAATCTTATTCTCAAAAACAACTGCTTTAAACTCAGCATATCCTTTTGCTAATTTGCTCTGATTTCCATAAGTTAAGTTTACTAAAATATTATCAGGAGAAATATAAACTTTGATGGTATCATTTTCAAAATAAGCAGTTTTGTCTGTCTTCAGAATAAGATTTATTTCATTAAAGCTTAGATTACAGCTTCGAATTTGAGAAGAAAAGTGATTTGATATTTTTATCTGGCAATTAGAACTATCTTTTACATTAAATAAAATGCTATCGTTGCTTTTTTCTATATGAATGTTATTGAAGCTCGAAGTTGAGATTGGCTCTGCTCTTAAAGTTAGAATATAATAAGGAAAAGTATAATTGAGATGATAAGTATATTTATTCTCTTGATAAAAAGAATTGCTAAAACTTAAAATCAATTGAGAAAAGTTATTTGCTATTAAAACTCCTTGAGTTATTCCTGAATATTGATTAGTAACTTTGAAAGAACTATTTACCTGATTTTTGTAGAGTTGAGCATTAAAGCTATCTAATAAAGTTAAAGAGTCTGTTCTTGTTTCTGTTGAAGAAAGCTCACATCTATAAGAATATTTAGTGCAATATCTATATTTGTCTCTTTTAGAACAATATCTCTTATTTTTATAGTGGTCTATTGAATAAGTTGGTTGGATAATTAATTTAGACACGAAATTAAGATTGTCTGGATTAGAATTTATAAGATATGCAGATATTTTATTATCCCCAATTAAATTATCATTAAGATAAACATTAAGATTCTCGTTTGTTTTTAAAGAATAATAAGAAGTCTTGCAATCTCCACTTTCTGTCCCTGATGGCAGGCTTGTCCTGTAATTGTAAGCTGTTAATAGCTTTCCATTCTTAGAAGCATAAAGGATATTATTCTCAATAATTGAGGGCATTAAAGCCATTATTTTTATCCATGCTTCCTTAATGGTTCCAGCTGATTGAACTCTGCCATCAGGGCTGTTGGTAATATGAAGATTAGTATTCCAAGAATAAATAAAATCAAAATTTGGAGATGTCTTGTTAGGATTGAATATATCCGCAATCAATAAATCCTTGTCTGTTTGGCTTAAGTCAGTATTCTGAATAGAATTGCAAACTTGCAAATCTCCGCCACTCAAGCTATTGCAGTTGAATGCAATAACCGAGGGCAAGAGCATAGCTATAGCTATTAACAAAGCAAGGTTTTTCATGATTAATTTCCTAGCACTAGCTTTACAATAAGCGGTGCCGCCCAGATAACTGCTAAGCCTATCAATACATACATTATCATGTTCTTGGCTTTGTCCCTTTTGATAGGGTCACTGCCAGAAGTTATGTATGATATTCCAGCAAATACCAATACTAATCCTGCAATTATAGTTACAGCGTATTTCACTAAATCATATATTGCTTGTATTGGCTTCAAGATTTCATCATAGGTTGCGTTTGCTGCACTTGCTAGAGCAATTTGCAAGACAAACATACCTAGAACCAAAGCAATAGGCAAAATTACTGATTTAGCTTTTTTGCGTGCTTTTTGTGGCATTTTATAACCTCCCGGAGTTTAGTTTTAGGATATTTAGCTTTCAAGACATTATAGCAAGATTCGCATAAATCTCCTTTAACCTCATCAAGCTCTTTTCCGCATAGAATACATTTTTTGTTTTCCATGATTTGCATAACTAAAAATTCTATATAAGCAATCAGAGAACAAATTCACTAACATCTTCACTAACAGAATCGTGTACATTTGCAAGTTGTTTTGTTCTCTGAAATAATTTAAAAATAAAAACAATAGATATTTCATGGAAAATAATAAGTTAAATATCTCGAGCGATATCGGGCAGGAGATTATTCTTCTTTTGCAAGAGATAAACTCAAAGATGGAGAATTTAATAAAAAAACAAAATGAGAAAAAACTCCAAAGTCCATTTTTGGATAGAAACCGAGCTTAAATTAATGCTCGAGAAAAAAGCAAAATCAGAAGGACTTTCTGTTAGTGAGTATTGTAGAAATATTCTAAGAGAAGATTTTAAATTTAGAGAAATAAAAATTATGTTGGAAAAGATACAATCTGCCCTCGAAAATAGAAAAATATATAAAGAAGTGCATATTAATAATTCTAATATTGGGCATAATCAATAAAAGCGTCCCATTATTCCAGACAAATTTTCTAACCGCCGGTGTGGGCGTTTAAGCCACTGAAAGTGGCTTGAGTCGAACCCTTGGGTTCGCACTCCCGGCGAGAATTCTCATTTTACCAACTTCTATCTTATACTGAAATGAGAATTCGAGTTTGTGGGCGTGTATTACTTATCAGAGAATCCAGTTGTCATATGGCTTGCATCACAAAAAGGCTTGTTTTTTGATTTTCCGCATCTGCATAATGTTATCCTATTTCTAATTTCATAATTCTCCCCTCTTGCAGATTCTATCTGTATTCCCCCTCTTATCCATAAGGGCCCAGAAACTCCTGCTTCTGGATCTTCTACTACCCCAATTGACTGCTCAAATTTTGGCTCTATATTCTTTCCATCCTCACAAGCAGTTAATCTTCCAGAAGGGCAATTGCAAGCCTGCTCTATTGCAATTTTCTTTTTTTCAGCATCAGCAGACTCTTCTGTTAATGTCCAAGTGCCCCCACAAGGATCGCAGAATCTTGCACCAGCACATAATATTGGTACATCTTTTAAAATCAATCCCTCGCCTTTAGTAATCTCTGCTTTTTTCTCATAAGGAATATTATCTGCAGTCTCCTCGCCTTTAAATCCTATTTCTGCATGCTTTCCAGAGCAAAAAGGCTTATTGCTAGAATGCCCGCATCTACATAAAGCACATGCATTTTTGCAACTGAACTTCCTTCCTTCAATCCATTTTATAGAATTTCCATCTCCATCTGTCCCTATAGCTTGCTCTGCTATAGAAACCTCTCCAGAAACAAGATATGGCCCATCCTTACTTACTTTTATCTTAACTCCATCTCTCATGCTATCAAAAGATTCTCTTTATTTATAAAAATTCCTATGTTCTCAGATATATAAAGACTTAAAAACAATGATTAATACTAATATTAGCAATATGAGAAGACAAAAAAAGTTTATTATTCTTGCTCTGCTTTTTATAGCTGCAGTTTTTTCTCTATCTGTCTCTCTAGTTTTATTCCAGCAGCTAAGCTTAGATAAAAAGAAAAATCTTCTTTCAGACAAGCTAAAATTCTCAGAATCCTTTTATGAGCAACTAGAAAATAGCTCAGACTCAAACATAAACAGCAATCCTGGCACAATCAATAATATAAGAGATACAGAAAACGCATATTCACAAAATGAGACGCAGATTTCAGATTATTACTATCAAACTAATGGATTAGACACCTCTCTCTCTGCTAGTGTTAATGTGTTTGCTTCAAAGCCTTTTGGACAGAGTTTATTAGTTTTAACAGAAGATCTTGGTAAAAGCAGCTGGAATATTTCTAAAGTCTCATGCACCTCTCTTGGAGCTGGCTGGCGACTTCCAACTATTGACGAGCTGCAAGATATCTATCAAAATGCCAGCCAAATTGGAGGGTTCTCAACAAGTGCTTACTGGAGCCTAATCTCATATGATTCTAAAAGTGCTAATATTCTCTATTTTAATAACGGCTCAAAAAACAATGTCAGCCTTAATTTAAATCTCTCTGTAAGGTGTGTAAAAAGCACAAATAATTCAATCTGCTTTGATGGTGATAATCAAAAGAGTAATTATTATACCAAGTCTTATGTTAAATCAAAAGAGGATTCAATCTTCTATGACTATTGCATAGACAATAGATTATATGAGGGAATCTGTGGCTTTAATATTCAGGATTTTGGCTACACCTCTACTTATTGTGCTCTTGGCTGCGTTAATGGGGCTTGCATCAGGCCAGTAGGAGTCACTTGTGTTAACGGTACTGCTGCAAATGACTACTATCATGCTGGATTTTCAGGAGATTCTACTGTTTACGGCTGGCTATCAAGAGACAACTGCATAAACAGCAGCATAATGAGAAAAGGAAGCTGTTCCCCTGATAAGACAAATACAGATACTCAATGGGAATATCATTTTTGTCCCAATGGATGCAACTTCTCGAATTATGCCTGCAATCCATGATTTTATAAATGCTTTCTGATTTACTAGTTAATGGAGAGATTTGGAAAAATATCGCTAATTATCTTTGGAGTTTTATCTTTATTTACAATTATCTCCCACCTAATCAGATATCAGGGAAGAGTTAGTCTTCTTTACATACTAATTGCCCTTGTATCTAATCTTTTTTTATTGCTCGCCTTTGCTCTTGTTGCAGAAAATCTGCACTTAATAACAAAGAGAAAGTATATTTATTTGATATTTTCTCTGCTCCTGGCTTCATTTTCATTGTGGTATCTTTACAGCACAATTATGCAAACCTATTATGGAGAGTTTCTGACATTAGGTGGAGTATTCTTCTCTTACACTACGACAAGCTTTATAGTAAAGGCAATATTTTTTATAGCAGTTTTAGCTAGTCTTTTTCTTCTAACTTTTTTAATATATCACTCTTCATCTAACTCTGGCAAGTTTATAAAAGAGTTAAAATTAGCTCCAATTCTCATTTACGCAATGATTATTATCTTAATCTTTGCATTTATTCCAGCAACTTACTTGCAAAATGCCTCCCCATTTACAGATTATATCTCTCCTCTTTTTAGAAATCCTACTAAAGATATTCCAAATCAAAATTACTCTTATAGCCAAGAAAAAATAATAAATGCCAGCATCAATATAAAAAATCCAAACATCATCTTTATTATGTTAGAAGCAGTATCAGCTTCGCATATTCACTATTTCGGATATGAAAGGAATATAACTCCTAATATAGACTCTTTAGCTTCAAAAAGTATCTCTTTTGACAAGGCATACTCTTCTGCCTCTCATTCAGACTACTCTCAAACAGCTTATCTTTCTTCATTATATCCTCTAAAATATAAGAACAGAGATTTTTTCACTAAAGATTATCCAAAAACATTTATCTGGGATATACTCAAAAAACAGGGATATAATACTGCATATATCTCTTCTCAAGATGATTCCTGGGCAAATATTGTAGACTATCTAAATACTAGCAATCTTGACTTGTATTCCTATTCAATGAGTGATAATTCTTATGATTATGGCTCTGGGGTTGGAAAAAAAGACTATGATGAAAACACAACTGATAAAGCAATCTCCTGGATTTCTTCTTCAAATAAGCCCTTCTTTTTATATCTAGACTTGCAGGCAACACATTATCCTTATACCTATGCAGATAATTATTCTATTCTTCTTCCAGACGAAACTAATTCAAGCCTAACTTCTGCCCTTTACATAGCAGAAAAAGATTATATTCCGAGCATTAATCGATATGATAATGCTTTGCATTATGTTGATGCAAATTTAGGAAGGCTTCTAGAGTATCTTAACTCTTCTAATTTATTAAATAATACTATAATAGTCCTTACTGCAGATCATGGAGAATCTTTTAACAATTCTCACGGCTTTGTTAGGCACGGATTTAGTGTTTATGAAGATGAAGTACATATTCCTCTTTTATTTTATATTCCGAACAATAAGAATGCGAGCATAAATGAGAGAGTTAAGCATCTAGATGTTGTTCCAACCCTTCTATCAATGTTAAACTTCTCAACTTCAGAGTTTTTCCAAGGAGCTGAGATGAGAAAAGATTCCCCAATCTTTCTAACTGCCCAAACAAATAACTTTAGAATAGGAATGATAAGAGACAATATCAAGTTTATTATCGATATGGAGTCTTATAACATCGAAGTTTATAATCTAACGCTAGATCCAGAAGAAAACAACAATCTGGCTATAGATAAAAACAGCAAGGCATATTACACAAATCTTTACGGAAATGAACTTTTTGGCTGGTATAACTGCCAGATAGATTATTATAAAAACAAGGAGTGGGAAAAAGGCAATATAATCGCTTGTTAGAAAACTTTAAATCTCTCTTTTCTCTAGGTATACCATGTCAATACTATCAATTTTTAAGAAGATATTTGAAGAAAAAAAAGAAGAAGTAGAAATAAAAAAGCTTAATTTAAAGGAGTTAAATTCCCATCTCGAAGACAAAATAGATGAGATTAACAAATTGGAAGAGCAGCTTAGAAATGTTTCTCTAGACAAAATCAGATCATTCAGACAAATAGAATCAGCTATTCCTGGATTAGAAGAAATTAATTTGGATAAAAGGAAAGAAGAAGCCAAACTAAAAATTATCGCAAAGGAAAATCTCAAATTATATCTAGACTATCTATCACATCTTCTTGGTGATTTAGAAAAAGCAAAAAGCGAAAAGAATTTTTTCCCTTATCTAGACAAAGTTCTAGCTAATTTTAACAGAAATTCGAGAAATGCCTTTGAAAAGGCTACAATACTAATAGGCGAACTTGGTGAAATTAAAAAATCTGTAAAAGACTTTAGTGTTTCAATATCAACAGACATAGAGCAAGCAAAAAGTCTTGATTCTGATAAACAAAAACTAGCAAGCATCAAAGAATTAATAAAGAAAATATACGATCTTGACAAAAATAAAGAAGAAATAACAAGCAATGTAAGTGAAATAGGCTCAAATATCAAGAATTTGCAAGAGAAAAAGCAGGATTCTAATAATCAGCTTGAAGAAGCAGTTAAAAGCGAGGAATATCTGGCATCAGAAAAGACAAAACAAGAAAAAGAAGAAGAACTTAAACAGCTGGATAAAGAGTTACAGTCAACAAAAGATAAAATTGATCTAAAGCTCCTTGTTAAGCACTACTATACTTATGAAGATAAAGCCTCTTTAGTAAGAAACTATATAGACAATTTTAGAAAAGCTTTAATGCAGGACGCAGAATTAAGAATAATAAAAATAGTTAGAGAGGGCCTTTCTCTAGATATAAGCAGCTTGCAGCAATTAAAGGCAAGGATTATAGAATTAGAGCATCTTCCAGAGGCAGAAATCGACAAAAAAATCAAAGTCTTAAACAAAGATCTTTCTAGTAAGGATTCTGAGATAAAAGAGCTTGAAAAAGAAATCGTGGAGGAAAATAAGAAGATAGCCAAGCTAGAAGAGAAGAAATCTTCTTATTTAGAAGAACTTAAAAATAGCACAAAAGCTCTTAATATTGAACTTGTCATTTAAATCATGCTCATCCCATGCTTAGGCAGGGATGATTGGCTAGGAGACTCGCGGCGTTTCCTAGCCTCTTATAATTAATATATTGAAATAATTGAACAGTAGTATTCCAATCATAAAACTATCTTTTGCCTTACTATAAAAGAACTACCAACCTTTATGATAATATCTGCTCTTAGAGCGACTTCTTACTAAGAGGATTATTATTATAATAATTATAATTACAAGAATAGCAATCAAGATTAATGTTTTCAGGCTCACTCCTTCTTTCTCAACATCAGGATTTGTCTCTTCTGCTACGCAAATTCCACTCTGGCAGCTTCCAGAAGAGCAGCTTCCACAGTTAACAGAAGTTCCGCATATAGTAAATGTTCCGCAGTTATATCCCTTGCTAGTACAGCTATCTGTGCAATTAGCAACTGGATTTACAATTCCAGATGCCTGTTGTATTAACAAGCTTGCACTTCCACTAGTTATTCCTAATAACTTAATACTTATATCATAGTTATTATTGCCATCAATATCAAACTTCTTTTCCTCGCCAAGGTTCAAGGTAGCCTGAATTGGATTGCTTGAGATATTTATTGTAGCTGTGGTGTTTGTAACAGAGATAACCCCTACATGATGCAGAGCATTGCTGATATTAACAGAGGCTCTTGTGTGGGCAGACAAATTTATAGCATGCCCAGAACTAAACTGGCTTGGAGTAATGGCTGATGTTAGAGTCCAGAAGCCAATTATCCCTCCAGAATCATCTCCTCCTCCGCCTCCAGAGTCGTCTCCTGAATCATCTCCTTCATCAATAGCTGCTCCAACTATCTCTGGACCAATTCCTGAGAAGTGTGGAATCTTAAACCATAACATTCCATCTGAAACATTTCTATAACATAAACTTTCACTCAAATCACTATCATCAGTACTGCATAAAGCCCCACTACCATCTGTATAATTGTCATAGTCTGTTCCTGTATAATCTTCATAGTCTGTGCCATCTAATGCACCAGTTCCATTTACACCCATCTCCCACTCTGGTGCACTCCAACTCTCGCCGTAAAACTTAGTTATATTGATTACAGCATTAAAACTGCTAGTTATAGCAGTAGTATTATACGGAATGCCAATTAAAACATAATCATATATCTCTGGCCCAAGTGAGCCAAATCTCCATGCCTCTTCTAATCCTCCCTCACTTGAATTTGCAGCCTCGTCAAACACAGCATCAGGAGGTCCTGAAGCAAGTAAATCAACATTGATATATCTCACAGTTATATTATTATCAATCTTTTTTATTTCAAAATCTAATTTTCCTCCTCCAAGAACGAGCCCAAATGGATTTATCTCCTCTTCTGATTCTGGGTCAAAAGGATAGCAAGAAGCATCAGGATAAGGAACACTACAGCTTCCGTCATCTTTATTAATATAAATCATCAGGTCAATAATGCTATCATTAATTGCTTCTCCATCTGGATTTTTGTTTTCAAATTCGCTTAGATTAATATAAACAATGTCTTGCTGCAAATCTGATTGTGAGATTTTCTTTTTGAGCGGAGCATAATTAGAAGAAAATACTTGTATGCTTTTAATAGTGCTATTAAAAACAGGTATCTTAAATATTCCTGCATCACCTGAACTAACTGGAGCCATCCAAGAAAAACTAAGATTTGATCCTGAAAAAGAAGAATAATCTAATTCTACTTCAACATGAGCCTGGCTAACAGCACTTCCATTAGCAGTAATACTAAATGATTTTTGTTTAGTCAAGAACTTAGAAGCATCTGATTGAGTTTCATAGCCTATTGTTATATTTGATTCCTGTCCAATCAAAGGATACAGGGTAAAATTAGTTTCAGCTGCACTTTCTCCGTATCTAAGAGTGACACTCTTAAATCCCCCATAATAAACTAGTGTTCCTGAATTATTAACATATCCTGTTGCAAATAATAATAAATTTGCTCCTAAAACCGAAGCAGGCAGACTCATATTGTATCTTCCTGTTGTTAAATTAAAGCTGTCATAGACTGCCTCATCTCCCCCTTTCCACCTCGCACCCATATTATTCGGCAAGGTTCCTCCCTTGTACACCATGTTTCCTCCTTCAAGTAAATAAGCTAGGACAGTAAGGTTGGTGAAATTTTGTTCTGTTATTGAATTATTCCATTTAATATATCCTGGAAGCTGAGCGAATTCGAGGCTCAGATTAGCATTAGAAAAATTAACATATAATCCGCCACCAACAGAGGTTATAGTAGCATTTCTGTTTCCTAAAGAAATATTATTTCCTGCCTCAAGATTATTTAAATCAAGAGTTGCAGGAAAAGCAGGTCCATTGCTAGGATATATCATCAAAGAGTAATTTCTTCCTGCAGGCAATGAAAAACCGACAGAATCCAAAGGACTGTTCCACTCTTGTTTAACAGAGTATCCTAATCTTGTATCTTTAACTTGATACATAAACTGATAATCCTCTGTATCAGTGCTTATATAAGTCATATTTTTTGAAACACTTGATGCATAAGTCAGTTGATTTCCAAAATTAGATATGCCTGTAACAATCTCTCCCTCTGTAAAATTAGCAAATGTGCTATCAGGGCCGCATTCGACATTTGCTTCATTATCTTGTCCAGCAAGATAACAATAATATAATTGATATAATCCAGAATTATTAGTTGCAAAATACAAATTTCCATATCCGTTGCTAGTAGATATTTTTCCAGCTCCCCCATAACTAATAGAATAAGAATTAACATAAGTCAAATTAGGGTAGAATTTGCCAACAATATGACTTCCGCTTGAATTAACTCCTGAAACATAAAGATAAGTATACTGGCTGTTTTTTGCACCAATTCCAATTCCGCTTATAGCAGTATAATTTATTGCAGCAGGAAGAGCTACACTATTAGTGCATCTCATAGTTCTATCATTATCAGTATAACACTGCATTAAATGACTATTATTAGCAAAATAATAAGAATTATTTTGATTTAATACTGACTGCCCCCAGTTATATCTCTCTAGATCAACAATATTTGTGATATTCAGATCACAGAAAGTTAAATTTAAAGCCCTGTAGCTATTCAAGATAACCAAGCAATCTGAATCATTTATGTATGAATAAGTAAGAGTTCTGTTATTTCCAACAAGATTATACAGCTGGCTTTCATTTACAACATCAAATCCTGTTCCATAATCAGCTCCAAGAGAAAGACTATTTGAATAAACCAACTCACTTCCAGAATGAGTATTTCCAACAACACTTAGATCTATATTAATTGCTTGCTTAAGATAAAAAGTTATTGCTCCTAAATCAGAAAACATCCGCCCATCAAAACTTGGCAAACTCTGGCCAATATATTCTGCATAAGCTCCTGTTCCAGCTGTTCCATTATATCTAATTATTGAAGGTAAATATTGATAACTTGAATTATCATATGTATCATTTATAGTTAAATTAAAAAACCCATTAGAATCAGAAAGATTCGAAAGAGTTGTAATTGTTGTAGGAGGTCCATCTCCATCCCAATAGGTTACTCTCAAGCTTATATTAGCATTAGACATATTAGTTCCATTTTGGTATTTTGTATATCCTGCAAAATTAAATTCTGCAGATGCTAATGAAATAGAAACCAGAGTTAGAAAAATTATAAATATACAAATTATATAAAATTGATTTATCTTCACCATCTTTTTACTAGTAAATGCAAGAAAATGATCTTTATAAACTTTTTGCATAATGTTTTTTAATATCTGTAAAACAAAGCTAATCCTCCTTCTCTGTCTCTTAAATATAAGCTATCTCCATTGTCATTCCAGACACTTCCATTATAATCTATTCTGTATCCTCCTCCTGAAAAAATAGAAAAATTCAACTTTTGAGTGTGCGATGAAGAGTCATCACTAATCTTCCAGCCAGTTAGATTGCAGTCAAAACTGCAGTTATTTCCTAATATTATATATTCTCCAGGATCAATCTCATTTAATTCTATTAAGAAGATGCAGCCGCCACAATCTTCCTTACTAGATTCCCATATTCCAATTCTATTTTCCCTGGCTCTTCCCTCTGCTTTTTTTAATTCTTCTGTATATTTATCTTCGCTATAACTATAAAAATGAGCCCATCCATTTTCAAGAATCTCTTTATTCAAAAATGCATTATTATAAAAAATATATCTTAATTTTCTATTATACTTGTCTTTGTCTTCCTTGCTTCTAACAAGCTCTACTGTCTTGTTTTCAAACTGCTCCAGAAAATTCTTGGCTTTCTCCCAATCCTTCTCATTTTTCTCAGGAGTATTAATTCCAAGCATCCTAACTTTTTGAGTTATATTATCTAGCAGAATCTCTATTGTATCCCCATCAATAATTTTTGTTATATTTGCATATTCTTTATCTTGCTGTATAACCTTTCCAGTAGGCTGCGAAAATAATACTCCAAGCATAACAAATGTATTAAGTATCAAGAGAAATAATATTATTCGCAATATTTTCATTTTTTCCAGAGAAAGATCTTAAGAACTTTTGGCGAATATTCAGTATATTCTGGGCTTATAGAAGCAGTTATCAAAATATCATCAGAATATATCTCAACATCTCCGGGATATTCTGGAATCCCGCAAATTTCATCAACATTACAAATATTAATAGAAAAACTAAATACAGTTGGAACTTGATTTTCAACAAAATCTTCCACACTTTCTTTGTCTACTTGCAAAACCTTGCCTCTTAATGTATCATTCACTGAGATATCTCTCAGTATTGTATGTGCAACTGTTCTAGCATATTCATCAAAATTAGTAGAATTCTGTTGCTTAACTACAACAAATGCGAGAAATCCTGCCAGGAGCATAATTGCAAAAACCGCTTCAACTATTCTTATCCATGCCCTTTTATTTTTTAAAGCAATTACCATGTTCTTAGATTTAATATTACATTTCTTATGCTGGCATTCTCATCTATTACTTCTATCTGAATATTTTTTGATTCAATATTTACTCCTGAAGGTTCATTTCTCATTGCTCTTGCAATCTCTCCGCCATTTGGTTCATGAACTGAAAATTCAAAATCAATAGTCACTGGAATTCCAAGGCTTTTCTTAGCATTTGTATAATCTGAACTATAAAGCAGCTCTAAATCCTTTAATCTTTTAATAAAAATTATCTTTTTCTGCACTGTTGCACCAAATTTATAGTTAATATTCCTTTCAACCTGGCTGCAAGCAGCAGCATTGGGCATTTCTTGAAAAGAGTCAGAATAAAACAGCTGATATATCCCATTTCCCAGATTTTCAATCCCCCCATTAGCAGAATTAGATGCATTTATTCTCTCATCATCCTTTCTTGCAACAAGATTTGCAGAATCTACCTTCTCTATCCTGAAACAATCAACTCCTGCAGGAATATCTTCAACAATAATATTTGAGGTAATAATAGTTTCCTGCAAGCTGCTCATTATTCTGCCTTCTGCTAAATTCAAACCAGCATCATCGCTTTGTCTCTCAAATGGATTAAAGAAATTAAGCAGCAACAGCACAAATATTAAAAATATTGTAAATGACACCATCATCTCTACATGACTTAGTGCTTTTTTTGTTTCTTTTATCATAGGAAAATCTTTGCTCCTGTTGAGATCATAACTGCTATTATAACTAATATTATCGAATGCTTTATCCCAGACTTAATATTTCCAGAGGCTAGCTTTCCTATTATCAAACCAGCAAATAATCCTTGTGTAATCAATAAATATAAGAAAGGAGTAGATAAATCCTGTGCAGACATCTGCGTAGTTGATATCCCTATTTCTCCTACCCCTCCAAGATTTGTAATTCCCATAGTCATTGGAAGTATCTTAAATTGCATGACAAGAATAATTATAATAAATATAAAATAAATTATATATCCCTGAACAACTAAGCTGTAAATTGCAGCATCTCTCTCTTTTTTCAGCTTCTCTATTGTTGTAACAGATGCGGCAACTGATTCAAGAATAGTTTCTATATTCCCTCCTGTTCTCTCTGCCTCTTTAATCAGATTTACAGCTCTTATTATTGTCTTATTCCCAATATCTTTTGCAAATGTGTCTAATGATTCTCTAACAGGAATTCCTAAAGAAATCTGATTTGCCATTTTTTTCACATGAATTGATAGAGCCCCATAATCTTTATCCTGCAGATTTAACACGCTCTTGCTTATCGGAACTCCTGATCTAACCCCCTCTACTAAATCTCGAGAAAATTCAAGGAATTTCTCCTCTTTCTCCTTCTCGATATTAACCTCAATGACTACATATACTAAAAATGGACCCGCAGCTATTACAAATGCAATGCCAATAACAAAATAAAAGAAGACATCTTCTCTAAAAAACAGATAATCTAGCAGTACAAGAATTAAAGCTAGTATTATTCCTACAATCTCTGCTTTTTTTATTTTAAATTTCATATTTCCTCCTATTGAAATTTAAAAGACTAAAATCCTCAGATTTTTTTATTTTAAATTTCATCATCTTAGTATGTGGGCTGTTTCAAGTGAAGAAACACGAGAAACACAATATTTATCAAAACTACAATTAATACTATCAAGACTGATATCATATTTAGGGAGATTCCTATTCCCAGTCCTCCAAGGCTCATAAGAAAAAATGTAAGCATCAAGACTAATGGGGCAGCTATAACTAGTGAGATATAAATATTCATAAAAGTCTCTGCTAGCTTTGTATACTGCTCTCTCTCAAGCTTATAATTAAAAAGCAAGCTTTCTGCCCTCTTATCTAAGAAGTTTGTCAAGCTGGTTCCAGATGATATAGAATTTGCCAACCCATTAAAAAGCTCTTTAAGATTCTTGCTTGATGTTTTTTCTGCACAAGTTCTTAGAGCAGTTGTAACATCATATCCATAAACATTCACATAATTAATTACTTTTTCAAATTCATTTTTTGTATAAGGATATTCCTCTCCTGATCTTGCAATAATCTGAAATATCTTGCTCGGCTCTATCTCAGAAGAAGCTATTGCACTCATATTTATCACAACAAAAGGCATCTCCTGATCGATTTTCTTGCCTATTGTCTTAGCCTCGCTTCCCGGATAGATATAAAACATTAAGAAAGTTAGTGCTGGCAGAAATAAGATTATCCAGATTTTCTCTAAAAAATTCATCCAAAAGCTTCCACTAGCAAGCTGAATAAATGGCGCTTCTAAAGAAAAGCTAAAAAACAGTAAAAAAACAAAAATTAACAATCCTGCTGCAAAAGCAAGCAGTGTAGAAAATAACATCAAGGAAACATAAGTATTAAGCAAGAACTTTATATTTGCTTTTCTTAAATCAAGATTAAGCTGCTTGAAATATCCCTTATTAACAAAAGAGTTAGACGTGTCAAAGAAGAGCTTGCTTGATAATCTCACATAGTAGCTTGATTTTTTTTCACTGGTAAACACTTTTTTTAAATATTCTTTAATCTTAAACATAGAACTCATAAAACTTCTGCTGTCTTTCTTCATAACCAACACAGAAGCATCTTTCTCTCCCTCTATATCTGGCTTCTTATAATCAATTTTGACAAGCTTTTCCTCTTTTACTTTTTGAGTTGGCAAGCTTTTAATTAATTCTAGCTCATTTAACAGTTCAGGAATAGAGTCATTTAGTATTTTTATCTGATTTCTTATCTCTGCTTGCTTTTCTTTATTTTTATTCAGCTTAAAAAGTGACTTTCCAAGGTCTTCTATCTCTAAAATATTCTTTTGCAACTCTTTTATACCCATTGTAGCTTATCTCCATCTTGAATCCTTACTATTCTCGCTATTCTTTCTTGTATATCCATCATATCCCTTTTTGCTTTTTCTAGATCAAGATACTTCTTATTATCATAAGCCTTTTTCACACTGCTAAAAGAATCTTTTAACGCATGAATTAGTTGCACTAGCTGTTTTTCTTCCTCAGTCATTTTAGTGAACTCCCATTCCCTTTAATACTCCTTCTGGATCCTTGTAATAGTCATTTACTATTCTCTGGACAATATATGCATCAAATATCTTCCTCTTCTGCATCTCCATTAAAAGTCTGGCTCTTCTATTAAACTCTAGAGTCAGCTTCTCTTTAGAAACCCCATATTTTTTCTAGATCTTATCAAAAACATTGCTGTCTTTCTTAAAATAGAACTTATCTTCTTTAGGATTCCATAAAAAAGGAGTATTTGTTTTAGCATCTCCTTTTGAGCTAACATCAACAATCTCAACAATCTCTCT
>Ga0233422_10000554_pt1 | contig 18399 bp, 19 predicted proteins | sample Watercolumn_Mata_2_FD_182724 | JGI IMG/M metagenome (GOLD analysis project Ga0233422, IMG submission 182724) | Freshwater microbial communities from Lake Matano, South Sulawesi, Indonesia - Watercolumn_Matano_2014_110_MG | ecosystem: Environmental > Aquatic > Freshwater > Lake | place...
GCCAGGATTCCACCAGGGGCTTGTAAACCTGCACGCCCTGCCCGCCGTTGCCCTGGGCATTGGGATAGAACCGAATATCCGGCCCGCCGTCCGGAGTCATGCCCACCAGGTCAATCAGGTTCAGGGCCAGCAGGATGCACCTGTCCGGGGCCAAGTAGCCCCTGGCCAGCCAGCCGCTTTGCCGCTCGAAGCTTCCAAGGTTGGTCTGGGTTGGCATCCATACGGCCCTCCCTTAGTCTAAGGCGGTTATATCAATCCGGCCCGTCATGCCCTGAGTGGTCAGCACAAAGATTGGGGCCATCTGGCAGCGCTCTTCTTGGAGCGCCTGGTTAATCTTGTCAAAGGCGCGCTTCTCGCGCTCGGCCCTGTCGGCCATGAGCGCCTGCCGGGCCGCGTCCGCCGTTATCGGCTCAGGCATGGGCGGCGCTCCTACTTGTCCGGGATAAAGACCGTTCCCAGGATAGACGCCTTCGCAGCCAGCGCCTCCATCTGGGCGGTGAACGCCTCTTTGACGTTTTCCCACGCCAAGGCCGCAATGGCCTCTTCGTCAAGTCCCTTGGCGTCCGCCAGGGGAACTTGGGTATCAACATAATGTTGACGCCCACTTACTGTCTTCCCCTCGAACCCGACACAATAGCAAGTCGGTTCATCACGAGGATAAAGCTCGAACCGCACCACTCTGATTTCGTAGCTCATGGTCTTCTCCCTCTACTGCGCCATAAGCGCGTCAATCTGGGCCTGCTGGCCCTTAACCGCGTTCACCACAGCCGCCAAGATAGCCCTGTCCTGGAGCGTCAGGTAGCCCTGGCTGTCCTGGCCCACCGCTTCCGGCAGGCTCTCCTGGACATTCTGGGCGCTGAACCCAACGTATTCATGCTCAGTCTCCATGCCTGATTCGGGCCGCCACTTGTAAACAATGGGGTCAATGGCCTGCAACTCCGCCATGCCCTTAGCGAACAGGCGCCGGAACTGCTTGTGCCGCATGTCGCTGACCGCGGTGATGTTGCCGCTCGCGTCAGTGGTCAGCGCGCCAGCACCGTAGGCGGTAAACTGTATTGCGCCCGCGCCGGAAATAGTAAGCCGGGTAAGATTGTTTGTGCCCAGGTGGATAGGTAAATTTTGGACAACCCCTAACCAAGCGTGGGTGTCGTCTATAATGTCAAAGTTGCACGTGCAGGTTCCGCCTACCCACTGCTGGGCCGTCCGGGCAGCAACGCCGCCCGCGCCCTTGCCTATGTGGACATAGTGAGTGGCGTCATCATAGACGGTCAGCTTGTAAGAGGGTGAGGTTGTTCCTATGCCTACCCGCCGGTTTGCGCCGTCAAAGGTGGCAATATTGTTATTTTTACCATCTCCTATCCACGTGCTACGGTAATAACTGGTGTTGTTTAGGTAACCAGCATAGTTGATATACAGACCCGAACCGTCGTTGTCATAGTAATAACGGGAGTTAATTGATCCGGGTGTGATGTAAACCTGCCCACGGCCATAAGCTGGATTTTCGGCATAAGTCTGCCCAAAAGACGCAATAACTCCGGTGGCCCGCCTAACGTCCAGATGACCGAGCTGCTCGGAATCCCAGGAATCCCCCAGCACTAAGCAGCCAAGGGTTTGGTGGAAATAGAACGAGTCTCCACCAAGCTTGATTTTGCCCTTGGTGGCATGGGATGTGCTGCTTAGTAGCAGGTCGCCAGCAGAGGCCGCGGAGCCGTAGATGGTCGGCACCGTGAGACTTGTTGCAATGCTTGGCGTTCCGGTAGCCGTAACATTACCGCTTGCATCCGTGGTCAGGACGCCCGCACCGTAGGCGGTAAACTGTATTGCGCCCGCGCCGGAAATAGTAAGCCGGGTAAGATCGTTTGTGCCCAGGTGGATAGGTAAATTTTGGACAACCCCTAACCAAGCGTGGGTGTCGTCTATAATGTCAAAGTTGCACGTGCAGGTTCCGCCTACCCACTGCTGGGCCGTCCGGGCAGCAATGCCGCCCGCGCCCTTGCCTATATGGATATAGTGAGTGGCGTCATCATAGACGGTCAGCTTGTAAGAGGGCGAACCCGTGCCCACACCAAACCTGCCATTGACATCATCGACCGTAGCCGTGCTTCCGAGGTATATTTTGCCCTTGGTGGCATGGCTGGTGCTGTGCAGTTGCAGGTTCCCGCCAGAGGCCGCGGAGCCGTAGAGCGTAGGCGTGGTGAGGCTGGTCAGTGTAGGCGTGGCAGACCAAACCGCCGCCGCATCGACTCCCCCGGATACCATGACGTAGCCCGTAGCCACATCGCAGATAATGCCTGATTTGGTGTGCTTATGGCCGGGATCGACGCTGGCAGAGTTTTTAAGCAGGTAGTCCAGGGACGTTACTACCGCAGAGCTGTCGATGCCTATTTTGGCTTCGACTGCATTATGTAAAGCAGCTGCAACGATAGTAGTGCCATCTACTGCATTAGTCAAGGTAATCGGGAACGCCATGATAAAACCCCCTTAATATCCGCACCCAGACGGATAGCCGTAACCTAAAGAATAACAACTCCAACCGGAGGTGGAAGAAGTAAATTTGCAGAAATCCAGACAAGGCGTCCAGCACTGAACGTAACCGGAGGCCGGACTATGAACTACCGCATTGCTGCCTGACCAATCTGGATGGGTGATATAAGCATCCCCGCAACCCTTGATAAACCATTCTACGGCTAAAGGACAGCCCATGGGAACCCACTCGGTTAAACCGTTGCTGGGGGTAACGGAGACATCCTCAAGCCACCATGTCTGGTGGCCCCGGCGCACAAACTCAAGGATATTTCCCCCGGAACTGTTGAAGAAACTCCCTATCCATCTGAAATTGGTGTTTGGCAGGACAATAAACCAATCTCCCTGAGATACCGCCAAGGCGTCCCCGGTGTAGGTGATGGTCCCGCCTGTGCCGTTGTCATTATTATTAGCCGTTATGGTGCGGATCAGGCCCTTACTTGAGCCGGAGAGCAGGTAGATTTTAGCGTCAAGCAATTCGTCTGTGGTGAACCCATAGCCGATGTTGGCAGCGTTCAAGTTGTTTCTCAGGGTAATAGTTTTGACGGCCTGGGAGCTTACCCGCATAAGTGGCATAGCCTTGAGGGTGAAATCCGTATCGGAATCCCCAGCAATCCCATAAACCACATACCACTGGGATACTTTCTCTGTGCCCCAAAAGGTCGTGGCGGTGTCAAAATCCATGTAAACGTCCGCCGTATTCTGGCGATATTTTCCATCCGTTAAGCCTGCCCGGACAAGGCTGCCAGGGTTCATAATATTAGGGAACCCCGCCATCAGGATATTCGCTGGGCTGTCCGCTGTGGCCTGCACCTGCACCCGCGTGGCGTCAACCCATACCAGGCGGGGCGGGTCTCTCAGTTCCCAGCCCTGCAAAATGGCGGCTTCAATATCCACCAGGTCTGACTTGAGCACCGGCTGCTTGCCGACATCTGACCATTTGTCTTTAGGTAGGCTGTCTAAGCCGCTCATTTATTCCCCCAGGAACTTAACCAGGGTTAAGTCCACTCCATAAGGCCGGTTCATGCGAACTGTTTTCCCGGTGATCAAGTAGTTCGTGGCAGGGCGCAAATAGTCTATATTCAGGCAGATAACGTCTCCAAGTTCCAGCCTTGCCAGGCGGAAACTCCCGGATAAGTTCAACTCGCTATATCCCGCCTTAAACCGTTTCAACAATCTATCTGCTTTGGTTTTTGCCATATTGGAGTTTTCAGATACCACGGGCTGCCCCTGGGAAAAGTCTATCTCAGATTCAAATTCCCCCAAGTAGGCGATAGCCTGAGAATCCTCTGCAACATAACGCAACCGATGATTACGCTCATACCATCCCCAACGCGTAGTTATCCGGGTGAAGAAGGACTCCATGTTGATCGTCTCTGAGGCCGCCGTTAATTCCAGTTCAGACCCGATTAATAATCCGGCTCCAAACACAGCTTCTCCAAACCTAAAAGTCCCAAAAGTCCCTACTGGCCCAGTAGGGGCGGTGGCCTGATAGGCACCCAGTTTAATCACCCCCTGATCCATATAGACGTTTAGCAGGCACCGAGAGGCTATCTCTTTAATGGCGTCTCCTACAGTTGTTTCCTCAAAATAAGCCCCGATGGAGTCCCCGGAATCCGCCGCCTTGGCCGCCGCAAAAGATGCCGAATCAATAAAATCACTGGCCCCTGCTTCGGTCAACAAATCCTGGATAATATCGACCGGGTGAACCGTAGTATTTTTAACAGCACGAACCATAACGGAACCTGAAATATCCTGGGTTAAATCGGTAAAAATAACAGAGCCGGTAACAGCATCCAAGGTAACGTCAGTTGACGAAACAGTAGTCCCCTTGACCAGCCTGGACCTGACTCCCTGGGGAGTGTTTTCCACCTTAACCGCCCCGTCAATGTAAACGGTTTTCAGTTCAGTAAAAGGTGAGCCGCTTATTTGATACAACTTGGGATACCAAGTATTATAAACGGCGAGGGAATCAAAATATGCTTCCCAGGTTTCTGGAGCCGGAACGCCGTTGTTGTCGTAAAATCCTACGAAGGCCCCGGCGAAGGTGTAACCATCCCAGCCCTCCTCCCAGGTAAGGACTTCATCGCCATCAAGCCAAACCTTAGCGATTCCCCCAGACGTCGGGTCGTTATGAACCGCGACAGAAAGCCGCTTCCAAATCCCCAAGTCCTGGTCGACATACCAAGAGGTGTCTTGAGTAGTAACTTGCCGCCGGGCAAACACCCGGTAATCATCGGCTATCCAAAGACTCAAGCAGTTATTTCCCAGGCTGTCCTTGATCCCGGCAAAATAGATATTGCCGTCAGACGGGACATCTGGAACCTGGGAAAATTGGATCCAGCAGGAAAACAGGATAGACGCCCCCGGCCCCGTTAGGTCAATCTCCCCCTGGGCATAATCGAGAGGGGCCTCAATATGGCTTAGCAGGCAATAACTGCCCGCATAAGGATCAGTAGTTTCTACCGTTAAAGCCCCTGAACCGTTTTCAATTACGTCCGACAGTTCGTTAAGCGTTCCATCCTCAAAATCCGCCTCTGCGTCCGGGCCAACTATTGTCTTGTCCCCGAGTTCGTCAGCCTGTAGAAGCACTTCCCCGTAAACTAAGGGCTTTGGATCGCCATCATCGTCAGGGGTTCCGATTTTCTTTTCAAGTAGCGTGGCGATATAATCCCGACTATAAATCTCCACCGTATGCGGTTGGAGTTTCCCGCTTGCGTCGATCTCCCGGACCACCGGCCCCCAACGAGCAATAACCCCCTCATAAAGAACGATCTTGTCCACGACGTCTTTAGTCCCAGGCCGCTTATAGCCGAACTCTATTTTGAGGAATTTTCGATACCAGTTGCTTTCCCCTGAAAAGATAAAATTGGCATGGCCAGGGCTATATAATTGATCCCGGTTAAGTAAGAGCAATGTGTGGTCACCTGAAACTAATTCGGAGAAATCAAGCGGGCTTTCGAAAGCCAAAGCACCCGCCTCAGAAATATCCGCTTGAGATAGAGGGTATTCCCCCTCGAAAGTCACCGCTTCAATATAGGACTCACTCCCGGTAGAGTCTGCTGCGTAGGAAAGATAATCATCCGGCGCAGAATCTACTACCCACATAGCCGTTCCGTCCATTTCCGGCTCAGTATCGAAAACCCAGCACCGGAAACCCGTCCAGGTTATCCGCCACTGGTAATATTGGTATAGGTCATATTCAGTTCCGTCTATAATCGTGCTCCACGAAGCGGATTCACATTCCCCCTGTGTAGCCCCGGAACGAAACTCCACAACGACATCATAGCCTGGATAAGCGAGCGTCCAGTCAGGAGTAAACGCCGCCGGATAATCCCCTACAGTAGCCTCCTGGACATCTGACGTCCAAGAAGCAGAAGTAGCATCTTCGTCCACCTGAATCCGGTCAGGGGAGACAAAACTGGTATCTGAATGAGTTCCCCCGGCGCCAACTCCGGTTAAAAAATAATGAGGGGAAATCGTAAAAACAAACCGCGGCTCCGCCCCGTGGCGCCGGACCTCCTCCGTGAGAAAATATTCGTTGGGCGGTGTAATCATGTCTCCTCAAGCTCAATCTCAAGCTCATACAAGCCATTGGCCACTGACTGCGCGGCCGGCGGGGCCGCCATGAGCGCCTGGCAAGTCCTGGGCAGGTCAGCATCTTCATAAAAGTCCAGTTCCCGCCCTCCGGCCCAGGCCGCTTGCAGGGCCACTACCTGAGCTAAGGCCGCGGCGGGGAACTTCACCACCAACCGCGACTTCCGAGCTCCCACATAGGAAAACAGCCCGCCATCCAGAGAGCGTTGACGGTCATCCACGTCCAGGAAAGCGTCCTCATGGCCATACTGAAAATTCTTGCCGAACTGATAGGTTATCGTTCCCTCGCTGGCGGGATAGCCGGTTTCGTAAGCCGCGCCGCCTCCGCCCTGCCAGGCCAGGATATGAGCCGCGTCGGAGTCGCCCGTCAGGGACTCCTCAAAGCTCCATAGCTCCAGGAAGTCCTGGACAGAGCGCCGCGCCCCATAGCGCAGCCGATCCCACTCCCGGGCCGCCCAGGCCGCCGACAGCAGTCGCCCGGCGTCAAAGCGAAGGAAATCCATGGCCCCTTTGAGGCGGCTGGCGGACGCGTCCTGGCCGCCCACCTTCAGAGCCTCGGAATTGTTCAGGCTGCCGGCCGCGGCGCTCACCGCGCCGGCGCCCACTGAAACGCCGTTGACGTAGAACGTGGCGTTGCCGTCCCGGTCCGCCGTCACCCTGGCCCAAAACCAGGCCCCCAGGCTGAAGGCCGCGGCGTTGGAAGCAACGTAGGCCGCCGCCACGTCCCCATCATTGATGCGCAGCCCCAGCTTCAGGTTCACCGTGTCCGCCACGAAATGCCAGCCGGCGGCGCCGCCCAGACTGGCCGCGCCCTTGGCCGCAATCACCGCCTCCGCGTCCGGGGTGTCGGCGTCGATTCTCAGCAGGGCGTCAACCGCAAAATCAGCCGTGCCGAAATCAAAGTCGGCATCATCCGCCAGGCTGAGATAATGCGCCCCGTCCAGGGTGATGGCGCTGGTGGCCGCAGGGGTATAGATGATCTGTCCGCGCCCCATTTAATTTAGCCTCACTCCCCGGCCCGCCTGCTCCCTGATGGCGTCCACCATGTGGCGAGCCGATTTGCGACATTGCTCGCGGGTTAACGCGGTCTGGAAGTTCATGGTCAGGTTGACGTTGAACCTCTGGTCACCGCCGGCGGCCTGGCCCAATCCACCAGCCGCCCCGCCCGCCGCGGTGACGAAATCCCCCCGGCGCAACGCCTCAAATAACCCGGGCCCAAGCCGGCTCATGGCCGTGCGGGGCAATATCCCCTCCCCCGTCTGCGCTACGATCAACCGCTCATCGGGCAGCAGCCGCAAGCCAGCATGGGCGTAAAGCGGCACCTGGCCGCCGGCGTGCATGACAACGCCGCCGGCATGAAACGGCAGCACGTTCATCGTGGCCGCCAACTGCAAAAGCATGGCCGCGATGGTCATGGCCATGCTGGCATACATCAATTCCTTGGAGCCGGTAGTCAAACCCAGCGCCCCCAGACCCAGGCTCAAGGCCCCCAGGCCGAGTTGCAGAGAAGATTGAATTCCAGTCGTCCCCGCCTGCTGCACCGTCTCCCCGGCCAGCTTGTTGGCGTCGGCCGCCTCAAGCCACCGCCCCGAGATTTCATCCCAATCAAAAGCCTTGTAGGAGCCCTCGCCATAGCTGGGCAGCGCCCCGCCCCCCGCGTCCCGCCAGCCGGGTTGTTTGGGCATGTAGCCCATGCCCCCAGGCATCCCAGGCCCGCCCCGGCCCTGCCCCCGCTCCTCGCCAAACAACCTTGACAGGGGGTCAAAGATGGCCTTCTTCACCAGCATCTTGGCCAACTCGGTAATGAACCCCTCGGCCAGGCTCTTGCCGATCTTCTCGAATTGCGCCTTTTCTTTATTCAGCGCCCCCACAATCCCCTGGCCGATGGTGTCGCCTATCCACCCTTCGGCCCGATCCAGGGTGCTCTTGGTGTAATCGCCCCATTCCCGGGCCAGCTTATCCGAGCGCTCCGCCGCCCAGATTTTCAGGCCGCCGCCCACTCCCTCCCGGCCCCACTGCTCACGGGCAAAGGCCAGCCGCCGGGCCTCATCGGTCATGTCCTGCAACTGGCGAAACCGCTCCCGCTCCTGGCCCGCGATATTCTTGCCCACCAGGAACTGCTCAAGCTGCGCCCGGCCAATCTCCAGCTCCTTTTCCAGGGCCAGCCCCTTCCAGTAGGCCCGGTCCCGCTCCAACGGCGCCGCCTGGCCCATGGCGTCCAGGAACTGCTTCTCCCGGCTGAGCAGGTCGTTTTGCCGCCCCAGTTCAATTAGGGCCAGTTTGCGGTTGGAGGCCTCCACGATGTCATATTTTGCCGCCTCAAGACGCTCCATCCGGGCGATTTCGTCTTTATTGCCCCGCTCCAGGATCGCCTTTTTGCTCTGCTCAGTGACCGCGAATTTATCCAGGGTGCGCAGCATCCCCAAAATCTCAGCATAGCTCTGATCCCCGATGGCGCTGGCGTGCCATTTGTTGAAGTCCTCTAATAGCCGCTCCTGCTTGAGCAGGCGCACCTGCTCCACCAGCCCCAGGGCCTCGGCCACCTCCGCCGCCTGGCCCTTGACCCGCTCAATCTGCATGACCTGCTTATTGGCCCACTCCTCTATCTGGCCCAGGCTGCCCTCAGACAGGCGGGCCAATTCCTGATACAGCCCCTGGGTTAGGTTTTCGATGCGCTTCAGTTCATTCTCGGCGCCCTTGCCGCCGCCTGGCGCTTCCAGCGGCTTGGGTCTGGTGGCTGTCTGCCCTAATTCCTTCAAATAAAGCTCATAAGTCTCCCGCTTGTATTTCTCTGTCTCTTTGGCCAGCCGGATATTCTCGGCCTGCTTGGCGGCAATGGTTAAGTCGGTTTCCCCTGCGCCTGAAGCAACCGCCCTGGACGCCGCCCACAAGTCCTGGCTTTCCATTTGCTTCAAGGCCTCATTGGTTTTAGCGAACCCGCCGGCTATGGCGGCCACCACCTGGGCCACCTTGCCGCCCACAGTGACCATCGCCACCATGATGTCCAGGATGGACTGGGCCAGGGGCTGGATGTCGGCCCAAGCCCTTTTTATTTGCCCGGCCAAAACCTTTTCATGTTCAGTGAGCCAACTATTTAAATTCTTTGCCTTTTCAACTATCCACTCATAGGCCCCGCTTAACCCCTCTCGTCCGATAAATTTTAAGTGCCCTTCCAGGGTGGTTTTCTGGGCCTCAAGGGTGTTCTGCACCTTGGCGGAAGCCGCGTCCAGACCCGGCCATAGGCTGGCCAGATATTCCAGCAGCGTTCCGGCCCGCCGGTGCTTGTCAATGACCTCTTCCCAGCCCGGCCCTATGCGGTCTTTAAGCTCCTGGGCCAACAGGCTCCCGGCCCGGGCCTGCCCCTCCATCAAGGCCCGGATTTCCTGATTGATTTGAATGCCGGTGTTTTGCCCCGCCGTGGCCAACTTGATTTTGTCAGTGAGCAGGCCCAGGGCGCTCACCTCATCCAGGCGCACGGCGTAGCCCTTTTGCACCAGGGCGTTGTAGGAGGTCATGATTTCGTCTGCCGAAGCAAACCTTTTGTAGTCCTCCTTTCGTATGGCCTCATACATTTCTTTGGCAAAAATTGTGTTGCGCTCAAACATCTGCTGAAAACTGCCCTGTCCCTCTCTGGCCATATTGGTCAGCGACGCCCCGATGCCAATGGTGGTGATCTCAAACGCGTCCGCCGCCTTGATGCCGCCGGTGAACGCCGCAGTTATGGCATGGCTCAGGGCGTAAGCCCCCGCCGTCAGCATGGCGAAAATACCCACCTTCTTCAGCAGCGCGCCGGCGAAATCATCCGCCGCGGCCTTGCTGTCGCCAAAGGCCCGCGCCCCCGCCTGCCCCAGCTCCTCCACCTCTTTCCGGGCCTGGCGCAGGCGGACGGTCCCATGGTCATCAACGTAAAGCTCAATCGTTACCCGGTCCTTGGGGGCCATTAGCTATCCTCTCTCAATTCTGCCCACACCGCCAATATTTTGGCCAGCAACTCCCCGTCCCAGGCTATCCCCAGGGCTTGGGCCACGGCTTGGACATTGCCCAACTGCACCGCGCCCCAGCCGTCCACCAGGGCCGGCCCCGCCGCGGCCAAAAGCTCCCAAGCCGAAAAATTAGCGGCCATCAGGTCCGGGCGTTCACACGTGGCGCAATCCGGATCAGATTTGCCCAGCCCCTCCCGGCGCAATTCCAGGCATTTCTCACAGTCCGCCCCGTATTCCCGGCTGAACCTGACAGCCGCTATCAGTTTTTTATCTCGCGCTCCAACTCCTGGGCCTGAAACATGGCCAGGTCCGTGGTCACCCGGGTCGCCACCACCTCAAACCCGTAAGCCTCCCGCAAGAGCTCCAGCTTGTATTCCTCCGTGCAGGGAATCGCTTCCGGGTAATCCGCCGGGTCAATGGGAATCAGCCGGGCGTAAGTTTCCCGGCTCATGCCCTCCCAGTCCAGGATGGCCCCGGCATACTCGCGCAACAGCTTGTCCGGGTTCACCCTGGCCTCTTTCTGATTGGCCTGGCGGTTAAAGGTGGTGTCCGTGGCCCGGCGCACCATCTCCTGCAACTCCGTTTTCGGGATATACCGAAACTTCAGCCGCAGCCCCGGCGCCAACTCGTCGGCCTCCACCCAGACGGTCTTGTCAATCCGCCCGCGTCCGCTCATGGCGCCCCCTTAGTTCAGGGTGATAGGGCCGGAGCCGGAGATGGAAAACTCCGCGCTGGCCACGCCGTCTTTGGAGTGCCCGATCTTCAACTGCGTCAGCCGCCCTCCGGCGTCCGGGTCGGTCACCGTGTCCGGCGCATAATACTTGCCGGTGTCGTTATTCAGGTAAAACCGCACGTCCTGGATGAGGTCGCCGGAATCGAAATACCCCCGCAGCGTCTCCTGCTGGGCGTCATCCAAATCCAGGTGGCCGGAAAAGGTGGCCTTCCAGTTGGCCATGCCCACCTCGGACTTTTCCCAGTCATCGCCGAACTCGGTGGTGTCGATCTCCTTCCGGCTCAGGGTCAAGTCCCACTTGCCCAGGCCGGCCACCAGGGAGGTGGCCAGCTTGATGGAAGCCTTGCGACCGCTAATGGCAGCCATAATCTATCCCTCCTCTCCCGCCGCCCTAAGCCGACGTGCCGATGATGATAATGTCGTAGGTGGCCCCGGCCCCGGCGGAGTTGGCCACCTTCAGCTTGTCGCCGGTGGCGGCGGTCACCGCATAGCCCGCCAGGGGGCCGGTGAGCGCAAAAAAGCCGCTGGGGGCGATCTTGATGATGTCCGTGGCGTCGCCCACCCAGTTGACAAACTGGTTGGCCGAGGCCCCGCCCACGCTTAAGGTCTGGGTGGCGCTGTTGTTCTTGATGATCAGCGCCTTGACCTTGGCGAAGGTCAGGGTCGCCCCAAAGGCGTCCGCCAAAACCCCGGCCAGGTCAAGGTCCTCACTGGCGCCGTCCGCCAAGCTCCGGGTGTCGTGGAAAATCAGATCGGCCTGGCTGCTGCCCGTGCCGCTGGCCAGTTGGGTTTCGTATTCCTTGCTCAGCGCATCCCGGGGATCGTTGATGTCCAGGTCCTTGACTTTGGTCGCGACGATCAGCAATCGCAATAATGACGTTAATGTGTCGGCCATAATTTTATCTCCTCAGAATTATTCAAGTTCCCACTGCATCCCCAGGCGATAGGCGGCCCGGTAAATCACCAGATCGCGCTCTATCACCAGGGCCTCTTCTTTGTCCGGCTCCACCGGCTGCGCCCCGGCCAGCCCCAGGGTTTGGCCCGCCAGGGCCTGGCGCAGACCGTCCAGGATTTGATAAGCCCCCTGCGATTCCCGCCGCCCCGCGGCCTCACCCCGGAGATTGCGGCAGCACACCGCCAGGTCAAAGATGCACTCCGCGCCGTAGGTCCCGCCGAAGGCGTCCAGCTCCGCGTCGTGGCGCACTGCCCCCAGCATGACGAACACCGCCGGAAAGCGCACCGCCAACTGGCGCAGGTCGCCCTCCAACTGGCCGCCATAGCTCTCCACCGTCTTCAGGTAGGAGAGCTGCGCCTTGATCCGGTCAATGAGCGCGTCTTCCAGGTCGATGATGGTTAAGCCGGGCATTTATGGCCCTCCGGTCACGTGCCGCAAAATTGACCGTTGCAGATAGTCCAGGTCCTCAGCCTGAAACAGCAGGTAGGGCCGGGCCGGGATAAATACTTTGCGCCCCCGCCCCGCCTGCCCCCCAAACTGATGGATAGCCGCATACTTCACGTTTGTGGCCAGGGTCAGGCCCCTGGCCGTGGCCGTGTAGTAAATTGACCGGCGCAGCGTGCCCGTGTCAGTGAGCGCCTTGCGCCCGGCCCAGGCCGCCCGGCCCTCTTTGGACATCCGGGCGCCCCTTTTATCCCAGAACGACTTCCTGGCGGTGTGCCAGGAAATCTTGGCCGCCAGGCTCAAGGGACTCCAGCGCACTGGCCGACCCTGGGCGTCAAAGTTCGCCTGGATGCTGCCCTTCATGTGCTCGCCAAAGTCCCGCATGACGCCGGTGAGGTTGCCGCCCCGGTCTTCCATCTCCCGGAGCCGGGCCACCACGTCCGCCGCCAGCACCCGCACCGCCAGGCCCGACATCACCAGCCCCCCAGGTAGGACCGGGTGAACGCCGGTTCATTGCTGGACAGCTCCACCACCGCCGACTCCGCCCCGGTGGGGGCCGCGCCCGTGGCCCCGATAATCTCCGCCCGCCCGGCGCCCACGTCTCTCAGGAACTTCACCGCGTCCTCATACTTCTGGCGCCAGACCCCTTCGGCCACGCCGCGCCGGGCATAGAGGTGGTAGAGACTCAGGCTCGCCGACAGGGCCTTGACCCGGGCCGGAACGGAGTCCAGGGGCAGGGCGTAGCGCACCGCCAAGTAGGAGTCGATTTCCGCGTCGGCTTGGGCAATGGCCTCAGACATCACCGCCGCGTCAATATCGTCTCCCGCTTCGGCGGTGAGCTTCGCCAACTCTTCCCAGGTCACCAGCTTGGCCAGATCAGCCTGCTCACAGTAGGCCATAACCCAGCCCTTAAGCCAGTTCAGGCGCCACCAGAATGCTGGCCGTGCCCTGCCAGATATTGGACTTGCTGCCCCCAGCGGTGTCATCGCCAATGACAAACTGGGCATTCAGCAGCAGCCGGGCCGTTCCTTCCAGGCTCGGCGGCACCACCAACAGGTTGGGGGTGATCCCCAGGGGCCGGCCGTCGGCGTTGGTCAGAGACATCATGGCCGCCCGGGCCGCGGCGTAGTTGGCGGTGGTTAGGTCCTGTTTGGAGCCGTAGGCCAACTGCCACAGGCCGTAAGCCGCCGCGCCCCGGTAGTCCACGCCATAGCGGAACTGCTTGCGCATGAACACGTGCTCGTCATCCGGGCGGTCCATGCGGGTCAACTGCACCGCCTTGCGCAACTGGAAAATGAACGGCTTGATGGCCCGGCTGGTGTCCAGCAGATACCAGGCCGTGCCCGCGCCGCCGCCGGTATTGGAGGCCGTGCCGGTCCCCACCGGGTGATCTGAGTCAAAAAAATACTGGCCATCATAGCAGGCCGTGGCAAAGCCGTTGGCCAGCAGGTCGGCCACCAACTGATCCGGGTGTTTCCTGGCCTCCTGGGCCAGGGCCGCCACCATGGGATTGTAAAGCCCCAACTGATCGTCTTCGATGTCATTGCGATCGACTTCAATGGTGGCCTCATAGTCCTTGGTGGTCACCTGCCAGTTCTTGGCCGACAGGGACCGGATCACCCGGTCGCCCACCCATTCCACCATCTGGGGGAAGTCCAGCAAAAATTTGTAGTCCATGATCCGGGCCGTGGCCGGAACCACCATGGCCGGGCCTTCGTGCCAGGTTTTGGTTTCCTGAAACGCCGCATTGAATACGGCGCTTAAGGCCGTATAGAGGCGGGCAAGAGCATCAGCATTGACAATCATGTCATCCCCTCCTTATCCGATTGCTGGTTAGCTGGTTTTGGCGATGTCGATCCAGCCCTTGGTGGCCGAGACGTATTTGACCAGGCGCCCGCATACCACCGAGTTGCCCGGGTCGGTCTCGTCAAAGGTCTGGTCATCCACCACATACATCAGGTCGCCCACCATGGCCTGGGTGATGCTGGACGCGGCGAACTCAAACGCGCCGGTGCGCCGCACCCGCACGCTGATGGCGCCGTTGGCCCCGGAACTGTTGTCCGCCTGCTCCATGGCCACGCCCATAAAGATGTTGCCGCTGGCGTCCGCCGCGGGAATGGCGTAGCCGTCAGCGCCGCCCACGCACACCATGGACCCGGCGTAGATTTTGGTGGTCGCCTTCACCGGGATGTCGATCTCAATCCCTTCCCGGTAGGACGTGGCGCGATCCTCACTTAAAGCAGTCATAAGGTTTCCCCTCCCTTTTACGCAGCCTGCCGGTTGCGGGCCGCAATCTCAGCCTGGGCCTTCTGGTAAGCTTCCGGGCTGACGCCCAACTGCTTGCACATGGCCAGGTCAATGTCGGTCATGGCCTCCGCCCCGGCGCCAGCCTCTTCCTTCAGGCGCAGCTTGGCCAGGGGCACCACCGACCCCTCGGGCCGGGACATGACGATGGTTTCAAACAACCCGGCGTCCTTGAACGCCAGCCGCTTCAGGGTCCCGCCATTGCGCTCCAGCTCCTCCGGCGAGGTGCGCCCGGTGCGCAGGGCCTCCTGCACCATGGTTTCGGCCTTGTCATGGGCCATCTGGTCCCGCAGCTTCTTAAGCTCGCTCCGGGCCTCATCGCCACTGGCGGCCTGCACCTTCAGGGCCTCGATGCTGGTGATGACCCGCTCCGCCGCCGCGTCCGGGGCCAGCCCCAGGGTCTGGGTTACGATCATGGGGACCGCCACCTTGCCCACCGCGCCCTTAAGCTGGGCCGCTTCCAGGCGGGTCTCCTGCAACTCCGCGTCTCGCTTCGCCAGGGAATCCTTGAGCGCCGCCACCTCTCCGGTCAGGCCCTCAGCCTCGCCCGCCTGGGCCACGGCCTCCTGAACCTTGAGCAGCAGGGCCGACTCATCGGCTTCCGGCTTCAGCCCCAACAGCTTTTTCAGGGCTTCCAACATGTTGCGTCCTCCTTTGCTTTTCTTGTCCAGATTGCGTTGTTTCCCCTGTCCAGCCTCCCCTTGCCCCAAAAGCATCACCTCCAGGCCCCCGGCCCCGCCATACCGGGCCGCCAGGGGCGTCAGGTTGGCGATGGCCGGGAAATTCGTCAAGGCCGCGTGCAGCAGCTCCGTCACCCGCCGGGTCTTCTTGTCCACCGTCACCACCGGGGAAAAATAGCGATACTCCCGGCTGGCGATGTAGGCCGTGGCCCTGGGCGTCCACTCCGCCCGGGCCCACAGGCCGTCATCCCTGGCGTCCAGGGCCTTGATCCAGCCCGCGGCCGGCGCCTCGCCCCCGTCCATGGTCTGGTGCTCATAATCGATCACCAGGTCGTTGCCCCGGCCCTGCCAGGCGTTGATCACCGCGTCCATGGCCGCCCGGTCCAGGTGGAACGGCTCCCGCCCGTCCGCCAGGCGCACCTCCCCCAGGGGCAGCAGGCGAATCCACTCCGGCGCCGCGGCCGGCAGGGCCTCCAGCGAAATCAAGGCCCTGGCCTCCTCAATGGCCTGCCACTCCCCGGCCCCGCCCTGGCGGTATTGCCGCTTCACCGCGGCCCAGGCGACGGCGAAGCAGGTCTGCTCCCGGTCGTCGCCGGCGTATTTCGGGTTCTCCCAGGCCGCATTGAACGCCGCCTGGAAAATCTTCTGGGCCGGAAGCGGCAACTGGCGCACCGCGTCCGGCAAGTCGTTTAAGCTCTGGTAGGGCATGGCAGCCACCTCACAAAATTCTTGACTTTTCCAATAAGCGGTGGGTTAATTGGTTTCTTAGGGTATCAGCATATTTACTTAAATCCGGCTGCCACTCCCCCGCCGCGGGACTGACGAACTTCCCCGGCGGCGGCAAATCCGGCGGCAGCTCCCGCCGCACCGTCAACCCCTCTTTCTCCACCTGCTCAGCGTTCAGGGTGATGGCCGCACAGCGGCAGTTGTAATCCCAGGGCGGCCAATAAGTCTTCCAAAACGGGTGATCCAGGGGAAACACCAGCCCGTGCAGCGCCGCGTGCCGGGGCCGGGTGCGCCCGTCCATCACCGCCGAATACCGGGCGTAGGGCCGCGCCTCCCTGGTTGCCTGGGCCTGCTCCCAGTGCCCCCGCCCGTAGGCGCTCAACACATTGGTGCGAAACACCGTCTCCCGATGCCAGGGCCGGGCGAAAATGCCCTCGGTGGCCTTGCGGAAGTCCGCCAGCGTCTGGCCCGTCTGCAATGCCTGGCCACAGGCGTCATACACCGCCTGCAACTGGTCCGCGGCAAACACGTGCGCCGCGGTGAAGGCTTTGACCCGCATCTCGGCGGCCATGGCGTCAAACTCATGCCGGGGCACAATCTGCTTGGCCAGGAAGTAATCCACCGCCTCCTGAAACGGCGGCGCCTCCGGCCCAAACAGGAATACTTCCGGCCCGGCCATTTACGCCCCCTCCGCCCTGGCCTTCATCCAGGCCAGCAGCCCGGCCTGATAGAGCAATTCCCCCAAGTCCGCCGCGTCCATTTCGGGGTAGGCCGCCAGCAGCCCGGCCCGCAACGCCTCCAGGGATTCCCCCCGGCCTATCATCGCCTGCACCGGCGCCAGCATCTTGGCCACCGCCCGGCCCGACTCCGCCAATACCGCCTGGGTCAGGTTCTCCAGCTCCTGGTGCGCCTTGACCGCCTGGGCGTCCTGGGGAATAAGCTCCAGCCCCCCGGCCCTGAGCGGCAAAATGGCCCGACGCATCCCCAGGGGCGAAACTCCGCCTCCCGGCTCCCCGGCGACCTCCTCGCCTTCCGCCGGCGCCGGAATGCTAAACTGTTTATAGATGTGCGCCACCGGCACTGGCACCCCGGCCCCAATGAGATTCTTGTAAGTCTCCGACAGGGCCTTAAGGTCTTTCTGCTCCTCCACGTTGAACACAAACCAGGGCAGGGGCTTATCCCAGCCGAAATTGAACCCCACCAGGGGGCGGATAAGCTGCTCCCGGATGGTGGCCGCCAGGGCCTCGGCGTCCGCCTCCAGGATGTCCCGGCGCACCGCCTCGTGAATCTTGGCCGCGCTGTAAGTCCCGGTATCCCCCGCGGTGTCCGTGGTCAAGGTCTGCCCCAACACCGCTTTGCTCATCTCCCGGTTGCAAAAATAGGCCATGACCTCAAAGGGGTTGGTCTTGCCCGACAGCCGCTGGCCGGCCTCCACAAATTCCACCTGGGTGGAAGTGCTGATCACCCCCGCCGCGTCGCTCCCCAGGCTCTTGAGCGCCGCCAGCAGGTTGTCCCGGTCCGTCTGCGTGGCGCTGGGGTCGTATTTCCCCAGGCGCAGGGGTATCCCAAAAAGCTCGTTGAACCGCGCCCAGTCCTTCAGGGCGTAGTTCTTCAGCAGATACATCCAGACGCACACCCGGATCACGCCGTTCTTGGTGTCGTGGCCGCTCCGGGCCTTGCTCTGGTGAAACGCCAGCTTGAAGGGCGGCGGCTCCACGCCGCTCACCGGCTCAGCGTCGGTGAGCAGCCGGGGCGTCAGGCTGTTCAGGAAAGTCACCTTCTTGGGGTGAATCCATTGCAGCCCCTCCACCATTGCCCGGCCCCCCTGCACCCCCCAGAGGATTTCCACCGCGGCGTAGCCTTTGCCCACTGAGTCCAGCAGGTCAAACAGGGCCAGGTTGAACCGGGGCACGGCCTGCAATGCCCCCTCTACGAACTCTTGAATCTTTTTGGCCTCCGGGCCGTCATCCGCCGGCTGTACGCGCCATTCCAGGCCCATGACCGCCAGCTTGCGGGTCTGTAGGATGGAGGCCAGGTGCGCGTCCTTCTCCTCCATCTCCTCAAACAGCTCCGCCTGGCTGCGCATGTCCATGCCGTAGTCGGCGCCCTTAAGGATGGTTGACACCCGGCTGGGCGTCAGGCTCTCCGAGGGGTAGCTTGACCAGCGGTCCCGCACGCTCACCGCGGCCAGCTCCCGGGTCTCCGGCCTGGCCGGGGGCCTCTCTTGCCTGGCCCTGGGCTTCCACAGAGAATCCCATAGCTCCATCAGCTTGTTGGCCGCCATCAATAAACCCCTCTGCTGTCGCCAAACCTGGTCTTGAACACCGATTGATACGCCGCGGCCGCCGGGACCTCCATGGCCTGCACCCCGCCCAGGGACTCCCAGGCCAGGGCCAGGGAGATCACACAGTCATCGTGATACCCCGCCGGCGCCGAATAGCGCACCAGGCCGGT
>Ga0233422_10000556_pt1 | contig 18367 bp, 22 predicted proteins | sample Watercolumn_Mata_2_FD_182724 | JGI IMG/M metagenome (GOLD analysis project Ga0233422, IMG submission 182724) | Freshwater microbial communities from Lake Matano, South Sulawesi, Indonesia - Watercolumn_Matano_2014_110_MG | ecosystem: Environmental > Aquatic > Freshwater > Lake | place...
CTCCTATTTTTGTATCCTTCTTGTCCCCTTTGTCCTTCTCGTCCTTCCCTATAATTACTAATTTTTCATTTTTTGCCGTTCCAAACGCCGCCCGTGCTAATTTGCTGGCCGCTTCCTCGCTAATTTTGCCCGCCGGGCCGTCCATTTTGCCGTGAACTTCTACGACCATGGCCGGCCAACCGGCGTCTTTTTTATCTTGAAGCAATTTTTCTTCCACCTCTTTAGAAACATTTTCTAGAACGAGAATCAATTTGGCCCCATTTTTGCGGGCTAAAAACCGAGACTCGTCAAGAATGACCCGGCTGTTAGCTAGCGGTGTTAAGGTATTTATGAAGCTAAATAAATATTGCGGTTTTTCCAAAACTGGTAGGGCTTGCACTTCCGGCTCAAAAATAGCCACTCGTAGCTCTTGTTTTTTCAAAACCCGCGCCAGCGCAAACGCCAAATCCCCACTGCCGTAAACAATAGCTTGCGGCAATTTCCCTTCCTCTTTCTCTGTTTCCACTTTCATACAAACCATGATACCAATCCTGCAATCACTTGACAAATTAAGCAGAGAGAGAGAGAATAGCCACGGAGAGAGGTGAAACAATGAAAGAAGGATCTTTACCATCAGAAGCCCACGCAACTTCACAAGTTGTTACTAGCGAATTGATCGGTCAATTTGGAACAACTCTAGCTGCAAGCAGAGTTGCAAACTTTGTCTACGAATTAGAAGATCGTTTTGCTGGAAGTTTTAGTCCTAAACAGGCGATGGCTGCGCTCGATGAAATGTCCAAGGCTGCTCTTGCTGCGAAGCGAATTATTGCCAGTTTACCTAAAAAATAAACTTACGCGGGTCTGTAGCCCTGTGTTTTTTCCACCTAAAGTTTCAGCCTCGCAGGAGGTCCTCTTGCGAGGCTAGCTTTTCAAAATTAGCTTTTCAAAATTTCCATCAATTTTAAAAGGGCCTCGCGCACGGGCCAGATTTCGTCCTCAAAAGAATAATTCACCATGATTCTTGCGCTTACCAAGCCCGTTTTTACCTAAACTGGTATGCCCGCGTTTTTTCCATAATCCATGTCCTGATTAGCTGTGTTGGCCCCAAACCCATTTGTTTGGCCTGCACACGCACCACTTTTAAAGTGGGTCCGTCTAACCGAATATTAATATTTTCTGACAAGTTTTTGGCAAAAATTACCTTAATAGGTTTCCCTCTTTTCCATGTTTCATCAAAGTTTTCTTCCCAAAATTTAGCTTCCTTTTCCCGATCACTAAAAATATCCTTCGCGGGTTCTCTAAATGTTTTATTTAATTTTTTATTCACAGTTTACCTCCTCAAAATAGGCTGTAATTACATAATATTCTCCTTTTTCATACCGTTTTCCTTCTTTGTCTTCCGGTGAAAGAACAATTTTTATCTTTTTGCCGCCCAAAGTTTTTCCGGTTAAAATTAATCTTTCGCGAAAACTTTTCTTTGCTTTATTTTTCTGCCAACAAGCTACTTCTACATCAACGATCCCGACCCCATGTTTTCTTATATGATTTTTGTTCCAATCATCCCAAATTAATTTGTTTACTTTCACTTTTAAACATTAAAATTGTAACACAATGTGTTGCGTCTGTCAAGGCCTGTGAGCATCCAGCGTCTCATTGACCACCAAATCTGCCTCTTTGTTTTGTGCTCTAGGAATGTGAGTGTGGCGGATAGAAGTTAGCAGATAGAGGTTAGTAACTTGGCTTTCCAATTTCTTAACTTTTAACAGTAATTCTCTTAGCCTCGCTTCTTTTATTTTCCAAACTCCATTTAACTGTTGAACGACCAGTAAAGAATCTAAATAAAAATTAATTTCTAACTGCTTTTCCCTAACCGCTAACCGCTCGTTTTGAAGCCATTCCCACGCACTAATCACTCCTTGGTACTCGGCCTCATTATTCGTAGTAATCCCTAAATACTTGCCCCGCGAAGCTATCTTTTTTATATAATTCCCGCTTAATTCCCGCACTTTTCCCGCCCTTGCCTCGCCGGAGTCCTTGTGGACGAAGGCGGGTCTTGCCTCGCCGAAGCCTTGTTTGGTGGCAGGCGAAGGCGGGATCTCATAAACTACAAACCCGCACGCCGCTGGACCCGGATTGCCCCGAGACCCTCCATCAGTGAATATTTTTAAATTCATAAGCTACGACCATTAGACTTAAAATAACAATTAACCCTTCCGTTAAAAAAGTAATAAACGCCGCCGCCGGAAAAGAAAATTGGGGGATAAAGATAAGGTTTAAAATCAAATTTATAACCAGCGCGACCACGGCAATAAAAAATGAGGCCCACTGTTTGCCCAAAGCTAAAATGGTGTAGCCGTTAAGATGGTTAAAATAGCTAGCTATTAGAGCTAAAGAAAGAATTTGTAGGGCAAAAATTGCTGGGGTAAACTGTGGCCCGGCAATTATTTGAATGGCTAGGGGAGCCAAAAAGTAATTAGCCACCGCCATGGTAAATCCCATGCCAAGTAAAGCCAGTAAACATTTCTTATAAACGCGAACGAGTCCTTGTTTATCCGTTACCACCAAGTTGGAAATTACCGGCAAAACAGAATTAGCAAAATAGGCCGCGGGCACAGTTAAAACCTCAAAAACTTTGTATGCCGCTCCGTAATAACCTACGGCCGTTTCGCCTTTGAATAACGAAAGAATAATGGTGTCTATCCGGTTGTAAATAGTAAACAAAACTAAAATCCCGCCCATGGGCAGGGCTTCCCAAAATAAAGTTTTGGTGTATTTAGATTTAAAAGATAATTTTAAAGGAAGAAGTCTGGCCCCTAAAACCCCAGCCACGGCAATAGAAGCAATCTGGTCAACGACGGCGGCGGTAATTATCCAGTAAATACCGGCAGAGGTGTTAATGATAATTAAAATCAAGAGAAGATAAATCACATTGGCTACCGCTTCCGAGATTGCCCAGTACTGCATCACCAGTTTGACATTAAAAATTATTTGCAGAGAAGTTTTGATAGAAGTGACGATCAGAAAAAAAGAAAAAATTGTCACCAACTGGCGAATTTGGGAAGAATAGGGGAGAAGATGAATGGTAATAATGCTTGCGGTGACGGCAATAATAGCTAAAATTAACCGCAAGACAAAAACATTGCTGATAATTTCTTGAGCGTCTTTTTCGTTTTTGGAGGCTTCGCGAACGGTAATTAAAGATAAACCCCAGTCACCAATCACTCCAAACATGGTCACAAAGACCAAAACAAAAGTGTAAGTGCCATAGCCGGCGGGTCCAAGATAGCGAGTCAGAAGAATGGTAATAATAACGCCCAAAACTACAGAAACCCCTTTACCAATAATCTGAATAAGAGTGTTCCACGCAATTTTGTGAGACAGAGTGATCACCGCCACATTATACCCAACACGATCGCAAAAAGCAGTTGGGTTTGCTGGAGAGTGAGCCAGTAGTGATCAAACATCCCAAGGGCAAGAATTATGAATAAAGAATTATGAATTATGCTTTTAGATCGCAAGGCCTTCAGAATTAATAAGCCAAACAACCCCAACCCAACTATTCCAGTTTCTGAAAGAATAAGCAAATAAATATTGTGGATTGGTTGGTGGAGCATAGCAAAATTGGAAATATTGCGCGGGTAAAGCGGGGAAGTGCCCAAGCCGGTACCAATTATTGGCGAATTGCTCCATTGTTTCATTGCTACACTGTTCAATTGTTGGCGTAAATTCCAGCCGGTGATTAAATTGCCTCTAGACAATGCTAGGAAACAAACTGAAGCTAAAATTAGCAAAAGCGGTACGGTTATTTTGCGGGAAATCCGCGGGAAATCTTTGAGCCACAAGCTACTAGCTACAAGCAGGAAACCTATTAACACATTGGGGTGGGGGAAAGTGGCGTAAGGACGGCCCGCAGCAATACCCGGGGTGTCAAAAGTAAAGTTTCTTTCGCCAAGTAAGTACCATAAACCCCCAACTGATCCGTGATTAAAATATTGCCAAAGGGCCAAAAGGCAAGAATAAACAATGGTAACGAGTAAGATAGTAGGCAAGTAGGTTAGTAAGCTAGTTTTGTTTTTGTAAACCCACCAAACTAAAAACCCAAATTCTAAAACTTTTAACCATTTGTAAAAAGAGACAAAAGGAGAAAGGGAAAAATAAATATTTAATAAAACCAGTAACCCAGTAACCAAACAAATCAATAAATATTTTTTTGTTATTGTCATTCTGGAGCCCGAAGGGCGATAGAATCTCTCAAAAATAGATCCTATCGGTCGCCTTGCTCCCTCCAGGATGACTAAAAGAAAAACAAGAATGTCTGTAAAATAAATGGTCGGAGAAAAATAGTCTATCCTCACCCCATTTATGTAGCTCCCCTCCGGCCAAAAATGCAGACCCAGTTGTGAGGGAAGAAAAATTAAAAGAAGAATAAAAATTATTTTTTGAAGTTTAATCAGCACCCTTTGGTTTTACCACGACCCGGCGGGAATTGCCATCACCAACAGACTCTGTTTCCACTTGCGGATTTTCTTGCAAAGCAAGGTGGACGACCCGCCGTTCGGAAGGGGGTAGGGGAGGCAAATAGACTGGTTGGCCAGTGGAAAGGGCTTGATTGGCGTAAGCTTGGGCCATGGCCGTCAACTGTTCAGCCCGCTTGGCTCGGTAATCACCAATTTCTACGACCACTTTTACCCATTGCCACAATTTTTTGTACACCATCAATCCTAAAATTAATTGGAAAGAGGAGAGGGTTTCCCCGTGGTAGCCAATTAAAAGGCCGGACTCCTCGGTGGTAATGTTAACAGATAAAGTGTCTTCTTCGCCGGGAGAAACGGTTACCGTAGCCGGAATTTGCAAACCTGCTAAAAGCTCCTCTGCTAACTGCTTAACAATTTCTTCTTTACTATCAACGCTTTTTTTCTTGGGCATAAGTAGTAAGAATTAAGTAGTAAGAATTAAGCAATTTATTCGAATGCTTACTACTTACTACTTGCTACTTAATTCTTTTAATTTTACCACGTACTGTTCCAATCCGCCAAGGCCCCCAATTTTATATTGTTGGCCAATGGCAATAACACTGCTAACTGTCCAGTAAAGGGCCAATCCTGACGGCCATTGCGTCCCTAAAAATAAAAACATCAAAGGAAACATCCATATCATAGAACTTTGGGCTTCGGCAAATTCTGACGCGAAGTCTCCTTCCTTCTTTTTTTCAGTGGGCCCGCCTGCTGGCTCGCCTCGACTCGCCGTAGGCGAGGCGGGCATCATCATTTTCGTTTGAATAAATTGCGTTAAGGCCGCTAACGCCACCAAAATCCCCGGCACGGCAAAAGGCAGGCCAGAAACTTGGTACGCATCTGGTTTGGCCATGTTCCAAATCCACAAAGTATCATTTAAATTCATAGTTAAAATTTGGTTTAAAGCTCCCAGAAGTCCAAACAAAACCACAATCTGAACAATGGCCGGCAAACACCCCGCGGCCGGATTGACCCCATTGGCTTTAAAAAGCTCCATTTGGGCCGCGGCAAAAGCCTGTTTATTGTCCCCATGTTTTTCTTTAAGACTTTTTATGTGCGGCTGGAGCTCGGCCATTTTTTTAGAGTAATGGGTTTGTTGCTTAGCAAAAGGATGAAAAATTATTCGGGACAAAACGGCAATTTCCACGATAGCCACCCCCAAATTTTGGAAGGCAACCGTGTTGTATACAAATAGTATTAGGTCTAAAAATAGATTACCCACGACAGAAAATAAAATATAAAATAGAAAAAATAAAAAAGAAAGAAGAAGCTAAAAAAGAACAAAAGAAATTTTATTCTATTAAACTTTTTTATTTCTTTCTTCTCTTTTCTCTCTTATTTCTTCTTTATCCAACACAAGTCAAGATTCTTTTAAACCCTGCCCACAATCCGCGAATTGTACCATGTTTGCGAACCTGTTGGTAGGTATACTCACTGCAAGTGGGCGTAAACCGGCACGAGCCCCAAAAAAGAAAGGAAAAATATTTTTTGTAAACTCTAAGAAGCCACAAGACGAACCTGCCTCGCTTGCTGCTAGGCAAGGCGGGTCCGTTTAAAAAGTTGGGCCATCTCATTTTTAATTTCTTCACTCCCTAATTCTACCGCTTTTTGTTTAGCTAAAAAAACCAGCTCAATGTTTTTGGGTAAATGGGGAAAGTGGGGGGCCACGGCGTCAGCCAGTTTTCGTTTAACAGCGTGGCGCACCACGGATTTAAGACTAATTTTTTTGCTGACAATAAAAGCGCACTGGGGCATGTCATTAGCCATTTGCAACTTGTCACTCGCAAGAGGATGATAGGAAACCAAAAGACCAAAAGAGTCAGAATTGTAACTTTTGGCCGAAGACCTAATCCGGCCAAATTCTTTTTTTAAAGGAATTAAGTTTTTGCGAGCAAGCATTAGATCGTTAATTTCTTGCGCCCTTTGTGAATTCGTCTTTTGATCACTTTGCGACCGTCGTGGGTTGCCATCCGGCGCAAAAACCCGTGCTTGCGGGCCCGTTTTACCTTTTTTGGTTGCCAAACTCGTTTAGGCATGAGCTCTCCTTCCTTTCCTAGCAAGCTTGTTTTTTTCAATCAATTGATTGGCAATGATGAACAACACCACAAAAATAGCTAACAAAAGGAGGTTAAAATTAAAATTATTTACCAATTCTGTCCAGTTCATACTATTCTTTTGCCAAGCGTAAAACCAGCTCGGCAATAATTAAGTAAATAATACCATTAAATAGTGACAGCAACAAGGTGTTAAATGAAATTTTATTGTAAGAGATTACTGCCACCGCCAACGAAGCCGTAGCTAAATCTGTAAATAAACTTGCCCAAAGTGTAGGACGAATAAACATTACTGTGCTAGAATAGCACAACATGGATCACCAACCAATAAAAGTTAATGAGGATCTTGAACTTCGTTACTGGCAAACCAAATGGGCGCCAGAATTATTTTCGTTGACCGAAAAAAACCGGCAATATTTACAACCTTGGTTGCCGTGGGTTCCCAAAACAAAAACAGCAGAAGATTCTAAAAAATTTATTCTTACTTGCAAAAAAGAATACAAGAATGGTGAGAGTTTAGAGTTGGGGATTTGGTATAAAAATAGTTTAGTGGGTTGCGTTGGGTTACATCATATTAGCAAGGCTTCCAGAAATACGGCCGTTGGTTATTGGCTATCTTACGAATACTATGGTAAGGGAATAATTACTCAATCTGTTAAAGCCTTGCTTGATTATGGTTTTAATACTTTAAAACTCCACCGCATCGAAATTGTAGCCGGAACAACCAACATTAAAAGTTGTGCTGTGGCTGAAAGATTAGGTTTTAAAAAAGAGGGAATTAAACGTGATGTAGAATTTGTTGACAACCGGTTTATTGACTACGCCATTTACAGTCTCCTTGAAAACGAAAACTTCCCTAAGTGACCCAGTAAGATCTCTTGAATTTTTGGGGATAACTTGTAAGATGCGGCCATGGGTGGGCCTGAACTAGAAAAAATTTGGCAAGCGGTCTTGAACGAGTTGGAGGTGGATTTAGGTTCAAAAAACCTCGGACTCTATTTCAAAAATACCCGGTTAATGAGTCTAGAAAACGGCGTGGCTAAGGTCGGTTTTCGCAATTCTGGGGTAGCTCAACAAACCAGCGCCCGCTACTACGCCATTGTCCAACAATCTTTACAAAAAATTTCTCAAATCTCTCCTTTAAGCCTTCTTTTCCAAACCGATCCTAATCTCCCTAAAAAAGAAGTGGAGAAAGAAGAAGACGAGGCCGGCCCTCTTTTTGCCGCCCCTGTTGACGCTAAAGAAGAATTAAAAGAGTTAGCTAAAAAAAACGGTTTGCGGGTGGATTTTACTTTTGAAGAATTTTGCGTCTCCACTTCTAACCAGCTGGCTTTTGCCGCCGCCACGGCTACCGCCCAAAATCCGGGCAAAAATTACAACCCCTTATTTTTGTGGGGCGGGGTCGGAGTAGGCAAAACCCATTTGATGCAAGCCGTGGGCCACGAAATTTTACGCAAAAACTCGAAAGCCAAAATAATTTACGCCCCCGGCGAACAATTTACCAACGAAATTATTGCCGGTATCAGAAGTAAAAATACGGCGGATTTTAAGAATAAATACCGCTCGGCTCAAGCTCTTTTAATTGATGACATTCAATTTTTGTCCGGCAAAGACACCGCCCAAGAAGAATTTTTCCATACTTTTAACGCCGTAACCCAAAACGAGGGGCAAATTGTGCTAACCTCTGACCGTAAACCGGCGGATATTAAATATATTGCCGACCGTCTGCGCAGCCGGTTTGAGGGCGGCATGGTGGCAGATATATCCACACCGGATAGCGAATTAAAAACGGCTATTTGCGTGGCAAAAGCCCGTAAAAGAGGAGTGGAGTTATCCAATACTCTAGCTTTTAGTATTGCCAGCCATGTGGATAATATTCGTAGTTTGGAAGGAAAACTGCAACAAATTATCATGACGGCTCAAACAGAAAAAACCCTTATCACACCGGAGTTGGTCGCCAAAATCTTAAAAATCCCGATCCCCACAGAAAACCGGTTAGACGCCCGGGCAATTATTGATAAAGTGTGCGAGTTTTATAATCTGCCCATGAAGCTAATTAAAGGCGAAAAACGGGATAAACCGATCGTAGTGCCCCGGCAAATTATCATGTATCTATTAAAAAATAAAACCTCTTTAACTTACGAAGAAATTGCCGCCAATATAGGCAGACGCGACCATACTACCATCGTCCATGGCGTTAAAAAAATAGCGGGTCTTTTGGAAACAGACGAACGGGTTCGCCAAGATGTGGATAAGATTGTGGACAGTTTTGCTTCTTTAGGATAATTTTTTTATCTTTCCACTTTTCCCCCAAATGGCCAAAAATTATCCCCAAAGTTATCCACATGTCCGTTAGAGAGTTATCCACAAGCCTTTGACCGCGGATCCACAAATCCCCATGGCCTACTACTACTTACTACTAGTTAGAAGAGATAAAAGCCCGAAAAGATCTTGCCAAAAACTTTGTAAAAAAGTATATTGGGGCAAGAGGTATGAAACTAGAAATTTTACAGGAAAACTTAAATTTGGGGATTAATACCGTTTGCCGTGTTTTAACCAACCGGCCGCAAGTAGCCATTTTGTCCAACCTCCTTCTGGTAGCTTCTCCGGGCAATCTGGAAATTACAGCTTCCAATCTAGAAACTACTGTAACGGTCACCGTCGGGGCTAAGGTAGAAGAAAAAGGGGAGTTCACCGTGCCCGGGCGGACCTTTCAGGAGATTGTCTCTGGTCTTTCAGCGGAGAAAATAGATTTGGAAGTAAAAGAAGGTTTTTTGACCCTTTCGGGGGGCAAATTTAAAGGGAAAATAAACGGGACGCCGGCGGCGGAATTTCCAAAAGTGCTGGAAAGTTTAGGAAACAAAAAACCAACAGCTAGTTGGAAGCTAGACAAACTTAGCTTCTCTAAAGTTCTCAATAGGCTAATTTTTAGCGCCGCCACGGATGACGGGCGAGCCGTGCTTACGGGGATTTTGTTTGCCGGCGGCAAAGAGGAGTTGGTTTTAGCGGCGGCGGATGGGTTTAGATTGTCCGCGGATAAAATAAGTTTAGAAGGCAAAAATAATCCGGAAGTTAAGTTTATTGTCCCCGCTAAAGCTTTGTTAGAGGTTAGTAGATTGTTAAACGAAAGCAAGGGAGACAAAGAAGAAAAAGAATTTGCTCTGGATTATTTTGAAGACAAAAGTGAAGTGATTTTTGATTTGGGAGTGGTAAAAATTATTACTCGCTTAATTGCCGGCAATTTTCCGGATTATGAGAAAATAATTCCTCCAGATTCTTCAATTAAGATCGTTAGTACAACCGAAGAATTAGCTAAAGCGGTAAAACTTGCGGCGGTTTTTGCCCGAAACAGCGCCAACATTGTTAAATTGAGAATGGCGAATGGAAAATTGCGAATTTCGGCCAATGCCCCGGAAGTTGGCGAAAACGAGACGGAAGTAGAAGTAAAAATCGAAAAAGGGGAAAGTGAGGAGTTAATAATTGCCTTTAATTATAGATATTTACTGGATCTGTTTAATAATTTGGGGGAAACAGAAATTACTTTGGAATTTAACGGCCCTTTAGCCTCTGGTATCTTCAAAATCCCCTCTGCCCCCAATTTTTTACACCTTATCATGCCGGTGAGGGTCCAGAACTAACCTGTTAAATTATTGGCATGACCATTTCTGTTACCTGATTGCCGTAAGAAAATTCAAGATCTTCAAAAGAAAGATTTCGGTTTTGTTTATAATCATTTTTATCACGAAATTTTTCGAATTCTTTCCATAATATGGATAATAAAGTTGTTGAACCGCGATGGGTGTAAGTTAGGGCTTTAAATTTTGGAAGAATAGTTTTGTAAACAGGAGTTTCTACTTTTGGCTCTAGCCCTTTTTTGACCACGAAACAAATTTTTATTTTAGCCTTTCTTGGTTGGTAACCGCCAAAACCTTCGTAAACGGTAATTCCAATAGTATCTTTGGGAATTTTTTTAAAATAGGAACGCATTTCTTGGTAGTAATGACCAATTTCTACATACGGCCCGGTTTTATCCAGACAAAAAACCTTTAGAGGATTAATGTTTTTAACCACAGGCTTAACCAAGGTTCCGGTTTGTTGAAGATTATCAAAATATTTTTGGGTATCATCAAGAGTAACTTGCAGGGTAGTTATTTGTTCTTTTAAAGCCTTTCGTTTTTTGTTAAACAATTTATCTAATGATCCCCGTTTTTTAATTTCTGTTAAAGAAAAATTTAGTCTGCGCAAAAGCATAACAGCCTTAAGCTCAACAATTTGGTCGGTAGAATATAAACGGTAGTTATTTTCAGGATTAATCAGCCTTGGCTTTAAAACTCCCTTTTCCTCATACCACAAGACGGTTCGCTTTGTAGTTTCAGCTAACCGGGCAAATTCGCCAATATTTAAGAGGTCTTGACCCATACGTTACGTAGTAGTTTATCATAAGTCATAATCTTTGTCAAGGGAGGGTATATGGCTGACTTTATTACTATTAAAGGCGCAAATGAGAACAACCTTAAAAACGTGGACATCCAAGTGCCACGCAACAAGGTTGTCTGTTTTGTGGGGGTTTCAGGGTCGGGCAAATCTACAATTGCCTTTGATATTATTGCCCGGGAAGGCGAGCGGCAATATTTTGAGTCTTTACCGGCTTTTGCCCGGCGGTATTTGCCCAAAAGCAATCGACCAAACGTGGAAGAAATAAAGGGGGTTTCCGCCTCAATTATTATCAGCCAGGAACGGGTTCATGGCAACCCACGCTCGACTGTTGGTACCCTCACCGAAGCTTACACCTACCTTAGGATGTTGTACTCCAGAGTGGGGTTGCCGTCGATGGACTCATCTTACTTCTCGTTTAATCACCCTTACGGAGCTTGTAAAAAATGTAAAGGGCTAGGACGGGCGGTGGAGGTTAATGCGACCAAAGTAATTGACAAAAATAAAAGTCTAAACGAAGGGGCCATTTTGCTCGGAGATTATTATATTGGTGGTCGCCAATGGAGCATTATTAAAGCTACGGGTTATTTTAATATGGATGTAAAACTCAAAAATTATACCGCAGAAGATTTAGACAGACTCCTTTACGCTCAACCGGAAATGCTGCAGTCAGTTAGTGGGGAATTTATTGATCGTTGGACTTTTCAAGGGGTGGTTCACCGGATTATCCATCGCAACAACAATACCCACCGAAGTTTATCAGAAAATGACATGAAGTATTTTGAGCTTGTTGACTGTTCAGAATGTCATGGGGGCAAGCTAAACGCGAAGTCTTTAGAAGTTAGGTTGCATGGAAAAAATATTGGTGAAGTGGCCAATATGCCGTTGGGGCAGTGCCTTGATTTTATAAAAAGCCTTGATCACAAAAATGCCCAAGTAATTAAGCCCCGGCTTATTGGTCAACTGCAAAGCTTGCTTAATGTAGGGGTAGGTTATTTATCTCTTAACAGATCGGCAGACACCCTGTCTGGCGGGGAGGCACAAAGAGTGAAAATGGCCCGGCAGTTAAATTGTGATTTGGTAGAGACGATCTATATTTTAGACGAACCAACGGCAGGGCTTCACCCACGGGACACGGTCAAAGTGGTCGAAAATTTAGTTCGGCTTCGCGACCAAGGTAACAGTGTGATTGTGGTAGAACATGACGAAACCGTTATAAAAAGCGCGGATTATTTAATTGAAGTTGGCCTCGGGGGTGGAAAAAAGGGGGGAGAAATAGTGGCCGCTGGAACATTGAAAGAATTGATGGCTAACTCGCAGTCGATCACCGGTAAATATTTAAACGGACAAAAAGGTATTAAGATTAAAGAAAAGTTTCGCGAAGGCAAAGGGTTTATAGAAATTGTTAAAGCTACAAGGCATAACCTAAAAAATATTAGTGTCAAAGTGCCAACCGGGATTTTGGTGGCACTAACTGGGGTGTCTGGTTCGGGGAAAAGTTCGTTAGTTGAGGAATTGGTTAGTCAACACGCGGAAAAAATAGTTTTGATTGACCAAGGGCAAATTGGAGCCACAAAAAGAGGTTGTCTGGCTACCTATATGGGAACTCTTGACAAAATTAGGCAGTATTTTGCTCAAGAAAATAAAATGCATCCGAGCTTGTTTAGTTTTAACTCTCACGGCGCCTGCGAGTCTTGTAAGGGAGCAGGAATTATGGAAATGGACATGAATTTTTTGGGAGATGTAAAAATAAAATGTGAGAGTTGCGGTGGAGGTAGATATAAAGAAAAAGTGTTGCGGTATAAATATAAAGATAAAAATATTGTAGAGGTCTTACAAATGACCGCGGTTGAAGCCAGAGATTTTTTTGAAGATGAGGAAATTAAATCACAGATGAATTTATTGGCCGAAGTAGGATTAGACTATATGGAGCTTGGCCAAACCCTAGATACTTTGTCTGGTGGTGAAGCCCAAAGATTAAAATTGGCCAGTAAATTGCAAGCCAAAGGCGAGTTCTATGTTTTGGACGAGCCAACATCTGGTTTACACTTTGCGGACGTGGAAAAATTATTAAGGTTGCTTAACAGATTAGTAGATAACGGGAACACAGTTTTAGTGGTGGAACATAATTTAGACGTGATCAAAAATGCCGATTGGATAATTGATATGGGACCGGAAGGTGGAGAAAATGGAGGAGAAATTGTGGCCCAAGGGACTCCTACGCAAATAGCAAAAATGACAAGCTCACACACGGCTAAGTATTTGAAAGAACTTTTATGATTGTAAAAACATTACCAGATATTTCAGCTTGGTCAGTGAAGACAAGAGGTGTTTCTGGTTCTGGTAAGGCATTTAATTTTTTGGAATCAAAATTGCCGACCCTCAAGGGGCAAAAATTTTATGGTGTTTTATCAGGCGATCCAAAGACTGGAGTTTATAGAGCTTGTGTGGTAAAAAACAACCAAAGACTAAAAGATATAGAATCACTGGAAGAATGGATAATTCCTGGAGGGAAATATATTACTGAAAAGATTATTGGTTGGGCAAGACAGACTAAAATAATTAGCCAAACTTTTAAAAGGCTTTCGTGTGTTTCGGAGGTTGATAATACTCGCCCCCAAATTGAATTCTACCGAAGTCAAAAAGAATTGATTGTTATGTTCCCCATTAAGTAAATAACATTCCTTATAATCCTAGTCTTTATGTTTCAGTGTTTCATCATGCCGGTGGAGGGCAGAATCGATGGCAGTTCCTAACTTTCAGACAGCCAGACAATGTTTTTAGAGATAGTTTTTAGGTGATGCTTGTAATCTGCGGTAATAAGCGGGCAGTTTCCAATGTTGGCTACCGCCACAAACGCGGAGTCATAAGCAGTTAGGTCATAGGTATAAATTAGGCTAGTAACTTGCGAAAGCAAATTTTTTTCCAAGGGAATAAATTCCGGCTTAAGATCAAAAAGCGCGGTTAAGCATTGACCGGTTTTTTCTTCAGGGAATTTTTTCCCTAACCGTAAAACATTAACTATTTCTAGCGGGGCGCAGTTAGGCAAGACTAAATGCAGTTTGTTTTCGGAAATTGCCGTTAAAAGTTTTACGGCACGAGAAAATTCTTCTTCCGAAGAGTCAAACCACTTAACTATTACTGAAGAGTCTAAAACAACATTTCCGGTCATAACTCATAATTTCCCGAACGCATTTTGTCCCGTTCGGAAATTAAAATTTTCGTTAACGTTTGTTTATTTTTAGTTTTGCCATTGATAGTGGCCGTCTCCAAAATAAATTTTGCGGCTCTAATTTTCTTTTGATTTATTTCCTCTTCGCTTTCTGGGCGGACAACATCAAACAAGACGTCTTGGCCCTTCAAGACAGAAACTTTTGGATACCTAGCCAACAAACCAGTTAACGCGTCAATATCTTGCCGGACGCGGCTTATGGAAATAGTGTTGGGGAAATAATTAGTGAAAGGTTGAGTATACATAAAATCACTCTAACATGCATTAATACTTTTGTCAATAGGTAGTATTAATAAATTTGTTATGATTGTGCTGGTTCGAGGTTAATTTCCTCTACCTTTGGCACTAAGTTGATTCTTTCCTCGTTAATCTCGTTAGTTGTTGGGGCAACAGGAGGAGTTGTGGACGGGGGATTTTCCTGCGGGTTGGTAGTAATTAATTGGTGTTCTTCCGGCGAGGCCATGACTTTCATGGCTACATGAGACGACCCGGCAAAAAACAAGCCCTCACCAACACTGGCCGAAAGAAGTAAACTTTTTTCGCCATCAGACAGATAAAAGACCTCTCCCAATTTATCAATAGCTGCCGGGGACTGTTTCATTAGAATTTGGATACTGCTATTAGTAATAATGCTTTTACCAAGATCGGTGTTTAAGAAATCTTCAATATCTTGAGTGATCGTGGTTAACCCCAAAAAATACTTGCGGGCCCGCTTGGCAAATCCCCACAGAAATTCGGCGGACGCAGGGTCTTTCATTAAATACCACGCCTCATCCACTATTAAAATTCTTTTGCGAAAGTCTTTTTTAATAGAGTTCCAAATAAAATCCACAATGATAAAAATAGCAATGGATCGCAGTTGGTCTTCTAAATTTTTAAAGGAAAAAACCGTTAACGAGTTGTTTAATTTAACATTGCTTTTTTGGTTAAAAATAGTTCCAAAACTTCCTTTAACAAATTTTTCTAGCCGCAAAGCCAAATTGGAGGCTGGGGAGGTTTCCATGCCAATTAAGACTTTATAAAAATCTTCTAAAATTGGCGGCTCGTTTTTGTGAGTAGTTGGATCATAAGTAATTCCCTTCTGTTTGTAAGTTAGTTCCAAAGCATTATGAATGATAGCATCATCTTCCGGGGTAGTTGCCCCCACCATTAATTTAATTAATTTAGTTAGAGTAAAGCCAATTTTATACTGCAAATCATTTTCTTTGGGGTCATCATTGGTGCCGGCGAAATCAAAAGGATTAATTCTGGTAGCGCTACTAAAAGAAAAAGATAAATAATCTCCGCCAACAGATGCGGTTAACGAGGCGTATTCTTCCTCGGGGTCAATAATAATGACACTAGCGCCAAACATTAAAGCGCGAAGCGCTTCCAGTTTTACTAAATAAGATTTTCCGCCGCCGGATTTTCCTAAAACCACTTCGTTAGCGTTTTCCAAACTAAACCGATCAAAAATGATTAAACTGCCATTGTGTTCGTTTAAACCGTACATGACCCCTTCGTTGGCGGTAAGTTCTGAGGAAGTGAACGGAAAAGTGGTGGCTAAAGAAGTGGTGTCCATATTGCGGGTAATCATTAAATGATCCACGCAAAGAGGTAGGGTGGTGCGAAACCCGTCTTCCATTTGTAGGGTAGCCTTTTTGCTGGTAAGCATTAACGAGGCTAAAGTGGACTCTACCAATTTGCCGGTTTTTTCCAGATCGTCTAAATTTTTGGCGTTAATAGTGACATACAACCCAAATTGAAAAAATCTTTCCGCTCCTTTGGCCAGTTGTTCTTGCAAGGCAATGGCGTCGTCTAGGGCGACCTGGACGGAAGGGTCAACAACATGGCCGCGTTTGATATCCGCTTCAATAGTGGCCTCCATTTCCGCAATCTTTCTTTTTAAATTGGCCAAAATATCCCGAGATTCTACGGGATAAATAAACATGGCCAAATCTTGAGACGATTCAAAATCAATGATGGGAGATAGCCAGCTGGCGGCCACAAACCGCGGATAGTTGGCAATAAAAAACGTCCTAAAAAAACTCTCGCCAATTTTTAAGTAAGTAAAATCCACCTCAATTTTTTCCGGAGAAATAATATCCGGCACCGCCGGGGCGGAAGTTGCTAATGGCAAGGAAGCAACCGGACTAGCAACCGGAGTTTTGGCCGGTTCTTTTGAAGATTTTTTAAAAAACGGTAAGGTCATGATTTTAAATTTTCAAATTTTTCTTCCGGTTTCTCTTCGGATTTTTTGTCAGGATTGTACGCCTCGTAAAACAAATCAATCAGCTCTGCGGTAGTAGCTTGTTTGGCTCGCAAACCTACCCGGCCCAGTTGGCGCAAAGCATGGTCGCGTTTGGGATACAAAGCGTTTTTTGCGCTTTCGGCTATTTTTTCAATCGGCATGGGCAGAGTAGTAATTTTTTTAAATAAACTTTTGGAGGCAGTGGTAGCCCCTAACTCTAAAGAACTAAAAGGAATAACCAAATAAAATTTTTTGTCCAAAACATTATTCTCTTTGACAGTGGAAAGAATAAAATTTTTATAACTTTCAATTTGCCGGTTTAATAATTCATTTTTCTGTTCTTGTTGTTGAGCCGTTAATTTATTAATATAGGAAGAAATATCCTTGCGTTGACTGCGCACTACAATTTGGACCGCAAAATTTAAGGAATTTAAAAATTCGGCGTAAGCAAAAATGATGGCCTCCTGTTCTTTTTCAGACAAAAGCCCAAAATTAACCGCGGCCACTTTAATAATCAAAGCTACTGACCCGTCAATTAAAAACACCAGATCCTCACGGATATCCGCAATTTGGACAAATTCTTGGGTCGTGCCTCTGATTGCCGTTTTAGTGATGTCCATAAATTTCTATCGGGGCTAAAACTTGCCCGTCTAAAGTAATTTCTAAGGTTTCAAAAATATAGTTGGGGCGCTCAAATTCCAAATAATAGATGCCGTTAGGAAGCGGAGTGCTGGCAATAAATTGGCCAATTTGGTTGGTTTTAAGCGCGCGAATGGCGTTGCCGGCTTTGTCTTTAACCGTTAAAATAGTGCTGTCTAAAGGAACGCCGTTATCTCCGGTGACTACCCCGTTAATGACATTGGGAATATCCGTTAAAGTAATATTTGTTTGGCGGGAAACGGGTTTTTCTACCACCCGAACTTGGGCCTCTTGGGCTGGGGGCGGAGGAGGCTGATCTTGGGCGGTTTTGCCTTCGACTTTATTTTGCAAAGCCGTAATAGTGGTTGTCAATTGGTCTTTTTCTTTAAATAAATTATCCATTTGGGTTTTTAATTGACCGGTGTCTGCGCCTTCTAAAGCCTGAATTTTGGTTTGGACTTCTTCAATTTGACTGCCAAGTTTTAGATTTTGTTCCAAAAGTTCGCGTAGTTTGGCGTCATCCGCCATTTTTTGATCGTCACGCCGGCGGGCCAGCTCATCAATGGTTATCACGCCCGGTTTTTTGGCGGCGGCAAAAGTGTCAGTCTTTAATTTAATGTCCACAGTTTTTAACCGTTGAGTCATTTTTTCTAGGTCGGCAATTTTTTGGTCGCGCAGTCGTTGCAAATCTTCAATGGCCATAGGCCCGGCCGATTCATCTTTGGGTTTTTGTTCAGGTTCTTTTACCTCCTCTTTTTTTTCCGGTCCGTAAGGCCAGGCCGCCACGGTGGGAGGGGGAAGGCGGTTGATAGTTTGACTTCCCGCGGGCGCGCCAAAAGTTAGAGCCACGCTAGCCCCCTTTTTCCAAAGATAAAGGGTGGGCTGATAAATGGACTTAAAAAAATTAGCTAACCAAATATCCAACGGCCGTTCTTCAATGGGCAAAAAAGCTAAGGCAAAACCCAAAAAACCAAAAGTAAAAACTAATGGCCATTTTAAAATTGGGTGCAAGCCGGAAACATAAAAAATGTAGGCCACAATAGCCCCGCCAGCCAGTTCGCCAAACTGCTTTAGAGTCATGTCCCCCACGAGCTTAAATTTAAAACCGGTAATGTCTTGCGGGACGGCGTGTTGCTCCATGAATCACAAGTGACTAGTGATTAGTGACTAGGGAATAGTCACGAAACGAGCGCAAAAACAAGCGCAAAATAACTAACTAAATCAGCATAACAAGCGGGAGGTGAAAAGCAATGGGGTTTAGGTTTTCACAGCGGAATTTTTAGAC
>Ga0233422_10000557_pt1 | contig 18366 bp, 19 predicted proteins | sample Watercolumn_Mata_2_FD_182724 | JGI IMG/M metagenome (GOLD analysis project Ga0233422, IMG submission 182724) | Freshwater microbial communities from Lake Matano, South Sulawesi, Indonesia - Watercolumn_Matano_2014_110_MG | ecosystem: Environmental > Aquatic > Freshwater > Lake | place...
CAGCATAAAAATCTTTACCAGCATCCATTAAATCTTTAGTTACTCTCACTTCTCTCATCACCAAACTCGACAAAGCAATCGAAATAGCAATCAAAACTCCCATAATCAACATAGCAGTCAATAAAGCCGTCCCCTTCTCTCTCCGCAAATTTTCACTCAACCTATTCTTCATTATTTTCTTCTTGGTTAAATAAATCCTCCTCTCCTTCCAAATCAGCAAATATTGCATCAGATAACTGCAATTGTCCCCCCACCTCCACAACATTTCTCAAATACGGAGCCACATATCCCGGCACATAACTTCTAGAAGAAATCGTAGTCTGCAAATTCAACTCCAACGGTGGCCTACCAGGACTAATTTCTTTAGAAAATTTCGCAAACAAAGTCACTTTTGGTTGATATTGCAAACTATTATTAACAACATTTTCCGGTCTATAAGGATCATCCTTAGGAGAAATGTAAATATTTAAATCTTCAACCTTAATCCGATCAGAATTAAGAAGATAACTCTCTTTTAACTGAAATTGATTAGCAAATTTTTCCATAGTTTTAAGCGCCCCCCCCTCCCTTTCAAACTCCAAAAATCCAATTTTTTCATCTCGATATTGGAAGATAACACCTCTTGTTTGATCCGGAGAAAAAAGCACTAATCTTGTAACAGGATCTGGCAAAGGGATTCCGTTTTTCGCCCCCATTTGATCATAACTAATCACTCCATTCCTAATTTCATCACTAAATTTGTCGAAAATAGCTCTAGCCTCGCTATACATTACACGATATTCGTTAGCCTCTCTCTGAGAGGTCACTATACCTAAATAAGACTGGATCACTACCCCCATAAAAATCACAAAAATCGTCATGGCAACCAGCATTTCTATTAACGTAAATCCTTTTTGTAATTTTTTATTAAACATCATAAATAATTATAAAGCTCCTCCTTTCCAATCAGTTAGAATCTCCTCAAGAGAAATTTCTGATTCCCCGAAAGTAACAACAGATTTTACTAAAATCACCTTTCCCTCGTCACACAAATTTACTAATCGCTCTTCCAGCCCCTCTTCTGCACAATATTCAGGCTCAGATATCCAAATATGTCTTTCAAATTCAGTCTCTTTTCCCTGTACTCCTCCATCACACTGAGTAGAAAAATACTGTTTTCCAAGTTGATCACCTCCACATAGATAGATTTTCCCATCCCCTTCAAATTCCCACATTGGAGACATCTCAGACTCCACAGCGTTAGGATTTGAACCAAGGGAATTCATTCCGTCAAAATTAAATCCTAAATAATACGAAACAGGATTATTCGTAAGAGGAGAAAATCCATTTAACCAATTATTATTACGCATCCAGTTTGTATCTCTAATATTTCTCACCGCTTCAAGTCCTTCTTGAGCCAAATAATGAGCCTGCAAACTTTTCACAATTTGTTTATTTGACTGAATAAGACCGATAAGCAAACTCGTTGCCGCCACAATCGCAATTGTCAGAATCATCAACCCAATCATTGTTTCTATCAGCGTAAATCCGTTTGTATTGCTAATTTTATGCTTAATTTGTTTCATTTTAATATTTAATAACTTTTCCGGTTTTCAAATCTATCCCAACAATTTTTGTATAACGATCATCTGTTCCAGCTCCATATCTTAATTTTACAAGAGCCTTGCCATTAGGATTCTCTATCCCCAAAAAATCAGCAGTTCCATCCGGAGGAGCAAATCTCATCGTTAAAAACTCACCATCAAAAGGAGTCTGCGTCCCATCTTCCACTTGCAAAACAACACTTTCAATATTCACCATTGAATCCATCTCAAGAGGTAACTCTCCCTCCAATTTTTCATCACTACACCCCTCATATTCCCATTTTCCTGCACCCCAAACTTTCTGATTAGTAAATCTATAGGCTACTGCAATCATTTTATATCCTGTGTTTTCCGAATCAGCTGACTTTTCAAAATTTACCCCATAACATTTCAAGAATTTTTCACCTTCACCATCTATTCCCTCCTTCGTTCCATGAATCGCCTTATCTCTCATTTCGTTAATCTGAGCCACTAAAGAGTCCGCACTTAAATCAATCAAAGCTGCTTTTCTAAAAGCGGTATATCCAGCGGCTGACAACACCGCTAAAATTGCGATAATCGTAATTACAATTAAGATTTCTATCAACGTAAAGCCTTTTTTTAAACTCAAAATCTTAGACATAAAAAGCTTATTGTAAAGTAACTACACTATTTAAATTGAATATCGGTGCCATAATTGCAATCGCAAGCAAAGCCACAAAAAGTCCAACTACCAAAATCATTATTGGTTCAAAAAGTGACGTCACCTTTCTTAAAGTATTATCAACTTCTCTCTGATATTGCGTAGAAATTTTTTCGGAAACCTCTGCCAACTGAGCTGAACTTTCCCCCACTCTCATCATCTCAACCACTTCATGAGGAAATAAAAATTCAGTATCAGCCATGCTTTCCGAAATTTTTGCCCCAGTCTTAACCACATCAATAATTTCTTGAGCTTTTAATTTATAAATTCTATTAGAAATCGCATTCCCACTAACTTTTAAAACCTTAATTACAGGAATTCCAGCTTCTATCAAAAGTCCTAGCATAGAAACAAAACGTAATACATAAATTTTTTTCAACAATTTCCCGATAAGCGGAACTCTTAATTTCATATAATCCCATTTCACAGAACCATAATCAGTTCCAATATAAACGCTAAACAATCCGTATCCTCCAGCTAAAACCATCAAAATAGCCCACCAATAATCCACAAATCCTCTTTGAACACCCATCAAAAATCTTGTAGTAGTCGGTAATTTATTTTCACTTACTCCTCCTTCGGTCAACAAAGAAAGTAAATTTGGCAAAACCCAAACCAACATTCCCACAGTAACCAAAACTAAAACTACTAAAACCGCTATCGGATAAATAGAGGCACTCCACAATTTCATATTAAGTTCATGTTGTTTATCAAGTTGCCCCGACAAATTGAATAAAGTCACATCCATGCGTCCAGTTTCTTCTCCGGCTCTCACAATTCCAACCTCTGCTTCTGAGAAAACATCTGCAAATCTACTCATAGCATCAGCCAAAGTTGATCCAACTTCACAATTATGAGCAACCGTATTTAAAACTCTTCTAAATCTAGCATTTTCAGTATACCCAGCTAATGTTTTTACAGAATGAATTACGGGAACTCCTGAATCCACCATCACAGCCAACATATGGAAAAAATATGATTTATCTTTCAAAGAAATCTTCGAATGATTAATTAGAAAATCATCAATTTTTTGAGAGAAAGTACGGTTAGTTTCATCTGAAACTCCATAAATCATATCATCGGTTTCTATAATTTTCATTCCCTTAATCTCCTTCAAAATATCACCTCCAATCCCGGCGTCTTTGATAAAATAATCTGAAGCATCCACGTTGGCATCCGCTGCAACATTTTGCCCTAAAGTAATTTTATTTTGAGAATCCATATTTGTAAGGATATTTTAATTATTCTTGATAAAAAGTTTCCATCGCCAAAGAGAAAATCGCTCTCTTAAAACCAATTACATCTGTATCAACCAACTGTACACTGATCGAATTCACTTTAAACATTCTTCTGTTTTGCTCTAAATCTTTCAAAAAGGCTATTAGATCTTCATATGTACCATCAAATCCAGCACTAATCTGCAAAGATCCTATTTTTTCTTTATCAGTCCCTCCTTTTCCAAATCCTATAGAGGTAAGATCAATATTATTATCCTTAGCCAAATTAACCAAATCCGTAATCGCCCCGTCTTGTCGTACACCAACTGGAACAGAGTTTTCTACTTCCATTTTTTGTAATTCATTCGTAAGACCATATTCAGTTTTGGAATTTTCCATAACCTTAATTCGTTCCTTCATTGCATTCAATTCCTGAGTTTTACCAATAACACTAACTTGCAATTCATCAACTTTATTCCCAATAGGTTTGACCAAAAAAACAAAAACAGCCACGGAAACCAAGATCATAAAAGCCCCAATTAAAGGCATTGATCTTGATTGCGTACTTATTTTTACTTCAGGAGCAGTTGTTTCATTTTTACCTAACATATTTTTATTATTAAAAATTATTAAAATTAACGAGGCATAGGTTTACTTATGGGAGTTTCCACAGGAACCGTGACAGCCTCTTTCACGACAGGCTTTTCCACTACAGGTTCAGGTGGAGTTTTCTCTTCCAAAGCCTTAGTAACATCCGTTTTCAAATATTTTGTGTTAAGAGAAAAGTTCAAAATAGTACTTCCCTCCTTATCTTCACCAATACCTATTGATGGGACAAAAGGATCCTTAAAATTAGAATTTTCCTTATTAAAAGACGCTATCAATTTAGCGACATCTAAAAATGGATTTTCGCTACCAGCAAGCGTTTTCAAACTCATCGAGATTTCCCTATTAGTAGACCCTGAATAAGAAAGAACCTCTACTATCTCCGCCCCATCACCAGCCTTTGGCAAAGTATTTCTTACATCTTTTATAACTTCAGACCATTCCATCCTTGTAGCTTTCAGATTATTTAATGTCTGTTTTGCAGAAATAGCCTGTAAAATTCTCTCGTTTTCATACTTCAAAATCTTGGCTTTACTCATTTCCAAGTCTTTATCCAATTGTTCAATTTGAAGCTCAGCAGAAGATTTTTGCCAGAATGAATATCCAGCATAAAAACCAGTCGCTAAAACAACGATAATTCCCACTAAAAGCAATGTAGATAACTTTTTCATATTTTTTGTTTTTATTTTTTAGTTTTTATTTTGTATAATTGTACCATATTTAAGCCAAGAATTCAAGGATTCACCCCCAATTCACTCCCCCCATGCAAACCCGCAAAAACTTCATAGCCAAAAACGAAAACTTTACCTGTCAAAATTGTGACCACAAAAACACCAAATTGAAAGGCAGTTATCGCAACCACTGCCAAGAGTGTTTATATTCTCTACATGTTGATAAAGACCTTCCTGGAGACCGACTGAGCGAATGCAAAAACCTGATGGCCCCAGTTGCCGTAGACCAAAATGGGAAAAAGGGATGGATTATCTATCATAAATGCCAAAAATGCGGCAAAATGATCTCGAATATGGCAGCCGATGACGATAATTTCGACAAACTCATTCTCCTCACTCAAACAACTAATGAATCCGCAAGAATTAAAAAAAATAGAGATTAAAATTTTAGAGAAATTAAAAGAATTTTTGCCAAAAAGATCTATTGTAATTTTAGGGTTGTCTGGAGGACCAGATTCGGTTTTTTTATTCCATCTTTTAGACAAATTATCAAAATTGCATCCCTTAAAGATCATAGTAGCTCACGTAAATCACTTATTACGAGGAGTTGAAAGCAATCTCGATGAGAAATTCGTAAAGAAGCTAACTGAAGGCAAAAACCACTTCTTTTATTCGCTTAAAAAAGACATAAAAAAGCTCAGTAAAACTTTAAAAAAAGGAATCGAAGAAACCGGACGTGAAATTCGCTACAATTTTTTCTATGAATTAGCAAAAAAACACAAAGCCAACTTTATAATTACTGCGCATCAAGCGGATGATAACCTGGAAACCATCATTATGAATTTTACTCGCGGAGCAGGGTTTAAAGGCCTTGCAGGAATGAAAGAGCTCGAGTCTCTTACAAAAAAAATTCAGCTTTTTAGACCACTTCTCGACATCTCCAAAAATCAAATTTTGAAATATTTAAAGACAAGTAAAATTCCTTTCCGAACAGATAAAAGCAACAAAGATACTGTATATAAAAGAAATTATGTTCGTCATAAAATCATCCCCGCTTTTAAAAAAATCAACCCCAGTATTACTGAAACCGTAGCCAAAAACACACATCATTTTCGCGGAATTTCAACATTACTGGAGACTCAAGCTTCAGAATGGATTAGTAAAAATTCTATCAATAAAAAATCTTCTGAAATTAACATCAAAAATATTCGTAAACAACCAAAACCCATCCAAAAAGAAATCATTTTACAACTCTACAAAAACTTTATAGGTAACACTCAAAATCTCGAGACTTCACACGTTGAAGAAGTTATAAAAGTTATCAACAGCGGATTAGGCAATAAAAAAAAGACCCTTGGAAAACTCGTTTTCTCAGTCAAAAACAACATTCTCAACATAAAAAAATCCGCATAAATATCAGTTCGAATAACTCTTGAAAAAAAACACGAAAAAGTCCAGTATTATAGTACTTTTTAATAAATAAATTTTTACATATGCCTGTTTTACCACCATCACCACGCCGAAATCCATTAATATACATCGTAATCATAGCCCTTTTAGCGGCTTCAGCATTGATGATTTTCAATCCTGCTCAAACTCAAAGCCAAGAGATTACTTTGAGCCAATTTATCTCAGAAGTTCAAGCTGGAACGATTCGTCAATTAAGTGTAAATGATAATAAAATTAATATCGAAATGGTTGATGGCGTAAAACAATATGCCTACAAAGAACCCGGCTCTACCGTCTATGAACTTCTAGAAAAATCCGGCGTGCCAAACGACATCATTTCAAAACTGCCCCTCGTAGTTTCAAATACTGAAGGAAATAAATTTTGGACAGATCTCTTAATAGGAATTATTCCTTTCTTATTAATTGTTGGATTTTTTGTTTTCATGATGCGCTCAGCTCAATCCAGCAATAATCAAGCAATGTCATTTGGGAAAAGCCGTGCCAAGCTTTATGACAAAGGGAAACAAAAAACCACTTTTGATGATGTCGCCGGAATAGAGGAAGCCAAAGAAGAACTCGCTGAAATAGTAGACTTTCTGAAAGAACCGCAAAAATACATTGCCATGGGAGCCAAAATCCCAAAAGGAGTAATGCTTTTTGGCCCTCCGGGAACAGGTAAAACCCTTCTTGCTCGTGCCATTGCCGGAGAAGCAGACGTCCCGTTTTTTAGTATATCAGGTTCTGAATTTGTGGAAATGTTTGTGGGAGTTGGAGCCTCTCGCGTAAGAGATCTTTTTAACAAAGCTAAAAGAAATGCTCCTTGTATTGTTTTTATTGATGAAATTGATGCGGTAGGTCGTCATAGAGGTGCGGGAATGGGAGGTGGACATGATGAAAGAGAACAAACTTTAAATCAAATTTTGACTGAAATGGACGGCTTTGAAACCGGTACAAATGTAATTGTCATCGCCGCCACAAATAGACCAGACATTCTAGATCCTGCCCTATTACGTCCAGGACGTTTCGATCGCCGCGTTGTTGTAGATATGCCCGATCTAAAAGCTAGAGAAGAAATATTAAAGGTTCACAGCCACAATAAACCAATGGGAAAAAATGTTGATCTTTCAATTATTGCCAAGATCACCCCAGGCTTTACCGGAGCAGATATTGAAAACTTAATGAATGAAGCTGCTATTCTTGCAGCAAAAAACGGCAAGAAAAAAATCAATCTCGAAGAAATAGATAAATCCGTAGAAAAAGTAGCCATGGGACCAGAGAAAAAATCACGCGTTTTGAACAAACAAGAAAAAGAAATCACAGCCTATCATGAGTTAGGACATGCTCTAGTTGGTCACTTATTACCAGGCTGTGATCCTGTTCACAAAGTTTCCATTATTTCCCGTGGGATGGCTTTAGGGGTCACTTGGTTCCTACCGGAAGAAGACAAACATCTGGTAGCCAAAAGTAAATTTGAAGATGAGATTTGTTCATATTTAGGGGGCTACACCGCTGAAGAAGTATTTTTTGGAGAAATGACCACTGGCGCTTCAAGTGATCTACAAAGAGCCACTAAAGTAGCTCACAACATGATCACTAAATATGGAATGAGCGAACTTGGTCCAACAATTTTCGGAGAAAGTAATGAAGAAATTTTCCTAGGAAAAGATTTTGGACACATGAAAAATTATTCTGAAGCAACAGCCTCAAAAATCGACGAATTAACTAAAAAATTAATAGATAAATGTCACAAGAAAACTCAGGAATTGATTATCAAAAACAAAGATCTGATTAAAAAAATGGCTGAAGACTTGATCAAAAAAGAAACTCTATCTAGAGAAGAATTTGAAGCTTACTTCAAAGCTTTAAAAAATATTAAAGTACCATCTAAACCACAAAAATAATGAATAGCGCTAACATCAAAATAAATCCTATTTCAAAAGATTCATCAAAGAATGATGGTCCAATTGAGAAAGAATACGGTCAATTATCATTAGATATTTTTCACGCCGATAAAGAGATTGTTATTTTAGCCCCCATTGCCGGCGTAAAAGAAGAAGACATTTCCATTGCAATCACCGACGACGTTCTGGTAATAAGAGGAACCCGCCAAAATAAATACGAAATTCCGGAAGAAAATTACTACACCAAAGAATGTTTTTGGGGAAATTTCTCAAGATCAATAGTTTTACCATTAGAAGCAGATACTAAAAATATCAGCGCAAAATTCGAACACAACGTCTTAGAAATTCACATTCCAAAATCTGATATAGAGGCAACCAAAGTCATTAAAATTAACGGCTAATGTCAAAAATTACCAAAGCCATTATTCCGGTAGCAGGATTAGGGACAAGATTTTTCCCTGCAACCAAAGCTATTGCCAAAGAAATGCTTCCAATAGTAGATAAGCCATGCATTCAATATCTCGTAGAAGAAGCCGTAGCAAGCGGCATTAAAGAGATTATTTTTGTAATTAGTAAAGACAAGCCATCCATTCAAGAACATTTCAAAACCACCTTTAAACTTTCCAAAATTCTTGAAGAACGGAAGAAAAAAGAAGAACTAAGTTCTCTTCAAAAAATTGATAAACTTGCAAAATTTTCCTATGTCTACCAATCAAAACCACTAGGAGACGGCCATGCGATTTTATGTGCCAAAAAATTAATCGGAAAAGACGAGTCCTTTGCAGTTTTATTTGGAGATGATATTTGGGACTGCCAAACTCCAGCCCTTTTGCAATTAATAAAACACTATAACAAACTTAATTCCCCTATCATTGCTCTAGAAAAAATTCCAAAAGACAAAACTTATAAATACGGCATAGTCGGAATAAAAGAAGACAAGAATAACTCAAAAGCTCTTCATCATTTGAAAAGTTTTGTAGAAAAACCTAGCCCGGAAAAAGCCCCTTCAAATCTCGCAATAACGGGCAAATATATTGTAACACCAGCTTTATTTAAAGAGTTATCCAAAGCCAAATCTCACACTAAAGACGCTGAAATTCGTTTAATCGACGGCATGCTTTCATTCATTAAAAATAATGATATATATGGATACGAAATAGAAGGTAAAAGATTTGATACCGGAGATAAATTAGGATATTTAAAAGCAGTCACCCATTTTGCTCTAAAAGACAAACTCCTTGGAGCATCTTTCAAAAAACACCTCCAGAGTCTTGATTTATAGGCTATTTTGGAGTAGAATGTTCTGATTTACAAAAAACAAAAAATAAAAACAAAAAACATATGTCATCTACTGACACTCATCCTTTAATCGCCGAAGCCGACAAAAAGAAAAATGAAGGCAAGCACACAGAAGCAATTCGAATCTGTGAAAGAGTTCTTTTATCAGATCTAAATTGTAAAGAAGCTTACGAAGAAATTGGCGATAATTATTTAAGTTTAAGACAATACGACAAAGCTGAAAAAGCTCTAAAACAAGCCCTCAAAATAGACACGACTAGTGCAAACGCAAATTACCTTTTAGGATTTGTTTATTCTTGCAATGGCAACTGGGAAAAATCCGTAGATTTATTAGAAAAAGCTGATTCTCTATTTCCAAATCATCCGGAAATTTTACGCTGCTTAGGGTGGAGTATGTATCATAATGGAGAAAGAAAAAGAGGAGTAATACTTCTTGAGAGATCATTATTTTTAGCTCCACACGATCCTTTAATCTTAAATGATCTAGGAGTTTGTTATCTAAATGAAAAGAATTTCGAAAGAGCCGCTCATCTATTCAAAAAAACTCTTCAAATTGAACCGGGCAATCAAAAAGCAAAAGAATGCCTAAATGCCGTAAAATTCTTCCAAAGAGAATTTGATAAGTTGCGCAAGAAGTAGCCACGGTCAGAAGCAAGACTTTTCGTAGATCAAAGAGATTTTCCCTATTGAAGGAAAATACCCCCAAAGGTATAATCAAATCAACCTTTATCTCACATTTCTATGAACAAAAAATTCCTTTACGTTCTTGCAGCTATAACAATTGCTATCATTGTTATTATCATTCTAAGTTTGCGCAGCTGTGAACCTAGGATAAAAGAGCAACCAATTGTTACTGAAGACGGTACAACTCAACTTCCAACTCAAATTGAAAGATCTGATTTTATTAATGCAAACATTGAATTTACTTGTGAAATTCTCACAAATCCTACCCTTAAAAATGATAAAGCTCAAACTGAAGCTCGCGTTAAAGAGGTATTCAAGAAACACAATCTTCCAGTCGATAACAATGAATCAATGCTCACCATTCTCAAAAAATACGAAAATGATACTGAAGTTGCAGAAATTGTAAAAACAAATGCAAAACCTTGTGCTCAAGGAGGAGAACCTATCTACGTTGAATAGTATGCAAAAAATTCTCGAATGCGTACCGAATTTTAGTGAAGGCAAAGACAAGAAAAAAATTGCCAAAGTTTTGAGTAGCATTAAAAAAATTAAAGGTGTAAAAGTTTTAGATTCTAGCAGTGACCCAGACCACAATCGCAGTGTAATAACTTTTTTAGGAGAACCGAAAAAAGTTTTAAAAGCTGCCTTCGAAGCCACAAAAACAGCTTCGCAAATTATTAATCTCGCCAAGCACAAAGGCATTCATCCTCGCATCGGAGCAACTGACGTCATGCCACTTATTCCTCTAAAAAATATTTCTGAAAAAGAAGCTATTAAATATTCAAAAGAACTTGGTAAAAAAATTGCTGAAGAACTGAAAATTCCCGTTTATTTTTATGAAAAATCTGCCACTACTGCAAAAAGAAAAAACCTCGCTGATGTCCGCAATATCGGCTACGAGCAACTAAAAAAAGAGATTTCTAAGAACAAAAATAGATTCCCTGATTTATGACCAAAATATCTTGGAAAAGCAGGAGCAATCGCCCTTGGAGTAAGAAATATTTTGGTTGCATTTAACATCAACCTCAAAACTTCCGATATCGAAATAGCCAAAAAAATCGCCAACCAAATTCGCGAAAAAACAGGCGGACTCCCCTACGTAAAAGCACTCGGACTAAAACTCAAACACAAAAACCTCGCTCAAGTTTCCATGAACCTCACCAATTACAAAAAAACTCCACCTCTAAAAGTTTTCAAATTAGTCGATAAGTTAGCCAAAAAATACCACACCGAAATACTCGAAAGTGAACTCATCGGCTTAATTCCAAGAGCAGCCCTAAAAAACACTTCCGCCAAAGAATTAAAAATCACCCACTTTTCTTCAGAAAAAATCCTCCCACTCTAAAATCCTGTTTTCTTTAGTTTCCAATTGCAAAAAACCATACTTTTATGCATAATATTCCCTGCTCTTTAACAGGTTTGAATGATCGCTCTTTCGCCACTGCGTAAGCATGCAAAAGAGAGGAAAGTCCGAGCACCACGGGAAATAGTAGCAGCTAACAGCTTGCCACTTCTGTCCAAAAATCAGAAGGAGGGATAGTGCCACAGAGACAATACTAATTCTGACCAAGGAATTCATTCCTTTAGCAGAACCAAAGGTGAAAAGTCCATCTTAGATGGAACTCCTGCGTAGGAGACTACAAAGGAAAGTTGGTAAACCCTACTAGGTGCAAGGTGAGATGGAAAAATTTGTTCGCCCCCAATTGCTTACAAATTTTCTCACCGCATGATCCAGCTATGCTGGGCAAGATAGATGATCACACTCGCTCTGCGAGAACAAAACTCGGCTTATGATAACCTAATTAAAGAGCAGTATTTAAAATAAATTATGAAACGGTTTGAAATATTCTTCGGTGTAATTAAGGCCCCCGTAGATTTCATCATGACAATTCTTGGGTTTTTAGCCGCATATGAATTACGTCTTATTACTGAACCAATTCGCGGAATCGCCAGTCCAATCGATTACAGCATCCTGCCCACCATTAGAGAATATTTAGAATTCAGCACAAGTGCAGCCATCGCTTTGGTTATAATTTTCGCTCTTGGGAAAATGTACACTTTCAAAACTACAACCGGATTCTCTAAAGAAATTAATCGCAGTATTTTGCTTTGTATCATCTGGGCAATGGCCATGGTCACTTATTTCTTTTTTACTAGAACATTCCCCTTTTCACGTCTAGCCATTATCTACAGCTGGGGACTAACTTTTATCTTCATATTTTTTGGAAAAGCTTTGATAAAACTTATTGAAACTATTTTTTTACGAATGAATATTGGAAAAAGACACTTATTATTTATTGGCCACAACAAGCTAACAAATGATCTTTCCAAATCCCTTGAAAAAGAGATTGGTTATAAATTGATCGGATTAGTTGAAGAAGAATCCAAACCCAATCGTCCAAATCAAACTCTCCCAATTTTAGGGAAAATCCTGGATTTTGAAAAAATTCTAAAAAAATACCATGTAGATGAAGTCATTCAAACGGCTTCTCTCAAATCAGCAACAGATAATGCCAATATTTTGGAGACATGTGATCTCAATCACATCGCCTATCGCTTCGTTCCAGACACAATCGAAATGCGTCGCACCAATATCGAAACCTCTACTATTGGAACCGTCCCCGTAATCAGTTTAAATCCAACTCCACTTGAAGGATGGGGAAAAATCAATAAAAGAATCATGGATATTATTGGTTCAATTATCGCCATAATTATTTTTTCACCAGTAATGCTCATCACTATCATCGCAATAAAATTGGACTCAAAAGGACCCATTCTATTTACAAAACTCGACAACGGAAAACCGGTAAGAAGAGTTGGTCAATTTGGCAAACTAATCCCTTTCTACAAATTTCGTTCCATGTATCCCAATACTGACAATCTCCGTTACACCGAATTAGCAAAAAACAATATTCGCACAGATGGCCCGCTAGTAAAAATCAAAAATGATCCTCGCATTACTAAAGTCGGTAAATTTATAAGAAAATATTCCATCGATGAATTGCCTCAACTTTTCCATGTACTAAGTGGCAAATTAAGCCTTGTAGGCCCTCGTCCTCATCTTCCAGAAGAGGTTGAAAAATACCAAAGAAAGCACAAATTTTCACTCACTATAAATCCTGGAATCACAGGGATTTCTCAAGTCAGCGGTCGTTCAAATCTAAGCTTCGATGAAGAAATGAAACTCGATCGTTACTACATCGAACATTGGTCCATCTGGCTAGATTTACTGATAATTCTAAAAACCTTCGTCGTAATATTTCAGGGATACAAAGAATAAGTTCTCATTTCAATCATTACCAGTCTATATTTTCAAAACTAACAGTCTGATTCAAAAACCCTCTATATCTAGAAAAACCCTCTATTTTTCATATCCTTGGAAGATCTTCTTACCGAAGATTTTTCCTGATGATTACGCAAATTACTTCCCCTTTTAGAACGTCTATTAAACCTCGCCAACTTATATTCTCTTTCCACTCGTCTCCTCAAATCAACTAGTCCTTGAACTCTTCTTTTAAACCCTCCAGCAATATCCATTATTGATTCCAAATTAGAACCTCTTTCAAATTTATGATCCCCCTCTACCACAACTCTTAACGAGTCCAAAATTCCCTGAGGAAAATCCGCAATCACATCTGCTCCAATTAAAAACTTCTTTCCATGAACGCTAATACAAACCATTTGAGAAATAGCCGCTCTTTCGGAATCGACAGCTTCTACTACAGCCTCAGAAACCACCGCTCCTTCAACTTTCTCTACCTGCCCATCATTAAAAACCTCTGTCATCTTTTTCTAAATTAAACTAGATCTGGAAGCGAATTATATAAGCTTCTTGTGCAATGTCAACGTCAGATGTTCTCGCCAAAAGCATTAAGTGCTAAAATGCTTCCGCACAAATCAGCTAATAATTTATCAAAAAACAATGATTCGAAACTTTATAAATAAACTTTTAGGAGATCCTAATGAAAAAGCTTTAAAAAAGATTTACCCAATCGTTACTAAAATCAATGAGATTGAACAAAAATATCAAGAAGAGATCAAGGATCAAAATACAGTTTTAGCCAAAACTACAGAATTTAAAGAACGTCTCAAAAAAGGAGAATCTCTTGATGATATCCTTCCAGAGGCTTTTGCTTTAGTAAAAACAGCATGTAGACATTTATATGGAAAAAAATGGAATGTTCGAAATCGAGAAATCACCTGGGAAATGGTCCCTTATGATGTTCAAATGATTGGTGGAATCGTTTTACATCAAGGAAATATCTCTGAAATGAAAACCGGTGAAGGTAAAACTTTGGTTTGTACTTTGCCGGTATACTTAAATGCCTTAACCGAAAAAGGAGTTTTTGTCGTTACGGTAAATGATTATTTAGCTCATCGTGATGCTGAATGGATGGGTGGTTTATATAACTATTTGGGAATGTCCGTCGGCGTTACTGTTCACGGGATGAGTCATGAAGAAAAGAAAATCGCTTACAATTCCGATATTACTTATGGAACCAACAATGAATTCGGATTCGACTACCTTCGTGACAACATGGCTACAAATTTAGAAAGTATTGTTCAAAGAAATCTACATTATGCCATCGTCGATGAAGTTGACTCCATCTTGATTGATGAAGCCAGAACTCCTCTTATTATTTCTGCTCCAGCCGAAGAATCTACTCAGAAATATCTTCAATATTCAAAATTAATCAATCAACTAGAAGAAAAAACTCATTACGAAATTGATGAGAAACAAAAGACTGCAACTCTTACCGAAGCAGGTATTAAAAAAATGGAAGATCTCCTTGGATTGGATAACATTTTTACTGAAGCAGGATTTGAAGAAGTTCACCATATTGAACAAGCTCTACGTGCCTACACCTGCTATAAAGCTGACGTAGATTATATGATTCGCGATAATGAAATTATTATTATCGATGAATTTACCGGACGTTTGATGCCTGGACGTCGTTATTCACACGGCTTACATCAAGCCATTGAAGCAAAAGAAAATGTTGAAGTTCAAAGAGAATCAAAAACATTAGCAACCGTTTCTTTCCAAAATTATTTTAGACTTTTTGATAAATTAGCCGGCATGACTGGTACCGCTTTGACTGAAGCTGAAGAGTTTTATCAAATCTATGGACTGGAAACAATTGTTATCCCTACCAATAAACCTTGCGTCAGAGATGACAAACCGGATGCCATTTATAAAACCAGCAAAGGTAAATTTATGGCAGCAGTAAAACAAATCAAAGAGCTACATCAAAAAGGACAACCAGTTTTAGTTGGTACAATTTCCGTAGAAAGATCTGAAATAATCAGTGAATTATTAAAACTCGAGGGCATTCCTCATAATGTATTAAATGCCAAACAGCATGAACGTGAAGCTGAAATAATCGCAAACGCAGGCCAAAAAGGAGCCGTTACTATTGCTACAAATATGGCTGGTCGTGGTACTGATATTAAATTAGGTGACGATGTTCGCAAACTTGGCGGCTTATTTATTTTAGGAACAGAACGCCATGAAGCTCGTCGTATTGATAATCAGTTAAGAGGTCGTAGTGGACGTCAAGGAGACCCAGGAGCAAGCCAATTCTACGTTTCCATGGATGATGACTTAATGAGGCTTTTTGGAGGAGATCGTATTAAAAAAATGATGGAATTTTTGAAAGTTCCGGAAGATATGCCAATCGAAAACGGGATGATTTCAAAATCCATTGAAAGCGCTCAGAAAAAAGTTGAAGGACATAATTTTGATATTAGAAAACATCTTGTTGAATACGATGACGTTATGAATGTTCACAGAAACATCATCTATAAACGCAGAAAAGAGTTATTAGACAAAGAAAATATTCACGAAGAAGTGCTCAATATGATGAGAGAAATTGCTCAAGTAATCGTAATGTCCCGCACAGAACCGGATTACAACCCAAAAACTTGGGACCAAAAAAATATTTTTGAAACATTAACTACAATTTATAAAGACGAGAGTAGCGTGATTAGATTAGAAGAATTTGAAGAAATCAAAGATCAACAAAAATTAATTGAGTTCGCCTCTCAATACTTAGTAGAGTCCTATAAAAAGAAAATTTCTGAACTTCCTTAAGAATCTTTGATTTACCCTATTGAAAAAGCCGTTTTTCTCCGCACAAACGATAATCTTTGGATGGAACATATAGATGAGATGAGTCACTTAAGGGAAACTGTAGCCTTTAGTGGATATGCTCAAAAAGATCCATTAATCGAATATAAATCTCAAGCTTTTGAAATGTTTAATGAATTAATCGATACGGTTCGCTCCAATACGGTTAATACGCTATTTAAAATAGATGTTAGAAAGGCCGTACCTCACCAAATGCTTGCCAAATCTACCGTTCAAAACATGCAAACCAACGAAGACCAAGTACAGGCACAGTTAACTGGTGGCGGAATTACTCATTCAACGTTAAACAGCAATAATCCCGTAATAATAAAAGCTAACAGTCCTAAATCTGTAATACAAAACCAAAAATCAGTTTTCCCAAAAGTTGGCAGAAACGATCCTTGTCCATGTGGTAGTGGCAAAAAATATAAAAAATGTCACGGACTTAACTCTTAATTAACCAAATTAAAATGGCTTTATTTAGATATTTCACTGAAAAAGACGATAAATATATCGAATTAAGTTACGAGGGACACAATTATACAAAATCCCCCATCTCAGTACGTATAACTAAAAAATCGGAATCTGGAACGTTTGAAAAACTAGAAGACCTCCAATCAACCATCACTTACGATAAAGAAAAAGCCAAAATAGGATATTCTTTTAAATCATCCATCGGAACAATTACTATAAAATGGATAACTCGTTTTTGGATTATTTCCGAAATGCAAGTTCTAATAGATGACTATAAACTATCCGGTAGCGAAATTTTGAATATCAACGGAGTAGAAACCGGTCGTTACGTCTAAATATTCCTTTTGAATTTTTCTCCAACAAGTGATATTTTGAGCTCGGGCTTGTTAATTTAGTAATACTAGCATTCATGAAAGCACACCGTATCGAGATTTTCACCAAAGTAAACGACACTCGTTCACAGGTTCTTTTAAACAAACTAAAGAACTCCAAAATCGGCATAACTGAAACCAAAGTTATCGAAGTTTATACCGTTAACAAAGACTTTGATCAAAAAGATTTAAAGAAGATTGCCGACATCCTATCTAACCCGGTCAGTCAGGAACATTTAATAGATGATTATTCCTTAAAAATTCCTTTTGATTTCGCTATCGAGATCGGATTTTTACCAGGAGTAACAGATAATGTAGCCAACACCGCCAAAGAAAGCATCGAAGACTTATTCAAAACCAAATTTATCGACGAAGAATCAGTCCACGCTTCTCAGTTAATACTCTTAAAAGGCTCTTTAACCGAAGATCAAGCCAAAGAAATAGGAAATTCTTTAGCAAATACTTTAATCCAAAGAATTCATATTAAATCTTACGATAAATTCATTAAAGACAAAGGAATGGATATCGTGGTTCCAAAAGTTTATCTTACTTCTCATCCACAAGCAGATATCGTAAATTTAGATATCCCCGAAGAAGAGCTCCTAAAACTCGGCAAACAAGGAATCCCGGACAAAGACGGTACACGTCGCGGACCCCTAGCCTTAGACAAAGAATCATTAGACGTTATCAAAGATTATTTCACCAAAGAAAAAAGACAACCAACCGATATCGAGCTCGAATCTCTCGCTCAAACCTGGTCTGAACACTGTAAACACACCATTTTCGCAGCCAAAATCGACGAAAATGACGAAGGTCTATACAAAGGACTCATTAAAAAAGCCACTCAAGATATTCGCAACCAAAAAGGCTCAAAAGATTTTTGTGTGTCAGTATTTAAAGACAATTCCGGGGGAATCGAATTCGACGAAAATTGGATCGTCACCGACAAAGCTGAAACTCATAATAGTCCTTCCGCACTCGATCCGTTTGGAGGCGCAATTACCGGAATCGTAGGCGTAAATAGAGACACTATCGGCTTTGGAAAAGGAGCTAAACCGGTTATTAATAAATATGGTTTTTGCGTTGGAAATCCCGACGACACCGAAACAATTTATCGCGATAAAGAATTAAAAAATCCTGCACTTTCTCCAAAAAGAATTTTACAAGGAGTCGTTGATGGAGTTAATGCCGGAGGCAATCAAAGTGGTATCCCTACTCCTCAAGGATTTATTTATTTCAATGAAAGATACAAAGGCAAACCTCTTATTTTCGTAGGCACAATCGGTCTTATTCCAAAAG
>Ga0233422_10000558_pt1 | contig 18356 bp, 16 predicted proteins | sample Watercolumn_Mata_2_FD_182724 | JGI IMG/M metagenome (GOLD analysis project Ga0233422, IMG submission 182724) | Freshwater microbial communities from Lake Matano, South Sulawesi, Indonesia - Watercolumn_Matano_2014_110_MG | ecosystem: Environmental > Aquatic > Freshwater > Lake | place...
GAATCTGCCGGCAGCCGCCGCGGCCCGCTCAATCTCCTGCCAGTCCTTGATCTGTCGGGTGCAGTCGCTCTGGACTGCTATGAGACGAACGTCGTCAAGCCGGGCAGCCGCGGCTGGCTCGACTGCGGCCGGGTAGAGGCACTCGCAGACCAGGAAGCCGAGTTTCTCCGTGTCCGGCATCAGCACACCTCGTCCGCCAGCGGGAACTGCACGCCCGCGAAGCGTTCGCACGACGACAACACATCCACCTTGGCAGAAGCCTACAGCGCGGAATCTGGAGCGTCAAGGAGACACTGAGAGTTCTGGATTCTCCGGAGTTCGGCGGCGCGAGACTCGGCGCTTCTAGCCGAGACTGACCTTGTGCTTGGCGACCGTCGAGCCGGAGACGATCACGACCAGGTACGTGCCGCGCTTGAGCCGCGCACCGCCTTCTCCGGTGCCGTCCCACTCAACGGCGTGGTACCCGGACGTTTGCTGCTCGGTCAAGAGCAACTTGACCGGCCGGCCCAGCATGTCGAAGACTTCCGCGCGGACCTGCCCGGCGCGACTCAGCCGGTATTCGACGCGCAGGCTGCCGTGGCGGATTGCCGGCTGGGCCCTGACTATCACCACGACGTCGGCATCCGGCTCGCGGTCGGCACTTGCGCCCCCGGCCTCGCCGCAGGCGAAGACCAGGGCGGGAATATGGCCCGAGGGCAGTCCCAGGGCGGAGGCGATTGCCCGCCGTTCCGTGCGACTCAACGGCACCGCAAGCGAGCCGGCAAGCCCGAGCGCCCGCGCCTGCGCCAGCAACTGGAATCCGGCGAAGCCGGCCTCCATCATCGCCGGAGCGGAGGCCGTGTCCGGAACGCACACTGCGAAGTAGGCGGGAGCGCTGCCGGGGATCCGCTGCGAGGCCGCGCGCAGTAGAGGCCTCCGGTCGCCGGCGGAAACCCTCTCCAGGCGGTGGTCGCGGGCCGACGCGTCAGCGCCGATCCTGAGTCGGTTATGATAGCGACTGACGTCATATGCTGTGACTACGTATATGCGGTCGGTCAGGTAATAGCTGGCCATCGCGCTGGGCACGGTCAACCCCTGTCGCCGGTTGTAGGTCAGATGCGGGGTAACGCCGTATGCAGCCCAGCAGAGCTGCGATATGTTCTCCAGCGAGGGCTCGACTGGATTGAACAGCGAGTCCTGGTGCAGATCGGCCATCACCGCCTCGAACGTATCGGTTCCGGTGACATACGGCAGCGGCAGGCTCGAGTCCGACGAGAAGGCGAGGCACACCGTGTCGAGCGGCTCGGAGGCAGAGCGGCCGAACACATTGACCATCCGGATAGGATTGGCCGGCTGCCACTCGGCTGAGGCGTGAACCGCGGCCCACTGCATCGGGCATCCGACCACCTGGTGTCCATCGCCCCTGAAGGCAGTCCCGGCGAGCAACCCCGCTTGGATCGCCATACCGACCTCTTCCGGGCGATCGGCGGACACCCCCACCTCAAATGCCGAACCCGAGCTGTAGCGATGGTCACCGGCTCGATGCAGAGTCAGGCATAGGGATGACGGGTCGTAGCGGTAGACGTTGTCAGGCGTGGCGACATAGAAGTCGCGGTACCCGGTCCCGCTATGCGGTGCACGGCTCATTGCCCAGAGTACGTTGGCAGTGACCTGCGCCGGCAGGGCGTTCTCAAACCCGGAATGAACAGAGTGCCGGCTGTTGACAAGCTGCTCGAACGAATACGCGTGGCGGATCGGCCTGGGTAGGCTGTCGCCCAACGCGGATCCCGGCATCGTCGCGACATGCACCGAAACGCCGATCAGGCACAGGAACCAGAACATATGCCCATAAGACTAACCCCTGCGCCACCCCTGTCAAGCTGCGGCAACGCCGTGGCGCTGAAGCTCTCAACGATTCGGCCCGGTTCAGCCCTTGGTAGACGGTGGCGGAATCAGCGCCCGGACTGCTTGGGCGGCCGGGCCAACTCACGCATGCACTGCTTGACCGGAGCTGCCAGCCTGGGATTGACCTTCACCCAGGCGGCGATATCCTCGTCCTGCAAGATAGCGGCGCGCGCCCCCGAGTCGCTCGCTGTCGCGTCAGAGAAATCCTTGATGGCTAGCGTCACGTTGCCCTGCCACAGCCGGGCAATCCCGGACAGGAGACGCGAGGCGCCCTGTGCCCGTTCTGAACCTACGCCTTGAATCTCTGCCGCGTCGGCCAGTACCTGACCGAATTCCCGCTGGCGCAGGTTGGCGAGTGCGCGCCCGTGCAGCGCGTGGAACCGCAGCTGCGGCTCGTCGACAGGACTGCCGGCGAGCAATTCCAGACACAGCGTGAATGCCCGCACCGCCGCTGGGTACGCGTGCTGCTCCAGCTTCTGGTCTCCTTCACGCAGCGAGTCTACGGCGGAGGTCCTCCTCGCCACCGCCTCGGCACGGGCGGCGCCGGCCTCGGCCGCTGATTGTGCCTTGACCGCCGTCTTGACCAGGCCCTCGACTCTAACCAGACCTGCTGCGGCGGCTTGTGCCAGACTTTCGACCCGCGCCCGCTCGGTGGCGGCGCTCCGGGCGAGATCTCCGACCCTACCCCGCTCGCTCGCAGTCTCCTTGGCCAGTTCCTCGATTCTCGCCCGCTCTTCGCCGGCCGCCCTCGCCAGATCCTCCATCCTGCCCCGTTCCTCAAGGATGCTCCGAACCAGATTCTCGACCGCAGCGCGTTCCTGCTTCGTCACGACGGTGTGATCAGCAACCGCCTCGAGGCCCTCTTCGGCCCGGTCGAGTCGCTCACGGACCGCCACCATTTCTGACTGTACCATCGCGACCTGAGCGGTCGCGGCATCCTGTTCAGAGGGACGCAGGGCCGCCATGTCTGCCTCGAGCTTGCCTGTCCTGCTCTCGGAATCGGCCAGCTTCCTCTTCAGCCGCAGTACTTCGTCCGCGGTTCCGGCGAAACGCGCGTCCCAGGAAGACCGCAGGTCCTCAAGCCGTGCGACCTTCCGGCCCAGTGACCACATCCGCCACACGGCGAGCGTGGCCGCGACGAGCACGGCTGCAATGACAAAAGCGAGCGTGCGGCCGAGATTCCGGCTCGCCGCCTCCAGCGCCTGCTTTGCCGCCAGCACTGCGTCCTCCCGCGCAACCGTGTCCGAAACTGACGCCTGGGCTGCGGCCAGGGCGCACGCGACTACTGCCAGGAACACGACCGTACGCTTCATGCGGGCTAGCCTGACAAACCGGTAGAACGAAATCGCCTGACGAACACTTTGCCGCGTACGCGGTCAAGGTAGGTCTCGAGCCGCTCGCCCAGCTTTTGCTGCTGAAGATAATTGCGGATACTGTCCTGCAGTTCGAGGTAGGAGAGAAGCTGCTCCGGTTGCTTGGACAGGACCTTGATGATGTGGTAGCCGTGCTCGGAAAGCACCGGCTCGCTCACTTCTCCTGAATCCATGTCAGCGACAACCCGGTTGAAGGGCGGAGCCAGACCGGCGACGAGGAATTCTCCCAACCGGCCGCCCGAGTCGGCGGTCACCGGGTCCTGAGAATACTGGCTGGCGAGCGAATCGAAAGGTGCTCCCTCATGGGCCTTGCGGCGGATTGAGGCGGCGAGAGTCCGCGCCCGAACCGTGTCACTTCGTGTCACCGGCACGCGGATCAGTATCTGCCGGAAGCGGACGCGGTCCGAGTTCTTCTCCTCGAATCTCACAGTCATGTAGCCTTCGCGGGTCGGGAAAGGTGGCGAGGTCTGACCGGGCTTGAGCTGCGACAGGACGATCATCAACTCCGGGGGCAGTTGCTCCATTTCCACCCAACCGCGGTCCCCGCCCCGTGCGGCCGTCTTCCTGTCGTCAGAGAACGAACCGGCAACGGTCGCGAAATCGCCGCCCCGTGCCAGCACGTCCATGACCTCAGTCATGCGGCGCTGTCCGGCCGAGTCGGCGGCCGGACCCGGCGCAAAGCCGAGCAGGATGTGGGCAAGCGCCACTCGTCCCGGCACGCGGGCGATGGAATCACGATTCTCGTTGTAGAAGCGTTCCGCCTCGCCGGGCGAGACATAAACCTGGGTTAGCCCCTCTTTCTCCATCAGCTTGCGGGCGAGCAGCTTGCGCCGCGCGTCCTTCTGGTAGCGCTGGCGCAGGGCCCTCTCGGTGTAGCCTTCGGCCGCCAGCGCTTCCCGGTATTGCTCCTCGTCCCCAAAGCGCTCCCTCACGGCGGCGATATTACCATCCACCTCGACGGCGACTTCCGACTGCGCCACCTCGACCGTCTCGCGCCGCGCCTGCTCCTCGAGCACGAGGTCGTCAATGATGCGGCCCAGCGCCATTTCCGCCAGCGCGGAATCCGACCGCGTCGTGTCCGGTTGCGACAACCGCAGGAAGGTAACCGCCTGGTCGATCTCGCTGGAGAGAATCAGCTCATCGCCGACCGCGGCGACGATGGAGTCCGCCGGCCCAGCCGCGAACCCCGCCGTCGCTAGAAAGGCACCAAGGGCCAGGGACAAAGGACTGACCAGGCGGGAAAGGACAAAGTGCGGATTCCCGCCTCCGCCTTTCCTCTTTTCCACTTTCCTGATTGCTTTGTCCTTTGGCCTTACGACTTTCCCCTACTTGCCCGCGGACTCGAAGTACGCGTCCGGCTTCAGTTCGATCTTCGCCTTCTCGCGCAGCGAGGTGAGCACGCTGTCGACCAACGCCTGGCTTCGGCGGTAGGAGAGAATCGCGTCGATCTCATCCTGGGTCTCCGAGAGAGTCGCATCCGCCTTCACTTTCTTCTTGTCGACGAGCTTGATGATCTGGTAGCCTTCCTGGCTGGCTATGACCTCGGAAATCTGCCCGGGTGCGAGCGCAAAGATGGCCTCGGCCACCGCCGGATCCCCGCCCATACGCGGGTCGCCGACGCTCCGGGCGAAGTAGCGCGATTCCTGACCCGCCTCGAGCGCAACGTCCTGAGACCGCTCCCTAGCCAGCTTGGTGAAATCGGCGCCGGACTTGATCTCAGCCAGGGTCTGCGCCGCCATCAGGCTGTCAGGCAAGACGATGCGGACGATCTTTACCTCGTAGCTGAACTCCTCTTTGTGCTGATTGAAGTACTGCATCACCTGGTCTCTCCCGACTTTGACATTCGTCGTCAGACGATCGAGGAGATGGTTGACCAGGTAGTCTCGCTCCAGCCGCTTCAGGTGGGCCTGCACCTGCGGTTCCTTCTCCACCCCGCGACGCAGCGCTTCTTGGTACATGAGAGTATTGGAGATCCACTTGTCGAGTATCTTGGGCAGGTTCTCCCGCGTGACCTCGAAACCCTCGGGCGAGAGCGAATCGAGTTCCGGTGCGGTCAACTTGTCGCCGTTCACGCTGGCAAGCACCGGCCCGGCCAGGACCGGCGCACTCCTCTGACCACCGCTTTTGCCGCAACCGGCCAACAGCACTACTACGGCCAACACCAACGCCGCAGCCAGTAGATTTCGCTCTCTCATCGACGCTCCTTATCGTTGGGGCTTGGCTCTCGCCGCCGCTTCCTTCTTTACGGCGGCTAGCGCAGCCTGGTTGATGGTTATCTTCGCCTTTGCCTTCAGACCGGCCAGGTACTCGGTCATCCGGGCTTCGCGCCGCTCGTTCAGCAGCCGGCTGCGGATCATGCTCGCGACCTGGTTCGAGTCCGGGGTCGTGAAATTCCGGCGGTTCTGCCGGAAGTAGTCCATCACGTCCGCGTCGGACACGACCAGCTTGTCGGTAATCTCCGCTTTGAACAGCGCCCTGTACAAGACGTCCTCGCGCTTGACCGCAAGCTGCCGAGCAATGTCCGGGGCCTTTTCCAGACCCATGCGCAGCGCGTCCTCGTACATCAGGTCCTCTTCGATGGTACGCCGCACCGTGTACTTCCTCATCTCCGCGTCCAGAGTCGCGGGGAACCTCGCCGCGACCGAAAGCAGCCTCGCCACTTTGACGTACTTCGACTTGTCCTTGTAGGCGACGGCCACATCCTTTTCGGTATCGGTAATGGAGTCAAGCGGCTTGCACAGGATGTCGAGGCCCTCCGGGTTGTAGGTGATGCGCTCGCGCAGTTCGGCCATGTACTGGTTGGCCAGTTCCCGCCGCTGCAACTGCTTTAGCCGTCGCTCGAACTCCGGTCGGTATTGGCTGAGTGGAGGCGGGCCCGGGTCTGCCGGCCTGGTCTCAATCAGCTCGGCGATCTGCCAAACCCCTGAAACCTGCGTCGGCTCGGTGCGCTGGCCCGGTTTCAGCACCATCGCCCTGGTCCGCAGCGGCTCGTCGATGTAGAGGACCGGAACAAAACCGGCATCCCCGCCCTTGACCGCGTCGGGACGTCTGGAGTACCTCAGGGCGAGCGATTCGAAAACCGCGCCCTGGTTGAGTTCAGCCGCAAGACGTCGCGACAGGCTCTCGTCGGGAACCGAAATGATCTTCAGGTGCGCCTCGACCTGCAGCAGTTTGTATGCCGCCTGCAACTCGGACTCGCTCAGCCGGTTACCGGCAGCCGTAGTCGTGTCGTAGAGCCGCTGGTTCACGAGCGCCTTCTGCTCCAACTCCACCTGGTACTCGGCATCCCTTTCCAAGCCTAGGCGCTTCGCCTCCTGGGCGAACAGCTTCCGGGTGATGATGTTGTCGAGCACCTGTCTCCTGACCGTGTCGGCTCGCATCGAGTCCAGATTCTGGGGAAGCATCGCCTCGACTTCGGCGGCGGCTATCTTCTCACCGTTGACCACAGCCACCACCTGCCGACCCGGGACTCCCGCGCAGGCCATCAGCGCCAAGGCTGCGACCATGGTTGCGGAAAAGTGTCTCATGGCGAGAGAGACAATAGCTTCTACCTCAGGAAAGTCAAGGTATCGGGGAGCACGGACACGCGTCGATGCCGATGGTGCGACGCCTCTGCCGACCCGACCCCGCCCCGCTTGCGGGGTCTACTTCTTTGACTCCGGCTGCGGCTGTTGCCCCGTCTGGATCGGGGACTGCGCCTGCGGTATTGCGGCCAGCTTCGCCTTCAGCGTACCGTAGTTGGTGTGCTTCGCACCGAGCGAGACGCTCTTGGTGTTCTGGGCCAGAATGACGTCGTATGTTCCGCCGGACTCCAACCCGGGGATCGCCACAGCGGGACCGGAAGGGAATTGCAGCGGGTAGGAGAATTCCATGGTGGTGACGCCGGTCTCTTCATCGCGGTCGATCTCTGCCTCTCGAATGGCACTGTCCGACTGCGGTGAGTTGGCGTGGGCGCAGTTCGCCCCGACCTGATTCACTACCTCGGTCGAATCCTCGGTGTAGTAGCCGATTATCATGTTCGACTTGTTCATCTTGGCCGAACCGAACCCGATTGCCAGCCAGCCCCGACCCTTGGTCTCCAACCCCACATAGATCAGGCTGTCGTCACATCCCCAGTGAACTGTAATGCCCGATGCGTTGTCCTTGTAGGTGGCAGGGTACTCCGGTCCTTCGTCGTTGTCGATTACGCCGTCGATCCCGACGCGGTCTACCATCAGCGAATCATAGGGTATTACCGGCTGCGCCCACAGCAGCGCCAGCCCGGTCCCAAGCAGTAGCATGAACTGCCTCAGCATTCCAAAGTCTCCTTTCAAACGGGAACCACTCCAGAGATTATGTCGCCGACGCGCCTGCCGGTCAAGCAGCGAAGCCCCTCAACGCCTTGCTCGACAAGCAAAGGGGACTGCCCCCGATTTGCTGGACACTTTCTTAGGCGGCAAGTGCTGGTTCTTCGTATTCAGCCGGGCTGAGATAGTCGAGGCTCGAGTGCCGCCGCCTGCGATTATAGAACAACTCGATGTACTCGACAATCGCGGCTTTCGCTTCGAGTCTGGTCCGAAACCGCCGTTTCCTCAACGCACTCGGCAACACCAGCCATGCCACGAGAACCACAACGGCCAGTGCGAGGAAGACAAGCTTCCCCGCACTGGACCGAAGGAGACGTGGCAGTTCTATGGCCTGAAGTTGAAGGTTACCTTCACGGTCGCGTCGCCACCGGTGGAGTTGCTGATGGTGAGCTTCTGCAGCATCTGCAGGGCTGTCGGCTCCAAGCTGGGAGTCACCTCGTTCAGCACGACCTTCACGTCGCGCACCAATCCGTCAGTGCCCACGGTGAACTCGACAACCATCTTGCCGCGCAGGCCGGGTTGCGCCGCCAGTTCCGCGGAGTAGGCATTCACCAGTTCGAAGAGCTGCTTCTCAACCGGCTGCTTCACCGCCCGCTCAGGCAGGCCGCCCTGGATCTCGACCTTGCCGACCTTGACGGCACCAGTCGGTGGGGGAGGCGCCAGCTTGGCTTCAGTCTCCATAAGTCCATCGGCCGCAACCTGCGCCATGGACCGCATCACGCTCTTGTTCATGCCGTAGCCCTGGCCCGCGAACCCGTGTGCAGCGCCACCGCCGACCGCGTAGTCGGACACGCCCTGCGGCAGCGCCTATTCCGCACGCAGAAAAACAGGCCGGCCGCACGCCCGGTCAATGGCCGCCACCCCGGCCCTCAAAGTACGGACCGCAACGCTCGAAGTGACACGGCCGGAAACCGGGGACTGCACCACGCGTCCTCGCGCCGCGCTCAGGTCCTGCATCAGAGCTTCCACTGTACCTCGCATCGTAGCTGCCATCGTAGCTCACATCGTTTCCCGTACCGTTTCTCTCACCGAGTAATGCACCTGACCTCTGTCCAGGTCTCCGACCGCATCTCAACCTCGACCTCAACCCAGACTCTCGTTCACATCCGTCACCAGCCCTCGAACTGGTCCTCTAGCTCAACCTCAACCTTGCCCTGAGACCGAACCCGGCATCTGTCCTTTGGTCTAAGCCTTCGTCATTCCCCGAGATGGACCTTGCGCTGTGGCTTCGACTTGGCCCTGGAAGGCTATCCCCCGGGTAATCCCCCGGCAGACCACCCCCGGGTCCGAATTGTGGCTCGCTGGACCGCCGCCACAACATATAGACATCACGCTCAGCTATTCTGTCCTTCCAGACTCGAACCACTGCCGCAGCCTTGCGTTCGCGACCCTGCCAAGAAGGCCCGAGTCGAGGCCAAAGCTCCGCACCACCGTCAGTTACGCTTCCTCTCTCTGACCTGACAGCAGGGGCAGGCCCTTTCGCCCGCCCCGCTCCTAACTGCTCTCTGCTCTATGACTGCGGGCGCGAATAGCGCCTCACTTCTAACTCTGCATCACCTCGTCACCATCGCCTGCTTCACGTCCCGGAATTCCGGCTTGTCGGGAAGTGGAAGCGACTGCCGACCGGACCCGCACCGCGACAGCTTGACTGCTACCGGCGTTGCTCCGGCAGGCCGACGACTCGGATTGGGTTGCCGGTCGGGTCCTTGAACCTGAAGCCAGAGATGGCAGCCGTGTCAGGTCATGCAGACCCCTGGCCGGACGCTGGTTGCCGACGCGGCATTGGTCGGTATAATCCTGCACTACGAAAGGAGCCGCGATGGCCAGCGAATTCATAAGGACCGACCCGTACAAGCTGAAGGACAACGTCTTCAAGCTGATTGACCTGGACTGGATGCTCGTGACCGCGGGCACCCTCGGGAAGTCCGAGTGCCAAGGTTCGAACGTCGAAGTTCGGCGTTCGGAGTTTCCCGGCGAGCGGTGGAACACGATGACTGCAAGTTGGGGCGGACTGGGCGTCCTCTGGAATAGGCCGGTCTCGTTCGTCTTTGTCCGGCCCACGCGCTATACCTACGAGTTCATGGAGCGACACGAACGGTTCACTCTTTCGTTCTTCACGAAGACCTATCGGAAGGCCTTGGTCTTCTGCGGTTCGAAGTCGGGCCGCGACTATGACAAGGCGAAGGAGACCGGGCTCGAGCCGGTTTCGGTTTTCAAAGACACGGTCGCGTTCCGACAGGCAAGACTCGTGCTCGTCTGCCGCAAGCTCTACACAACCGACATCGACCCGAAGCGGTTCCTCGACCTGAAGACCGACATCCACTACCCGAAGAAGGACTATCACCGCATCTACATCGGCGAGATCACCCGCTGCCTCGTGAAGGTGAAAAGGTGACGAGCTGGCATACGCGCCACCCGGACAAGGCCATCACCGACCCGGCCGAGATCGCGCGCATAGTCGCAGGCCAGAAGTTCCTGACCCTGGCCCTCTGCGCTGAGAACCAGCCCTACCTCGTTACGCTCAGCCACGCCTTTGACGCGGAGCACAACTGCTTCTACTTCCACTGCGCTCCCGTCGGCCGCAAACTCGACCTCATCCGCGCCAATCCGCAAGTCTACGGCCAGGTGCTCGAAGATTGCGGTTACGTCCCCACTGAGTGCGAGCACAAGTACCGCACGGTCCAGTTCGAAGGCCGGGCAGAGGTCGTCGCTGACCCGGAGGAGAAGCTCCGCGCCCTTCGTTTGCTCATCAGTCGGCTCGAGCCGGAACCGGAGCCGGTCAAGGCGCGGCTGCTCAAACCCGAACGGCTCAACGGAGTCGCGGTCATACGGGTATCGGTGACCGGCTGGAGTGGCAAGCAGGGCAGCTAGTCCGGAACCGAAGCCTGGGTTGACCACCGAGACACGATCCTCAAACCCGAAGTCCGAAATACGAATGACGATTGAATGCGGGCAAAGCTCGAAGTCCGAATTGGGCGCTGTGCTTCATCCGGGTCTCAATCGAGCTTCGGGTTGCGCTATCCGAGTTTGGTCCCCGCGGCCAGCATTAGCTTGACTAATACCAATCCGCGCCTAAGCTGAAGCCGATGAGCGAGAAGACGATTCTGGTCATTGACGACGACCTTGGCTTCCGGCTGATGCTTCAGAAGCTGCTGGAATCGGCCGGCTACCAGGTCATCATGGGCGAGGAAGGTCAGTCCGGACTCCAGGCGGCATGGAACCGCAAGCCTGATCTCATCATCTCGGACATGGACATGCCGATCAACAACGGATACAAGACGATCGAGATGTTCCGCAACGACGCGGACGCGCAGGCGCCCTTGATCATCGTGTCCGGCGTAGTGGACGTCCGAGACACGAAGCTCATGCTCGATGCGGGCGCGAGCGCCTTCTTCCGCAAGCCGGTCGACCAGGCCGCTCTCCTCGCCAAGATTTCGGAACTTCTGAGCTAGGTTCGCGGCCTCGCCGGAGCCGGCCGGGCCAAAAGGAGAATCTGCATTGCTGCCGTCTAGGGTGCGATAATGCTCAAAACCTACGCCATCCGCGACAGCCGGGTTGTCGAGACCCCGGGCGGGCCGATATCGGTGTATCTCGCGCCGGACGAGGCCGAACGCCGGTTCCTGGTCGAATCCTGCCGGATTGACGAACACACCCTTTCCTCGGCACTCGACCCTGACGAACTCGCCCGGCTCGAGTTCGAACCGGACCACGTCGCCATCATCTTCAAACGCCCGCGCAACCACTCGGGCCAGGACGGCGTCATGTTCAAGGTTGCGTCCTGCGGCGTCTTCCTGTTCCGCGACCGGATGATAGTCGTCCAGGCCGAGGACCTGCCGTTGTTTGAAGGGAAGCAGTTCCTGCGCATCGCCTCCCTGCCGGATATCCTGCTGAAGATGATCAACCGTTCCATCTTCCACTTCCTGGAGCACCTGAAGATCATCAACACCATTTCGACCGAACTGGAGCAGAAGATCAACCAGGCGATGGAGAACCGCCAGCTCATAAACCTCTTCGGCCTGGAGAAGAGCCTCGTCTACTACGTCGCCTCGCTCAACTCGAACGGCACGGTGATCGACAAACTCAAGCTGAACTCCGCCAAGATCGGGTTCAGCCCCGAGGAGGTGGAGTTTCTCGACGATATCATCATCGAGAACTCCCAGTGCAACAAGCAGGCCGAGATCTACTCGAACATCCTGGCCGGCCTGATGGACGCACGCGTTTCCATTGTCAGCAACAACCTGAACCTGCTCATCAAGACCCTCAACATCATCACCATCGCCATCATGGTGCCGACGCTGGTTGTCTCGATATTCTCGATGAACGTCAGTCTGCCGATCCGTGACACCAATCCCGTCTCGTTCTGGGCGATCATGGCCATGGCCGGGGCCGCGCTCGCCGTCTTCATGTTCTTCTGGTGGCGGAAGAAGTGGTAGCCTGACCGGGACTTGACAGGCGGGGACGCCGGACCAGACTGACGCGACGTGGAACGCAGGCATATCCTGGTGGTGGAGGACGAGCAGCCGACGCTGACCCTGCTCGAGAAGATACTGACCGCTGCCGGCTACCGCGTCACCGGCGTCATGGATGGGATCGCCGCGCTCAACGCCGCCCGCTGCGACCCGCCTGACCTGGTGCTGCTTGACCTGATTATCCCGGGGGGGTCGACGGGTACGGAGTCTGCGCCCTGCTCAAGCGGGACCTCTCCTTCCATGCCCCGGTCGTCGTCCTCTCCGGCCGTACCAACGAAAAGGACGTCAAAGCGGCGCTCGACGCCGGTGCGGATGCATACCTGACCAGACCGCTGGCCCGCGAACTCCTGCTCGCCCGCGTGGCCGAGCTGCTCGCAGGCCGGACGACCGCAGCGCCCTCGCAGCCACCATGACTCCGGACCGAGACAGGCTGCTCGCCGGCCTCAAGGAGGCGATTCTGGCCGAGCAGACCGGCATCCAGTTCTACACCGTCGCAGCCGGCAGAACGGCCGACGCCCGGGGCCGGGAGGTGTTCGAACAGCCGGCCCGGGAGGAGACAGAGCACCGGCAGTGGTTGACCCGGCAGTACGGCCACCTCGTCGGCGGCAAGGCCTGGGAGGAGATGAAGCCGGCATCACACGCGGGCCTCTCCGGACCCAGCCCGATCTTCTCAGACAGCTTGCGTTCCCGAATCGGCGAGGCGCACTGGGAAATGACCGCGCTCTCGGTCGGGCTCGCGCTCGAAGAGGCGACGGTTATCCGCTATCGGCGGCTGGCGCAGGAAGCTGACCAGCCGGAGGTGAAGCAGTTCTTCGCCGATTTGGCTGCATGGGAGGAGTCCCCCGCGGCGGCGCTGGTACGACAGTCGAACCTGCTGAAGGAATCGTACTGGCACGAGGCCGGTTTCGCCTCGTTCTGACCCCTGTCCCGGGTCCCCGACTTCCCGTCCCTACTTCTTCGGCGCCCGGATGAGAGCGGATATCAGCGACCGCACGGTGCGCTCGCCGTCAAGGAGTTCGCTCCTGAGGCTGTCGCTCGCGCTATCCGGCCCGTCGCCGATGGCCGCTACCAACTTGCGAAGTCTCCCCAGTTCGGCGCCGCACTGCGATATCAGCTTGGCCTGAGCCGCGCTGGGCCGCTCCCGTACGACCTCCTTGCGCACGATGTTGAACCGTGACTCGAGGTCGGTGACTTCCTGGAGCAGCGCGCCGGTCGCATCGCTCCTGACCGCGGCCCGCGTGGAATCGCGCTTAGCCTCGGCGGCAACGCGTGCTGCTTCCTCAAGCTGTGCTTGCTCCTGCCGACGCGCCTCGGCCGCCGCCCGCCTCGGGCGGCCGGCAACTACAAAGACGGCCCCGATGATGACGGCGAGCACGAGAACGCCGACCAGTATGAAGACGACCCGGCTGTGCGGCCGCTCGCCGCTGTGACCGCGCTCTCGGAAGTGCTGACCGCAGGCGAAGCATATCTCCTGACCCTTGGCCATGACCTCACCGCAGTGCGGGCACTTGCGCATGTCAGCTACCTGTGCCGAGGACCTGCTCCGGCCTCAAGATGAACGCCCCTCCCGGCTTCTTCACCCGCCATCGCCCAGCGTCCTCGTGAGCTCTTCCACTCGGAGGATGCCGGCCTGAATGCTGTCCCTCAGCTCCTGCCTCTCGGGCTCGGGTGAAGACCCGAGAATGATGGCGGATTGGTGGAGCAGCGCGAATCCGGATTCTACCTGGCGGATTACGCTCTCCTGCTGAGGAGTGGGGGTCGCCGCTACCCGCAGCCTGACGGAATTGAAGCGCGACTCCAAGTCGTCGAACTGGACCGCAAGAGCGCCCACCTCCTCGTCGTCCTTGGCGGCCCGCACCGCGTCCAGCCACTCGTGTTTGGCACGCCGCACGGAATCCTGGACCAGCAGCGCCTCTTCTTCCGCGAGCAGCGCCGCCTCCTTCTTATCGGCGTTGGCGCGGCTGTACCAAAGCGTCCCGAGCACGCCAACTGCCAGTAGACCGGCCGCAACGAAGACCAGTGGGTTCACGTGGTGCGGCGCTTTGTATCCGCGCGCTCGCACCTCGTGGCCGCAAGCGTAGCATGTCTCCTGTCGGGCTGAAACCGGCTCATTGCAGTGAGGACATCTGGCCATTTAACTCCCCTCTAACAGGCTCAGGTCGACTTCGAACAGCGCGGTCGGCTGGGTGATGCCGAACCGACCCAGCACCTCAGGATGGACTTCACCGACCAGCCCCCATTCGAATTCGGCCGCGCCCCGTACGAAGACCCGGCCGCAGCGACCCGGTATGAATGCCGGGTGGTCGGCCGTAGCGAACCGGAGCACGAGACCGAATTCGCGGGCGAGGGCGTCGAGCCCCTGCTTCGCGTCGGTGTAGCCGACCCGCGGCCCGGCGATGGCGACGCCGAGCTTGCGCCGCGTACGAACGCCCGTATCCAGCTCCGGAGACAACTCAAAGCAGTCTCCGGCTTCAAAGATCAGTTGCGGCATCTCCCTGGTGGTGTTGACTCGCAGCGTGCTCAATAGCCCGGTGATGAGCTGCTCGCGGGCCATCGTCTGCTCAACGCTGATCGGGTTCTCAAGTCGGACGCTGTGTTCGGGCACGGGCAGGCCGAGCCTGGCATAGTGCTCGTCCACGTTGGTCAGAGCCGGTGTCATGATCTCGAGGAACCCCAGGCCGGTCATCGCGCGCCGGGCGGTCGTCGAGAGCTCTTCGATCTCCTGGTGACTCCCAACGGTCATGTTTGGGACCAGCCGGGGTTCGATGTTGCGGTACCCGTAACCTATGGCCGCATCCTCGAAGATATCGCACTCGTGCATGATGTCAGCACGGTACGCGGGTATCTGCAAGGTGATGCCGCCGGCCTCGGGTTTCGCTCCGTACCGCATCCGCTCCAGTACCTTCGCCATGTCCGGCACTTCGGCGCCGATCAGTCGTTCGATCGCCCGCGGGTCGATGGTCCTTGTCTGGGGCTGCAGGTTCGGCGTCACCTCTTTCGAGCCGTCCGGATAGACGACCTGCACCGTTTCGACCTTGGCGCCGAGGTCGGCCAGCCCGCAGGCGATAACAGCGATGGTCTTCTCAATCGCATTCTTGTCCGGCCCGGTCACGTCGACGAACAGGTTCCGTGTCTTCTGCGTCACCCGCGTGCCTTCGCTGTTGATGATGGGCGGCATCGAAAGCACCTTACCGCCGGCATCGCTGAGCAGCGGGTACTTGTCGAACTTCTCGAGCAGATGCTTGTACCCGACGCCCTTCGGGTGCTTTTCGAGTATCTCCTTCGGCGTCGCGGCCCGCATCTCGGACTCCCCAATCCCTGACCCCTGGCCCCTGGCCCCCTCCTCACGGGGCATGCCGAATAGAGGCACGAACTTCAGACCTTCGGGCGCGACGGCAGAGTAATCGAAGTCCGGCTCAACCGTGTCGAGGTCATAGACGCCGATCGATGCGCGCCTGCGGTTGCGCCCGAGCGCCCAGTGCAGGTTCTCCTGCATCTTCATCACGGTCTTCACGTTCTCGTCGTCCATCACGAGTCCGCGGACGACGCAGGCAACCAGGTGGGGACGGATGTTCTCCAGACCCGGACGGACGGTGACCTTGAAACCGGAGGGTTCGACGCGGTACATGGGCAGGCCGGTTTCGATACCCAGGTATCCGCGCAACGCCCGGGCCAGTCCGGCCGCGTCGAACATGTCCGGCCGCACCGGGAGCAGGCTGATGCGGATTACCTCGGATGCGCCGGCGTCGACCAACGTCTTGCTGCCGCACCATTCGCACGCGCCGTTGAAGCTCTCGTGCTCAAGGACCTCGGTCACTTGCCCGCACTTCTCGCAGCGATAGGCAGTGACGCTGGCCGTGCCTTCGACATCGTTGCCCAGCTGTTCAAGCGCGCCGACGAGTTCGTCTTTGCCAATGCTCTTGCCGATCAGGCGCTTGAGCGTCGCCGTCGCTACCGATACTACCGGCAAGCGTCCTCCATCCGGCAATCTGCATTTTGCAGTTTGCATTTTGCAGTTTGCATTCGCACCTGCTTGAGCGGTCTCATCCCGAAAGCCTCGCGCCCCGAAGCCACTCAATGTCTGCCATGTACAGCTTCCGCATGTCTTCGAGCCCGTAGCGCAGCATGGCGATGCGCTCTACGCCGCCGCCCCAAGCCAAGACCGGCGCGTTGCACCCGAGCGGACGCGTCACCTCGGGCCGGAACACGCCGGAACCGCACATCTCAATCCACCCCAGGTTCCCCATCTTGGCAAACACTTCGGCGCTCGGCTCAGTATAGGGAAAGAACGAAGGCCGGAATCTCACTTCCGCCGCGCCCATCTTCTTGTAGAACGCTTCGAGGGTGCCGAATAGGGTCGCGAGCGTCGCCTGCTCGTCGATAATCACACCGTCAATCTGCATGAACTCGGCCCCGTGTGTCTGGTCGGTCGCCTCACGTCGAAACGTCTTGCCGATGCATAAGACCTTGCGCGGCGGTCGAGGATTGGCTGCAAGGGCGCGGATCGAGGCCGACGTAGTGTGCGTGCGCAGCACCAGCTGCCGTGCTTTCTCAATGTCCCACTTGTAGCGCCAGCCGGTGGAGCCAGTGTCTCCACCGTTCTCGTGGGTTTGCTTCACCCGCTCAACCAGCTCAGAAAATGGGGACTGTACCGGCGCGCGTTCGACGCGAGCCTCCGTGGGACTGTCCCCATTTTCGGCCCCAAGCTCGCCGGGCAACCTCCCGTACTTCGGCTCAGCCACGTAGAACGTGTCCTGCATCTCGCGCGCCGGGTGGTCCTGCGGCTGGAACAGCGCGTCGAAAACCCAGAACGCCGTGTCGACCATCGGCGACGCCACCTCTTCGAAACCCATCTCGAAGAACGCGCGGCGGATTTCCTGAATCACCCGCTGCAGCGGATGCTCCTTACCGGGATATCTCGGAGCCGCCTCAAGCGCAGGGTTGTACTTCCGGAAGACCACGTCGCGCCACTTGCCTGAGGCCAATAGCTCCGGCGTCAGCTGGTTCACCTCGGCCGCGGCTTCGATACCACCGGTTTTGAGCTCCACGCCCGCTTCGGTGAGTGACAGCTTCCGGCTGACACGCTTCTTGCGTTTCAGCAGTTCGTTCCGGCCCTTGAGCAGCTCCAGCGCCGCTTTCACATCGCCGCCTGCTGTCGCCAGCTCCGATTCCGTGGCCTGCCCCAACTCCGCGAGCTTCTCCACGAACGCCTCGTCGGCTCCCCTGGCGGCGAGCGCGGCCTCACCGGCAGGGCTCACGGCCAGCACGCCGGAGTCTCTCGTGCACCAACCTTTGCGGGTCAACCACTTGACCTCAGCTCGGACATCGTCCTTGCCCAGGAGTTTCGGAAGCTCCGACAGATTCGCCGCGCCGCCGGCTGCTTTGAGCGTCGCGAGTGCTTTCCGCTCTGGAAAGCCGCTGGCTGCTGACTTGCCTTCGTCGGTCAGGGCGTATTCATCCTGCGACTCCTCGGCAATCGCGACCAGCCCGCGCTGCGCGAGCAGCGTCGCGCCGGCCATCACGAGCGACTGGTCGGTCCCGGTCTGCCTCACGATTTCCGCGACCGCAAGCGCCTCGCCCGCTTCGAGCGCGGCAAGGATGCGGTATTCGATTTCCGGGAGGCGATTCATCCCCGCTCAATATGCCATAAACCGAGGGAAAGTCAAGGAAGGTTGGAGAGCGGACTGACTTGAAATCGTCCTGTTACAGCCTAGGCTTGAACGAGCTATGAAAGCGTTGGTGATTCCCCGCACCGGGCGGTTGGAAGACGCGCCGCTTGAGCTGCGTGAGGTGCCGACACCGGTCCCGGTAGCAGGCGAGATTCTCATCAAGGTGACGGCCTGCGGCGTCTGTCACACCGAACTCGACGAGATTGAGGGACGCACTCCGCCTCCGAGGCTACCGGTGATACCGGGGCATCAGGTTGTGGGGACTGTGGTGAAGACGGGGACTGTCTCGTTGGCCGAAAATGGGGACAGTCCCACGGTGGCTCGCGTCGGACGCTCGCCGGTACAGTCCCCATTTTCGTCTGGCGACCGAGTCGGGGTCGCCTGGATCTTCTCCGCCTGCGGCGAATGCGAGTACTGCCGCTCCGGGCAGGAGAACCTCTGCGCCGCGTTCAGGGCGACCGGCCGCGATGCCAACGGCGGGTATGCCGAGTATATGGCGGTGCCCGAGGCCTTCGCGTACCCCATGCCCGAGGCGTTCACCGACGCCGAAGCCGCGCCGCTGCTTTGCGCCGGGGCAGTCGGCTATCGCTCACTGCGCCTGATCAACATCAAGGA
>Ga0233422_10000563_pt1 | contig 18221 bp, 38 predicted proteins | sample Watercolumn_Mata_2_FD_182724 | JGI IMG/M metagenome (GOLD analysis project Ga0233422, IMG submission 182724) | Freshwater microbial communities from Lake Matano, South Sulawesi, Indonesia - Watercolumn_Matano_2014_110_MG | ecosystem: Environmental > Aquatic > Freshwater > Lake | place...
CCAAAGCTTAAGCAGAAAATCTTGCTTCTTCTGCTAATTGGTTGCCCATACCTGCAGCAATCATTAAACCAGTTACTTCGTAATCAGTTCTATATGATTTAGCTAAAGCAGCTAGTTGTACTTTTGAAGTAGCTGCGGGAGTTCCACTGGCTCCTTCTGCATAGAATAAGAATGAGCTGTTAGCTACTCCAGACCCAGCAGCAGTTTCTACAACTAAGTTCCAGAAATAAGCTAGCTGGTTAATGTTCTTTCTAGGCAACAATTTGGCCAAGTCAGTCATTTTGTTAAATGCTTCGATTGGCATTTCTTCTACTTTCTTTTGGATTTCTGCTCCACCGTAAGTAGTACCGGCTGACCAGTCATTACTGGTCGTAGTGGTAAGTGCGGCACGCACTTCCATTAGGTTTTGGTTCATTTGTTTTTCCTCCTACCGATTTTATTTTAAAATCTCATATCATCCTTAGCTCTGATAGCTTGTCTGTACGCTTCGGCCATACTCCCTGATGGAGCTTCGAATCCCCAAGTTACTCTAGGGTCATCTGGCCTACCACGATGACTTGCTGTTTTTAAGAGTGGCGGGATACTTTGAGTGTCATTATTTGTAACAAATTCAGCGTATAACCGAATTTGGTCAGATTCACTTAAGTTGTTAAGTCTTGTTTTGAACTCATCAAAGGACATCTTAGGTTCTGTTTTAGGTACTCCCCGGGAACCAGAACTTATTTGTGCTTCTTTTTCCCTTTTAAGTTGTTCAAGTTCTTCTTTCAACTTAGCTGTTTCTGCTTCTTGTCTTGATTTTTGTGCTTCTAATTCACGTTGTTTTAAGGCTTCTTCAACCTTTTTAGCAACTACTTCTTCCACATTTACTTGTGGAACTACTTTCTCCCCAGTTTCTGTCATTTTCTGTTCACCTGTTCTTGTTTCAACTATTCGTTGGATACTGCGAGTTGCCACTTCAGCAATACTGGTATAAGAACCCATCGCAGGGGAATTGACTAAACTTATTCCCAATAAATCTAAATCGTCTATCTTTTGTACTCCATTTTCATTATAAACGTCCTTAGAAACGAAATCTACTGAAAACCCGTTAATTGCTTGGTTTAAGATACTTTCAGTAACCACATTATACATCTTAGCATGATTTTCGTCTATCTCCTTATAAAGGGGATTAGATTCTACTTCTACAATTAATTCATCATCATTAAGTTGATGATTAGTTAAAATAAACATAGGAACATCAGACATAGTAAGATTACTTTGGATAGTCTTTAGTTCATCTTTAAGTTCAGGATATTGTTCTAAAATCTTCTCAATAATTAAATCATTATTAAGTTTAGTAGTAATATTATGTTGGATATCGATGAAAACTGGCCTATATTTAAGGTCAGATTCCATTTTCCTAAGTGCCTTGTCAGTGAAATAACTTCTAAACGATTTCTTTTTGTCAACAGTGTACGCATGAGCATGAAGTTTGTTAGCTACTGCAGCAGTACCTCTAACTACTAACTTTTCTCCTTTCTTTTCTATCTTCAAGTCTGAAAGTAAGAAATTATCATTCATCGTCTTCATCTTCCTCGTACATCTTTTTTTTCTTCTTATAATCTTTTATTTCTTTTTCTTCTTTATAGGAAAGGTTTTCTTTCATTTTTTCCCCTCTAAATGTTTGAAATAGTTAACTTGCTTCTCACGTTTTTCCATCTGCTTTTTACTTCCACGACCTAAAGTTTTCCCGCTATGGGATTTAAGTACATAAGATTCTCCTTCTTTCATAATTACCATTATATGTACCACCTTTGCTGAATATTTCTAGATTCTATCTTTTTACCTGACTTATCTGAAGTACCATCTCTGTTTAGTTCAGAAGTCATAGAATCAGTAGTTTTATCTTCTCTGGTTCTTGAAGGCATTAAGTCTTTATCTTTAGTCTGGTTTTCTTGAACAATCTGGCCTTTGCCAACACGAATACCTCTCTCGCTGAGGTATCTGGCAACTACCGACTGGTCTGCTCCAATATTGGATAATCGTTCTGCATTCTCTATAATCTCCTTTTCTAGCTTTAAACTAGGGGGATTATACTTAAACCAGATATTTTTATGGCCTAATTTTGGAAGTAAATCTTTGTTAATGGAAGAAGCTATTCTTTGTTGAATCTTTACTATTCTTGACATAAATGCTGAAATCATGGCTTCTGAATTTCCTCGGTCAGCTCCTTTAGTATCAATTAGTCCAACCCAAACAGGGGGTACTCTAGTAACCATAAGTACTTGTTGTCTAACATAAGTCAATACATCAAACAGCCCATTATAATTAAATTCTGGACTGACGATTGTAGCTTCATTATTAGCAACAAGGTCAACTGCAGGATTAGTCTTAGACAGCCTCAAATTGTTGATGAACATTGCCCGAGTAGTCTTATCGGCATTCTTGAGAACGTACATAAGTTTGGGAGGCATATTTTTAAGAATCTGTAAAATGTGATTATTAGCGTACATGAGTGTGGCGAAATTTACTGCAACTGACTCTAAAGGAGCATAACTTCGGACCTTACTACCGATTTGTCTAGACTGAATGAACATCACATCAGAAGGACCCCATTCAATCTTTCCTTTACCTGATTGCTGGATAAATTTGGTTATTTCACCATTTTCATTATATTCAATGTCTAGTTCGGTCATCTCTAGGATATGTAATTCATTGATTTTTCGTTGAGTGTTTCCTCTCATCTCAACAGGACAGTCACCATATAAGAACAAATTAGCTACTACGTTATCTTGAACTATATCATAATCAAGAACATCTTCAAAGTAAACTTTAGCTTCTTGAGCTTGTTTTTCGAATTTTTCGTCTTCTTTACCTGGTTTTGGATAAAAGTTGTACCCGTTAGATGTAGCAGTTTCAATGGTAATATCCATCGCACTAGAACAAATAGGGTCATTCCTAATCATTTCTAAGAAAATGCCCATAGTCTGCTTATCCAGCTGGTTAGAAGTAGAAAAAGAACTAACAAAATCTTTCGGAACTCCTTTAGAAGCCCTAACATCTATCAGGTCCAAACTATTCTCTGTCAGTATCATCCCGGGTTATCTTAACGAATGTAACATTTCTTTTAAATAGGTTGGTGTTACACCCCTCTGTATTTAGGTCAAGATAAAGGACTAGGGCCTTTCGAATAACTTCAGATTTCGTCTCAAGACTATTTTCTGTATAAGTTTCCAATCGGTCCAAGTCTTCATCTGTTAGTTTAAACCTAACTTGGTTTCGTATCGTCATCTAGTCCCTCAAAGAATTTAAACGATTCTTTCATTTCTTTTGCCCTTTTGATTTCAAGCTCAATTCTGATGTTTTGTTCTTCCAGCACACTTTTTCGGTTCTCATATTCTGCCTTCATTTGGGATTTAGCTTTAATCATACCTTCTTCTAACATCTTCATTTTATGTTTAATCATTTCAAGAGTAGCTTTCATCCCTTTAAGTTGTAGTTCTTGGTACTCTGGAATCGTTTCATACTCATAAGAGGGGGAAAGTAGTCTAGGGTACTTGATTTGCAGTTCAAGTTTAACTAGTGTTTGTTTAAGGTCATCAAGTTGCATTTCACCAGAAAAGATAGCTTTAGCATATTCAGCTTCAACATCTTGAAGAAGTGTTCTGAGTTTTTCGTTATTTTCTGCAAGTAAGTTAACATTATGGTAATACTTGAATTTAGATTCTTTACCTTTAGCTTCGTTCCTTAAAAAAAGCAATACGTCTTTAATTGCCTTATTTGGGTCGGTGTCAATCGTTTTCAACTTCTCAAGCAGAAGTACATCTATCTTTACATCTTTTGTTCGCATATTTTATTTCCCCACAGTTCTAGTTCTTCCATTAATTCCGGTTCGAGAGTTTTATCTGCTGGTAACACTGCATAACTCTCAAAAGAAGTATCTTGGTCAAGGTAATGATAACAAGCAAGCAAGAACGAATCAACAGCGTCATCTTTACCGCCGGTTGGTTTTTCTATTTTCACTGTAACTACGCCTTGAATTTCTTGCATAGCTTTCATTTGTTTTTTCAGTTCGTCTGTATCATAAGACTTAATTTTACCTTTATGTAACATGCTCCTGAACGATACGTATTTAGCTACTTTTTCTGTTCTGAACTTCATTGTAGTAAGAGGAAAACCTTCTTTAGTCATTTCCTTAATTATATAGTCTCCTTGCGGACAATCATCAACTATAACTTTTTCAACAGAATAATCTTGCATAAGTGTTTTAACATCGTTCATTAAGTTAGTATCTGTTCCTGGAGGATAGATGTATTGCCAAACAAGTTTAATTGTATCTTTTTCTTTTCTAACTATTGAAATAACGGTGTTAGAGTTTACCATGCCGAAATCTATACCCAGATGAGTAACATCCTTTTTCCAAAACGATTCTCTAGTTAAGTTCAAATCTATCATGTTGTCAACGTCACTCGAATCAAAGAAAGCAGACACTTGAGAAGTAAATAAAGCATCATACTCTTGTTTGAACTCTTTCTCTCTGCCTGTATCGTAATAAAACTCTTTTTTCTTTTCTATTTGTTCAATATGCTTTTTATCATCTATACTGGAATAATGTATCCAGAACCGGATATATTCATGTTCTTTATTTTTATCTTCCGGGTCGAACAGTTCATAAAGAAACCCTTGCTGACCGTTAGGAGTAGTAGTTAAAACAATCACTCCGTTAGTGTGTGAAACTGTCGGCTCTATACATTGGAAGAATATTCCTTCATCTTCAATGAAAGCAGCTTCATCAACAAAAACGTAAGAAAATGAGTATCCTCTAACTCTGTCGGTAGGAGGTAAACAGACTATAGTATTCCCATTTTCAAACGTAATTGTCGTTTTGTTGTTTGCTGCCTCAACTGAACTATCTATTTGGTTTGACAAGAAGTTAGGTATTTTACCTTTAGTATCTTCTTTAACGTAATCATCTCCTGCTTGAATGAGTCTTCTAATTTCTAGCATGACTTTTTTAGACTGTTCATCAGTTGCAGAAATTATTCCAATATGGGTTTTATTAGAAATGCCTGCCGGTCTTAAGTTATAAACGGCTTGTTTAAGAGCAAAAATAGCCAATGCAGTAGATTTACCTATTTGTCTGCTAGTTATACACGCAACTCTAGTATTTCTAGCATCAAGTGTTTTCCAAAGTAAATGTTGCCAAGTATATGATTTAATGCCTAAAATGTTCCTACAGAAGTAAGAAGTAGACTCTTTACACCTAGAAGTTGCCGGAGCAAGGTCTAATTTAGATTCTTTCTCACAATCCAATCTCAGTTCCGGAGTTATTTCAGTATAATTCATTTTTCACGTACAAAGATTATATCGTCATCTCGGTTTTCTTCCTTTTTCAGTTCATGTATGCGTTCTGTTTTTTCTTGGTCATACTTGATATGTTCTAAAAATTTAACGATTTCAAATAATCTTGAATTTGCACGCTGTAATGCTTGGTCAATAAGAGGGTCTTTACCTTCTTGAACTAACTTCTTTTCCCGTTCTAGAATCTGGCCCCTGAGATGAACAAGTTCGTCTAACATGCTCAGTCCTCGGGCTCCAGTAGATTTATAAAATAATAATGCTCCTTTAATTCTCTGGTCAAACTCGTTAAGTAAATCTAATTTAAGTTGAAACTTGGTAGAGAAGTTAGGGTCAAATGTGTCAACATCTTTAAGAGTGCAACCGTACCGTTCTAAGAAATTCTGAAAATGTTCACTTCTTTTACCGTGAGTTATAGAGTTAGAAACGCTAGAAAATCGTCTCCCATCATTTTGTGGTAACTTTGCCAAAGCGTCTATCCCCCTTATGGTTAAAACTTATTATAACCATTAATTTGCAGAAAATATTAATAACTATTTAAATCTTGTCATTTTATGTACAATTAAACGTATTTAACACAAATTGCTTATAAGTCTTAGTGTTACAGTGTAGAGCCCGTAGGCTCAAAGGAAACCACTAAGTAGAGTAATAAGGAGTATTCTCCTTTTTATATTTTTTAATATATTTTACTTACACCTTTTGGAGAGTGATGAGTTATATATCCTCCCCATATAATTCCCCATCCCCATTCTTGAACTTAACTTTATTATGAATGAATATTATTTTATTTATTTATAAATTAATAAAAACAATATAATTAATATTCTTATATTGATTAATAAATAAATAGAAACATTTATATACTACTTAGTATTACTAATAGTATAATTAATATAAGTTAAGTAATAATATTAATTATACAATAAACATTATTTTTGTTTATTGTTTGTAAGTTAGCCAAGTTTATTATAAAAAATAAAAAACTAACTTACACCTACTCTCTCTTAGGGTATATCTTGTTTGAGCTTACGCTCTACCTTAATGAGGATAGCTTGGAATTTACTAGAGAGTAGAATTAGTACACCAGTATAGTAAAATGGTCTATTGTTGTAATGACCTAAAACAACAAGAAAAAAAAATGGATTATGCAAAACTATTATTCGATGTTAGTAATGTTAATGCTAACAAAAGGTTGAGAAAATGACTACCTTAACACTACCGACAGAGTTAATTAATGATTTTGAGGTTTTTATAGACCCCCATAAAACTCATTTCTTTTTTATGACAAATAAAGAGAGTAGGTTTTCTTCTGTTAATTATGGGTTACAATTCAGAACAACGGCAGAAATCTTAAGTTTTCTGCCTAAATTAAGAGAATTTGAGCTTAAAATAAATGAATGGTGGTTAAAAAATGGTACTGAAGCAGAAGAAGATTATGATACCATTATCAATACAAAAAATAAGGATGAGTATTAAAATGAATAAGAATCAGAATGATTTAATTAATGAAATTAAATCAATTAAATTATCTCTTATTCCTTATGAGAATGAAAAGATTCTTCTACTTAGAAAGCTTAAAGTGATAGGAAGAGAGATAAAAAGCAGAAAGAACGCAATAAATAGACTAGCCGATGAATTAGCATCGCTTAAGGAGGATTAAAATGAAAGACAAATATACATTCGATAGATTTGGAGAGGTGGACGGGGTAGAAGGAGAGACCACTATTTTAAAAATAAATATTGAAGATATTCCCGTTTTAGTAACTAAAACTATAAACGATAGTTACGGGGAAAGTTATTTTAATATTTATATCTTAAATCCATTATTTAAACTAGAGCCGCTTAATAACTTAGAAAAAAACATTCCTTTAGAAAATGAGCCGAAAGACTGGGAGAAATATCTTACTATATTAGTCATCCAGCAAGAGCTCTGGATTAAATACAATAAAAGATTTAGTGTAACAGAAGAGGAGGACTGATTAAAATGAGACTAACAAAAGAAATAAGAGAAGAAATAGAAAGATATTGTTTAAATGCAATTACTTCAGAAGATATTGAATTTAAAAACGATAGAGAGAAATTGCTTTATTGTTGGAATAGGTTTAATTCAGAGTATGGACACGAAATAAAAAGAAAGGGGTACAGTGGCGCTTTTTCTTATTGGCTTAGCGGTTTAGCTCTTGATTTAGATTTTTATAATTGTGAGATTATTAAATTAGCAAAAAAGTGGGGTCAGGATGTAAGTACAGAAGCCAAAGAAGATAAGATAATAAGTCAGTGGTGGGACTTTATGACTAACCAATACTTTAAATTATTTAAAAAATATAAAATAGAGGTTGACTAAAATGGGATTAGACATGTATTTATATGCTAAACTTTGGGCTAGTAAATATTCTCAGCCAGAAAACAATAAAAAATTATGGGAATTAGCACCTTTTAAACCGATAGAGAATTTTAATTATGCGGAATTGAAATTAGGGATTGGATATTGGAGAAAAGCTAATCATATCCATAAATGGTTTGTCGATAATGTCCAAGATGGAGAAGATGACTGCGGTAATTACTACGTTTCAAGAAATAAATTAAAAGAGCTTCTAGAAATATGTGAGAAAATTGAAAAATTAGTTAAGTTAAAAGAAGGAAATGTGGTCATAGGAAGAAGATTTACAGAAAGGAGTATCGAAAAAATCAAAGCAATAGCCAAAGAACTTTTACCAACACGAGAAGGATTTTTCTTTGGAGAAACTGAATACAATGAGTATTACTTGAATGACATACAGGATACAATTAAAATCATAAAAAGATGTTTAAAATTACCTAAAGAATGGAGTTTCGAATATCATTCTAATTGGTAAAAAAGAGTGATTAAAATGGATAAAACAAAATGTCTTGCTTGTAAAACTATATTTGATAAAAATATTTTTTTATTTGATTATTGCCCTATTTGTAAAAGTAAAAACTTGAAAGAGGTGCAGTAAGATGGAATGTAAAAGACACATTTATGGAGAACCGTTCAGATTTTCGGGAAGAATATACAAACAATGCCAAAAGTGCGGACATGACGAAAGAGTTAAAAAAGATGGAAAAGTAGTGTGGGAGATTGATTAAAATGGATTTCAATAAATTAAATAATATGTGTGAATGGGAGCAGGAAAAAGCAATGTTCCTTATACAAATACCTTAAAAATCTAGAGAATAGTAAAAAATACCGATTTACTAAAGGGAGTATAAATCGGTTTTATTTCTCTAAAGAAAGTAATTTAAGAGCTACTAAGGAAATAAATAAAGTTAATAATGAATGTCTGGCTTTACTATGTCCCTTTTGTGAAGTTAAATATAAAAAACTAAATAGTCACCTAGCAAACACGCATAAGATTAAAATGATGAGGTTAAACTAAAATGGAACACGAAAAAGAATTTAATTTATTTAGGTTTTTAATTGAATTATCTAATCAAGAATATTTAGGAAATATCGAAGAACTATATAAAGAAATAAATCTATTGAGAGGTTGCTAGATGGAATTCGCTAAAGAACTAATTAAAAGACTAGAATCTAAAAAGCAATGGCTACCTATTGCAGATAGTTTTTCTTATTTTATTGATTTTAATGATTTAGTAGACATCGCTTTAAGCTTAGAACAAGAACAACAATTTAACTATTTTAATAAAGAAATTGAAAACATAAATAAACAACATAAAGAAATTATGGAGTTAATTAAAAATGTTCGGAACAATTGATAATAAACCACTTGCAATACTGGGCAACCCAAATACAGGTAAAACTAACTTAATGGTTTACTTAGCTATATTAAATAAATATCAAAAAAGGTATATTTTGGGATATCCTGCACAAATAGAGGGGTTTACTAATCTTAATTCTCTTCAGGATGTGGCTAAAATTGACCATTGTGTGCTTTGTATTGATGAAATAGACGAAATCATCCCTTTTTATGAAAACAAACAAAATGCAAGTCTTAAAAGGTTACTCAAATTCGCTGAACATAATAAAATTAAGTTGATATTTACCACTCAGCTTAGCCAATTTGTTAATAAAATGATGGAAGCTCTAGTCCCCCAATGGGCAGTAACAGAAATAGACATATTCAGTTTAAAGAACGGGTCTAAACCTAAAAGAATATTAACCAGAAGCCTTAAATTACCTCAGTATATTAATCAAGAAATTGGGATGAGGTTAGAAGTGGGAAAGTTTGTTTGGTTCAATGATTATGCAGAAGTAGGAGAAAACGGGGTATATTCATTTAAAAATATGAATATCGGTAAAGATTGGAGTATGACTAAATCGGAGAAAAAGGAAGAAATAGCGGAAATCCAGAAAAAAATCCAGAATGAAAACTAGAATAAAACGTGCTAAGAAGGTGAAACCATGCGAATTGACGTATATTGTGACCGTTGCAAAAAGTTGGTAATGAAAGGAATTATTCCAGACTTACCTAGCCTAGATGGATATAAACATTATTGCTTAACTTGTGTACCAGAAGAATATAAACCGGAGGAATAAAAAACATGGAAAAAGGATTAGGATGGGCTATCAGCTCAATGGTTTGTGGAATACTAGGAATACTATTATTTTTAATGCCATATTTTGGAATAGTGTTCTCTATCTTAGGAATAGTATTCTACTTTAAAAATAAAGAAAGTGGACTAGCTAAAGCAGGACTAATTACAGGAATAGTCGGAACCTGTTTAAACGCAATGGTTGGACTGATTCTAGTTATTGCACTATTGCTTGCTTCTGCTGTTGCTTAATTAGCTTGTTTTTTAGTTTTTTTTCTTCTTTTAACCAAAATTTAACCTTAATTAAATAATGTTCGTATCTAGCTATTCTCTTGTTCAGATTTTGGATTTGCCGGTTCAATAACCATGTCTTCAGACTCATATCGTTCACTCTCCTGTTGTTTTTCTTCAACGAACCTTCCCTGTTCATCTATTTTAAAGCGGTCAAAAGGTACTTTATGTTTAGTTTTAAGGAAATTTAGGTAGTTTTGTGCCTCTATTTGCATCAATTGGACCGCCCCATATAAGATTTCTTGCCTACCTCTTAGTCCTTTAAACTCTTCTGCACTCAGTATATATTCCATATTGTATCACTCTCTTTTATTTTTAAAGGCCAGACCTAGCATTGGTGTTCAAAAATTTTTGTGAAATTCGGTCTCCTATCTGGCATTCGGAGATAGAATAGCTAGGTATCATAAAATCGTAGGGCGGATACCCACAGATTTATCTGTGGGAGGAAGCCCGTTACGTTTCACCCCATTCGTTTTGTTCCAACTCTGTGAATAATAAATTATCTTTTGATTATATTTCTTGCTACTGAATATAACCACAGCACTTGCGAAAGGTGCAGTTGATTTTGAATTCCCAAATTTAATTCTTCCACGAATAAATCTCACTTGTGAAGCAAAAGGAAATATCCAATCATGCCAATAACTTCTATCTGTTGAAGAAACTATTAAACAAACAACAGTAGCACCTTTTAAACTTTCTTCGTATGCTTTTTTAATCCAATCTCCCGTATGACCACCATAAGGGGGATTCATAAATACAATATCTTTAGACCAATCTTGCTTTAATCCATCTTCATTAATAGTATAAAACTTTGAACATTTTGCAGTATCTTCTCTACAACAAGGGTCAAGAGTAAAATTAAATTCCTTATTAAGTTCATTAAAAAAATCTAATGGAGTATCCCATTCATTAGATTTACTTGATACCATTGCTTTTTGAAGTGCCATTATGAGAAATCATCTATTTTTAGCTGTCCTTTTAATTCTTTTGTTTCGTTCATAGTTTGAAACCCCCGACTTTAGTCGGATTTATTTTGGGAGTATGTCATTGTTTAATGACTGTAAGTCTTTTAAAGGCCCTGCCTCTTTTTTTAGCTGATTTTGTAGATTATCGTCAAGTACGTCAAGATTGACCGCTGTTCCGTCACTCAGATTACAGTTATCCCTACTTACATGGATATAAGTGTTTCCTAACCTGAATATGTAACCTCGACAAGTACATACTTTTATTTCTCCATCTGGTAGTTGGTCTTTTAGTTGAGCTTGCAGCTCGACATAATCCTTTTTAAGCTTTTTATATCTCTTATTTAAAGCCGCAAACTCTTCTTCAGCACTTAATAACCATTTAATCCGGTCTAGCATTAGTTTCACCCAATATTTGTTTTTTAAGCAGATGTTCCGCTACTTTAACCGCTTTATCGGCTAAATCTTTAAGCACTTCATCTGAACAGCCTTCAACAGCTAGGACGTTCATTTCCCAGCCCACCCCTCCACCTTTAGCTACACTCTGTTTAAGTGTTAAACTGACTGAACTCTTTTCCATTTTATTACCTCGTACATGATTTTATTTCTCTGCTAATTGTCCCAACAAGGACGACTCTTCCGATAGAACCTATTTGTTTATATCTTAACATTACTTGTTCTAAAGACATTTTCTCCATACCCATTAAAGTTCCATGAATATTAGACGGGTCATCAGCTACTTCTTCAAACTTATCTGCTAGACATTCTGGGTCTACTGTTTGTTTATTTAGTAGAAAATATCCAATTAAGATACCTAATACAAAAGATAAAATTATAAGTATCACTGGATATATTGTTTTTAATGTAATTTTAGTTTCTTCTTCCATTATTTATCCTCCTTGCTGCTTTTAATATCTCTCTCTGAACTGGGTCCTTATCTGCATTTACTAACCTCTCGGTATCGTAAAATCCTATACGTTTCAAAACTAGTCCAAGAAGAAACAATCCAGTAAATCCTCCTATCGCTACTATGATTATACCTGTTCTGCCCAGTGAGTAGCCTAACTTGTCAAGTAAATAGACTAAAGCCATCAGTTCTGGAAACTTGCCTGTTGCCCAACTTAGTTGACTTATTCCTAAATCTAAATGAAACTTAAACCTGTAAACTAACCTTACTATAGTGTTATTGAACAATCTCATAGTTCCTCTTGTTTCTCTTTGTTTATTGGGTCTTTAAATTGACAAATAATGAAAGTGTTTGAATGGCCTTTAATAAACGGTTTAGGAACGGGCATGATTACTGGTTCAAGATGAAGCAATCTAAACAATCTTCTAACCAATTTCATGCTTGTTTTGAGCATAAACCGTTTCATCCAAGAAGTTTTATTATAATTTTTATAATGTCCGTTTCCGTGGTCATCAAGACCTTCATGACCGTTAAGACCTTTCATCAGGTCCATTAAATGCGTTTCGTCAAGTAAACTCTGACCTCCGCATAGTTCTAAAAACTGTGGTGCTGCTTCCTTTTTAATCCTGATTGCATAGAATTTCATCTCTTCAATGAACGGTCTACAATACCCTTTTCTGTAAGGTCCTTCATAAGGTATTTTCAGGTTGTTCATCTTATTTAACCATTCTTCATGGTGTTGTAAGTCAGCAGATTTAGCAAGGAGTATGTGCATTTAAATTCACCTTTTCTTTTAATTTATTTAATAATTCTATTGATTTACCTGTTGAACAGGTTACTGGAGTTCTAACAGAATTATAAAATGAGTCCATATCTAACACTTCTTCAATGTATAGTCCGTTAAGAGTTTCTGGGTTCCAGACTACAGTATATATATCAAAAGTACTATTTAACCCGTTTCGTGGAATGTTAAACTTAGCAAAATAGGGGCTAGTTCCCAGTTCTATTTCAGGAATAACTACAGGAACAGTAAAGTCTGTTTGAGGTCGTTGTGGTCTGTTTATGTACATTTGAAAATCTTCAATTTTACCTTCAATCTGGAGAGGATTTTTGTTTATTACTTTACCGTTTTTAAATGAAGGTCGCATAAGATAATAACCAAGTGAACAAACAGAACCTGCTCTGGATGGTGTTGGGTCATCAGTATAATCTAAAACAAGTGTACTGGGCTGAGTATAGTCAATTTCTTTTTCAAAAGGTAAAAAAACGGTTACTTTGAACCCTTTTTCATCATTAGTTATACTGAACGGAACGTTGGGATAAATAATAGAATATCCTACTTGAGCATTATCTAAAAGAAAATACATTGATTTTACTGCTTCAGCTTTAGAAGTAATAACCTTTTCTTCGTTGATAGGGTCTTTAACTAGACTAAATCCTTTCCTGTGATATCCTTCAGGGAGATAAAACCAGCCTTTTACTTTTTCTTTAAATCTTCCCATATTCCTCTATTCCTCTTTATATTCTTTTTAAATCTCTTATCAAAACAACTTGAACACATCTGTTTCATGTTATAATAGCAGTTAAGTTCTTTAAATTCTTTCTTACAAATTGGACAGATAAGTTGCTTTTTCATTACTTCTTTTCACCCAGATATTTTTGGTACATCTTTTTAATATTAATAACCTTTTTACAATTACTACATACAAAATCTCCTTCTATTCCACAACTTTCGTGGGCATTACACCACTGGTCTTCTATTCTACTAAAAAACCATTCCGCTTGACGTTTTAGAGCTTCTTGGAGTTCTTCTTTAATTACTTTATCCACAACATCTGAGAATTGTTTTAAAGCGTTTCCCTCTTTATCCTTTCTAGGTTTAAATTCGATATGAAAATCATCAATTATATGTGGAAATTCTTTTATTATTTTAAAATAGTTTGGTTCCTTTGACATTTTCATTCACCTTTTTCTACTTCAAATAATGTTTTTTGTGCTAATCTTTTATTTGCATATTCAACCTGTTTTTCTGATAATTCGCTTCCAATAAAAATTATATCCTTTCTCTTACAAGCACTTGCCGTTGTTCCAGTTCCCATAAAACTATCATAAACCAAACTTCCTTTTTTTGCGTATATATCTAATAATTTCTCACAAAATTCAACTGAAAATGTCGCTTTATTAAGTTCGTTAGCACCATCATTATTCTTTGCTTCGATAAAATTAAATATGTTTTCATAATTATTCTGTCCTGTTTTTTTTATGGTGCTAATTACTTTTTTATTACAGTGGAAAGTATCTATTTCTGATTTTCTACAAAAAACAAACACCATTTCACATATTCTTGTAAGTTTATTCTTACTCCGATTATTTGGTATCGCACAATTCTTTTTCCAAATTATGCAATCTGCCGTTGTAAATTCTGTTTTTTTTATTACTTCCGCAATTAATAACCACATCATCTGCGTATTTTCTGATGAATAACTAACATTATAAAGAATACACCCGTCTTTTTTTAATACTTTATTATAATTATTAAATATATTTATTGACCACTCTATATATTCTTCATCATTCCTTAAATCTTTAAATGAGTCAGAGTATCTACTATTATATTTATCTGTTGCACTAACCCTACTAATATTATATGGTGGAGACGTCAAAACCACATCAATTTTAATATTATTTACAACCATATTTTGCATAGTTATAACGCAATCTTCATTATATATCTTATTTAATTCTAACATTCATTCACCTTCTTTTAATTTGCTTTGTTGGTCTAGGTCTCGGTCAATATCTCCAATAATGCTCCTCACTTCATTTCTAAGTTTAGTAAGATGATTTTCTAATTGAACTAATCTATTTTTGAAACTTCTTTTATTCATTTGTTTTACCTCTTTAGTTGATGCCATTTTTATCAGGAATGGCGAAACCTGTTTTTTGAAAGTGAGGATTTCTCCTCTTATTGCCTTTCGGCACAACGGGATAAGACATTGCGGGATTTATGGGCATTTTAATTAAGATTTTTCTTACCTTAAGAGACACCCAATCTCGAAACACCCTACCTTACACATCTTATCTTTCCGAACCGATTTAAAGTTCAATATTAACATACGATATAGATGAGCCACAAGCCAGCATCTTCCTCAATTTGAGGAGATTAGTTTTACTCGGTTTAATAATAGAGCATATCTCCATACTTATCATCATATTATCCTTGCCAAGCTTTTCAGTGTTCATTGACTTAACTAAAAATTTATACTTATTTTTCATGTGTTTAGCCTCCTCCGAGCCGAGATTATTGTTCCACCTAACCAAATGTTTCTTTCATAGATTGTATCACAAAATCAGTAAATCTGATATTTAGTTTTTCTAGTTTATTAATATACCTTACCGGAACTCTTACCACACATATTTTAAGCTCTTCTTTTCTCATTTTTGCTTTTTTTAAGTCTACCATTTTAAACAGTTATGTCCTCCATATCACTTACACTTACAAATTTCTGGTAATCTGTATCACCAAACTGATGAGTTTTACTTGAAGTAATGTACTGGTCCAAGTCACAAGTGTAAATCTTTTCTCCATTAACTCCCCTGTAAATAATAAGCACTTTCTGTACACCTTGTTCTACCAGTTCGTTGATAACTAAATTAGAAATACCAAATCCTTGATATTTTACCATAAAATGAACAGGTTTTAAGATTTTTCTATAATACTTAACACCTTTAAATTCTATGATACTTCCCCATCTTTCATACATGTTAGCTCACCATTTTCTCTTTTGTTGTTAAACTCGCACCTACTACTGCAGAAGACCATATATTTCTCCTGCCACATCTCTTGACTGAACATGAACCCACAATCTGGGCATACTGAAACTATTTTCTCACTTCTCAAGTTCTTTCCTCAACCTTTTTGCTACTTCTAGACAAATGAAGAGTTCCTCTTCTACACGATTGTTTTTCTTTGCTCTCCAAATCCTAGTATAAATAGCTGAATGAATCCGGTCATTTGCCCATCTTCGTTTATCATCCTTTCTAAGCACTTCATTGATTATTCGAAAGTTCTTGAACTCGTCTCTGATTTCTTTATTTAACTCGGTCATTGTAATAGTGATGGACTGAACTTCTGGTTTGCACTTACACTAATTATCTCAAGCGGAGGATAGTTTTCTCTTTTATGTTCTTTAAGTTCTTTCTCTGAATCTATTATTTCTATTATTACTTTTGGATTTGAGCAGACAACTATGTCCGCTCTACCTTTATGGGGAGAAACAAAATAAACTTCTGTATAAAAGTCTAGTCCTTCCTGTTTAAGGTACCTGCAAATGTCACACTTCATACGGAAATGCGCATCTCCTTCTGCTGGACTTGGACTGAACTGAATACAGTTAAGCTTACTTCTTACCTTGTTTATCATATTCGTGTCCATTCAACATAACTAAAGCAAGTACTTCTGGAGTAATATCCTTGCCTTTGTACGTGACAACAATGTGTTTAGACATGCTTGATTCTGGAATAATTAAATATTAGCTACAGTCAAGTTCTATTTTGGTGGGGGCTATTTTCATTTTAATCTAATCTCTCCTTAATTCTTTCACTGATTTTTGCCTTAGATAGTTTATATAGGGCATTGAACGTGTGAATACATGGTTTGTTTCTTCCTTTTCTTATTCTTCCAATGCTTCCATGCTTACAGTCACAAGACCATTCTAGTGTTTCGTCATCTATCCACTGCTGATGTGCTAACTCAGTGAAGTAAACCTTCATTTGACTTCTTCTTCAGGAACAGGCAATTCTCCCGGAATAACGCCATTGTCCATGTACTGTTCAAAGATTTTAGCATATACTACTATTTGGTTAACTCCAATCTTTCCAGCAACGGCTAAATCTTTAGCATAACTTACTGCAAAAGATACATTTTTCCTATCTTCTGACTTAACTGCAGCTACATAAGTTGGTTTAGGACTTGAAGCAACTGGTGTTCCTTTCTTGGCCATTGCACAATTATAGCACAACGGATATTGGTCATCTTTCTTTGGTTTCTGACAATTTTGGCAGTTCATTTTCGTTTTACCTCTTTAACGTATTTGCCTTTTTTACTTCTAGGAATTGGTTGGAAAGGCATTAACCCCAAACCCCGCAATGTTTGCACACCTTGATAGGATAATAAACTCCTTCTTCAAGCATAAAATCGTCCTCAAATTCATGTTCACAATCACCCATTTTTATCATCTCACATGTAGGAAAGACATACTAGTATATATACCTTTCCATTTTACATTAATTGGTAATAGTTTGCTTTTGGTTCAAACACATCTCCCGATTTTTTCATTTTAAGTATTATTTCTTCAACATCTTCCATCTCAGGCAGGTTTGACTTAATTGTCTCAATGTAAATTGGAACCCTGTTCCCACCTAGTTTTTTTAACATTTCTATCACTGTTTTAATCTTATTTATTTTATATTTAGGAACTATATCTTCCGCTTTGATTACATCTACAATTGTTCCTAACTCTCCTTTTCTTACCAAACCCATAGACTCATAAGATTCCTTAATCAAGTCTGCTGCGTTTTGGATGTCTTGGTCATCTATTTCTTCGCTTAACCTTATTCTGGCATAAGCGTAAATCAGTCTAATATAGTTATCTAAAAGTCTAACTGAGTAGTATGCTTCCTTACCAGAAACTCTTTCTCCTATTATTTTCTTAAATTCGTTCTTTATTCTCTCCAAAACATAACTGGTAAACTTAGGATTAATCTTTCTGCAATAACAGAGATATTTCTTTGCCCACCCTATTTGTTCTTCAGAAATTATTTCTGCATCTACTGAATATAACCCTAATGCTTTTTCTACAACCTTTTCGTTATGGTCTTTAGTTTTGAAGTGGTCAACATTCCAAATTAAATCAAACCTATCAAGAAAATCTTTCTTTAAAACAACTTGAGAAAAAATGTCTTGAGATTCGTCAAAAGCACCATATTTAGGGTTCATTGCCGCTAAGATAGAAACATCTGCAGGAAGTTTTCTATGAATACTTGCTTTATCTATTGGAATCATAAGCGAATCCATCTGAGTGTTGAGTTTAGTATGTTCGCTTGTATCTTTTATCTTATCCAGTTCATCTAAGCTAGAAATTCCTCCCGGATGACATAGTGCTACCACTCCCGGTGTTAAAACATCTCCACCTAATTTATCGTCTCTT
>Ga0233422_10000566_pt1 | contig 18195 bp, 11 predicted proteins | sample Watercolumn_Mata_2_FD_182724 | JGI IMG/M metagenome (GOLD analysis project Ga0233422, IMG submission 182724) | Freshwater microbial communities from Lake Matano, South Sulawesi, Indonesia - Watercolumn_Matano_2014_110_MG | ecosystem: Environmental > Aquatic > Freshwater > Lake | place...
TTTCCTCTCACACTGGTTCTTTGGCTGGTTCTGCGCAAGCTTATTCCACTGCTTTCAGTCAATCTGGCATAATTGAGGCTGAAGATCTGGAGGATTTTTTTAATTATGCCGAGGGTTTCGCTTACCAACCATTGCCCGAGGGCGATCGTGTAGCTATAGTGACCAATGCTGGCGGCCCGGGAATTTTGGTGACAGACTTGTTGCCTAAGTTTGGTTTGCAGCTGGCGGAATTATCCTCTGCTACTAAGGAAAAATTAAAGAAAAAGTTGCCGCCAGCGGCTAGCAGCCACAATCCCATTGATGTTTTAGGCGATGCTAAAGCTGATCGTTATGCTTTGGCTTTGGAGCTGACTTTTAAGGATAAGGGTGTTGATAGTGTGATAGTTGTTTTAACCCCGCAAAAGATGACCGAGATTAAGGCCACAGCCGAAGCTATTGGCCGCTTGTCTCGCCGCTACAAAAAAACGGTGATCTTGTGTTTCTTGGGTGAGGCGGAAATAGTCAAGCATTATGCTACTTTCAAAAAATACTCTTTGCCCCAATTTAGCTTTCCTTTGCAGGCGGTTAAAGTTTTGGGGCAAATGTGGCAATATCAGCAATTTAAATTATTGCCAAAAGTTGATCAATCCACATCAAAACAAAAATTAAATCATGGTTTGTTGAGGATTAATAAACGAATTTTTAGTCGAGCAATTATCACCGAAGAAAAATCCAGAGAATTATTATTTCAATTTGACTTTCCTTTGCATTGCGCTGAATTGGTCAAAAATCCGGCAGCAGCGATTGCTGCGGCTCAAAAAATTGGTTATCCAATAGCTCTGAAAATTGTTTCCGAACAGGTGCTTCACAAATCAGATGTTGGCGGAGTGGCCATAAATATCAAAAACGACGAAGCATTGCGCCAGGCGGTAATAGATATGAAACAGAAGATTTCTAAAAAGTTTCCGCGGGCTAAGATTAATGGTTTTTTAGTGGGGGAGATGGTTAAGGGTTTTGAGTTGATTGTCGGTTTTAAGCGCGATGAGCAATTTGGCCCGCTGATTATGGTTGGTGCTGGCGGGATTTATGCCGAAGTTTTTGGTGATGTGGCTTTTGGCATTGCTCCGCTTTCTCTGACCGTTGCTCGCCAGATGCTGGAAAAGCTGCAAGTTTATAAGATACTGGCCGGAACTCGCGGCCAGAAAGCTTTGGATACGGAAGCCGTCGTAAAAATCCTGCTAAAATTGTCGGAATTAGCCTTGGCCTGGCCACAAATTAAAGAAGTAGATTTCAATCCGGTGATGGTCGGGCCCAAGGGGCAGGGAGCGGTGATTGTAGATATAAGAATAATGACATAAAGTGTTTAAAAAGCTTATCAATTCCACTTCTCAATCTATTACTTCGGCGGCGATAATTATCGGCGCTTTGTCTTTGGTCAGTCGCTTGGTTGGCATTTTTCTGGATCGCATCTTGGCCGCTGAATTTGGCGCTGGCGATACTTTAGATATTTATTACGCCGCATTTCGTTTGCCGGATTTGGTTTATAATCTTCTGATTATTGGCGCGGTTTCGGCCGGACTAATTCCGGTTTTTACCTCGCTGCTGTCGCAAAATAAGAAAAACGAAGCCTGGAAATTAATTAATAGTATTTTAAATATTTTGTCTTTGGGCTTGATTGTTGTTTGTTTGATTTTGTTTGCGTCCGCTCCTTGGCTATTGCCGTTTATCACGCCGGGTTTTGATCCGGAAAAAATGCGTTTGGTTGTTGGTTTGTCGCAAGTGATGTTTTTAAGCCCGATTTTATTGGGTTTGTCAGCCATTTTTGGCTCAATTCTTCAATCGTTTAGAAAATTTTTTGCTTATTCCATCGCGCCGATTTTTTATAATGTTGGTATTATTTTTGGCGCCTTATTTTTTGTTAAGTGGCTGGGGATTTATGGTTTGGCTTGGGGCGTAGTTTTGGGCGCAGGACTTCATTTCTTGATTCAATTGCTGCCAGTTTTTTTTACTGATTATCGTTATTCTTTTTCCTTTGATTTTAAAAATAAATTTGTTATTGATGTCGTCAAGCTAATGTTGCCCCGTACTTTAAGTTTGATTGTCAGTCAGATGAATTTTTTAGTCATCACTATTATGGCCTCTACTTTGGCCGCCGGCAGTCTGGCGATTTTTAATTTGTCCAACAATTTACAGAATTTTCCTTTGGGGATTTTCGGCGTGTCCTTGGCCGTGGCCGCTCTGCCAGCATTGTCTTCGCTTTGGGCCAAAGGTAAAAAAAATGATTTTGTAACGGCCTTATCCACTACTTTTCGGCAAACTTTGTTTTTTATTGTGCCTTTGTCTGTTCTGTTTTATGTTCTGCGGGCACAGATAGTTCGCGTGATTTTGGGCGCTGGCAATTTTAATTGGTATGACACGCGTCTGACCGCCGCTTGTCTGGCGATTTTTTGTTTGGGGCTATTTGCTCAAGGCGCTTATCCATTGGTTATTCGCGGTTTTTACGCCCTGCACAATACCAAGACGCCTTTTTATGTCGGGATTGCTTCCATGATAGTCAATGTCGCAGCTTTAATGTTTTTTCGCTGGATTTATACTTTTGATAATTGGTTTTCTTTTTTTACTATTGCCATTTTGAAGATAGTTGATTTGGATGGTTTGGTAGATTTTCGCGTTTTGGCGTTGCCGGCCGCAGTAACTGTTTCTTCAATTTTTGAGTTATTGGTGCTTATGGTTAGCTTAAAAAAAATTATTGGCCGTCTTGACGGTAGGAAAATTTTTGACTCCAGTTGGCGGATAGTTTTTGCTTCTTTGGGCGGCGGATTATTGGCTTACGGTTGTTTGCAGCTCTTGGCCCGGTTGGTTTACACGGAAACTTTTATTGGTATTTTTTTGCAAGGAACGGTAGCTGGTCTTATTGGTCTGGCTGGTTATTGGTTGCTGGGATATTTGTTAAAATTAGAGGAAATGGCAATTTTTATATCCTCTATGCGTCGTAAGTTTTTCAAATCAGCCACTATTATTGCCGAGGACAATATTGCTGAATCAGATTGACATTTAACAGAAACGTCAATCGTTCATCTCGTGCTAAGAAGCTTTTCTAAACCTAATTTTAGGATCATCTAATGTCCAGCCCCTACATACGGAACTGGACTTATTTTCTTGTTTTTTTGGCTTTTTTCTGTTAAAATTTAATCTGTATTTATAACATTTTATGAATGAAAACATACGCAATTTTTGCATTATTGCTCATATTGATCATGGCAAATCCACTTTGGCCGACCGGATGCTGGAAATCACCGGCACGGTGTCCAAGCGGGAAATGAAAGACCAGCTTTTGGACCAGATGGACATTGAGCGAGAAAGAGGCATCACTATTAAGCTCCAGCCCGTGCGCATGAATTATCAGGATCATGAATTGAATTTAATAGACACTCCCGGCCATGTGGATTTCACTTATGAAGTCTCACGTAGCTTAATGGCTGTTGAGGGCGCTTTGCTTTTAGTTGACGCCACCCAAGGCATTCAGGCGCAAACTTTAGCTAATTTGTATCTGGCTCTGGAACATAATTTAATGATTATTCCGGTAGTCAATAAAATAGATTTGCCCAACGCCCAAGTGGAAAAATCCATTGAAGAAATTATTAATCTTTTGGGCTGCGATCGTCAGGAGATTTTTTTGGCCTCTGGTAAAACCGGTCAGGGCGTGGCTAAAATTCTAGAAGCAGTAATAACCAAGGTGCCGCCACCCAAAATAGAAAACGCTAAGCCACTAAGGGCTTTGATTTTTGATTCGGTTTATGATGAGTATCGCGGCGTCATCGCTTATGTCCGGATTTTTGATGGCCAAATCAGTGCCGGCCAAAAAATCAAATTTGTTTCCAATAACTTGCCGGCGGAATCATTGGAGGTCGGGCATTTCACCCCCAAATACAAAAAAGACCATGATTTATCTTCGGGTGAAGTCGGTTATATTGTTACCGGTTTGCGCGAAGTCTCACAATGCAAAGTCGGCGATACCATCACTTTGATCAATAATAAGGTGCAGGCCCTGCCCGGCTACAAAGAAGTTAAGCCGATGGTATACGCCGGGATTTTTTGTAAAGATGGCAGCGATTTTAGCCGCCTGCGTGAAGCCATAGAAAAGTTAAAGCTTAATGATGCCGCTCTCACTTATGAGCCGGAAAACTCTCAGGCGCTGGGTTTTGGCTTTCGTTGCGGTTTTTTAGGATTGTTGCATTTGGAAATTTTTCAAGAACGCCTAAAGCGAGAGTTTAACTTGGAACTGGTAGTCACTGTGCCCAGCGTAGCTTTTAAAATTTATTTTAAATCCGGCCGGGAGGAACTTATCTATAACCCTTCTACTTTTCCAGACCAAACCTTAATTGATCAAGTCCAAGAGCCGATTATGAAAGTGGATATTTTTACTCCCAAAGAGTACTTGGGTTCGGTGATGCAATTGGCTACCGAGAAAAGAGGAATTTATCTCAACACTGAATATCTTGATGAGGATTTGGCGATTTTACATTATCATATTCCCTTAACTCAATTGATAGTTGACTTTTATGACAAGTTAAAATCAATTTCTTCCGGCTACGCTTCGCTCAATTATGATTTTTATGAATTTAGATTTACCGAAGTGGTCAAGATGGATATATTGGTAGCCGAAGAAAAAGTAGAATCCCTTTCCATTATTACTTATAAAGATTCGGCTTATCAGGCAGGTAAAAAAATTGTGGAGATTTTAAAAGAGACTTTGTCGCGCCAGCAGTTTATGGTTAAGATTCAGGCAGCGGTTGGTGGCAAGATTATCGCGGCCGAACGTTTGTCGGCCTTGCGCAAAGATGTTACGGCCAAGCTTTATGGCGGCGATTGGAGCCGTCGCGCCAAATTATTGGAGAAACAAAAGAAAGGCAAAAAGAAAATGATGTCTATGGGTAAGGTAGAAATCCCTACCGAAGCTTTTTTGGCAGTATTAAAAAAATAAAAAAGCACGCTGCTGGGCGTGATTTTAAAATAGTCATGTTTTTGATTTTCACTAGCCAAACATCGGCAGGATAGTAAAAAATATCATGGATAAAATCATAAAACTGGCCAAGATAATCCAAACGATTCTTAATAAACGTTTTTTGTGTATCTTCATTAGATTTATTATATAATTATAAAACCACAATCGTCAATGACAGAAAAAAAGTGGCAACTTTTGCCGCCAATCAGCCAGGATCTTATCAGTAAATTTCCAGAAATCAACAGGTTAGTTTTGCAATTACTGCATAATCGCGGTCTCCAGGATCAAAAATCAATAGACGATTTTTTATTGCCCAATTACGACGACCAGGTTTTGGATCCATTTTTATTTACTGATATGGCCAAGGCGGTGGCTAGGATTTTTTTGGCTGTTAATCGTCGGGAAAAGGTGATGGTTTTTGGTGATTATGATGCTGATGGTGTTTGCGCTTCGGTGATTTTGTTTAGAACCTTTAAAAGTTTAGGTTTAGACGTTGACGTGCGCATACCCTTTCGCGAAACAGAGGGATATGGTTTGAATAAAAAAATAGCCCAGCAAATTATTGATCAGGGGTTTAAATTGGTGATCACGGTGGATTGTGGAATTTCTAATGTCGAAGAAATAGCTTTATTTAATCAGCACGGCGTCGATGTCATTGTTACCGACCATCACGAAGAGCCGCCGCAGCTGCCGCCAGCTTTGGCCATTATTAATCCCGCTGTTAAAACCAGCGGTTATCCCTTTAAATTTTTGTGCGGCGCCGGCGTGGCTTTTAAGTTGGTTCAGGCGATTATTAAAAATCAGAATCGCGATGATGTTCCGCTCAAACTGCCAGAAGGTTTTGATAAGTGGCTTTTGGATTTGGTGGCTTTGGCCACGGTCGGCGATATTGTTTCACTATTGGGGGAGAATCGCGTTTTAGTCAAATATGGATTATTGGTTTTATCTAAAACAAAGAAGCTGGGCCTGCAAGAGCTTATTAACGCGGTCAATAATCATAAAGGCAAATTTAATACCGAATATTTGGGTTGGCGATTAGTGCCGCGCATCAATGCCGCCGGCCGTATCAACCATGCTTCAGTGGCTTTTGATTTGTTGTCTGCCTCAACTCCTGAAGAAGCCAAGCGATTGGTGCAGCTTTTGGAAAACAATAATCAGGTAAGGCAGCAATTAACGGAGAAAATTCTAAAAGCCGCCGAAGAGCAGGTAGCGCCGCAGTTAGAAAAAAATAAAATTCTTTGGGCTATCGGCGAAGGCTGGCCGGCTGGAATTTTGGGGCTAGTGGCGGGGCGACTTGCCGACAGATATCATCGCCCGGCTTTGGTTATTGGTTTTGATAATGATAAATATGTCGGTTCTGGCAGAAGTATAGAGGAATTTGATATTACTTGGGCGCTCACTCAAAACGCCGAATTTTTATGGCGTTTTGGCGGCCATTCACGGGCTTGCGGTTTCACTATTATGGGCGAAGGTAATTTAGTGGCTTTTCAAAATCGGTTGACGCTGTTGGCTGAAGAAAAATTAGTCGGTGTTAATCTGGCGCCAACTTTAAAAATTGAGGCCGAAATAAAACTTTCCGATATTGGCTGGGATTTGGTGGATGAGCTAGAAAATTTTGAACCTTATGGTGAGAATAATGACAAGCCGCTGTTGGCGGCGTATAATTTAACTATTGAACAATTACAGACTGTCGGTAGCGACGGACAGCATTTAAAAGTTTTAGTCTCCCAGGAGGAGCGGAGTACTCATTTGCACAAGTTGATTGGCTTTTCCTTTGGCGATTGGTGCGCTCGCTTAAAGGTGGGAGAAAAAATAGATATTGTTTTTGAGCTGGGGGTCAATGAATGGAACGGCAACCGTGAGTTGCAGCTCAAAATTGTTGATTTAAAATTAAGCAAACAGTAGCAGATGAAAAAATATTTTTCTCATTTATTTTTGAATTATGGATAAAAAAGCAATTATTCATACTGATGGTGGAGCTCGTGGCAATCCCGGACCAGCCGGTATCGGCGTGGTTTTAAAATTGGGCGATCTGTCTCATGAGTTTAAAAAATATATCGGTCAGGCCACCAATAACCAAGCCGAATACCGGGCTTTGATTTTGGGCTTGGAAAAAGCTCAAGAATTCAGGGCGCAAGAAATAGAGTGTTTTTTGGATTCGGAGTTGGTGGTTAAACAATTAAATCGAGAATATAAAGTGAAGGACCGGGATTTGGCGCCGCTGTTTATAAAAGTTTGGAATTTATCTTTGAGTTTTAAAAAAGCATCGTTTAAACACATCTTTCGTGAACAAAATAAAGAAGCCGACAGATTGGTAAATGAGGCGATTGATGAAGGGTTGACAAAGTAAATGATTTTTGCTATACTCACTCATGTCCAAGTAGGTTGGATAGTCGCTCCGCTATTTTAGCGGGGAGGAAAGTCCGAACACCCTTCCGCCTTCGGCGGATGTCGCGGTAGTGGGTAACGCCCACCCAATCCATTGTGAAATGGATTGAGGACCAGTTCCACAGAGACAATACTAATCCCGCAGTCATGCGAGATGAAAGGTGAAAAGTGTGATCAGGTTTTAAATTGAGCCAGAGATATCTCCTCAAGTTAAGGCCACCTCACTCGACCGCTGGCAACAGTGGACCCGTGGTAAACTCTACCTGGTGCAATCCCAAACATAGTCGGGAGCTTGACTCCGGCAGTAATGTCGAGAGCAGATAGATGGCTATCGCCTTGCTTTTTAAGCAAGGCACAGAATTCGGCTTACAAGCTTGCTTGGACAAAAAAGAATATCTCGCTTAGGGTGAGGTATTTTTTATTTTTGACAAATTAAGTTTTTTCTGCTATTATTATTTGTTAAAATTAAAGTCAGATTAGTTATGAAACGTTCAGAGATAGCTATTACTGCCAGCTTGGTTCCTCTGGATTATTTGATGGTAATTCTGGCTGGCTTAGCTTCATATTATATCCGCTTTTGGCAGCCGATAAAAAATATCAGGCCGGTAATTTTTAATTTGCCTTTTGATTTCTTCTTCAACTATCTTTGGCTCATGGCTTCTATTTGGTCGATTTGTTTTGCTCTGGCTGGCCTGTATTCCATGCGCGGCACCAGAAAAACAGTTGATGAGGTTTCGCGTATTGTCTTGGGTTGCTCCACGGCTGTTATGGTTTTAATGTTTGTATTTTTTTTCAGCCGCAGCCTGTTTGATTCTCGTTTTATAATTTTGGCTGGCTGGCTGTTTAGCATTATTTTTGTTATTTTGGGTCGCGGTCTCATCCGCACTATTCAGCACTATCTTTATCTTTTTAGTATTGGCATTCATCGGGTGGTGATTATTGGCACTGGCCAAGTGGCCGAAGAAATCGCCGCTGATTTAAACCAGAACATCAAGGCCGGTTATCGGGTGGTCGAGCATTTTGCCGACTTTGACGAGGCCGTGGAAAGTCGTCTGTATGATTTAAAACAAGCTGACAAATTTGATGAGATTATGGTGGCCACCCCCAATCTAACTAGCGAACAGTTGGAAAAGTTAAATGATTTTTCTTATTCGTCCCATGTTAATTTAAAATTTGTGGCCGATATTTTTGATTTCCCGTTGAGCAATTTTGCCATCAATTCCATCGCCGGACTGCCCATAGTGGAAATCAAAAAAACTCGTTTGGACGGCTGGGGCAAAGTTTACAAAAGGATTTTTGATCTTATTTTTTCAACTTTGTTTATTGTTGTTTTTTTGCCATTATTTTTAATAGTGGCTATCGCTATCAAACTTGACTCCCGCGGCCCGTTATTTTTTGCTTACAAGAGAATTGGCGAGCAAAGTCGGCCTTTTATTTATTTTAAGTTTCGTTCCATGATCAAAGATGCCCATCAATATCGTTTTGATGATAAATTTCTTCAAACGCATCAAAATTTGCGTTCGGGCAGTCCGATGATGAAGTTCAAGGATGATCCGCGGGTCACCCGAGTTGGCAAATTCATTCGTCGTTTTAGTATTGACGAATTTCCGGAATTTTTCAATGTTTTTGTGGGTAAGATGAGCTTGGTCGGCCCCAGGCCGCACGAAATAGAAGAAGTGCAAAAATACAAGACCCACCAACGTAAAGTTTTAACCATCAAGCCGGGTATCACCGGCATGGCTCAAGTTTCCGGCCGCAGCGATCTGGATTTTGATGAAGAAGTCCGGCTAGATGTTTGGTATATGGAGAATTGGAGCTTGAAGTTGGATTTGATGATACTTTTTAAGACTCCTTGGGCGATATTTAAAAAACGTCAAGCAGAGTAATTTTTATACAGCCGTTCTTTTTGAAAGGAGGAGGCTATGAGAAGTCTGACTTTCCTGGTGGTAGTGTTGATCTTTTCAATTCCGGGAATTATTACTCAAGCTCTTTTATGGTCGTTGTTCTCTGGGTTTTTTGCCTTAATTATTTCTAGAACTAGTGATGATTATCTGGCAAACAAGGCCGCTCGCCAATGAGCGGTTTTAAATTTGCCAAAGTGGCTTAAATTGGTTAAGATTTAGGCATGAATGAAATGCTCGATCAAATCGTAAATGGCTTTATTTCCGGCAAAAAAATCGCTTTGGTCCACGATCATTTGGTGCAAGATGGCGGCGCCGAACAAGTGTTGAAAGCGTTGAAGGAAATTTATCCCCAAGCGCCGATTTTCACTTTGGTTTTGGATAAAAGCAATACCCATAATTTTTTTAGCCGTCAAAGAATCAATACCTCGTTTCTGCAGCGGATACCACTGGGGGTACGCAAATACCAGTGGTGGCTGGCGCTGATGCCCTCGGCCATTGAGAGCCATAACCTGATGGATTACGACTTGGTTATCTCCAGTGCCTCTTCTTTTGCCAAAGGCGCCATCACCAATCCCCATAGCGTCCATGTTTGTTATTGCTACACGCCCACCCGCTATCTGTGGCATGATACCCATAATTATCTACAAGAGCTTAATGTTAATTTTTTGATTAAAAAGATTTTGCCGCTGACTTTGCGTAAACTTCGCGTTTGGGATTTTTTGGCGGCCAATCGCGTCGATCATTTCATCGCCGTGTCCCAGACGGCTCAAGAACGCATCAAAAAATATTATCATCGCGACAGCGAAGTTATATATCCGCCCGTGGAAATTGGCAAATTTTCTATTTCCGACCGACCAAAAAAATATTTTTTGGCCGGTGGTCGCTTGGTGCCTTACAAACGGATTGATTTGGCAGTCAAGGCCTTTTCCCGTCTGGGGATTCCGCTAAAAGTTTTCGGCGTCGGTCCAGAGCAGACGCGGCTCAAAAAAATGTCCAAAGACAACGTGGAATTTTTGGGACGCATCGGCGAGGATTTAAAGTGTCGGCTTTTTGCCGATTGTCTGGCTTATATCAATCCCCAAGAAGAAGATTTTGGCATTACGGCCGTGGAAGCCATGGCCAGTGGTCGACCGGTGATTGCTTATCGCGCCGGCGGCGCTATCGAGATAATCAGAGAAGGAGAGACAGGTGAATTTTTTGAAGAGCAAATTTGGGAGGAATTGGCCGACAAAATAATCCGTTTTCAACCGGAAAAATATGACCCGCAAAGTATTCGCCAGCAAGCGGAGCGTTTTGGCGCCGAGCGTTTTAAAGAGAACATTACTTCTTTTATTAACGGTTTGCTAAATTAAAATATGAAAATCGGCATTGATGTCCGCTGTTTGATGCGTTCCAGATATTCCGGCGTTTCCTGGTACACTCTTAATTTGTTAAAAGCCATGTTGGAGCTGGACCGAGTTAATCAGTATTTGTTGTTTTATAATTCCTCAAAAAAAGTAATCCTGCCGCAATTTGATAATAACAACGTTAGCTATCGCGGCTTTCATTACCCCAATAAATTTTTTAATTTAGCTCTTAATTTTTTCAATCGACCGGCCATTGATAAATTATTAGGCCAGACAGATGTTCTTTTTGTTCCCAATTTGCATTTTGTTTCTTGGTCGAAAAAATGCTGGAAAGTTATTACCGTTCACGATTTATCGTTTTTACACTTCCCCCAATTTTTTACTGTTAGAATGCGTCTTTGGCATAAACTAGTCTTGTGGCGGCGAATTTTAAACCAAGCCGATATTATTATTGCCGATTCGCAAAGCACCAAAAGAGATTTAGTTGACTTATTAAGGATTCCAGAGGAAAAAGTAAGAGTGATTTATCTTGGCGTTGATAAAAAATATCAACCCCGCGATAAAAGCGGGGAATTGGTTCAAAAGATAAAGATTAAATATAATTTGCCGGAAAAATTTATTTTATATTTGGGCACGCTGGAGCCGCGCAAGAATGTGGAAAGTATAATCGCGGCTTATAATCAAATATCAACTGATTATTTTTTGGTTATTGCCGGCGCTAGCGGCTGGAAAGTAAAGAAAATCTACTCCTTGGCTCGCAACAATGCTAAAATAAAGTTTATAGATTATATTGAAGAAGAAGACAAGCCGTTTCTTTATAATTTGGCTGCCCTGTTTGTTTATCCTTCGTATTATGAGGGCTTTGGTTTGCCGTTGTTGGAAGCGATGGCTTGCGGTTGTCCGGTGATTTGCGGCCACAATTCTTCGCAAGTTGAAGTGGTGGGCGAGGCAGGGCTGTTGGTCAATCCTTTCAATCTTAACGAGATTAAATTGGCAATGGAGTCGCTGTTGAGCGATAATGAATTAAGAGATAGGTTGATAAAGAAAGGATTGCAGCGCGCCAAAGATTTTAGTTGGCAACAAACCGCGGCCGGAACAATAGAGGCGTTAACAGTTTAAAAATGTTTTTAAAAATTGAAAACCCCACGCTTGTTTGTCTGGTTGACATTTAGCGCGGGGCTAACCACGTAACGGGTGGTAGGCGAGTGGTTTGACCACTATTGACCCTATTGGGCTATGTGTTGGATTTAAAGGTGCACGGCCTCTTCCCTTTCATTGATTTTTGGCAGTACTTATAAGGCGACCGCCGTTAGCCATCTGGTTTTTAACCATTCTATAATTATATCACACAAATAAAAAAATGTCAATAGTAAATTAAATATTTTGGCTAAAATAAGATAAATTAAAATTTTTTAAATTAAATTTTTATGAGAATTGGCATCGATGCCCGACTCTATGGCACAAAAAACGGTGGTCTGGGCCGTTATAGCCAGGAGTTGTTAAAAAATCTGGAAAAAATTGATACCCAGAATCAATATTTGGTTTTTTTGCAGAAAGATGGTTTTGACGAGTATCAGCCGCAAAATAGCAATTTCAAAAAAGTTTTGGCATCTTATCGGCCTTACAGTTTTGGCGAACAAATATTTTTTCCATTGCTACTAAAAAGTTATCAATTGGATTTGGCGCACTTTTTACACTTCAACGCCCCGATTTTTTACGGCGGAAATTTTATGCTCACTATTCATGATTTGATTATTTCCCATTATCCCAGTAGCCGAGCCACCACTCTTAATCCGCTGCTTTATCGTCTAAAGCTGTTTTTTTATCAACTGGTGGTCAAATCAGCCGCCCAGCGAGCCAAAAAAATTATCGCCGTTTCCCAATTTACCAAAGATGACATTATTAAGTTGTTAAAAATCAAAGCTGACAAAATTGAGGTGATATATGAAGGAGTTGATTTGCCTAGTAAATTGGCATTTAATTGCCAAAGCGTTTTGGCTGATTTGGGTATCACCAAGAAGTTTTTGCTTTATGTCGGCTCGGCCTATCCTCACAAGAATTTGGAGAAATTAGTGCTGGCTTTTAAAGAAATCATAAAAAGCCAGCCGGAACTGCAGCTGGTGTTGGTGGGCAAAAAAAATTATTTTTACGATTCATTAGAAAGATTTGTTAGCGGCCCAGCCAATTCTGATTTATCAGAGAGGATTATTTTGACCGATTATCTGCCAGATGAAAAACTAGCTTGTCTTTATCAGCAGGCCGAGCTTTATGTTTTTCCCAGTTTGATTGAAGGATTTGGTTTACCCCCTCTGGAAGCCCAGAATTACAATTTACCAGTGATTAGTTCCAACGCCGCTTGCTTGCCGGAAATCCTTGGTGCCGGCGCTGTTTATTTTAATCCCAGCGATATAAAAGATATGGCGGAAAAAATATTGTCTGTTCTGGCCAGTGATGATTTAAAACAAAATTTGGCTACTAAAGGCCAAGAAAATCTTAAGAGATTTTCTTGGCAGTCAACCGCCTCGCAAACCCAAAGAACGTATCAATTATGATTTGTTGATTTTTACTTGTTTTAAAAAGTTATTTTATGTTATAATAAAGTCATCTTTAGTAATTATTTAGGATAAAAATTATCTAAATTTTGCAGGTGGCAAAAATTTTGCGTAAAAAAAATCCTTTAAAAACGGTTAAAAGCAGCCAGAAATCTCTCAAAAAATCAGCTGCCGCTTTTTTATTGCCCGATAATTATAATTTTTCAACTGTTGCCGAAAAGGTAAATATCAGCAATAAATCTGGTAAAATTATTGATATTCGGCTTGTGGATAATCCTTTAGACGTTTATTCTTCGCCGCATTTACTAAATTTATCTCAAGTTCGTTTTATTGAAAAAGTTAGGCCGGTCGCTAGAAATTCTGACGCGGTTTCTTACGAGCGCTTGCCGGCGAGAAATGTTTTATCTCAACTTAATTTATTGTGGCTGTTTGATTTTTCCAGTAGCGAAATACTCAAATTTTTTAGTGTCTGGCCGACGCGAGTGGTCGGGTTGATTGGCCGGCCTTGGCAGCAAATAGATTTTTCTCCGCAACTGCCGCTGGCGCGTGGTCAAAAGCGACTGGTATCAGAGCAGGCGGTTTTGGCTTGGCAGGAGGTGACATTAGTCAATTTTTTCATGGTTATTTTTTTCGGTTTGCAAAAGATCTGGCTTAATTTTTACAGTTTTGGTTATTATATTTTAATGTTGTTAAAAGTGGTTGGACGGTGGCGTGATGAGGAGATAAATTTTACTGCCAACAGTCGACCAAAGGCCGCTAGTCAAGTTTATACTTGGTCTTCGAAAACGGCGGTTAAAAAGATTACCAAATTGGCCACGACTGATAAAAAAACCGCTCCCGCTGTCAAAAAACGCTGGTTTATTTTTAGCTGGCCGACGCGAGTAGCCGCACCCTTGGCTAAAGAAGAAAAAATTGCGCGTCTAGCTTTGCCTAAAAAATCTTTTAGCGAAAAATTTTCTTTTTTTTGGCCTGTGGCTTTATGGCGGTTGTCTTTAAAGTCAGTCGGTGTTTTTTTTCTTTTAGCTTTGCTGGTAGCTTTGCCCCTAAAATCATTTACTTATTGGCAAAAAGTGCAGCAAGTCAAGGGTTTGGTGCTGGGCGAATCAGAAATGGCCTTAAGTGATTTAAAGCAGGCGCAGAATGAACTGCTGGCCTTTAATTTTCAGGCGGCCGGTAATTATTTTTCTTCGGCCAACCAGAATTTTGTTTCAGCTCATAATCAATTGGGAGAAATTAAGTCAATTTTAACTCTGACCGCCCAATATTTACCCCACAGCATTTTAAAAAGCGGCCAGAATTTATTGGCCTTGGGCGATAATCTTTCCAGCGCCGGCGAGCATCTCACCACTGGCTTGAATTTTTTGACGGCTTCCTCCACTCAGCCGATGACAGACAAAATAAAAAGTTTTTCCCAAGAAAACAAAATAGTTATTGCCAAGCTGGAGGCCGCTCAAGATAATTTGCGCCGTCTTGATTTACGTCGCCTGCCAGAGGATAATCGCGGCCAACTTGTAAAATTTAAAGATAAGCTACCGTCGTTGATTGGCGGCCTAAAAGAATTACAAGATTTAGCCGATTGGAGCGTGGCTTTTTTGGGTGACGCGGGTTTGCGGCGTTATTTAGTAATCTTTCAAAACGACAATGAACTCCGGGCTTCCGGCGGCTTTATGGGCAGTTTTGCTTTGGTTGACTTGGAAAAAGGCAAAATTAAAAATTTGGAGCTGCCCGCTGGCGGAACCTATGACGTCCGCGCCGGTTTTAACGAATTATTGGCGCCGCCGCCGGCCCTGCAAATGGTCAATACGCGTTGGGAATTTCAAGACGCTAACTGGTGGCCAGATTGGTCACGGTCGGCCAAAAAAATCGCTTGGTTTTATAATAAAAGCGGCGGTCCTACGGTTGATGGTGTAATCGCCATTAATTCCGATTGGCTCGGACAATTATTGGAAGTTGTCGGCAATATTAAATTACCAGGATATAATAAAACGATTACCGCCGTCAATTTTGAAAGAGAAATTCAGAAAAATATAGAAATAGAAAATCCCGACCGCGCTAAGCCCAAGGCGATTTTGGGTGAATTGTCAGCTCAGCTAATGCAGCGACTTTTTTCTTTAGAGCCGCAAGATTTGCCCCAGTTGCTAGCGGTGCTTAGTCAAGGCCTGAAAGAAAAAGACATCTTAGTCAATTTATCTGATGAGAGATTGCAAAAACTGGTGGTGGCCAAACGTTGGGACGGCGGTTTGCGCCAGTCGGAGAAAGATTATCTGCAAGTGGTTAGCACTAATATTGGCGGCGGTAAAACCGATAGTGTCATCAGGCAAAAAATCTACCACCAAGCCAATATTTTACTTGATGGTTCAGTATTTAACCAAGTGCTCATCAGCCGTCACCATTTTGGGCCGATTGATGCGGACTTTACCACTCAAACCAACCGTAGCTATCTGCGTTTCTATGTGCCTTCAGGCAGCCAGTTGTTGGCCGCCAACGGTTTTAGTTGGCCTCGGGAATCCGGCCAAAGGAAACCAGAAAGTTATCTGCATTCTGATTCTGATCTGGTGGCCGAAGAAACGGCGCTAATCGACGCTGATTCCCAAACGCGGATTTACGAGGAAAGCGGCAAGACGGTTTTCGCCAACTGGGCGGATTTAAAACCCGGCCAGTCGCAGGAACTACTTTTAGTTTATAAGCTGCCTTTTAAAATTAATCCGCAAATCAACGCCGTACCCCAGAATTTGGCCGGTCGGCTGGCGGCCGCTTTCGCGCCGCCGGTTAATTATGATTCTTACAGTTTATTGGTGCAGAAACAGCCCGGCAGTGGTGATGATGAGCTGATAAGCCGGGTGGTTTATCCGGAAAATTTTATCTTAAACAACACTTATCCGGCTTTAGACAAAGAAACCGATAGTGCCGGTTTCTCTGGCCGGCTGACCGGCGACCTTTTTTATTTGGTGGGCTTAAAAGAAAAATAAATAATTTTTGATAATCATGTCTGAAAAAAACAATCCGGCCGCCGCGCCAAAATTTTTTGCCAAAAGCGTCGACACCATGCAAGACGATCTGGCTGATTTAATCAGCAAAAAAAATAAAAAGAACAACAAACCAGAAATTAAGCCGGCCGGCGGTAAGAACAAAAATATTCAACGGGAGTTGGTGGCAGTCTACACCGATGGCAACGGCGAAATTCCCGACCTGACTAAACTAGACAGCGCCCAGCGTCCGGTTTGGAAAACGGTGCTTTATACTTTAATTGGCTTTTTAAGTGTGGTGCTGGTTGCCGCCATTGCCGGTTTTTTTATTTTTAGCGGCACTCAAGAAGACAAATTTACCAATGAAAGGGTTTCTTTAAAAATCGATACGCCCATCACTGTGGTTTCCGGCCAAGAAGCCACCTATACCCTGATTATTGCCAATAATGAAAAGATAAATTTATACAACGCTCGGGTGGAGATTTTTTATCCTGATGATTTTGAATATCTAGGAGCCAACCCCCAGCCCACCGGCGACAAAAACAACGGCTGGGATTTTAGCGTGCTTAAGGTCGGCGAGACGCAGAAAATAGAAGTCAAAGGTAAGGCCCTGGCTCCTTTGGACGCTAATCTCACTTTTAAGGCGGTGGTTAATTTCAAGCCCGCCAATTTAAACGCCGTCTTTAAGCAGGAGGCGATTGTTGATGTTAAGGTTTCTTCTTCGGTTTTGAGTTTAGATTTAATCGGCCCCAACAAATTATTGGCCAATCAAACCGCCGAATATGAGATTAAATACGAAAATTTAAGCGAGGAAGATTATCAGGATTTGGAAGTTGTCGCTGATTATCCATCGGGTTTTGTTTTTGATAAATCCCAGCCAGAGCCCAAAGAGGGGACCAGTAATGTCTGGTCGCTGGCCGAGCTGAAGGCCAAGGCCCAAGGCAGCATCAAGTTGAAGGGTAATTATTCAGCGGCCGCCGATGGCGGTAATAAAGAGTTCAAAGCGCGTTTGCAAATCAAAAAAAACGGTGATTTTTATCCGCAAAACGAAGAAACATTAGTCACCACTATTGTTAAGGACCAATTGGATTTGCAGTTGATTATCAACGGCTCGGCCGAAGACCAATCGGCTAATTTCGGCGACCAACTGGTTTATTCTTTGACTTTTAAAAATGCCGGTCAGGAAGAATTAAAGAATGTTCAGATTATCGCTCACTTGGATTCGGAAATTGTTGACTGGAGCAGCCTACAGGATGAGAAAAACGGTAAAATCAGCAACAGCACCATTACCTGGACCGGAAAAAATATTCCTAAATTGTTAAAATTAAGCCCCGGTGAAGAAGGGGAAATTAATTGGCAAATAAAAATAAAAGACGCCGATGAAGTGGATGGCGAGGTCAGTAAATTTAGCTTAGAAAATTATGTGGAAGCTAAATTCCAGCAGACCGGCGAGGCCAGCGGCGAGTCCACGGTTCGCAGCCAAACCATTGTTAATTCTATCAATTCCGATTTGTCGCTCGGCGTTCAAGCCCGTTATTACAGCGAAGATAACGTGCCTTTGGGTTTGGGCCCCATTCAGCCGCGGGTTAATAAAACTTCGGTTTACAATATTCGTTTGCAATTGGAAAATAACATGCACGACATAGAAAATATCCGGGTGGTGGCTACTTTGCCCAAGACCGCCAGCTGGGACAACAAAGAAAATCACACGGTCGGCGATGTGGCTTTTAATTCCACTTCCAAAAAAGTCACTTGGCTGATTTCCCGCTTGCCCAAGACTGTCGGTCAAGCCCAAGCGACTTTTAATGTCAGTATCACGCCCACTGAAGACGACCTGGGCCGGGTATTGGTTTTGCTCTCCGAGGCGACTTTGACCGCCAAAGACACTAACACTGGCGCCAATATTTCCAAAAATATCAAAGCCATCACCACGGCTTTCAATGATCCGATCTTAGGACAGTTAAGCGGTATTGTGGAATAGCCAAAATAATTAAATTTTCAAAAATAAAATCACTTCGGCAATTCGCCGAAGCGTGGTTGGTAAATGTTTAAACT
>Ga0233422_10000568_pt1 | contig 18179 bp, 19 predicted proteins | sample Watercolumn_Mata_2_FD_182724 | JGI IMG/M metagenome (GOLD analysis project Ga0233422, IMG submission 182724) | Freshwater microbial communities from Lake Matano, South Sulawesi, Indonesia - Watercolumn_Matano_2014_110_MG | ecosystem: Environmental > Aquatic > Freshwater > Lake | place...
GGCTTTATATAAATATAATTACGTCACTCACAAAAAATACTAAACCAATGGGCGCAGATGGATTCGGACCATCGACCCCGGCTTTATAAGAGCCGTGCTCTAACCAGCTGAGCTATACGCCCGTTGGTTTAGCATTTTATTATTCGTTAGTAATTATAAGAGCCGTGCTCTAACCAGCTGCCTGCCCCGATTGCCATCGGGGAGCTATGCGCGCGAGGATGCAAAAAAGGCCTGGGTGGGAATTGAACCCACGTATAAGAGTTTTGCAGACTCTCGCCTTACCACTTGGCTACCAGGCCAGATGAATCTTCGCTCTCAATTTATCAAAAGAAATTGTTAATGTCAAAACTAAAATTCCGCCGGTTGGCGGAACTTTTTTAGTATATTTCTACTTTTAATCGTCTAATTCCAAATTGTAGTGCCGCTTCACGCGTAGGCATCCAAATATCCATACGTTCGTCAAAGCGCGGATGCATCCGGTCTTGAACATTAAATTCTTTATCACCAAAGTATTCCGGAAATTTTACTTTGGTTCCAAATTTCAAAAAATTTGCGGCAATAATTCCGTCACGCACATGACTGCCATTTGCAGTAATAAATGGTGTATCATCAGTTTGATCCGGCGTAGAAGAATAGGCAGTGACCGTTACATACAGTACGCGCTTTGGGGTGGTCTTTGTTTCTGCCGCCTCTTGCGCCGGCGGTATTTCGGCCGCGGCAGCAATTTTTTGTGCTTCGTTAGTAGTCAACGTGGACGATCCGCTCCAAATGCTCTGCACTTGGGGCAGGAGAATTGAATTCAAAGCCAAAAGAACGCCGCTGAAACCTAAGAAGCTGGATTTTATAAATTTTTGAACTTTATGGAGTATCTTCATAGAATTTTAAAAGACTGCCATGGTCGCAGTCTTGTGAAGGCATCATAGCATATCTTGATGATTTTGTCAAGCCTTGGAGCCTATTTTTCTGCTATAATCAGCCATTTAATTAAGATAATTATCTGGGTCAAGAACCTTTTTTGAGTTTTATTCCCTAAGCCTGTATAATATATGTATCTTGACTTTAATAGCCGGTGACAGTATTCTTAATACTTACTACATACTACTTACTACTAATCGATGCCCATACCGTCACTCACGATAAAAAATAATTCGGAGCGGCCAAGCGCGCCGACAGAATGGAAGAATGCTGGGAGGGTAAAAAAAATTATCTCTATAATTTTTTTGATTTTTCTTTTGGGGTTTATTTTGGCTGGCATTGGCGGGTCAGCTATTCTTTTGGTGGTTGGGAAAAGCTTGCCAGATCCTGATAAAATTATTGAACGTAGCATTGCGCAGACTACGAAAATTTATGACCGTACCGGAGAGAATATTTTATACGAGATTCATGGTGCGCAGAAACGAACACTCTTGGAGCTCAATCAAATTGCGTCGGCGTTAATACAGGCGACGCTCATCTCCGAGGATAGGGATTTTTATAAACATAGCGGATTTGATATTCGCGGTATTTTACGTGCGATTTATACGGATTTTGTACGTGGTGGCAAGGTCCAGGGAGGCTCAACGATTACACAGCAGTTAGTTAAGAACGCAATTCTTACCAGCGAAAAAACTTATACGCGTAAGATCAAGGAATTAATTTTGGCATACGAAATTGAAAAGAAATTCACCAAAGATCAAATTCTTAAGATGTATTTAAATGAGATTCCTTATGGTTCTACGCTTTATGGAATCGAAGCGGCGTCACAAAGTTTTTTTGGGATTAGCGCCAAGGATCTTACGATCGCCGAAGCCGCGATGCTCGCGGCGATTCCGCAAGCGCCTTCGAGATATTCGCCGTACGGCTCTCATCGCGACGAGCTTTTGGGCCGGCAAAGATACATTATTTCCGAAATGGAAAAAGCCGGCAAAATTTCAAAAGACGAAGCAGAGGCCGCGCGCCAGGAGCCGGTGATGAGCAAGCTAAAGCCAAAGCAGGAAGCGATTGTGGCGCCGCACTTTGTGATGTATGTTAAAGACCTTTTGGAACAAAAATACGGCGAAAAGACGGTTGAAGAGGGCGGATTAAAGGTGATCACCAGTTTGGATTTGGATAAGCAAAAAATCGCTGAACAGGCGATTGAAAATAATGTAAAAAATATTGAAAATTACGGCGGCTCCAACGCGGCGCTCGTGTCTTTAAACCCAAAAACCGGTGAAATTTTGGCGATGGTCGGTTCGCGGGATTATTTTAACAATGATATTGACGGCCAGGTTAATGTGGCGCTTGCTCCGCGCCAGCCGGGCTCATCTTTTAAACCGATTGTTTACGCGGCTTCGTTCATCAAAGGTTATACGCCGGATACGATTCTTTATGATGTTAAAACCATTTTTAAAACCGAAATCGGAAAAGATTATACACCGAATAATTATGATTTGAAAGAACACGGTCCGGTTACCGTTAAATCGGCGCTTGCTGGTTCGCTAAATATTCCGGCAGTTAAAATGATCTATTTGACCGGTGTCGGAAACGTTTTAGATCTCGCGGAAAAATTAGGGTACACGACTTTTGGCGATCGGAGCCGTTTCGGGCTTTCGCTTGTTTTGGGCGGTGGCGAAGTCAAGCTTTTGGAACATACAGCCGGATTCGGTGCGTTTGCGACAGAAGGGCGGAAAGTTGTGCCAATTAGTATTTTGAAAGTTGAAGATAGCGCTGGCAAGATTCTTGAGGAATGGAAACCGGCAGAAACAGAGGAGATATTTAATCCGGAGATTGCGCGGCAGATAACTGATATTTTGAGCAATAATAATTTGCGCGCTTATATCTTTGGCTCAAATAATTTTTTGATTTTGCCGGATCGTCCGGTCGCCGCCAAAACCGGCACGACGAACGATTATCACGATGCGTGGACGCTCGGGTACACGCCCTCGCTTGTGACCGGCGTGTGGGTTGGCAACAGCGATAATAAGGAGATGAAGCGCAAGGCAGACGGCAGCGTGGTGGCGGCGCCGATTTGGAATGAATATATGAAAAAATCGCTTGAAGGTACGCCCGTGGAAAATTTTACTTCAGCCGCGTCAGTTAAAACCGGCAAGCCGATTTTAGACGGCGTGCCGACCGGCGGCTATTTTGTAAAAATTGATCGCGCTTCCAGAAAACTCGCGACCGAATATACGCCGGAAAATTTTATCGAGGAGCGCGTTTATGGCGGCGCGGTGCATAATATCTTATATTATGTAAATAAGGATGACCCTCGCGGCGCGGCGCCGGCGGATCCCGCGGCAGACTCGCAATATCAAAATTGGGAAGCCGGGGTGCAGGATTGGGCGCTACGGAACGGTTATGGGCAGACAATCAGCGGCTTACCGCCGACCGAATATGACGATCTCCATGCGCCGGCAAATCGTCCGGAAATTTTGTGGGTTAATCCGATCGAAGGCGGCCGGCTTAGTTCGCGCCGCGTCAATCTTCAAATTTCCGCCTCTTCGAAGCGCGGAGTCATTTCGCGCGCGCGATATTATCTTGACAACGAATTTTTGGGCGCGGCGTCCCTTGCCCCATTCAGTTTGCCACTCGTGATTCCGAAGTCGTTTGAAAAGGGATTTCATACTTTGAAAGCGGAAGTTTTTGACGATATTGATAATCGAAGCGAAATATCTATTAATATAAATCTTGCCGCCGAACCAGCTGACGAAATGGCTTTCTGGATTTCTCCGGCAGATGGGGCCGCGATTCCATCTCTTCCGGCCGATCTTGAAGTCGCGATAAACGATCCGACTGTCTGGCGAATTGATTTTTACGCGATCTCGCCAAGCTCCACTGAACCGGAATTTTTAGGGACCGCAACGCCCGCGGGGGGTGTGGTTAAAATTTCCTGGAAAGAAGCGGCGGCCAAGGGATTCTATAAATTATTTTTTGTTTTGAAATCGATATTCGGCGGCGGTGAAATCCCCGGACAAAATATAACGGTTGAGGTTAAATAAAACCTATATGTAATAAATCCCGATTAGCCAATCGGGATTTTTATTATCTTTAAATTTTTTATGATATAATAAAAATGATGAAAAAGACTAAGAAGAAAATCCACAAATTATCTCGGCGAGAAAAATATTTTAGCGGCGTAGAATCGTTCGTGCCATTTTTTGGTATTTTTTTATTTTTAACAATCGCCCTTACCTCCGCCTCAATTTGGCTTGGGGCAACGGAGGCAAAAGTTCCGTATCGGGAATTAAAATGCAAAAGCGGGTTTATACAATACGGATTAAAGTGTTACGGCGAGCGGACGCTTTTGATTCAGGTTTCATCCGAGACGCTGGCCGTGCTTAAAAATTATTTTGCGGCCGGCGTAAAATTTTTGCCGCTGGTGAAAATCGGCGAGGATGCGGGCTTTTACGGCCGAGTGGAAGGCAGAAATATTTTCGCGCCCGAAGTTAAAAATTTCAATCCGCTTGCCAATAATCAATATCAAACGCGCGTTTGGCAGATGAACGAAGTATCGCGGCTCGCGGTTGAATTTTATTTTGTCCAATTCGCCGAAAAATACAAACTTTCAAAATTTGATAAAATGCCGGCATGGTTTCGCGAGGGACTTTACGAATGGGGCGCGCATTCCGCTTTCCGCCGCGCCGCCGGAAAAAATTTGGATGCGGAAATCGCGACGATTTCGGAATTTAAATTGGCCGGGCTCGTCAGCTATCTAAAAACTTTAAAAGACCGAGGCGAAGTCGCGAAAAAGTTTGGAGAGTTTTCGAGCTGGAATGAAGAGAAAAAGATTGACGCGAGCTTGGGGCGCGACAAATATGAAGCAGCCGCGTTTTATTTCGTTAAATATCTGGCGGATCAGTTTGGAAAAGAAAAACTGCGCGATTTCATAATCGCCGCCGGAAATACCGGCGATCTGGACGGCGCGCTTTTTTCAATTTTTTCAAAGAATCTCACTGATTTAAAAGGCGCGGTGCTTGCAAGTTTAGACAGTGAGTTTTTGCTTTACGAAACTACCGCGGAGAAAATGGCGCGCGAGCCAGAGTCGCCCTGGCACCGGAATCTTCCAATGTCTTGACTGCATAATTTTGAGATTTTTGGCGATTCCCAGGCGAATTAAATGTTAAAGATATTAAATTTTCTCGCCGAGAGTCGGCGAGTTTTTAAGACGTTTAACGCCAAATCATTGACAATAAGCCATTTTTGAGGTAGTATAACTAAAAGTTTCAACTATCTCCCCGTAGCTCAACGGATAGAGCTTCTGCCTTCTAAGCAGGCGATAGAGGTTCGACTCCTCTCGGGGAGAAATGCAGGCGACATAATAAATTTATGGCAGAAATATTTATGCCGAAAGTCGAAGACCCAAAAATAATTCCCGAAGCAGAATTACAGATTGATTACGCGCGATCTGGCGGCAAAGGTGGACAGAATGTTAATAAGCGTTCAAGCAAGGCGCAAATTAGGTGGAATATCGGCGCGTCAAAAGTTTTTTCGGGAGAAGAAAAGGATCGCATTAGGCATGAGCTTGCGAATCGCATTAATAGCAAAGACGAGGTGCTGATTGAATCTCAGGAAGAGCGGTCGCAGGAAGATAACAAGCGTATCGGCATTGGGCGATTAAATCGTTTGATCGCGTCGGCGCTGGTTGTTCCGGAAGGGCGGATTCCGACCAAGCCGACAGTCGGCAGCCGCGAGAGACGATTGGCGGAGAAAGAGCGCCGGGGAAGAATTAAGGAATCTAGAAGAAAGGTTGTTGATTGAGGAAATCGGATCTCGGGCAGTTTTAAAAAAGCGGCAGTATGGTGAGGTTGGTGAAATGGTTATCACGCGAGTTTGTGGCACTCGCATTACGGGTTCAATTCCCGTACCTCACCCCAAAAAAGTCCATTCTTCGAAAAATTAGAACGGACTTTTTTGATTCCGTTTTGAATATTTTTTGAGTCATCTTTTATCCATTGACAGTGCTTTAATTTTTTTGTTAAGATGGCGCGAGAACAGATCTTTGAAAAGGAGTTGGTAATGAAAGAGAAAACCGATCTCTTGTCTATTATTTTGTGTTCTGTGCTGGGCGACAAAAATTTTAAAGAGTGGCGCAAGATGTTGATGCGGCTGTTCAAATTGGAAAAAGAGTACGAACTCTTGATTGCGGAGGATGCGTGGGCGTCGGTACGAAACGATCGGCAAAAAATCGCGGAGATCGCCAAGCGCAAAGCGGAAAATCGCAGAGAGTATAATGAAATATATGGCAAGCTTTCGGGGCGAAAAAGATCTTCCGCGCGCAGAGCCGCAAAAGACGGCAAAGGAGGGCGGAAATGACAGGACGAGGGACCGTTTTGGTTACCGGCGCCGCCGGAACCGTCGGAAAGTATGTTGTACTAGAGTTGCTCAGCCACGGCTATCGCGTGCGCGCGACGGACGTCGGAAAACGCGGGGATTACGCTAACGGCCATTTTTCATTTTATGACGGCGATCTGACGAGCGAAGAGTTTTGCCGGCGCGTCACTCGCGGCGTTGACGCAGTTATTCATCTCGCGGCCCTGATTGATGTGGGGCTTTCGTGGGAGGCGCTCGCGCCGATCAATCTTAACGCGGTGAAGACGCTTTACGCCTGCGCTTCCGAAGCCGGCGCAAGGATTTTTGTCCATACCTCGAGCGGTTCAATTTACGCGCCGACAAACAAAGTCCGCGATGAGTCGTCGCGTCTGAAGGCAGTCGGCGAAGCAAGCCCGTACGAACTTACAAAAATTCTCTCCGAGGCGACGCTTTATCACGCGCGGCAATCCGCGAAAACGCCGATGGCAAATTTCGCGATCCTGCGGCCGTCTCTGATTTACGGTCCGCAAAACAAATATCTCGCGGCGGTTTATCTCGGAATCGCCGTAGTGCTCCATGATCTTTTGGGCAAAGACGCGCCGCGCCTTATTGGCGGCCCAAAAACCAATATGGCGCATGCCGAAGATGTGGCGCGCGCCGCGATTTTTTTGATGGAGCATCCGCAAACCTGGGGCGAGGCGTGGAATGTCGCGGACAATACGCCTTACGGTTTCGGCAGCCAAATTACCATCATGATGGACGCGTTCGGCTACAAAACAAGCCGGCTCGTTCTGCCGCTTCCCGGGCCGGGCGTCATCAGTCTTTTGAAGCCGATTTATGAGCGCCGGAAATTGCTCGGCGCGTTCAATAAAATTTTGGCGCTGGAGTGGAAAAAGATGGCGGAGCGGTGCATTATCAATCCGCCGTTTAAGCCGAAGGTTGATCGCGAGATGACAGGATTCTTCGGAAACCACACGATCTTTGATGTGAGAAAACTGTTGGGGGCGGGATTCGCACTGAAGTGGCCGGATTTTCGCGAAGGGATGAAGGACGTCGCCAGGTGGTATATTGAAAACGGCTGGGTGCCGCGCCACTAAATAACGGCGCATAAAAAAACCAGACGGTCTGCGGACCGTCTTTTAATTTGAGACTATTAAGTAATTCAACAGTCTCATCCTGACCCCGCCCCGATGAACATCGGGGCGGAGAAGGAATTGCTTAACGCCGCTTAAGTGATTTTTTATTATCGCCCGAGATGAGAGCGTTTCATAATTATTTAACGTTTTCAGTTTAGTTGAAAAACGCTCTCTTGCCCTGTTTTTCTTTGAGTGTGATATAATAATAAATAGCGATCTGAAAAAAAAGAATTACATTTATGAATATAAAAAAAATTCGAAAAGCGGTCATCCCAGCCGCCGGATTTGGCACACGGTTTTTGCCGGCAACCAAGGCAATGCCCAAAGAAATGCTTCCGATTGTTGATAAGCCGGTTATCCAATATGTGGTTGAAGAGGCGGTGGCCTCGGGCATTGAGGATATCATCATCGTCACCGGCTGGCACAAGCGGGCGGTTGAAGATCATTTTGATTATCCGTTTGAATTAGTTGAGCGCCTCCGCGAAGCGGGTAAAACCAAAGAACTGGAAGAAGTGGAGCGCATTGCCGGAATGGCTAATTTTATCTATATCCGGCAAAAAGGCACATATGGCAACGGCACGCCGATCAAGCTTGCCCGCGAGATTATCGGCAATGAGCCGTTCATCGTTCTTTTTGGCGATGACTTTATTTATTCCGATCCGCCACGCGCGAAACAGCTGATTGACACCTATAATTATTACGGCGGCAGTGTTTTGGCCTGCATCAATGCTCCGCGGCCGGAAGATAAAGACCGCTATGGATTTATCGGTGGCGATATGGTCGCGCCCGGGGTTATCCAAGTTGATAAACTCGTAGAAAAACCGGGACGAGATACCGCACCATCAAACATTGCCTCAGTTTCCGGTTACTTACTGACTCCGTCAATCTTTCCAATCTTAGAAAATTTGCGCCCAGGCAAGGGTGGCGAGATTTGGCTAGCTGATGCCATAAATATTCTAATGAAACAAGAAGCGATCTATGGCTGCATCATTAAAAATGGAAAATACTACGACACCGGCAATAAGTTGGAGTATATTAAGGCGAATCTTGACTTTGCATTAAAACGTGAAGACCTGAAAGATGGGCTCAAAGAATATCTTAAAGGATTATCTTTATAAAAGATGTTACATCGTCACATTGTTACATTGTCAAAATCAGACTAGCGCAAGCAATGTAACAATTTAACAATGTAACACTAGGCGGTTTATGCCAAAAAATATTTTCAAAGTTTCTATCATTTTTTGCACCCTCACTTCTCTTATCTTCCTCGGTCTAGGTTGTAAAGCGCCGTCAAAAGAAACGCAGGAGGCGTCAAAGCCCCTTACTTTGAATCTCTGGACAGTTTTTGATGATTACGATTATTTTACCGATATTGTAAGCTCCTATCGCAAGATACATCCCAATATCACCGTCAACATAAAAAAACTCCGCTATGATGAATATGAAAAAGAAATTTTAGAGTCGCTGGCCACGGATAAGGGCCCTGACATTATCGCGCTCCACAACACCTGGCTTGGGAAATATCAAAGCAAGCTTTTGTCTTTACCGGCTCAAAGAAAAGTGGCTCTCCAAGAAGTCCAAGGCACAGTCAAAAAAGAAGTTGTCTGGGTTCTCAAAACCATCAATTCGCTCGGGCTTCGTGGGCTTAAAAACAATTTTGTTGATCAGGTTTATTCTGATGTGGTCCTAAAAACCGAGGAAGAAAAGCCGGCTGACGCGATCTACGGCCTGCCGCTTTCGTTTGACACGCTCGTAATGTATTACAACAAAGATTTGCTGAATGCCGCCGGAATTCCCGAGCCACCGGCAACCTGGCGCGCGTTCCAAGAAGCAATGAAAAAGTTGGTGAAATTAGACAAGGACGGAAACGTCCTTCGGGCCGGCGCGGGCATCGGCACCGCAAAAAATGTTGAACGCGCCTCAGATGTCATTTCGCTCCTAATGATGCAAAATGGCGCGCAGATGGCTGATGAATACGGTTACGCTACTTTTGATGCCATCCCCAAGGCGTTGCAAGGACGCACGGTGCCGCCCGGGCTTGAGGCGCTTAATTTTTACATTGATTTCGCGAGCCCATCAAAAGAGGTCTACACTTGGAACAATAAAATGCCGCAATCTCTCGACGCCTTTATTCAAGGGAAAAGCGCGATCTTTTTTGGATATTCCTACCATCTTCCGCTCATTCGCACCCAAGCTCCGAAGCTGAATCTCGGCATTGCCAAAGTACCACAAATTGAGGGCAACCCGGAAATAAATTTTGCTAATTATTGGGTTTATTCGGTAATTAAAAAATCAACGCATCCGAACGAGGCCTGGGATTTTGTGGAATATATGAGCGATGCTAAAAATGTGGTATCATATTTAAGTAGGGCTAAGCGGCCAACCGCCCTCCGTTCTTTAATTTCCAGCCAGCTTGAAGATTTAGATTTGGGGGTATTTGCTTCGGAAACTTTAACCGCCAAAAGCTGGTATAGGGGGAAAGACGGCGTCGCCGCGGAAAACGCGATGGTGGAGATGATTGACAGCGCCGTCGCCGGCCTTTACCCGACAAAAGACATCCTCAAAACCGCCGCGCAGAAAGTTAATCAGACAATTCGTTAAATTGTTACATTGTTGAATTGTTACATTGTTAATCTCCCCCTTAGACTCGCCTTCCGAGCGAGCGCAGGACGCGAAGGCGAGAAGGGGTCAACAATGTATCAATGTAACAATGTAGCAATTCCAAAATGCTTTTAAATCACAAACTAAAAATTTTTCTTGCAATCTCTATCTTAAGTTTTTTAATTCTCCCACATATCGCTTCTGCTATTACATTTCCTTCGTTCATCCCTGAGTGCGCACTTGGCGAACTGAATACAGCCCGCAATATTTATGTACAAAAAGCAACTCCTGATCTCAATTGCGTGCAGCAGATTTTGATTAATATCGCCCGGATGATTCTGATGATTAGCGGCGTCATCGCGCTTGGGATGTTTATTTACGGGGGAATTTTATGGATGACTGCCGCCGGCAAGCCGGAAAAAGTGAAAAAGGGCACGCAAATTATGGTGGGAACTGTTATCGGCCTCCTAATTATCTTCAGCGCCAATCTAGCGATTTCCACCGTGGAAAAAGTTATCAAAGGACAATTCAAGCCGGGGGCAACCACCGAAGAAACGCCGTAATAACGGCAAACTCACACTAACTTTCAACTGTCATTCTGAGCCCCGACGTCGGTCGGGATAAACTCCGCGAAGAATCTCAAGATCAGTGAAAGAATATTACACCTATATAGCCACCAATAGAATGAATTCTGTACTTTACACGGGTATTACTAACAACATCTACAGAAGAATGCACGAACATAAAAATAAACTCGTTAAAGGTTTTACGGCAAAATATAACGTCGATAAACTGGTGTGGTGTGAAAAATTTAATTCCCCAACAGATGCTATTACTGCCGAAAAAAAATTAAAGGCTGGGTCAGACAAAAGAAAATTGATTTAATTAAAACAATTAATCCTGACTTCCAAGATTTATTAGCAAACTAAGAGATCCTTCGCTGCGCTCAGGATGACCAGCAATAGTCATTCTGAGCGAAGCGAAGAATCCGAGATCCTTCACTCGGTTCAGGATGACAAATTAAATGATAATAGTACCAGTTAATTATATGAAACTTTTCAAAACAATAATAATTTTATCCATTTTGGCTTTCCTATTCACTGCGGTCAATGTTTTGATTGTTAATGCGGCTGGTACCGCTGGCCCCTGCGATCCATGTACCGCTAATTGTCCGGCAGATCCTAACTGTGATATAACCACCCAAACCTGTCCATATCTTCCCAAACCCGCAAATTGTCCCGCCGGCGGAACCCCCACCTCCAAGCCCTGCGATCCCAATAATCCAGCAAGTGGTTATTGTCTTCCCAACCCTCTCCAAACAACCAGCGTCTTCGATCTTGCCGGTCGAATAATAAAAGCGGTTTTCGGCGTAACCGGCGTCATCGCGCTTATAATGTTCATTTGGGGCGGCATGCTTTGGATGTTTTCCGGCGGCAGTCCGGACAAAGTCAAGCGAGGCCGCGACACGCTTGTCTGGGCAACTTTAGGTATCGTCATCATTTTTGCAAGTTACGCCATTATGGATTTTTTATTAGGAAAACTGCTTGGCTAACTGGATGGCGCTGATATAAGCGGATAACATGAAAAAAGAATAAAAAATCCGAAGCACGAAATCCGAAATTCGAAACACATCTAAATGACCGAAATTCAAAATTCAAAACAATATAATTTGGAAGAGCGCGCGTTAAAATTTGCCAAACGAGTTAGAAATTTTGTTAAAAGATTACCGAAAACAACGGCGAATATTGAGGACGGAAAACAACTAATCCGTTCATCCGGTTCCCAAGCCGCTAATTATATAGAAGCCAATGAAGCGTTAAGCAAGAAAGATTTTTTAATGAGAATAAAAATCAGCCGCAAAGAATCTAAAGAAAGCACGCTTTGGTTGAATCTAATAGGCGCGGATGGCATCAACGAACTAGAGAAGGAGCGGCTGGAGCTTTTACAAGAAGCAAATGAGCTGACAAAAATTTTCAGTTCTATAATGAGAAAAGCCGAATAAAGTTTAAAATTAAAAAATTCAAAATTCGATATTGTTTCGAATTTCGTGCTTCGAATTTCGGATTTAAAAGAAGGGGGGTGAACTAAATGTCAAAAAAAATTATAGCTTTTGCGCTTCTTGCTCTACTAATGCTCCCAGTTGTTGTTTTTGCCCAGCAGAAGCCAGCTATTGATCTCGGTTTGCAACCAGTTGAACAGAATATCGCGCTTGGCACAAGCGACATCCGTGTAACGATTGCTAGAATCATCAATGTTGCCCTCGGGCTTTTGGGCGTAGTCTGCGTGATTATCGTCATCGCTGGAGGCGTTATGTGGATGATGTCAGGCGGTGAGGCGGCAAAAACCGGCAAGGCGCGCGGCATTATTTTTGCCGGCGTTATCGGCCTTGCCATCATCTTGTCAGCCTATGCAATCGCGAGCTTCGTAATTGGAAGTTTGCAAACAGCAGTCACTCAATAAAATTTTGTGTAGCGCGCTATACAAAAACTCCTCCCCTCTTTGCGGGGGGAAGTCGGAAAGTGTGGACTCATGCTCTTCGGCCGGCCCCCGTAAAAGATACCGTCAAAAGTTTCACTACATTCTTACGCCCTACCCACCACCGTCATTCTGAGCCCCGACGTCGGTCGGGATAAACTCCGCGAAGAATCTCAAGATCAGTGAAAGAATATTACACCTATATAGCCACCAATAGAATGAATTCTGTACTTTACACGGGTATTACTAACAACATCTACAGAAGAATGCACGAACATAAAAATAAACTCGTTAAAGGTTTTACGGCAAAATATAACGTCGATAAACTGGTGTGGTGTGAAAAATTTAATTCCCCAACAGATGCTATTACTGCCGAAAAAAAATTAAAGGCTGGGTCAGACAAAAGAAAATTGATTTAATTAAAACAATTAATCCTGACTTCCAAGATTTATTAGCAAACTAAGAGATCCTTCGCTGCGCTCAGGATGACGATAGCTATATGACCTTCCAAAAAACCCTCCCAATTTTGATTTTACTCGTCGTTGTCTTCATAGTTGCCGCTCCCTCTTTTGTCAATGCGCAAGATGATATCCGCGGCGGCTTGTCGGCCGTCGGATCAGCCGCCGGACTCGGCACAACGCCAAAAACATCATTCGTAAAAATTATTGCCACCCTAATTAATGTTCTCTTTAGTGTACTCGGAGTTATATTTCTAATCCTTCTAATTTATGCCGGCTTTATTTATCTCACAGCTATGGGCGAAACCAAAAAAGCTGAGGAAGGAATGCGCTTAATAAAATATGCAGTATTTGGTATAATTATAATTTTGGCCGCTTATGCGATTTCTAATTTTATAACGAGCCGATTAATTAAACCCATTCAGACAGGGAGTCAGGGCGATATCCTCCCGGCCGGAAAAAATCTGCTCTTTGGCCCAGATGATTTATAAAATAATTCCTTCTAGGTCGAGGGAGGAATATTGATAAATAATCAAACTTTAGTCGGTCATACGATCGTGCCGAATAAAGTTGAGATAGCTATTTATATGAAAAAATACTTAGCAATAACACTATTATCAATCGTCTTTGCAATTGGCATAATTGCCCCAGCATTTGCCCAACAAGACCTTTTAACACAAGTAGGTAGCGCCGGTTTACAAATAAAAACTGGATTGACTCTACCAGGAATTATTGCCTTAATTATTAATGTTATTCTGACATTACTGGGGGTATTATTCTTGGTGCTTACTGTTTATGCCGGATTTTTATGGATGACTGCGCAGGGCGATTCCAAACAGGTTGACAGGGCAAAAGACATTCTTAAGCAAGCAATTATTGGCCTAATAATCGTTTTAGCCGCCTACGCGATTGCCAATTTCGTTGCTACGAGTCTAATCGGAGCGCTCGCTACCTAATTAAAAAAATATTTTAAAAAACATGGCTTATAAATGGAGCCGTGTTTTTTGTTTGAAATTTTACATAAATATTATACCCAAAAAAGTAGAATGTTATACGGATACAACAAAAAACCGCCCCTCAACTTTTCGCCAAGCATGGGAGCGAAAAGCTCGGGAGCGGTAGGCTGGAACCCTCCGACAATTGTCATTCTGAATCCCGATCTCAATCGGGATGAAGAATCTCTTAAACTGATTTGCATCATCGAGAGATCCTTCCCTCGCCGCTCGCGAGCAGCGGGGTCAGGATGACGATTATTTCTTGTCTAATTCCTTTTTAAAATAATCCACCCATGGCACCTGGGCGGGATTGACTTTATTTAGCAACGCTAAATAAAAGCTCGCGTAACTCCCAAAAACCAAAGCTTCTATTGTCGCGCCTGCTACTGTTTTTGCATTGATTTTATGTGCCACAAATTTAATTTTATTTTTTGCCAAAACTTTTTTGGTAATCTCGAATCTTTGTTTTATCCTTTTGGAATAAAGCGGCGACTCTAAAAAAACAAAATAAAGTATTTTTTTAAGCGCTACTGGAAACGCAAGCCCCTCCATCAGATGATGGTTTAATTCCGGAATCGAAAAACGCGCGACAAATTGTTTTGCGGTTTCATTGATCTGATTGGCAAAAATGTGGCCGTTGCCATTTAAAAATTCCGAGGCAACTATCACCGGCAAACGCCCAGCGAGTTCCGACGCCAGCCATTTAGCGCAATTTCCATCTGCGGGAGAATCAAATCCCCACTTCTTTTCTGCCAATTTGACTGTCAAAAGCGCCTTCTCCCAATCCGGCTCCGACAAAAATTCTAATTTTGCCAAAATTCCCCATAGCCCGAAAATCCCATACCCAAGCCCAAGTCGCGGCTGGCCAGACGGATTGTTTTTTGTATCAAAAATAAAAACCGGTAAACGATCCTTTCTCAAAGCATTAGCCAATTGTCCACCCCCCGCCAAGCCAACAACCTTTGCCCCGCGTTTTTTTGCCGCGCCAAAGGCACTTAAGACTTCCTCGGTGCCGCCGGAGTAGCTTGAAAGAATCACAAGCGTATTGGAATCAACCGAGCCCGGCAAGTTGTAGCCGCTCACAATCTCAAAAGGCAATTTTAAGGAATCAAAAAAGGCGGCTTTAAGTAAATGCGCTCCAAGCGCCGAGCCGCCCATGCCGCATAAAACAATTTTTTTTGCGTTTTTATAATCAACGGGGAGAACAAAAGATTCTAACAATTTTTTTGTGCTTTTAATCTGTTCGGAAAGAAGCCCTACGGATTCTAAAACCCTTCCGCGATCATATTTTTTTATTGTATTTTTGTTATCAAGGATATTCATCGTGTTGTTTTTATGTTTCTGTTTTCATCTTAGAACAAAATTGATTTTTTGTAAAGGATCGGGATGGGGACAAATCAATTTTTTATTACAGAGTTGCAAGTTGACGGGTTGCGAGTTAAACTTTTAAACCGGATTTTTAAAATAATCATCAATTGCGGCCCGAAGAGCTTGATCGCCTAAAACTGAACAATGAATTTTGCGTTCCGGAAGCCCGCCAAGCCGTTCTAAAATATCCTGCGGACGAATTTTTCGCGCTTCGTCAAGCGTCATCCCGCCGCGTTCGGTCACCATCACTGAAAGCATCGAAGTAGAAGCAATCGCCGAACCGCAACCGAATGTTTTCCATTTGCATTCTTTGATTTTTCCGCTTTTGGGATCAACCTTGATCCATATTTTCATCATATCGCCGCACGCCGGCGAGCCAACCATCCCCACGCCATCAGCTTTATACGTTTCCTCATTCTCGGACATAAAATTTCGCGGATTAAAAAAATGATCCTTAACAATTTCGGAGTAAAACCAGGATTCGGAACTGTCTTTTGATACAATGTCGCCTTTTGACATAATCATTCTTTTGATTAATGAGTTGCGGGTTACGAGTTTGCGAGTTATTTTTTTAACTCGTCACTCGCTACTCGCCACCGATTAACTCATAAATAATGTTTCATATTTAACTTTACCGGCGAAATTGTCCGCAATTTTTTGACAATCCCCGGCAAAACTTTCAGGACACAATCTAAATCCGCCTTAGTAGTTTTTCGCCCCAAAGTCAACCGCAATGAGCCGTGCGCCGCCTCATACGGAAGACCGATCGCGCGGATTACATGCGAAGGCTCGAGCGAGGCCGAAGAGCAGGCCGAACCGGTAGAGGCGCAGATCCCCTTGCTATCAAGATACAAAACCATCGCCTCGCCTTCAATATCTAAAAAGGAGATATTCGCATTATTCGGAAGTCGGAGCGTTTGGTGACCGTTCAAGATTGTCTTTGGAATCTTTAAAAGATTTTTTATCAGATAATCACGAAGCTCAATAAGCCGCGCGTTTTCTTTTTCTCTGCCCTCTTGGGCGAGCCGAAGCGCTTCACCAAGTCCCACGATTGCCGGAACATTTTCCGTGCCGGCCCGAAGCCCCCGCTCCTGCCCGCCGCCGTAAAGCAACGGCACAATCGGCGTGCCGGTTTTAATATAAAGCGCGCCAATACCCTTTGGCCCGTAAATTTTACTGCCGTTAAATGTTAGAAGATCCACTCCGAGTTTAGCAACACCTATTGGTAATGCACCCGCTGCTTGACAAGCATCCGTATGGAAATACGGATGCTTAGTGCCGAACTCCTTACGTTTTCTGCGGATAATTTTTGCGATTTCCTGTATCGGCTGGACAGTTCCAATTTCATTGTTCGCGTACATTATGCTTACAAACGCCGTCTCTTTAGTAATCGCGGCCGCTAATTCCTTCAAATCGATCAGACCCTGATGATCAACTTTGACATAGGAGATCTGCCAACCTTCGCTTGCTAATTTTTCACACGAATGCCACACAGCCGGGTGTTCAATTTTCGAAGTAATTATGTGCCGACCGACTTTCTCAAGCGCTTTGGCTACGCCAAAAATCGCGAGATTATCGCTTTCCGTGCCGCCCATGGTAAAAATTATTTCGCTCTCACGGCAACCCAAAACTTTCGCGATTTTCTCCCGCGCCGCGCCCACTGCTTCCTTTGCGCGTTTGCCGGGCGAATGAAAACTAGAAGGGTTGCCAAACTCTTTTTCCCAAAATGGCTCCATTGCTTTTTTGACACGTGAATCCAGATAGGTTGTCGCGGCATGATCTAAATAAATTGATTTCATATATTTCTCCTTCGTCATCCTGAACGAAGTGAAGGATCCCTTAATGATGGCAAAAGGATTCTTCACCCGTCACTCGCGAGTGACGGGTTCAGAATGATGGTCAAAAAATTTCACCATGACTTCGTTTATATGTCAACTATATCAAAAATAAAGCCAAAAAGCAACGATACGTTACCGCAGATTTAAATTCACAGATTACGCAGGTAATTTCTGTGCTATCTGTGCAGAACTATCTGGTGACGCATTTGACAAAAATAAAATTTCGGATTAATTTGTAGGTGCAATTAGTCCTTTTAATAAGGAGGGGAGTAATGAGGTATGAAAAATTTATTTCGATTTTTGCGATTCTGGTCGTTTCGTTTGTTTTTGGCCTTCCGTCCGTTTTTGCTAAGCGCGCAAAAGCGCAAGCGCCGGAAATCGCAAAGGGCGAAATGGCCGTTGTGATGCACAACCAGTGGGTTCGTATTGTGAATCTCGTCCCGATCGCGCGCGGCAACCGCGAATGGAACTACGGCGATACTTGCGAAATTCAAAAGAGCGGTACGGCACGGGTTTTGGGCGTTTCCGACAGTAGGGTTCTTTTGCTTTATGAGAGGGTTCGAGAGGATGCCAGCATGCTGGGATGCGCCAGCGGAGCAATGTTTTTTGCCCCGAAGAGAGAATTTTTGCAAATGAAGAGTGAGCGCGAAAAACAGCTCGCGGCCGAGCGGGTGGAAAAAGAATTGGTAAGAAAAATACTGAAAGCGGAGTAAACTCCTTGCTCAAGATTTAAATCAAAGAATATGTGGCGGTTCATTCCGTCATTTTTTATTAACGGGTTAACGAGTTAACGGGCTGCGAGTTGTTGTGAAGATAAATTATAGTTCGTTTCCGCCAGAGGGCGGATCCGCCTCGGGCGGAAACTAGTGAACTCGTTAATTTATTAATTTTTATGCGATACATACCGTACCCTGTACAGTACACCTTCAAGGGTGACACTTTTTATGGGCTAAGCTAAGGTATTTTTGATAAGGAGTCAGTCCGTTCATGTTTTTTCCCAGATGTGGTCGTTCATGGTTGTACCAGTGAACGTAGCCT
>Ga0233422_10000570_pt1 | contig 18149 bp, 13 predicted proteins | sample Watercolumn_Mata_2_FD_182724 | JGI IMG/M metagenome (GOLD analysis project Ga0233422, IMG submission 182724) | Freshwater microbial communities from Lake Matano, South Sulawesi, Indonesia - Watercolumn_Matano_2014_110_MG | ecosystem: Environmental > Aquatic > Freshwater > Lake | place...
AAATGTGAAATTTTATTAACTGAAAATAATTAGGCGGCTAAAACGAATGGGGGAGATACGTTGGTTGCAGTGCGGATACACTTATCCTTTAAGTCCTTCCACTTATAAGTGGATTCGATAAAAAATGAACCACAGCCAGCATTCTTTATATCAAAGCAACAGTTTGAATTGACTAGTGAAGCATTCATCGATGGATTAACACAGCGCATCGAGAGATTGTTTATTACAGTATTTAAATAAGTTATGTGATTATGGTTGTGTATTGTACCGACAGAATGGTGGCAATTTGATGATTTCCTCTGTTGCGCTGTTTGATTCAAAAGGTGAGAATGATAGACAATCTGGTTAACATCCTGAATTGCCTCGTAGTGGTGGTGAAATAATGGCGTGAAAAGAGAAAAGCTCAGGTAAAGAGCAATAAAAACAGATATTAAAATTATCCCGAATCTTGATTGATGCTTCATCATAATTATTTAACTAAATTTCCTAAGTAATATACATATATAAACGAATAAATTCAAAAATAAGTTCCCGGGAATTAATGATTCAAAAAATCATTCAGCATTTTATATAAAATTAGAATTTTTAAAAAAATGAACACCAAGGAAGAATATTTTTATGCGTTTACCATTTGTGCTTGAGCAATTTCGAATATGATAAAATCATTTATATTTTTTTTCTTCCCTCTCATAGTTATAGCTGGCTCCAATCCTAAATCTGCAAAGGCCGTTCGAACACCATCGCCAATTCACGTGGACGGCGTATTGGACGAACCCGAATGGCAGCTTACTCAACCGGTCTCCGATTTTAAACAACTTCGACCGATAGAAGCAGCAGAACCGTCTGAGAAAACAGAAATTAGAATCCTCTACGATGACAATGCCGTATACTTTGGATGCACGATGCATGATTCCGATCCCGATGGAATTGTCGCACGTCTCGCCCGGCGTGATGACGAAGTAGAAGCAGATAATATTTCGGTACGGTTTGATACATTCCACGATCACCAGACAAATTATGAATTTACACTCAATGCAGCCGGCGTTAAAACAGACATCCTTCAGTACGACGACGGCCGCAGAGAAGACCTTGCATGGGATGTTGTATGGGATGCGAAAACAAGAATTACTCGGGATGGGTGGACAGCAGAGATCCGCATACCGTTCCAGGCATTAAGATATAATGAAACACAAATTCAAGAATGGGGATTTCAAATATATCGATGGATCTCCCGCAAGCAAGAAAGAATACATTGGGCATTAATCAGAAAAAGCGAAAGCGGCGGAACATCACATTTTGGTCATTTACTTGGTATTGAACATATACCTATGTCTGGTGGAATAGAATTGCTCCCGTTCGTACTTGGGACTGGAAAATTTACCACCGTCTCCCCCGAATATCCAAATGGGAAGGAATTCACTTTTAACGGTGGCGGAGACATAAAATATCGGCCAAATAGCGGACTTACTATTGATGCTACAATCAATCCTGATTTCGGCCAGGTGGAAGCTGATCCATCAGTCCTTAACGTTTCCACGTTTGAGACATTTTATCCGGAAAAGCGTCCATTCTTTATAGAGGGGAATCAAATATTTCAGTTCAATACTTTTGATGAGGAATCCGGATTATTCTATTCCCGTCGAATTGGCCGATCTATAAAAGTTGATGAGCCGACGAACGGTACAATTCTCGACCAGCCGCATTATGCATCGATCGTTGGGGCTATGAAGATTTCAGGACGGATCGCAAACGGATTATCCATCGGTATCCTCGATGCCGTAACCAATAAGGAAGCAGCACGTTTTTCCGATTCACTTTCTAACGCCTATGAAAAAACAGTAGAACCTTTAACAAATTACAGTCTGATTCGTTTGCGCCAGGACTTCTGGGATAATTCTCAGATAGGTACGATCGTAACTTCTGTGAACCGAGATGATCGAATCCCGACCTTTACAGGCGGTCTGGATTGGAATATAAAGTTCTTGAATAATTTTTTTAGGATTGACGGTTTTTGGGCGGCATCGCACGCACAACCAAAAAGAGAATTGCTTGAAGGCTCAGCAGGAAAAATTGCTTTTCGCAAGGAAGGCGGCAGCCATTGGCGCGAGGCTCTGAGTCTCGATTATACTTCCCGGCAATTCTATATCAACGACATGGGATATTTCCGAAGGCCAAATGATTATGGCGGAAATATTCAGTTACAATATAGAGAAGACGTTCCTGCTGATTGGTATCAAAACTGGCAATCAACGCTCAATCTCGGAACACGTTTTAATTTTGATGGAGCTGAATTATATAGAACAGCCAGTCTTTATGGATCAATCACTCTATTGAATTATTGGAATATAAATGGATCCGTCGGAATAGATTTCGGAAAATATGACGACCGCGAGACACGTGGAAATGGCTGGTATAGAAAACCCGGAGGTAGACAGATTGAGCTTGAAATATCGACGGATCCCCGACGCAATATCGTCGCAAAGCTCGAAGCAGGCGGCGGTAATGATACACGTAATGCGACTGATTACGCCATAGAGGGTGAGCTACAAATAAAACCGGTTTCAAATATTGCGCTTGAGATTGGTTTACAATACAGTGAAACAGAAAGAAAATGGGCGTGGGTGGAAAACATTATGGATCCAGTTATCACACCTTCTGTTACCAGTATATTTGCAGAACGATCGACCCGGGAATGGGATATAACATTGCGCGGCTCATTTGTATTTACTCAGGCATTGACACTTCAAGCATATGTTCAGACGTTTATAGCACAGCAAGAATTCGGACAATTTGCCAAAATGCTTTCTTCGGAGGAATTTACACCTCTGTCTGGATACACTAAAGCGAACAAAAACGAGTTGGCACTCAATTCCAATCTGGTATTGCGCTGGGAATATCTGCCCGGAAGTACTCTTTTCTTCGTTTGGTCGCACGTGCGAAATAATGAAAATAATCTGACTGATAAGTTACTCTCAAATAATATATCCGACCTATTCTCTACTGTTTCAGACAATACGCTGATTCTGAAAATCAGTTATTGGATAGGATATTAACCCGATTGCACGTTATTAATCTTTAAGGAAGTCACCTGCATTTACCATTTACAGCAGATCAATTCCATTCCTTTCGGCAGCCTCCAGCCAATAGGTAGCGCATGGCGGGCACGTACAAAGTTTAATTTATTACAACCATAATTTTTGAGGTATCAATCGTGCGCTGATTCAAGCGATTGTATGATGATTTGAATTTCCCCGTTTGCAAACTCCCATATGTTTTTTATACCAACTTTTTTCCTCCCTATAAATTGGGATTGATAATACAGGAGTGATTGATCATTATTGTATTGATCATATAACCATTTATAGAAGAAGGAGTAAATTTTTATGCATGCAGTAAAAAGCAAACTAATATTTCAACAGCACCAATTTCTGCTTTTGTGGAGTGTTTTACTTTTGTTATGTGTAAATCGTGCCGATGCCAATGAACGGAAGTTTTCTTATGTCTATGAAACATCTGTTCTGCCGCCCGGAGTGCGAGAATTGGAAATCTGGAATACATATAGAACTGACAGGGGGTATTTCTATCGCCGATTGGATCAAAGAGTAGAATACGAATTTGGAGTTGCCCAAAACCTGATGTCGGCATTCTATCTCAATTCAAGTTGGAGAATGGGCGATTCTAATGGAAGCGCTGACAGCGGAGACGCAGTACACAGTCAGGAAGTAAGCATCTCTTCAGAATGGAAGTACAAAATATTTGACCGTACAGCGGATCCTGTTGGATTAGCTTTATATGGCGAGGCGACAATGGGATTAAACGAATTTGAAATAGAAGGGAAAATACTTTTAGACAAGCAAATCAATGATTTTCTTTTTGCCTTTAATGCAGTAGCCGAGAAAGAATGGGAAACCGAACTGGAAAATGGGATAGCCACTACAGAAAGTGAACTGACCCTGGAATTTGATATGGGAGCTTCGTATCAGGTAAATCATTCGCTTTCTGTCGGATTAGAAATCCGAAGCCACAATCTTATTAAGGAGGGCGATTGGGAACACTCCGCTCTTTTTGCCGGACCAGTTGTATCTTTTTCAACAGAAACATGGTGGGCTGCATTAACTGTTTTACCGCAAGTTACCTCATTTAAAGGAGCAACACAGGATGGACTTGTTCTCGATGGTCTCGAGAAGGTTGAATCACGTTTATTGTTTACATTTCATCTCTAATATGATCAAAGAATCGATCATGTGCCTGCTTGTTCTTGTAACAGCATTTGGGTGTTCCGGTTCAATACCTGAACCGACAAGCAGGCATGTGGAACACGCTTCACAACAATGGCCGGGCGTGAATAAGGAATCATTGATGGAAGGGCGGAAATTATATATTTCAAGCTGCTCTGGTTGTCATAGCCTCATATCTCCGTCTCAATTCACAGTTTCCCAGTGGGATACAATTTTAATTTCAATGAAACCGCATGCAAAACTTACAATCAAAGAATATGAAATTATTCGGATGTATGTTTTAGCAATGTCGAATAAGTGACAAAATTCTGTCTCGAATTTCGGATTTACAGCTGCATTGAAATTAATAATCATAGAAGATGTTGGATTATTAATAGCCGGAGTTATCGGCACAGTATTAATTATTCTGCGGGATAAAGACTATCCAGAAAAAGGTTAAATTACGACGTTGATTAGCTTCGTCGAAAAAATCATCATTCTACTCCGTTATTAACAATATTCCTGTTTTTATAGGAAATCGCAGAAAGACGCTTCAACCATCAAGCTGAGTCCGGATGAGTTCCGCCCCCCGCTTCTAAGAATTTTAGATTGAAGAAGTAAGATTGTTGAGTGATCCGCTAGAGGTTAACAGACTGCGTCGCACTCTGACGAGCGGAGAACGAAATCTGCCAGTTTTTTGGCGGAAAGATTTGAGAAAAATCCTCCATGTGTTTTGGGGGATTTTGTAATTTGTAATGAGCTGGGATTAAGAACCTTATACGTTTACCCCGATCGTTTTTGGATCGGGGATTGTCCCGACGTTATTCGTCGGGAAATCTTTACCAGCGGTCTTTTTTGGCGGACCTCCCCAGCTGCAAACGGTACGTCCGAAGGACCCCTTCAGGGAAGTGCTCCTCCGGGAGAGGCCTGAGAATATCGCGATTCGATAACATCGTACTATCTCCATCAGCGGAGTGTACAAAATACTAAATGAAGATTTTAGAATTGAAAGCTATATCCGATTTCCCGTAGAGACGATTCATTGACATCGGAAATTCTCTTATCCTTGATCGAAGGATCGTAGTTTCTTTGAATTTCTAGAAGAAATAGTATGCCGCAAGTAGAAGGCGGTTATTTGTAACAACTTTCGTACTACCTACTTTGCCATTATTCAAACCATTCGCAGTTCCATAAGCTGCTGAAGTGTATTCATATTCTGCTGCAAAGCGTACTTTGTTAATATTCCAAATTACACGTGGTGAAATACGGATAAGATAGTCGATATTAGTTCCTCGGCCATATAAAGCACCGATAAGTTTGTCCTTGGCTCCGAGATTTTGTGAATATCCTGCGAATAGAGCATATTCCAATTCTTTCCCTGTCGAAATTTCTCCCCACATTGAATAACTTTTCAACGCTGAATAACTTTCAATTCCCGTTGTACTATCAATCGATTTTACAGCATATCCGCCCAGCATGAGATGATCGGATAAATTCTCCCCAAACGTTCCTTCAGCTTTTATGGTTATAGGATCGAGCGTAAATTTTGCGTAACCAAGAAATGCCGTACTGCTGATTGTCGCACTGACGGCAACATTCTTTGCTGTTTTCAGGCGGGGAGTTAATTTTTTATAGTCGAATCCTATTCCAAAAATATTTCCGCCGTTTGAATACTGTGCTTGTGCATGAAGATTGGGCAGTATTGAATTTCTTAAATACGATGTACTCGCTCCGCTCGGACCATCACTCTGAAAATCTCGTTGTGATATCGCTGCAATAATAAGTTTAATATTCTCTAGAGTGTGCGAAAATCGAATTTGCGGATTTCTTGAAAATGGCTGAAACGGAGCGCCGGTATTAAAAGAGACAACGCCGGGAAATACCTCAACAACAAACATCGGATGCCAGAACTGTCCGATAAGAAGCGAAGAAGTTTCCCAATCCATCTTGAGATACGCATGTCGAATCCGGAAACCGCTGGCGTCAGCATTGGATGTACCAAAAAACTCTCCTTCCATGAGTCCTGAAGTTTTTGCGCCCAGGGCATCGGGTCCGGAAATCTTTCCCTGCAATCTTGTCTGAATAGAAAGAATATTGAAGTTTGACTTTTCATTGCAGTCTTTTCCAAATTTATCATAATCCGGTGCTGACGGATAGAGCAAAAAATGCCCTTCCCGAAATGATTCTGTCTGTCTTGAATCATACATGAAATCAGTTTTTACGAATCCGGAGAAGGTAATACCATACACTGGCTGTTCCTGTTGAGCAAAAGCAACCATAGCGGAGAACAAACAACATGCTAAGAGCAAGGATTGTAATTTCATAGTTTCCTCATAGAAATTTATTCATTCTTTCTATAAAACTATTCAGCACCAATTCCGAGGTATGTTCGGAGTTTTTCTTCTTCAAATTTATCCGAAGCTTCAGGTTCCTTGCTCATCAGAGAAACTATATAGCCAATAAGAAATGCGGCAGGCATTGAAAAGAGCGCAGGATTTTTCAATGGAAAAATTGCTGAACTGTTTTTAAAAATATCTACCCAGACTGTCGGACTGAGAATAATGAGTCCTACTGCCAAACCTGCCCCTGTAACGATACTTGCCACGGCTCCTTTTGTTGTGAATCCACGCCATAAAATTGACATGACGAGAGCAGGAAAATTTGCACTGGCAGCAATGGCAAATGCTAATCCGACCATAAAGGCAACGTTTTGACCTTTAAACGTGAGTCCGAGAACAATAGCGAGGATTCCAAGTAATAAAGTAGATACTTTAGCAACGCGAACTTCACCAGACTCGTCTGATTTACCACGTTTGATTACATTGACATACAGATCGTGAGAGAGCGTGGACGCACCGGAAAGAGTTAAACCGGATACGACAGCAAGAATTGTTGCAAATGCCACGGCGGCAATAAATCCGAGAAAAAATTGACCGCCAACAGATTCGGCAAGGAGCAAAGCCGCCATGTTTCCGCCTTTATCAAAACTGCTTACAACTTCCTGACTCACAAGTACCATTGCGCCAAATCCGATAAAGAAAGTCAAGATGTAAAAGTAACCGATAAAACCTGTTGCAATAAAAACGGACTTTCTTGCCTGCTTGGCATCTGGTACTGTAAAGAACCGCATAAGGATATGTGGAAGTCCGGCCGTACCTAGCATCAGTGCAATTCCAAGAGAAAGAGCATCCCATGGATTTGTTACAAAGCCACCCGGAGATAAAACCTTATCGGAATATTTAATAGCGGCCTGTTCAAACAATGTAATAGGATTCATTCCAAAACGAGAAAGTGTCATAATAACTAGCAGTGTTGCTCCTCCGAGAAGTAACACAGCTTTGATGATCTGTACCCAGGTTGTTGCCAGCATTCCTCCGAAAAGAACATAAGCAATCATCACACAACCGACTAATATGACTGCAGCTTCATACGGAAATCCGAAGAGTGTCGTAATAAGTGAGCCTGCGCCAACCATTTGGGCAATCAGATAAAATATGATGGTCATGAGTGAGCCGACAGAAGATCCGATTCTGACCGGTCTTTGTTTTAATCGGAAAGCGACAACGTCGGCAAAGGTAAATTTTCCCAGGTTTCTCAAAGGCTCTGCAATTAAAAACATTACAATCGGCCAACCAACGAGAAAACCGATTGAGTAAATGAGTCCATCATATCCTTTCAAGGCAACCATCCCTGCAATGCCCAGGAATGATGCGGCACTCATGTAATCGCCGGCGAGTGCCAGGCCGTTTTGAAATCCGGAAATGCTTCTATCTGCGGCATAAAATTCTGATGTTGTTTTTGTTCGCTTGGCAGCCCAATAAGTAATTGCCAACGTAATCGCAACGAAAACAAAGAAGATGATGATTGAGGCGATATTCACTTGACCAAGTGTTGATTGAAAATTTTCCAAACGAATTCCTCCTACTTTGAAAGGGTTTATGAATTCAATTTATTGATGAAGTACTTTATTGCGCAATTCCCTTACTTCCTTATCGTAATCACGATTTGCCCACCTTGTGTAATAACCGGTCAGCAGCCATGCAAACAGAATAAGTCCGATCCCGATAGGAAGTCCAAGAGTAACATAAGTACCAATTTTATATGAAAGTAATTCACGATAGAATGCAATGGAAAGAATGAAGCCAAAATAAATCACAAGCATGATCACTGTCAAAATAGAAGAAACGGCTATTCTCTTTTTCACAAGTCTTTTAAAACTTTCTGAATTAATTATTTCATGAATCTTAGTTGCGTTGACACTCATAATGATTAATCCTTTTATTTATGTATAGACTGTATTAGTATAGAGGATTTTTCAAATAAATAAAATAGAATAATACAATTTTAAACCACTACGAGTATCATTCTGAGCACTTCAGTATCGTGATGTTATTTTTCTGGAATGATAAATATTTATATTTTTGTTATACCTTTAAAATCAATGCTGATTTTTTCTTTAAGCATCTCTATTTGAGTTACTCCTTTCTTGAATATCAATAAATCAGATTCCGAGCATTCTTCAGGTTCGATATCATTATTTGGAGTAATATTCTTTGAAATGAGTTGAGCTTGATGTTGGAATCGTTTGTTCATAAGGAATGAATAAAGTTCGACAATTTCGTGATACAGCTTTTTTGAATACACATTTGCTTCGTATAAGAATGTTAGCCGCTCCAGTGTATTCGTGACAGTTATATGACGCTTGAGCGCCTGAAGACGCGCAGTATCAACGATAGGCATAATGACTTTCTTGATATCAAACGTTGTTTTTAACTTGTGCACACCTTCGGGAAGCTCCCAGCGGAGAACGCTTTCGGAGAGATAAAGAAAGAATGGATCATTCCCAGTTAATATTTTTTTTACATGAGATTGAAGAGAATTTAAAATTTCTTCACTTCCGTATAGGAGTCGAAAATCAAAAAATATTTTAAGGTCTAAAATATTTTTAGGATTTGCTGTCGTCACCCATTCTGTAAAATAGTCTTTCCAAGTGGAAAGTGGTTGACACCATTTCAAGTTTTTGGCCATAATTCCGCCTTTACAGTATTGGTATCCAACGGCATCAAGTCCGGAGCACACCAATTCACCCAGTCGAAGAAAATATGATTCAGCCGCTTTTTTCATTTCAGGAACCGGATCGTAATACACTATAGCATTATCTTGATCTGTAAGGAGTGTCTGTTCTTTTCTCCCGTCACTTCCAAGTCCAATGAAGGCAAATTCAGCCGGTGGTGGCCCGAGATCGGTTACTGCAAGTGTGACGATACGTTTTGTAATACTTTGAGAAATCAATGTCGTCATTCGGGTAATGTCTGTAACAGATGAGCGGTTTTCAATCATGAGATGCAGCAAATATTTAAATCTTGTTTGGTACTCTTTTATCTCGCGGATTGTACCGAGAGATTCAATCTTCTGAAGGAAGAAAAGATAGGTTGTGTGAAATGCATTCTGAATATTTCGTGAATGAACGACGCCTATAGATTTGCCATCAACGCCCGTAATAACCACATGTGAGACATTTTTCTCAATAAATAGTTGAAGCATATCAAACACTGAACTGATAGAAGACGTACAAACGAGAGGCGAAGTCATAATAGAGTGGAGAGGAGTTTCGATACCCTTAGGATTCATCAAGGCACGTTTTCGAATATCTCTTTCTGTTACAATACCAATATCTGCAGAATCAGATGCGGTTACTAGTACGGCATCGCATTGGTGCTGATTCATGAGTTGAATGGCGTGGGTAACTGTAGAATGCATTTCGCACTTAGGATAACTTTCGATAAATGGTTTTATGGACTGTTCGAGGAGACTGATGGAAATTCGCAAATCTGAAATTAAGTTTTCTTGTTCTCTCTCTATACGTTTTTGCTCAGTCATATCTACCAGCATACCACTGCATGTCAACGTCCTTCCCTGCTTGTCGCGAATGAGAACCGCAGATATTGAAATGACAGCTTTAATGCCTGAAAATCGGCGGATTCTTGTTATCCAGTTTCTCACAATTCCCTGCTCTTCTAATGTATCAAAAAATTTCTTCCCCTCATGTGCATCCTCAAATAACTCAATGAGTGTACAGGAGAAAATATTTTCCCGATCGGCAGTACCCAGCATTATTTCTGCAGCTTGATTTACGTCGAGGAATCTTCCTTCTTTCATGGGTGCAATACGGAAAATCCCGATGGAAAGCTTGTTCATCAGTGTATAATAGTACCGCCAACTGTTATCCAGAGCATCCTCAATTTCTTTATTCCTGCTGATATCCTTAATACTGAGAACAATTCCTTCCTTATTCAACAAGTTGATAGGTGAAATGCTGATGAAAATATCCAATAGGTCACCGCTCCTTGTACGGATTTTCGTTTCCACTTGTTCAATTTTTGATACTTTGCCGGCGGCAGGTTTGAATTGTTCGAAATCGAATGTGTCTGCTTTTGGAATAGCGGGAAATAAATTTTGAAAGGACAGACCGCTTGAGAATCCTTCCGGATAGCCGAGCATTGCATACAAAGTTTTATTACAGAAGATTTCCCGGTCATCCATAACCATAATCAATCCTTCCGTCGATGTTTCCACAAGGGCGCGATATTTTTCTCTCGATTCATGTAATTCCTGCTCAGCCTGCTGACGCTGATTTTCTGCACGGAAATTCTGAAATGCAATAAACAGTAGCAAGAATGCGATAGCAATAGTAATACCGATGGAGATCGTCGTTATTTGCTTCTCAAGAGACGCAATTTCAACCTTAACATCTTCGATGTACATACCAGTCCCTATAATCCATTTCCATGGAGTAAAATCTTTTACAAAGGAAAGCTTGGGAACAATACGGGTTGAATCATCTTTCCATTGCCAGGTATAATCAACAAATCCTTCTCTCGAATTCTCGACCGTTGTTACCATCTCGACAAACAGTCTCTTTCCGTATGAATCCTTAAAATCTGATAAACTTTTTCTGTTCAGGTCTGGGCGATACGGATGCATGATCATTATGGGAACATGATCTGTGATCCAGAAGTAATCTTTCTTTTCCTCACCATATCGGAGCTGTTCGATTTGCCTGATTGCCGATTCCTGCGCCTGTTGTTGTGTTAACAGTCCAATGTTCTCCTTATGATGCCAATTTTCGAGAATATTCCAGGCGGAATTTGTAAGCTCTCGAATCATTTCACGCTTACGCCCATAAACAATTTCCTCAAACTGCGGAATCAATACGATAAAAAACGATGTGATAAAGAGGCTGATGGTGAGAAGTGTTGGAAGAAGGGTCTTGACAACAAATCTCGATTTATAACCGACAAGTATCTTCATATTTCAATCCTTTGATGAACAAGGAGGATATCAGTTTCATTCTTAAGACAATAATTCAATTCCGTTAATACTGGTTTTATTTCAGCGGTACAACTTTTATTTGTCTCTTTTCAGTATCTAAAAGCATACAGCCATTTTCCCGCGAAGTTCGTGCAACACATGGGGCAACAATCCATTGCGGACTGTCTGCTAACTGGATAGTACCGAATGGGTGCAGAGTAAAATTATCTTCATCAACGATTAAACAACCCTCCGGATGTCCATGACCGGAAATTCCCAACTGACATCCATGCTCCTCGATGAATTGGAAATGTTTCTTCAGATGGAAAGCCTGACTTGGAAAATAAATTGCAGAACCGGAAAAATCAGGATAACAAAAGTGTGAAGCGATACAGGATAAAGAATCCAGATTCATTTTTTCAATTTCCTGCAGATTTCGAAGAAATTCAATAGAATTGGAGCTAAGAGCCGGCGGTATTTCATTATCTTCGTAGAGCCATATCTTATTGCGGGCTTTTTTTTCTCTGGCCGTGTAATCAAGATCATACCAGTTGGTGTCGTAATCAAATCCAGCTTTGTACTGTGGAATCTTTTTTACGGCGTAAAGATCATGGTTCCCTGCAACAGACACAGAGCATCGGGTTCTGATTTGGGTGACACAAGCTTCTGCATTCCTGCTATGAATGTATTGATAGAAAGGAAGCGTGAAACCGACAATATCACCCAGACAGATAATCTTTTCACATTGATGTTGATCAAGAATCTCCAACGCCCGATTGAGATTAATAATATCTTCATGAATGTCTGCCAGAAATCCAACGATCATATCTATTACCAAAAATGAGATTCTTTATTCTTGAGAAACCTACAAAAAGGTGTTCTTGTAATCAAGAAGTACACATAAACCGGCAGATTGACGAACGATTTTGGAAAATTGAAGTTGGAAATGTGTGATATAGTAGAACTTGTTCGATCCTTTACGATTACCTACAAAAAAAAATCCGCACTAAAATTAGTGGCAATTCCACGAAAAATGATGGTACAGATTGACAGTGAAAGAATATTGCTGGTTTTGAAGAATGTGATAGAGAATGCTTTTAAATACTCGAATAAAAATAACCGCACCGTAGAAGAACACATAGAACATACTAACCACATTGCTCGAATTTCTGTCTCCGATTATGGAATAGGTATTCCATCTGAAGAGATACCTTATATCTTCGAGCCTTTTTATCGCGTCGATCGCTCCCGTTCGAAAAAAAAATTCTGGGTATGGTCTGGGATTAAGTATCTGTAAAACGATTATTCAAGCGTACGGAGGAACAATTTCAATTACTAATAAACATGCACAGGGAACTATGGTCACCATCGAATTGCCCATATTGTCTATTTCAGAAGTAGAAAAAGTTAGGCGGACCACTTAATTCATAAAATAATCTATCCACTTATTTAGCAACATCATATTATCAATGAAAATCGCTGAAAGGAGCTTTAATAATTAGGCTGAGGTTGGATGAGTTCTTCCTGAGGTTCGATAACTCATGTTGTCGAAACGAAATCACGCTGATGTTTGACGGGCCTCCCCGTCGCACCACTCCAACCTTAATCCACTCACATTAGTATACGTTTCTATTTAATGTGTGTGTAAATAAAGTTCTTAAAACTGACTTTACCTTCGCCAATCGAACACAATCCAAGTCGTAAACTCAAAAATCCACCTAGAACATTATGATGCAAAGCAGAAACCTCAACTGAGCTCTCAATTTTCCTCCACGTACTGCCATCTGTGCTGTAAAACATGTCCACGGTGTTGTCGATATTCTTTAAACGAAGATACACATGACTTTGAATAACCTTCTTTTCCGTTGGGAACTGCCAGCCGCGAAGATTTGCTAAAATATTTTCTTTATCTGCTAATATACCTGAATACGCATTGTTGTTATAAAAGAGCACAAGGCCGCCTATTGCGTTCCCTTCAATAGTAAGTTCAACTTCCGCTGTATATGAATGATTGGATGGAATGCAGAGCAACGGAGAACATTCTCCGACAGATTGCCCCTTCCCTTTTATGATCAAGCTTTTTTTAGCTACATGAAAACGAGATGTATCGTACTCACCAAAGAATTTCCATTGAGGTTTTAATATTGTGCCATCGAAACTATCACTTAAAGAGAATGAAGGTTTTGAAATAATACCTGATGACTTTTTTATTGGATCCTGTGTATTTATACCAGCCGGAGTTTTAAACCAGCCATCATTTGTCCACTCTACGGGCTGCAGTAGTGTTTGGCGCCCCATGTTATAATGATCATTTTCATAAGCATGAAAAACAATCCACCAGTTGCCCTTGATATCTTCAAATAGCGTAGCATGTCCTTTTGACCACCATTTTTCTGATTTTATTTTGGTTCTTTCGATTGGATTATAAGGTGAATTTTCCCACGGTCCGAATGGAGTTTTTGAACGCGCTGAAATTACCATATGGCTCGTAGCGGGGCCTGCAGTTCCACCTTCAGCAACTGTCAAATAATAATATTCGCGATGTTTCACGAGTTTCGGACCTTCCAAGCAAAAGCATTCAATGCTCCACTCGCGGGGAATTTGCCAGCCGCTGTATACATATTTGATTTCACCATTAACCGAAAGTCCATCGTCTGATAAAGGAACATAACCACCGTTACTGAAATATAAATAGAGCTTTCCGTTGGTATCGACGACATGACCGGGATCGATGCCTCCTATTTTTAAATCTATGGGTTCACTCCATTTCCCGTTTATGGAGTCAGCCGAGATAACATAGTTTGCGTTATTAGCGGGAAAGTAGATGTAGAATCTGTTTTTGTATTTCACTAAATCAGGAGCCCAAACTGAACCTACATATTTGTACAGCGCATTGGTCACAGGTATCCAATTAATCAGATCCTTTGAATGCCAGATCAATAATCCCGGATAATATTCGAATGACGAATGGACGATATAATAACCATCACCATCTCGCAAGATACTCGGATCCGGATAATCACCTGCAAAAACTGGATTTATAAAATAATTCTCTCCTTTTGAATTAGGAGCAGTCTGATATTGTGCATTTAAAGTAAATGCAAACAACATCAGCATAAATAAAGTAGCGGCTTTTTTCATGGTTAATTATTCTCACTTTTTCTTTACTTCTGCACAGGAAAATAAATTGTATATCTTTCATCTGAAATTTCATAGAGTGGAATAAAACGAAAATTTACCTGTTGATTGACGGTCCTGTAATGACTTTGCTTCCACGGGAATACTTTATACTCATGTTCATATTCACGCGTAAGAATCGTCTGTGGATTATCCACATCTCCTTTAAGGTATTGATCATTATCCGTAATGCCAGCTAATACAATAGGTCCTTCCATGAACGCATATTTGTTTTTAGAATAAGGTAAAGGAACACAATATACCTTTGCAGGAAATTCTACCAACACCTCATCATTATTCCATACACGATCAATAGAAAAAATGCCATTAATTGCTCGAGCGGATTCCGGAGTACCGTTTACTTTGATAATTGCTTTTTGCTCTGACCACCATGGCGTACGCAGTTGCAACGCGAATTTAACTGGCTTATCGGTCTTGATGTTATATTTCATCTTCCAACGGCTCCCCATGGGGATTCTATTATATTCATGAGCGACAAAGTCCTGCGTTAGATTGATGTTGACATTGTCTTTTATCCACTTTAGTTCAGAAGGTATGTACTGGCTTACAATAATACCATCAGCATTTTCAAAATAGATAAATTCGAGGTATCGAACCTGAGCTTGGACGAGAGATCCATGGCAACACCAAAAATCCATGGTTGGCGTTCCCCATCCCTTATCACCGCCTTTGGTAAAACCTGCAGCCATAGGAAGAAAATATGCGACCATTCCAGTATTGGGATTTTGCTGGGCTAAGATTCCATTATAAATATTACGTTCGATATAATCGGCATATTTTATATCACCCGTCCAGCGATAAAGATAATCAGCAGTACGGATCATGTTATACACAGTACAATGTTCTTGATTATTTTGACATAAAAAATTCTCCAACAGGCGAGGCGGTATCCAATACTCTCCTGCATTTTGACCACCCGTGCAAAATGATTCACGGTCAATCACAGCATTTTTCCAAAATCCCATTGTAACATCACGCCAATGAGAATTTCCTGTAACTTCATACGTCCTTGCCGAACCATGCGACCATGGAATACTTGCATTGGCATGTTCATTTGAAAGTGCATCTTCACCTCTTAACAAAGCTTGAAATAGGTCAGGATTTCCATAGCGTTCCATCAGGTCTAAATACTTTTGCTTTTTTGTTATCCCATATAAATTTGCCCATATTTCAAGCATACCACAAGTTTCACCGCCGTAGATTGCGCTTGCTTTATTATTTGTTATCTGTTGGCCGGTCCACCGATGAAACCAATCGGCAAACTTTTCAAGTACTTCCAGAGCTTTTGGAGAGCCGGTCACATTATACATATCCCACAATCCCATTAACGTTTTATGAATGGTATATTGAGGTGACCATATCCAATTTTTCGCCTCTGTCATAATACTAAAATATTTTTCTGGAATAGAACCGGCCCATTCTCCACCATTGATTTTTTGGCATTCGGCTAATTCCTGAACAATTTTATCGGCCTTAGCTTTGACTTCTCCATCTTTCGTTTCGGCATATAGATATGCAGCCGCTGAAAGCCAATGTCCTAAGAAATGCCCTCGTAACTGATTGCTTGGAGATTCCCAGCCCCAGTAAAAGTCCTTATAGTTTAGGTCTTTATTCAACATGATATTGCCGGCTTTTGAGAGTCCGGCTTCGAAATAAAAATTCTGAAGCAGTTTATCGTTTTCGAGGCTCATCAAATATTTTCTATTGAGCTCGTACCTTTGAGAAAATATACTGGGCAGAAGTTTTACATTTTGAACTGGTGTTGGTTTAAGTTTAATATCAGGTTTCTTATCAGAATAAAACAATGAACTATCATATTGTGTTTGCTTTCCAGCATTATTGATGTAAACAACCTGTGATTTGGTATGATATTGAATTATGAGAAAGCAAGTAAGAACGATAAGCAACTTTTTCGACAGGATTTTCTTTTTCATTTCTTATTTATTCCTATGTGAACATTGTAGTGACTCTGCAAACAGTATCATTATTTCTTGTTATTTGCAACCGCTACCTAATTCTGAAAGGTATGAAGAGGAAATATGAAGACATTCTACAGACGCTAGTGAACTCTTTAACATATTACTGTGTCCGCATTGCGTGGAGCGACAAGTCATCGATGAACTTTTTGAAAGATTTCTACATTTCGGTCGCCTCTTGTTTTCTCTCCAGCTAAATAATCCTTTTCACTTAAGCTAACTAGAAGGATTTCCCTGTTTTAACATTGACATTTTCTTCAAAATTACATCACCATTAAGCAATAAAATAAGCATAACACTAACTTTGTTACGTGATAATTACAAATCACAGGATCAATAATTTTATTTGTTCACCTTAACATTTTCAGATTGTAACTCTTCGAAGGTTCAAGGAATTAATTCGGAGGAAATATTAGGGATGCAACTGATCGGGCAACGAACCTGTTTAAGCTGTAAGAATAATTCTCATCATCTAAGTAAGATAATCTTGGCGTATAGGTGAAAATAATTCTATCGCTACAGAATCTTCTAATACTTCTGCGCTATGTTCGACATCAGCTTTAAAATTCCAACTTGATCCAGGTTCAGCAATAAATTTGTTTTCATTACTAGTAAAAAGTAATCGACCAGAAATCAGATAACCGGTCTGTTCTTGAGGATGTTTATGAGGCGGAATTATTGAACCTTGCTTAAGATGAAATTCACATAACAGAGAATTGTCGCCATAAACTAAAGCTTTCTTAGAAATTCCAGGAAGGATCTGGCTATAATTTGATAAATCTTGTTTGCAGAACATTTTCGGTTTCCTGTCTGAAAAAATTATTAAATCCTGAATCAACTTCTATGTGTGGTGACCGGATTGAGGACAATCGCTTTATTTCACTTTTAACAATTTCTTTGAAATGATGTTACCATTAAAACTTAACAAGCAGAAATAAGCCCCGCTCGCAACATCATTGCCAAACTCGTCTCTACTGTCCCATCTTATAAAATGTGTGCCGGAAGACTGATTATGATCGAGCAAAGTCCTTACTTTCTTTCCTTTTGTATCAAAAATTTGAAGCATAACTTTGCCCGAATTATTCAGGGAGTATTGAATTTCAGTAGAAGGATTAAAAGGATTAGGGTAATTCTGGTTAAGTTTGAATTCTTTCGGACGCTCAGGGCTACTCTTTTTCACCGGTGTAACACTCCGCAAAACATCCTGACCAAATGCCATACAATCGGCTCGTTTTAAATTATCGTAATCCTGTAAGCTTGCCATCATTGCAGCTGTTTGAGTATCCATCAAGGACTTTGTAATTCTACCCAAGAATACTTTTGACGGCAAATTACTGACATCGCATAGTTTTGCCAAATGATTATCAATAAACGTGGTTGTTTGTTGTGGTCCTACCGGATTACCCATGTTACCACAGACTGCAAATAAGCCGCGGACCTTTTCCTT
>Ga0233422_10000571_pt1 | contig 18144 bp, 20 predicted proteins | sample Watercolumn_Mata_2_FD_182724 | JGI IMG/M metagenome (GOLD analysis project Ga0233422, IMG submission 182724) | Freshwater microbial communities from Lake Matano, South Sulawesi, Indonesia - Watercolumn_Matano_2014_110_MG | ecosystem: Environmental > Aquatic > Freshwater > Lake | place...
ATCATCCTCCACTACTATTCGGCCATCACACTCTCTTTCGACACACCCTCTGCCGAAGCAGTCAGCGAAGGCTCCAGCTCCGCAAACGTGGACTGGAACGGATCGGTCAGCAATGCCGGGGAACTGGGTGCCGCCAATCTCATGAACGCTTCGCTGGAACTCGACGGAAAGAACACCACCGTCACCCTTCCCAATGTCTGGGCTGTCAGGGGTTTCTCCGCTTCGGGTACCGCAAAGGTCGAGATTTCCGTCCCTGCAGGCAAGAATACCATGACCCTGAACGATTCCGAGATAGCCATCTCCAACCTCAAGGTCGGCGACGGCTCCAGCTCCGGATCCTCGATCACCACCAGACTCAACGGTATCTCCAGGAGCCGCGCAAGCTTCGGCAGCATCGAGATGGACCTCGATTTCTCCAACACCTCCAGATCCGGTCTCCACTCCGGCGCACAGTACACCATTACCGCCACGACCATCTAAGCAACAGGAGAACGCAAACAAGGCCGATATGCCTGTTTGTTGTGAAGAATGGCAGCTTTCTTCTTATCTTTGACTATTACTTCCCTCAACCCAGGTGACATGGATGTTTCGGTGATGGCTGATGGTGCGGCCCCTCGCCTGCGCTGCCCTGTAAAGTGTTTGCTCCCCGGCATGAAAAGCACGTTCAGACTGCTGCTGATCACGCCTCTCCTTGTCCTCCTCATGAAAGGAACAACCGATGCGGAAGCCTCACAGGAATCAACGGTCAGCAGTTCCACGGATATTCTGACAACAATCCCTGACTGCATCATCCTGCACTACTATGCCTCGATCGTGCTGAACTTCGAACAGATGCTGCAGCCTGCAGAATCGGGCAGTTCCGGCATCTGGAAAGCAACATGGGCTGGAGATGCCCGGGGAGAAAATGAACTGCTGCATCAGACCGGCGAATCGGCAATTCCAAACATCGTGACCGTGACGCTTTCAAACGTCTGGGCCGTGCGGGGCTTTTCTTCCACAGGAAGTGCAAGGGTCACCATAGCTCCCGAAATCAGCCGCCTGACGTCAGGCACAGCGGTCATCGTCATTGCCGAAGGAACAGGAGAAAACCTCGAGATCGATGACAATGCAGGCCAGAAAGGCAGTTCCATCAGCACGGGACTAAGGGGCATCGGCAAAACAACGGCAACAATCGGCAACGTGAAAATGCCTCTCAATTTCACCGGGGCAACAAAGGCGGGACTCTATTCAGGCGGGCTTTACAAAATCACGGCAGAGACCATCTGATCGGCAAGAACGCATGGGCATTTCTCATGCTCCCCATAAGCTCTTTCACTTCATCCGTCTTCCTTTTCCCATGCTTTCCGGCGCAGCTTCTTGATGTGGCCTCGCCTTGTCTTGGTTTCGAGCCGTTTTTCTTTCGACTTCCCTGAAGGAACCGTAACACGGCGGCATTTTACCGGTTCAGCGGCTTTCCTGAGAAGCAGCTGCAGCCGTTCGAGCGCATCAATCCTGTTCTGCTCCTGAGAACGGTAACGTTGAGCTCTGATAACGATCACGCCATCCCTGGAGATACGGCGGTCGTGAAGCGCCAGCAGCTTCTGCTTGAACACTTCAGGAATCGATGAGTTCCTGATGGAAAACCTCAGCTGGACGGCGGTTTCAACCTTGTTGACGTTCTGCCCGCCCGCCCCTTGCGCCCGCATGGCATGCAGTTCGATCTCTTCATCCGGAATGGAGAGTGAAGGTGTTATCCTGAGCATGAGGAGAACTGTTCCGTTTCCCTATCCGATGCATGTTGCAGACCGAGTGTCGCCAGGGTCTCGGGCCAGGAAAGAAAAAGAAGGCTGCCCATCCCTGCTTTTTCGCACGCTGCGCAATTTTCCTTTCTGTCGTCGATCAGCAGAAAATCGCCGGGAAGACAACCCGAACTGTCGAGAACATGGTTGAATGCATCGACCGAACTTTTCAGGGTTCCATGCTCGTAGGAAAGGTAGTAACACTCGATTCCCCTGAGAACAGCATAGTTGTTGAGCAGAAACGTGAAATGCAGAGGATCTGTGTCGCTCATGATCCACACGGTATGATGGCGCTTCAGAAGCGGCACCGCCTCGGAGCATCCCTCCTTCAGGCTGAAAATATTCTGCCAGGCGGCTTTCAGTTGATGGAGCGGCATCTTTCTGGCAAAGGGATCCCGAGCTATCAGGTGGAGATACTCGTACGGGGCGATTCCACCTTTGTCGAACCGGTTCTTCAGATCACCCTCGCAGTAACGCCGGAACATCTCATGCTCTCCTGATCCGGCGTTCCGGGCAACCGTCCTGCAGAACGGAAGGAAATCGACCGAAACGATCACATTGCCGATATCGAGAAGTATAATGCTCATGATACTGCTGGACTTCCTTCCTTTTCAGGGTTCCGATTATCCATTCTCACTGAAAATGAACGGCCGAGAAAAATCGCAGAACAACTTCCTGTCAATATCTCTTTTCCTGCATACCGGCAAGGTACGGATATGCCCGATCAGAGCCAACACCCTCACGTTTCCTGCCGTACCATGCCGGAACTTTTTATTCCGTTCTTTTGTCATGGTAGGAGAATGCAAGCGATTGCCCATCAGAAGGAATAAATCCATGGATATCGGAAAACTTCTTCAGCTGGGGGCCACGGTCATCCAGAAGAACAGCGACAAAGCCACCGACAGCATTCCGGCTGACAAACTCATCTCCGCACTTGCAGGCTTGCTTGGAGGATCTGGAGGAAAGCTCGATCTTGGTTCCCTGGTGTCGAAAATGCAAAGCGGAAGTCTCGCCGGTATCGCGGCATCATGGATCGGCAAGGGGACCAACTCCCCTGTTTCTCCGGACGCCATCCCTGATCTGGTGGGCGCAGACAAGGTAAGGTCTTTCGCCTCGCAGCTCGGGCTCTCGGAACAGAGCGCGAAAACCGCCATCGCCGATGCACTGCCTGAAATGGTCGACAAGGCAAGTCCGGACGGATCGCTGCTCGATGACCTCGTCGGAAATATGGGGGGTATAAAGGGACTGACTGACATTGTCGGAAAGTTCATCTGACCGCTGCCAGACCTGACCTGTAGCTTCTTTTTGTGAAGTGAGGAAAATCCTCATATTTTTCCTGTAGATGATCTGCAGCTAAACAGGCAGGCACACCACAGTCCTAACCGGGAGGAAGTTTTTATGAAAATGCTTCTTGCCTGTGTCCTGATTCTGGCTTCTCAAGCAGTAATCGCCTTAGGCCAACCGTCTTCAGCAGGGATTTCTGCAGATTACCGGTACAGGGTGACCACCGTTACCGCTGACCTTGATCACCCATGGTCTGTCGCCTTTCTTACAGAAGGGGGTTTTCTGGTGACAGAACGGAGCGGAACACTTCTGAAGATCAGTGCGGACGGAAAAACCCGCACACCCATCACAGGGGTTCCCCCGGTCGCCGCGGGTGACCAGGCTGGCCTTCTCGATGTCGTGCTTGCCCCCGATTTCCGCACGAGCAGAACGATTTTCCTTTCCTATACAGCAAGTGGGGCCGGAGGAATCGGCACTGAGGTGGCACGTGCCCGGCTGAAAGGAAACGGATTGACGGAAGTCCGCACGATTTTCAGGGCACTCCCGAAAACCGGAATGCACAAACATTGCGGCTCACGCATTCTGTTCGCTCCTGACGGGACCCTCATCGTCACGCTCGGCGAAAAAACCGAGATGAAAGAAGCGCAGAACCGCACCAATCATCTCGGGAAAATTGTCCGCATCAACAAGGACGGATCGGTCCCTGCAGACAATCCCTTCAGGAAAAGTTTCGGCTACAAACCGGAAATCTACACCTGGGGTCACCGCAACGTACAGGGCATCATCCTTCACCCTGTCACCAGACAGATCTGGATCCATGAGCATGGTCCGTTGGGAGGTGACGAGCTGAACATCCTGAAAGCAGGTGCCAACTACGGCTGGCCGGTTGTCACGTACGGGATAGACTACAGTGGCGCGATCATTTCCAAGAAAACCACGGCACCGGGCATCGAGCCTCCCATACTGGTCTGGATACCCTGCATTGCCCCTTCGGGCATGACCTATTACAACGGTGACAGGTTTCCCAAATGGAAAGGCAATCTTTTTATCGGCTCTCTGGTACAGACCCACCTGCGACGCCTGGTGCTCGAAGGTAACAGGGTCGTCAGACAGGAGGCGCTTCTCAGGGAACTGCGTGAACGCATCCGCGATGTCCGTGCAGGACCTGACGGCTACCTCTATGTTCTGACAGACAACGACAACGGGCGGCTCCTTCGCATTGAACCCGTTCAAGAGCAATAAACACCGAGGCACCCATGGCTAACAAACTGAAAAAGCACGCCGCAAACGTTCCGGGCCGTTTTTACTGCACCAGCCCTGATGATCCGGGGGGAGAAGGCTGCACCGCTTGCACCATCTGCTACACCGCCGCGCCGGATTTCTTTGCGGAAGACAGCGAGGGGTACGCGTACGTCATGGTTCAACCTGAAACCGAATCAGACATCGAGCTCTGCCTGGCCCAGCTCGAAGCCTGCCCCCCGTCAGCCATCGGCAAGGACGGCTGATCCTGCGTTCGCATTTCTCCCCTCAACCCCGGAACTGAAAACATTCCGGCAAACAGATCCCGTCTCTGAATGTCATACATACCTTCATCATACCGGATCGGGTTTGACGGGAGCCTTGTCCTTTTTTCTGCCTCTGTACCAGACGAGCACAGCCAGAACAATCACGATGGCCTCGAGTCCGTAAGAGAGAAGAACATGATTGGTTTCTCCCCACGGTACGATGAACTTCAGAAAAAACTGGTCACGCGAGAACGGTGCCTTCCACAGCGTCATGCCTCCGGCAAGGGTATCAAGCACGAGGTGAAAAAAACCCCCGAGTGTAAAGATGAAAGGAAAAACAGGATACCGGTGCCGTTTTTTATCCAGGAGAAGCAAGGCGATCGAAAGCAGCAGGAGAAGCAGCCAGAAAAGCAGAAAATGGGTGAAATATAAGTGGTGATGGGTCTTCTCATAATCAAACAGGTAGTGGTAGCTCATATCGGCATCAGGGGCGATGGAACCGAACAGCCCCCAGAACATGAACCAGCGGTACGATACCTGTCGGGCCTCGAACATCCTGAACAAAAACTTCGACGTCATGTAACCCACAGGTAAATGCCCTACAACCATGCTTGACTTCAGAGATAGATGTTCCTTGTTACGTGTACTCACGGCGTCGAAACCCGGTTTTCTTCCGGCTTGCTGTTTTCTCCCGGCTCAGTGCCACCCTGTCTGGACAGGAAAAAACCCGCCTTCAGCCTATTGCAGGGGCTGTGACGAACGAAGCATACCAGACGATCAGCTCGGCATTTCACCATTCCGGAAACAGGTGACCGGGTGGTAACTGTCCGGCAGGAGGTTGTCGAACTGTATGTAACCCGGCCGTCATCGTCCTGCTACGACCTGCCCGGCAAGGCAGGAAAAAGTCCTGCCGGGAAAAAACCGGCAGACAGAAATGGATGCGATGCTGGAGAAGGAGACAGCAGAAGAACTCCGAAAAGCATGATCCGGGGAATGACACCGTACAAACTGCAGGCCGGACAAAACCCTGAGGCCGGACGATCGACTCAGAGAGGAGTCACGTTCTCCGCCTGCAGACCCTTTGCCCCCTGGGTAACTTCCATCAGGACCTTCTGACCTTCCACGAGATTCTTGCGGCCGCTGCCGATAATCGCAGTGTGGTGGACAAACACGTCCTTTCCGTTTTTCTGGGCAATAAATCCGTACCCTTTTTCCTCATTGAACCACTTGACGGTTCCTTCAACCTGATTTGACATTGCACCCTCGTTGTTTGTTTGATCGATAATGCCCGCCGGGATGACCCTGTATGAGAAGACGATCGGATGAAGCCTTCAAAACAGACCCCTTGGTTTATTACTGAGGCAATCTACTCACTTTTCTGCCAATTCAAAAAAAGCAGTCACCTGAACATCTCCGGTTCAGGTGTCATGAACCGGCCACACAGAAAACTTTTCCAGGTCGTGACCGGCGCGGACAACGGTTATTTGATACCCCAGAGTTTGATTTTTCGGTCATCACTTCCGCTGGCAATCATGCGGCCATCAGGAGCTATATCGACCGACTGCACCTCGAGCGTATGACCGCGGTAGGTATGCAGAAGCTTCCCTGCCTTGACGTCCCAGAGTCTGACGGATTCGTCGTTTGCAGCACTCGCCACTTCAGTCCCGTCGGGACTGAAGCAGACGCTGCGAACCCCGTCCTGATGCCCTTCAAGCACATGCAGTATCCTGCCGTCTGCAGCATCGAGGATCTTGACTTTTGCATCGCGGCCGCAGAAAGCGATCAGCTTGTCATCAGGGCTGAAACACACGGCATGGGAAAGGGTGTCATCTGTTTTATAGCTGGCAACCTGCTTGCCTCCTTCGACGTCCCATATCCTCACGACAGGCTCCTCACCACAGCTCACCAGTTTTTTACCGTCGTGGCTCCAGCCAAGACATTCGATATAGGATTTATGCCCGAGGAGACGGGCAGTTTCCCTGCCGGTTTCAACATCCCAAAGCCTGATAGTGGTATCCCTCGAACAGCTTGCAAGGGTTTTGCCGTCAGGGCTGAAGGCGACCATGCGGACTGCGGTATCGTGGCCTTTGCAGACATGCAGGCATGATCCGGTCGCAACGTCCCAGAGCCTGACCGTGCTGTCCGTACTGCCGCTGGCCAGTTTCATGCCATCGGGGCTGTAATCGACGCACTCGACCCAGGTATCATGGCCTTTCAGGGTATGGATAGGCCTGCCGGTCTCAACGTCCCACAGAATGACCTGTTCATCAAAACTTCCGCTCACCAGTTTACGGCCATCGGGACTGAATCTGACGCCGAGCACACGATCGAGATGGCCTTCCATGGTTTTGATGAGATTGACGTCCTCTTTCACACCGGGACGTTTCAGCTCTTCTTCCTTTTTACCGAATATTTTTGATAAGAATCCCATGATATGACGATCATTAGCATTGTTCCAGCTGCGCCCGCAATTCCCTTGCAAGAAAGCGCAAACATTTCCAGACGTGTAATGTAAAAAAATTATCCCGAACGAACAGCAGCCGACTTTTTGGTGATCGCATCAGGAAAACCGGTAGCTGCGTCCTTTCCACACGGCTCCCTTGCCGAATTTCGCCTGTCTGAATGAATTAAGGGCTATTGCAAGCAGAAAGGTTTGTGAAACGACATGCAGCAACACAAAAGAAACCGGATGACGGAACTTCACGGCTATGATCATGCGGCTGAACAGGGCAACGGCAATCTGCGCTGCAGGAAGCCAGAAACCGGAAAGCAGGAGCGTCTTGCCGGACACGAGCGAAGAGAACAGGAACCCGTAAGGCAGAATGTAGAACATGACCAGCAGCCCCATCAAGGTGAACAGAACCGGAGTACGGTAACCGAAGCCTGCAAAGAGGTTTTTGGAAAAGCCGTCCCGGATCCCCCTGAAGTCCCTGTACATACGGCAGCTCACGGCATCGGTTCCGTTGTATGCGGCTACCCTTCCACCTGCACGCTTGATTTTCTTGCAGAGCCAGACGTCCTCGACAAGGTTTGTCCTTACCGATTCATGACCTCCTATCTTTCTGTAGGCTTCGGAACGGAAAAGGATGAACTGGCCGATAGCGTAGCAGAAAGCAGGTAAACGGCTTCCTCTCACCATGCGGACGGGAAGATAGCACATGAGGATATGGTAGACGAGCGGAACGATCAGTTTCTCCCAGAACGAATGCATCTCCTGGGCCGGTGTCAGTGAGAGCATCTCGGCACCGCTCTCCTGCAATCCGGCCACGGCCCTCGCCAGAGCTTCGGAACGATGAACGGTATCGGCGTCGGTAAACAGCAGCAGCTCTCCTCTCGCCATAGCCGCAAGCTGATGACAGGCCCACGCCTTGCCGTGCCAGCCTTCAGGAAGCGGCTCCGATCTGCCTGTCCTCAGTCTTCTCCCCGTTCCTGCTGCTGTGAGACGCTGCAGGGTATCCCAGGTACTGTCGGTTGAATGATCGTCAAGCACGATCACCTCAAAGCCATCGTATTCCTGTGCAAGAAGGGAGGAAACGCACGCTTCGATATGCTCATCCTCATTCCTTGCGGGAACGAGGATGGAGACAAACGGCTGCGTTCCGCTCCGGGCAGACGGCAGATCCGGCAGATCGACAAGGTTCAGCAGAAGAATGCCGAGAAAGACAAGCAAAGAAAGAAGAATCAGTATCTGATAGAGCATCATGGCAGAAAAAAGGCCGCAACCATGCGGCCCTACTGGTTTTGCTGCAGCACAGCGTTCAGTGAAACCCTCGTTCTGCGGGCATGCAGAAGCACCATACCCGGATCAGTCGATCAGTTTGTTGATATTGTATTCGAATATGCCTTCCGCTCCTGCCCGTTTCAACTCGGGAATCAGCTTGCGGACAACTTTTTCTGCCACGATCACCTCAAGGGCAACCCATCCTTCGTCTGCCAGATGGGCAATCGTCGGCTGGCGGAGAGCCGGCATGATTGCCATGATCTTTCCTACAGAATCCTTCGGAGCATTCATTTTCAGACCGACTTTTCCCTGGGCATTGATGGCGCCCCTGAGCAGAAGGGCCATGTTTTCGATCTTTTCCCGTTTCCACGGATCGTTCCAGGAATTCCTGTTGGCTATCAGTTTGGTATTCGATTCGAGGATGGTATCGACAATGCGGAGCTTGTTCGCCCTAAGGGAGGAACCGGTTTCGGTGACTTCAACGATCGCATCGGCAAGTTCCGGAGGCTTGACCTCTGTTGCCCCCCAGCTGAATTCGACTGAGGCATTGACGTTATGCCTTGCGAGATATTTTCTGGTTATGTTTACGACTTCGGTTGCGATATGCTTTCCTTCAAGATCCCTGACAGAAGTGATCGAAGAGCTCTCGGGAACAGCGAGAACCCATCGAACCGGTCTCATGGAAGCCTTGGAGTAGACCAGGTCAGCCACCTCGACCACATCGGCGTCGGTTTCGATAATCCAATCCTTCCCTGTCAGGCCTGCGTCAAAGGAACCCTGGGCGACATAGCGGGCCATTTCCTGGGCACGGATGAGAATTGCCTCCAGTTCATCATCATCGATGGAAGGAAAATAGGAACGGCTTTGAACGGAAAAATGAAACCCGGCGTTGGCGAAAAGCTCCAGGGTCGAATCCTGAAGACTTCCTTTCGGCAGGCCAAGTTTCAGTACCTTGCTTGAATTGCCCATGATGCGTGTAACATAGTGGTTGAGTTTATACTTCCCTGATCTCGAAACGGCCCTTGTCGAAAATGCCATAGGGATACCGCCCTTCGATCCATGAACCGAGATTGACATACCAGCTGCACGACTCGTTGATAACCTGCATTTTTCGGGCATGGTTATGGCCGCAGACAAAATAATCAAAAACCCTTTCACGCGCCAGTGAAGCGGCAAAATGAAGCAGACGGTCCGACTCCGCCTGCATGTTTCCCGGCTTGTGATCGCGGCTGAGCCGTGAAAACCTTTTCATGAGTGCGGTTGCAAGATCGGGGTGAAATGCCGTGAGAAAGCCGAGATTGAAGCGGTTTCTTACAAACCGGGCAAACAGCTTGTAGCCGATATCCCCCGGACCGAGCCCGTCGCCGTGGGCGAGCACGAACTGTTTTCCGTCGAAACTGGCCTCATGCAATCCGTAGAGGGTCCTGACTCCGAGTTCCTCGTCGAAATATCTGCCGAGATAAAAATCGTGATTCCCGGCAAGATAGGACACATCCACGCCATGACGGACCAGATCGGAAAGAAGGCACAGAAAACGGGAAAACCCTTTTGGAATGACATGCCTGTATTCCATCCAGTAGTCGAGTATATCGCCGAGCAGATAAAGCGAACGGCCTTCCGCCTTGATGATGGCAAAAAGCCGCTCGATCATGTCGAGTTTCAAACGCTCTTCGTCGCCTGACTGCAAACCCAGATGGATATCGCTGACAAAAAAAATTCCCGGCATCAATTCCCGTTCATGGATTCACATCACAGCAAACCGGACAGCAGAATAACGGACGCTGGAATCAGAATATTATCGACCTCCTTCGGACTGACGCCCTCAATGATCGTGGCGATCACCGCAATCGTGATGATTTTTCCGGCATCGAACGACCCGGGAACGATCAGCCATACGAAAAAGAGGCCTGCAAACACGCTGCCTGCAAGAAATGCGAGGCTGCCCTCGACGCTCTTGTCGCTGAGAATCCTGTACTTCATCTTTCCGAATTTCACGCCGATGATCGGAGCGAGTCCATCACCCCAGCCGAGAACTGCCATGGCAAGAACACCGGCAAACTGCTTGTAGTAGATTGAGCCGCAGATCATGGCGACGACTACGAAATACAGGGTACCCCTCAGCAGTTCCCTCTTGTCGCCCGTTCTCGTCATGGTTTTGACCGCCCGGTCGTCATCGGCGGCAAACAATCCCTTCTGGACAAGCAGCAGCGTCCAGACGGCAAACACTGTTATGTTCAGGTACTGCGACCAGTCGCCGTCCTGGTAGAGGGGCAGAAAAATGATGACCGAGCCTGCACAGATATGGGTGATCTTGCGGCTGATGTCACGGGACAGACGGTGATTCGTCACAAGATAATCCATGAGCGGCGGAACGCTGAACACATAGACGAAGGTAAGAAGGGTAACAAGTGCATTATGCCAGACAGGGGGAAGCGAGAAAAAGGTATCCTGAAGCATGACCATGGCACATCAGTGATTAAGGGTTATTGGAATACATCTCACTGTGAAGCTCCTGCATCGATCTGACGGCCTCATGGAATGCCGGAACGACAGATCGGGGGGAACTGCTTTGCACTGAAAATACAACAGGAAAAACGCCGGCTTTTTTCCCCGGAAAAGGGATTTCTCCGGCAAATCCGGACCTACATGTATTTCGTACCGATCATACCGGCAACGATCAGGTTGTTCAGAAGAAAAAGAATATTGTTGGCAACCTGATAGCGCAGAAACGCATTATGTTCCTGCACTTCACTTTTGCCGATAGCATTACCGAATCCGTCCTCGACGGCGCCTTTCATGAACGATATGCTGCTTTTTGGATCTCGAAGAAGCTGAATCTGGATGGTCAGATTCAGGATCAGGCCGATCAGCACCAGGAGAACCGCTACAGTGAACCCCCAGCTCCAGGCAAGCCATGCAAGCACGGCAAAGACAAGATCGATGATGGTGAACGAAACGAGAAAAGTATTTCTCGAACCGATCATGACCGCCAGCGACTTCAGGCCGCCTTCCTTGTCTCCCTCTACAGACTTGAAATCGTTAAGGATGATAAGGGCTATTGCCATAAAGAAGTTCAGCCCGGCAAGCCACATCACTTCGGGACGAATATCGCTGAACAGGGCATTTGCCGAGAGAAAGGTGACGAAGCTGTAGGAAAAACCCACCGCAGGTGCAGAGGTGACGATATTTTTCTTGAGCTTCAGGGGTGGCGCGGAGTAGATGTAGGCGATGACAAGGGCCGTCAGGATGGAAACCACGATAACCGTGCCGCGCACACCTCCGATATGGATGCCGAGAAAGACACCAAGTCCTATTGCCATGAGAAGCACGACAATACTGTTCCAGAGCGCTTCATTGACACTGAGGCGACCCGAAGGAATGGGACGGGTAGGCTCGTTGACGCGGTCAAGCTCAAGGTCGAAATAGTCGTTGACCGACTGGCTGAACCCAGTACCGAGCGGTCCGTAAAGAAAAAAAATCGAGGCAAGCAGCAGATAATCGTGTAACGTCGGCTGCATGGATCCTGACGCCATGGCGCCGCCGGCAAGACAGGGGAAGACGCTGATCCAGGTCACCGGATCGAGTAGTTCAAGATGAGCTCTGAGTTTATCGACAAATCCAAGCCTCTGTACGGCAACTGACATGCTGTTCGTTTGTTAAATGATACTTCCATTGAAGCTTGAATTTACAAATCGCCGTAAAGATAAAAAAACTCCTGCTTGCAGATAACCGCACCATCAGGAAATTATCGCATGCATGCCGAAGAACCGTGGCAAATCACAGCCAGACTTCAGAATTCCTGAAGTGCCTTGCCACTGAGTGTCGCCGACGTGGCGCCGGTAATCCTTACCTTGAGAAGGTCTCCGGGACAATACTGTTCGCGGCCGAAGACCACAACACGATTGGTATCGGTACGTCCCATGAGCTCGGCAGCAGAACGACGGCTTTCAGATTCGGCAAGCACCTCGACAACCGAGCCGATCTCTTTGGTGAAAAGCCTCGCGGAAATCGCATTCTGGAGATCGATGATCTCCTGGAGACGCCGTTTCTTGACCGCATCCGGCACATCGTCGGACATGGTTCGGTCTGCAAGGGTTCCTGGCCGGGGTGAGTAGTAGAACATGAATGCCGAATCGAACAGGATATCCTGCATCAACTCGAGAGTTTCCCTGTGGTCGCTTTCGGTTTCTCCTGAAAAACCGGCAATGAGATCGGTGGAAATCGATGCACCGGGCAGAAACTCACGGATCATGCCTGTCTTTTCGCGGTATTCCTCGATGGTATGCCCCCTGTTCATCCGCAGAAGCATGCTTGTTGAACCGGACTGGACGGGCAGATGAATATGATTGCAGATATTTGGCCTTGACGCCATGGTTTCGACAAGCTCCTTCGAGATATCCTTCGGATGTGAGGTTGTGAATCTTATCCGTGTTGCGGGAGCTTCGCGACTGACCGCATCGAGCAGTTGCGAAAAATCCCTGCCGGTATCAGGATCGCGGTACGAGTTCACGTTCTGTCCAAGCAGTGTAATCTCCCGATAGCCTTTTCCGGCCAGCGCCCGTATTTCGCTCAGTATCGAACCGAAGGAATGGCTGCGCTCACGGCCTCTTGTAAACGGGACGACACAGAAAGCGCAACTGTTGTTGCACCCCCGCATGACCGGCACGAAAGCGCTGATCGAACCTGACCGTACCGGAGTGATCCCGGCGTAGGTCTCGGTATGGTCATAGTCGAGATGGGCAAGCCTCGCTCCCCGCACGGCATTGCCGATAAGTGCCGTAAGCGACCGGTAGGTATCGGGTCCTGCAAGGAAATCGATGACCGGATAGAGGGAGAACATCGCTTCGCGCTGATACTGGGGAATGCATCCCACAACACCGACAAGCAGATCCTTCTGTTTCCGTTTTCTTCCGCCGAGCTGCTGCAGATAATGCCCGATCCTTTCCACGGCATGTTCCCGGACTGCACAGGTATTGAGCAGGATGATTCCGGCCGACTCTTCTGAAGAGGCTGCTCGGTAACCGTCGCTTTCGAGCAGCGCGGTCATGATCTCCGTGTCGGCCTGGTTCATCTGGCAACCGAAAGTATGGATGTAAAACGAGGTATTGGCTCTCTCGATCATAGGGTTCTGATACATGTTCTTCACACCCCCTTCCTCCTGACCGGCCAAGAAACAGCTTCTTCCGGCACAGTGCACACCGCCGAAGGCTTCTTCACCGTCAGCGTTCGACGTGTCTCAGGGCAATCATGAGGCTCAACAGGCCGGTCAGCGGCAACTGAACCAGAGGCGTCAACCCGACTCTGAATACCAGAGGCATCGAGGGGGTGTAGGCCCAGGCGAAAAGGACATTGACCGCATAATATTCGACAAGATATGCCGGAACCGTTCCTGCAAGCAGGAAATACACAAGAGTGCGTTCCCCCGGATACCAGACGACCCTGCCTGAGAACAGCGAGGTAAAAAGGTAGATCCCGATGACCGAGAGGGCATCCATGAAGGCCATCCGCACCATCATCGGGACATAACGCGAAGCTGCAAGCGCCTTGTGGTCCTTGTAGAGAAGCCCGTGCCAAGACTCCCAGCAGAAATTGAGAACAAAGGCGGCCGCGAAAAACGACGCAAAAAAAAACACAAGCTGTTTTCTGTTAAAGGCCATCGTGCATACCTTTTCTTCGGCGCTGATACAGCCTGCAATGAAAACCGCCTCCTGGCCGGAATACCGGAAAGATCAGGAACGGACTTCAGGCTCCGAAATGAATGTGCTTGAACTTTTCAAGCAGAACCTCGGTCTCCTCCCTGCACTGGCCGCAGACCGTGCCGATCTTGGTGCGCTCCTGGAGTTCATAATAGGTCCTTGCTCCCTCGATCACGGCTTCCTCGATATCGTGATCGCTGACGTTCATGCACTGACAGACGATTTTTGCCTGCTCCTTCCTGACACGATCCTCCCTGCCGTTCCGGACAAAGAAGTTGTTGATCGCCGCACGCAACGCCTTGTCGCCGAGCACCGAACAATGGATCTTGTGGTCGGGAAGACCTCCGAGTTCCTTGGCGACATCTTTCGGAGAGACGTTGAAAGCCCTGTCGAGCGTCATGCCCTTGACCATTTCCGAGAGAATGGAGGTACTGGCAATGGCACTTGCGCATCCGTATGTCTTCCACTTGCAGTCAGTGATGACCTCTTTCTCCTTGTCCACCTTGATGGCGACCAGCATCTGGTCTCCGCACTGCAGGTTTCCTTCCATACCGACTCCGTCAAAGTCATCAGTGCTGTCCCCCTGGAGAATGTTCTTGGGGGCCATGAAATGCTCTTTCAGTTTTTCTGTATATGCCCATTCACCTGACTGAAGCATGAATGCCTCCTTTCATATATGCCGTTGACATGTTTCTGATTTGTCTGATGACACCGGGAAGGACATCGAGCAGCGTGTAGATATCTTCCGGAGTATTATCCCTGCCGAGACTGATCCGGATCGACCCGTGCGCACGCTCGGCATCGACTCCGGTTGCAAGCAGGACATGAGAAGGATCGAGCGATCCTGAAGCACATGCCGACCCTGTCGATACGGCGATCCCTTCAAGATCGAGATAGAGCAGAATAGCCTCTCCTTCCGCGCCGGGAAACGAGACGTTGAGCGTATTTGCAAGAGAATCAGCCGGGTGTCCGTTGAAAAAGACGTCGTCGATGCGATCTTCTATTCCTTCCCTGAGCAGCTGGCGGTATGCCTGCAAACGATCTTCCTCCGCCTCCATTTCCGCAACCCTCATGTCAACCGCCCTTGCAAGCCCGAGAATGCCGAGGGTATTTTCCGTTCCTGCCCTGCGCCCTTTCTCCTGGTGCCCTCCCCTGATGAAAGGACAGTATGGCGTACCTTTACGCACATAGAGTGCCCCGATCCCTTTCGGACCGTATATTTTGTGACCCGATATCGTCAGAAAATCAACATCGAGCGACCTGACATCGACGGGAATCTTACCGAATGCCTGAACAGCGTCGGTGTGCATATAGGCCCCGTTGCGATGGGCAATGGCGGCAATGGCAGCAATATCCTGAATCGTCCCGATCTCGTTGTTGGCCATCATCACCGATACAAGACCGACATCATCGGTCATCAGATCATCGAGCTGCTGGAGGTCGATCTTGCCGTACGGATCGACATCGAGATATTTGACGCCGACTCCTCTGTGCATCAGGCATTTGGACGTTTCAAGGACACAGGGATGTTCGATCCGGCTGGTTATGATGGTCTGCTTCATGCCGGGAATGCACTGGCTTGAACCGCACACGAAAAGGGAAAGCACGGTGTTATTGGCTTCGGAACCGCTGCCGGTAAAGACTATCTCGCTCTCATCCGCTCCCATGAATTGAGCCACCCTCACCCGGGCGTCCTCCACATTCGCCCTGGCCTGACGCCCGAACGTGTGCATGCTTGAGGGATTGCCGAACATCTCCATTGCCGCCACCATCTCTTTTTTCACTTCCGGATGAAGTGGCGTGGTAGCGTTATGATCAAAATAAATCTGTCTTGGTGTCATGACTGATTGCTCTATTTCGGTGATTCGTGCCCGGTGCATGTTGAATATAGAGTATTCCACTCCAAACAACCATGCCGAAAGATATTGTTCCCGGCCATAAATAAAAAGGATAAAATATATCCTATTTAAAAAACCCGGAGAATTGGAAAGGATTGCATCGTTCCGGATACCCTCCTGAAGAACAGCTTCTCCCTGAGATGGAGGCCTCATGAGGCATGAATCAGCTTAAACCGCAGACAGGCAGCGCCGCCCCGTGTATGGCGCGAGCTGCATCGGAAGCGAGGAACAGGATGACATCGGCAAGTGCGTCGGGACTGACCCAGGCGCTGAAATCAGCATCGGGCATATCCCTCCGGTTTTCAGGGGTGTCGATGATGCTCGGGAGCAGGCAATTCACGTTGATGCCAAGATGTTTGTTCTCTTCCGAAAGCGATTCGGTCAGACGGATCACCGCCGATTTGGAAACCGCATACGGAGCCATCCCCGCCGATCCTTTCAGAGCAGCGCGGGCTGCGATGTTGATGACCTTGCCGCTCCTTTGCGAACGCATGAAGGGAATGACCGCTCTGGAAGTGTAAAAAACCGTTGCCGCGTTCAGAGCAAGCATGAAGTTCCATATTTGGGGAGAGGTTTCATGTACAGGAGAGCCCCCGGCGAAGCCCCCGGCAATGTTGGCAAGAACATCGATCTTCCCGTACAGGTCAGCAACCCTCGCTGCCATGACACGTGAAGCATCGGGGTCTGTCAGATCGCAGCCAATCAGGAGCACCTGTTCGTTTCCGCTCCATGCAGCGGCGAGTTTTTCAACATCACGGTCAACCAGTGCAAGGTTCGCCCCTTGCCGCATGAAGGCCTTAAGCGCAGCTTGCCCGAGATTGCCCGATGCTCCGGTAATCATGACGGTTTTGCCTGTAAACCATTTCATATGCGAGAACATGATGCCGAGGTCATTGTCCCAATACCATCGTCTTTTTCGAAGAAGTCGGAATTTGTTCGCCGTTCAGGAAAAGCTCCACTTTCGAGGGCCGGCCGATATTGACCCAGAGCTTCTGCTTCGCTTCTATCCGGAGAACGTCGCCGGGTTTGAACTCATGCCCGCCGTATGTTTTTTCACCGTTGTCTGCAACGACCTTTACCCAGGTGACAGCATCAAGCACCCTGATGACAAGCACCTTCTGGTATGCAGACGATGCATCCGGCTTGAAAGCGGTCCCGCCGGGCCATTCCTTGACATCGCGCGATACCGGCATTCCTGTGGAGTCCGGAACAAATACTGCCGCTGCAGGTAGGGGAGGCGTTGGAACAACGGGCTGCTGTGGCACGGATCGGGTATCGGCGGGAACGGTTTCCACTGAAGAGTTTAGGGGAGCCCAGGATCTGAACAGAAAAAACAGGACCAGCAGAAGACCCGTTGCTGCAACGGCGATGATTACCTTCGGAAGAGGTCCCGATTCCGTTCCGCGATAGGAAGAAAACAGGGAACCGGGCCCCGATCCCTGCGTCTTTTCCCCGGCAGACTGCCCTTCTCCCGTGTCCCTTTTCAGAATGGACTCGTTGGGAATCTGCAGGTCGCTCCGGCATTGATCGAGAAGCTCCTGGTTATCCAGTCCAAGCTCCCCCGCATATTTCCTGATGTAGGAATACACATAAAGAGGGGGGAGAAAGGTGAAATCTCCTTCCTCGATTTTTTCGATATGCTTGCTGCTTATCTTGACAAGCTTGCTTATCTCATCGATCGAAAGATTTCTTCTGACGCGGGCATTTTTCAGCTCACGAGCCATCTGGTCCAGCGAGCTGCTCAGAAATTTCTCGTCCGCCATGGGGAAGAATCAAATTGTTGGGCAATCCATGCTGCTATAATTTTACAAAAAACCTGAGTGCATGACAATGAAAAACCGACAATAACAGGCTCGCCCGCCTGTTTTTTATCGATTTCCCCGACCAAAGACATACCGGCAAAGGTCAATCCATTCCGTACGATGACAGATAGAGCCATTGACCTGCAGCGGGGCTGTCGGAGACCGAGGCGAGATTATTGAGGAAACCCGATCCGGAAAAATCCTTCCGAAAGGAGAGCTCCATCAGCGTTTTCAGCTCATCAACCTCTTCCTTCCTCAGTGTTTTCCAGCAGAGAAACACAGCGTCTTCAGGATGCATCATCTTGTGAATCCTTGCCTGTTCCATACGGGACGCATCGAACAACACAACATCGGGTGGGCGGGTCCTGTTGACGACAAGTTCCGAATACCTCACGGCTTCACTGGCCGAACCAAGCAGCGACAGTTTTTTTTCTCTTCCGAGAAACCGGTCATATCCGAG
>Ga0233422_10000576_pt1 | contig 17974 bp, 13 predicted proteins | sample Watercolumn_Mata_2_FD_182724 | JGI IMG/M metagenome (GOLD analysis project Ga0233422, IMG submission 182724) | Freshwater microbial communities from Lake Matano, South Sulawesi, Indonesia - Watercolumn_Matano_2014_110_MG | ecosystem: Environmental > Aquatic > Freshwater > Lake | place...
GAGCCTGGGAACCGTAAATACATCTCTTGAGGAGCTTCCGTCCTGATCTTTGTTCGAAGGTAATTCATCGAAAGGTCCTTCACTATGACGCTGGTCGAGCCGGCGGGCGTTCCCATAGGCGGTGTGCCCGCTCCCCTGGTCGCAGTTGCAGTCCTTCTAGTTGCGGTATCCCTATTCATTTACATTATGGCACGGCGTGTCGAAGTCCTCGTACGGGCACAGCCGGACCCGCGTTTCTCGGACCTTCTCCGGCGCATCAAACTCATGCTTTTGTACGGATTCGGTCAGGCGAGGCAGCCGAGGTACCTTGTTGCCGGCATCATGCATATCCTCCTGTTTGCGGGCTTCATCATCCTCTCGTTAAGGTCGCTGACCCTGATCGGCCGCGGCTTTTCCGCTGACTTCCACCTTCCCTTCATGTCCGGCGCGCTGGGATTCTGGTACGAGGTGCTGAAGGACTATACGGTGCTCATCGTGCTAGGCGTATGCGTCGCAGCCATTATCCGTCGAGCGGTCTTCAAGCCAGCGCGGTATCAGCACACCGGAGGAGGGAAAGGCCACGGATCCGAGGCTTACATCATCCTCGGGATGGTTGCCGCGCTCATGGTGACCGATATGATTTTCGACGGTAGCGGATTGCTCGCGTCCGGCAAGGCCAACCACACGACTCTATTCCCTGCTGCAAGCATTTCAGCATACCTGATGAACGGAGCAACCCCGGCAACGGTCAACGGCCTGCATCTGGGAGGATACTGGGCTCACATCCTGATTTTTTTCACCTTGTTGAACTATCTCCCAGTATCCAAGCACTTCCACGTTATCACCGCGATCCCGAACGTATTTTTCGCGAAGTTGACTGGGGGGAGCCTAAAGCCCGTATGCTGGGGGCTAGATGACTGGATGTCCCTGGAAGAATGCGGAATCGGTCGGTTTGAGCAGTTCACCTGGAAGCATGTTCTCGACTTCTATTCTTGTGCCGACTGCGGCAGGTGTTCCGACAACTGCCCTGCTACAACGGTCGGCCGGGCCCTTTCGCCCCGTATGATCAGCATCAAGGCCCGGGACTATGCGTACGAGCATTTTCCCGTCTTCGGCGGTCGACCGAATTCCAAAGATGCACGGCTCGTCGGGGATGTTATTACGCCCGAGGAGATTTGGGCTTGCACCACATGCGGAGCGTGTGAGCGTGAGTGTCCCATCTTTATTGAATACATAGACAAGATCGTTGATATGAGGCGGCACCTTATCGAGGAAGGCCGTGTTCCGGTGTCGTTGCAGAAGCCGATGGAACAGATCAGCAAGAAGGGGAACGCGTACGGGGGGATGAAGGCCAAGAGAGCAGCCTGGACAAAAACGCTCGACGGCATCGAAGTCAAGGAATTGAAGAAAGGCGACAGCGCGGATCTGCTCTTTTTCGTGGATAGTTGCGGGTCGTTCGATCCCCGCATCCAGGAAATCGCCAAATCGTTTGCACGCATTCTTCACAGGACTTCTCCGAATTTCGGTATTCTCGGAAAGGACGAGGCGGACTCCGGAAACGAGATCCGGCGACTTGGAGAGGAAGGTCTTTTCGAGCAACTGTCCCGCAGTAACATCGAAGCGTTCGAGGATCGTCAGTTCAACGAGATCGTCACGTTCGATCCGCACGCGTTTAACACCATTCGCAACGATTATCCGGTCAAGTTCCCGGTTCTTCATTCGAGCGCTCTCCTGAGCCGGTTGCTTGCTGAGGACAAGATCCGGCTCCAGGGCGACTACCTCCGAGACCGAGTTGTCACGTACCACGATCCGTGCTACCTGGGCCGCCACAACGGGATCTATCGGGAACCGCGAACTGTACTGAGCCATTTCCCCGGAATCCGCTTCCGTGACATGGAGCGGTCTTTCTCGCGGAGTTTCTGCTGCAGCGGCGGCGGCTTACTCCTCTGGTATGAAAACGAAGAAGAAAAAGAACGAATGGGCGTTCGCAGAGTACATATGGCTGAAGAGATCGGCGCGGAGCTTATTGTGACCGCGTGCCCGTTCTGCCTTATCAACCTGGAGGACGCGATCAAGACCACGGGCAACGAAGGAAAGATCGAAGTGATTGACATGATCGAGCTGGTCGATCGCTCAATGGTCTGACGACCGATAGTGCAACGGGAGACCCATGAGGAGCTATGGAGATACTAGTGTGCGTCAAATGGAGGCCGGACACCTCCGAGGCCGATGTGGCCGTTAATAAGGAGGGGAAGGACATCAACAAAGCTGATCTGGACTACGATATCAATGACTGGGACCGGTTCGCCGTAGAAGAGGCCGTTCGGATCAAGGAGAAGATCGGGGGCAAGGTGACGGTGGTCAGCGTCGCGCCTGAAGACGGCGAGTCCATGCTGAGGGAATGCCTTGCGAGGGGCGCGGACGAAGCGTTCCACCTCTGTGACGAGGCATTCGAAGGATCGGACGGCTATGCCGTGGCCCGGACCCTCGTCGCATTCATTAAAGGCCGTCCCTGCGACCTCATTCTTACAGGCACTTTGGCTGACGACGATTGCGGAGGCCAAGTGGGAGGAATGCTTGCAGCAATGCTCGGCATGCCCCAATCCAGTCTGGTGCATAAGGTGGATATTCAGGACGGAAGAGCGAACATTGTCCGAGAATTGGAAGGGGGGCTCTCCGAAGCGTTGGAGATCGACTTGCCCGCTGTACTCTCCATCGCCACCGGTATCAACGAACCTCGCTTTGTGTCGATCCGTGCAGTCCGAAAGGTTGCGGGACTGGATATCCCTGTGCTCACATCGGGAGATGTCGGCCTGGAACAGTCTCAGGTCGGCGCGGCGGGATCGAGGATTAAGATCGAGAAGGTGTTCATGCCGCCGGAAGGCGAAGGCGCGGAAATCATCACCGGTAGCACTGAAGAAGCGGCCGGACGCCTCGCCCAGATCCTCAAGGAAAAAGGAGGCATCGCCTAATGACTCAGATATTCGTCCTGGCAGAGCATAGACATGGGCAACTGAGGGATGCCACCTGGGAAGCGATCACGGCAGGCCGAGAGTTGGCTGGAAAACTGGGAGGAGAGCCAACCTGTCTCCTGCTCGGTCACAACGTCGATTCTATGGCCGATGCCCTGGCAAAGGAATGCCCGAAGGTCTTGGCGGTGAACGATCCGTGGCTGGAGCATTTCAATTCCGAAGTCTTCGTTCGAGCCTTGGTCCCGATCCTGAAGGGGCGTAAGCCGTTTATCCTGGTTATGTGCAACTCCAACTCCATCCTCGATCTTGCCGCGTATCTGTCGGTGGATGTCGACGCGGCCCTGGCCACGGACTGCTTCGGGTTCGAGGTTGCCAACGGTAAGCTCATGGCGCTGAGGCAAATGTACAGCTACAAGGTCAATGCTCTGGTCTCCTTCAAGGATACTGAAAACATTGTGGTGACCCTCCGTGGCGGCGCGTTCTCTTTTGCGCCTTCCGGTGAACCGGCCGGAACGGTCGAGACGATCCCCTGCCCTCTCGGTGACGAACCGATTCGCAAGCGATTCCTCAATTTCGTCGAGGCCGAGAAGGGCGACGTGGATATTGCTTCCGCTGACATCATTGTTTCGGTCGGCCGCGGTATTGGCGACGCGGAGGATCTGGAGATGTTCCAGTCGCTGGCTGACGCGATGGGAGGTGTGCTCGCGTGTTCTCGGCCCATCGTTGACAAGGGGCTCCTGCCGAAATACCAGCAGGTGGGGACCTCCGGCGTGGAAGTGAAACCGAAGGTGTACCTTGCGTTGGGCATCAGCGGCGCGTTCCAGCACCTCGGCGGAATCAAGGGCAACCCGCTCATCGTGGCCGTGAACAAAGACCCTCGAGCCCCCATTTTCAGGGCAGCTCAGTACGGCATCGTGGGGAACCTGATGGATGTGGTCCCCGCGCTGGAAGAGAAGATCAAAGAACTCAAGGGGTGAGAAGGATCGATTTCATACGCATCCGCGGCGATTAGAGCGTGCGTCCTTACGTAGGGGCAGACCCGTGCGTCTGCCCTGATCTGGGCGGACACACGGGTCCGCCCCTACGAAACGGGGCTGTTTTCTGGCTGCTGGGCTGTGGCCTGGGAATTGGCACAAACGACCGCTGGCCTACTCCATCTCACCTCGCTCGATGCTGGGCCTGATCGTTTTCTTGTCGATCTTGCCGACACTCGTCTTGGGGATATGGTCAACAATGTAGAAGCGATCGGGGACCGCCCATCGCGAAATCCGACCCTCATCCACGAATTGGCCGAGGAAGGCTCGCAGCGCATCGCTGTCTAGCGTGTCTCCGGCTCCTGCTCTCGGAACGATCAAAGCCACGGGCCTCTCGCCCCATTTCTCATCCGGAACGCCTACCACCGCAGCTTCCGCGACGCCCGGGTGTCGGCTGAGCAAGCTCTCTAACTCGATGGAGGAAATCCATTCTCCACCGCTCTTGATCGCGTCTTTGAGACGGTCGGTGATCTGAACGTACCCCTCCTCGTTCACGTTGGCCACATCTCCCGAGTGCAGCCACCCTCCGCGCCATAGCTCTTCCGACTTCTCGGGTGATTTGAAGTATCCCTGGGTGAGCCACGGTGTTCTCACAACGATTTCGCCCGTGGACTTGCCATCGTGTGTGACCGACGCACCGGATTCATCCACCACTTTGAGATCGACCAAAGGCAAGGGAAAGCCCGTTTTGGTGCGGAAGTCCAGCTGGCGGTCCATCTCCCAATCCATCATGTGAGGCTTGATGTTTGCCAGCGTAAGGAGCGGGCATGTCTCGGACATGCCGTACCCGTGGAAGATCTCGATCCCCATGTCGATGGCGCGGCGGGCCAATCCCCTTGGCAGGGCCATCCCACCCGTATTAATTTTCCAGCCGAGGAGATCCACACCCCGAATGTCAGCGGCGTCCATCACCATCTGTATGACCGTGGGCACACCGTGAGAAAACGTGACCCGCTCTCGAGCAATGAGTTCGAGAACTCTCTCCGCGTCAAACCGGCCGCCGTACACCTGCTTCGCGCCAAGGAGCGTTGCGAGGTACGGGAATCCCCAGGCATGGACGTGAAACATCGGGGTGAGAGGCATGTACACATCGCCTGATTGGAAACGAGCCGGCGCGGTCAACCCGGCGACTGCAAGACCTGCTGCCAGCGTGTGAAGCACGATGTGGCGATGACTGAAGCAAACGCCCTTCGGGTCACCCGTGGTGCCGGTGGTGTAGAAGAGCGTGGCCTGGCGGTCTTCGTCGAACTCGGGGAAATCAAAGGACGGGCTCGCACTGCTAAGCATTTCCTCATATTCAGCTGAGACGGGGAGTGAAGTCGCAGGCGTGACTTCGCCATCTTTCAGCAGGATAAACAGCCTGACACGGTCCAGCCTCGGCGCAATGGACTCCAGCAGAGGGAGGAAATCCTCGTGAGCCATGACCACCGAATCTTCAGCGTGCTGCATGGTGAAGCAGATCTGCTCCGCGCTGAGCCGAACGTTGACCGTGTGCAGCACGGCCCCCATCATGGGAATGCCGAAGAAACACTCCAGGTACCGGTGGGAATCCCAATCCAGCACTGCCACGGTATCGTCCGGACCCACACCAAGTGTAGTCAGACCGAAAGCCAGTCGATTGATACGTTCCGCAAAATCACGATAAGTGATTCTGGCAACGTCACGGTACACAATCTCTTGCCCGGGAGCGTACCGGAGCGGAGTGACCAGTAAGTGCTTGAGCAACAAGGGATACGGGTACGCCGACGGGGTGCGTTCAACAGTGCGTGGGCTTGGGGTCATGGAATTCGTCTCCTCGTTTCGGTCCGGCGAATCGCTGCAATACGGTTAGATTACCAGAAGCTGCGGCAGGCACGAATCAATTTCGTGCATCATCGACGATCCTTCTCGTTTGCGCGCTGGCATCACCGGCCTCTTGGGCTTGTCACAGGCGGTCCGTGATATCCCAGTTGTCTGGTGCTCAAAGAGAACAGCCCGACACAGAGTGGAAGTCCAGCGGCGGAGGAACAGCAAAAAACAATTGACTGGCGAATGCTGACGATAGATACTGAACAAACCACATAATAGGCTTTTCCAGGAAGAGGGTGAGTCGCTCGTTCGGGAGGCTGGAACAGGTTTCGAGCGAGAGACCGAAGAACTCGGAGGAGGCCGAGAAGACTCACAAACGGTATCTCAGTTTTCCATCATCCATAGAGGATCGACCTTGAAAATGGGCTTTGTTGGATATACCAGGCAAGCGATCAAGCGGGGAGGCGAGAAGCATGGGGTTCCTGGATGACGAAAGCAAGCTGTCCAGTCTCAAGCGGGAAATGCCCAAGGTGCCGAAGGCCAAGGTGCTGTTCTGGGTGGGCGTGGTGGCCCTTGTGCTGATTCTCTACCTATTCAGCAAGCAGATCGTTACCTACGTTGAGTCCGGCACCTATCAGGTTAAGCAATCCTGGATCAACGGTAAAGTGTCAGCCATGATGGTCCCGGGCTGGTACGTGAAGCTTGGAGATATCTACATCTGGCCGATTGCCGAAACCTTCTACTTTACGAAAGGTCAAGACAGCAAATTTGACGTTACAGGCGATCATAGCGTGGTTGTTCAATTTAATGAAGGTTCCGAATGCAATGTATCCGGTACGTGCCGCGTGACTCTCCCGAGGAATTCCCAGGACGCTGTGGATCTCATCGTCAAGCATGGGTACCGGAGTTGGGACGATCTGAAGTACAAGCTTGTTCAGCCTCAGGTGAGGCTCGCTTTGATTCTCTCTGCGAACCAAATGAACGCTCGTGAGAGTTATTCCGAGAAGAGAGCCGATTTTATTACGATGACGGCTGACCAACTCCTCAACGGCCTTTATGCCTATGACGAGGTGGAAAAAGAAGTCGAGGACCCTGTGACTGGGAAGAAAGTATTCAGAACCGTCAAAGTAATAAGAAAGGATCAAAACGGGGTCCCCATTAGAAGGGGCAATCCCTTCAGGACCGTTGGGGTCACCGTTGACAACTTTGAAGTCCGCGCCTGGCATTACAGCCCCAAGGTTATCGAGCAAATAGGCAAGCAGCAGCAGGCTTACATGGATATTCAAACAGCAATTGCGAACGCGCAGAAGGCCGAGCAAGATAGGATCACCGCAGAAGCTGAAGGCAAGGCAAAGGTGGCTAAGGCGCGCTACGAGCAGGAAACGGTAAAGGCCCAAGAAGTCGTCAAAGCACAAAAGGATAAGGAAGTCGCGGAGTTGGGAGCGCTCAGAGACAAGCAGGTGGCCGAGACCGCGGCCAAGAGAGATCTCGAAGTGGCTATTATGAACGCAAAAGCGGCCGAACAAAGGAAGTTGGCGGCCATTCTCGAGGCCGAAGGTATATCCAAATCCACGAAAATGAAAATGGAAGCCGACAACTACAGAGCTATGGAAATCCAGGCTGCCATAGATATCCAGAAGTCCTGGGCCGATGCCTATGCCAAGAAACCGGTGCCGCTTATCTTCAGCGGAAAGGCCGGGGAAGCTGCGGGTTCGGACCCCTCAGGGCAGAACGTGTCGTCAGTGCAACATATGGTCGATCTCATGTTGCTGAATGCACTGCAAAGCAATCAGAATCTTCTACAAACCAGGCAACCGATGAGGCCCGTGCCGGGTGGTTCGACTTCGACACCGGCACCGCCCGCGGCTCCGGCGCCGACGCCCACACCGGCTAGACAGCAACGGTAGGACTGCAAGCGATGATTGGCGAGCACAGCCCAACCCGTCTTCGCGAAGTGCAGGAGTAATCGCTCAAAAGCTTGATCAGAGGTCACAATGGGTCCATTGTTTGTCCTGCTTGACTTAGCTGCTGTTGTGGCGGTTGGAATAATCGCGTGGGCATTGATACGGAAATACATTTGGCAACCAGCTATGATAAGGGCTAGAGACTCAGGGTACGAGAAGGGCTTTGCTGACGCCATCAAGTATTTCGGTATGACCGGATTTTACCGCGAGAATCCACACTTGAAGGAACGTCGGGACCGTGCACTAGATGAATTGGAGCTTTCAGACAGGCTAAGAGCTATAGAAAGCCGTCTCCAGGAGAGGGACCTGCTCGTGGGCAGAGGGAAAGCGAAACATGGCAAATAGCGATCTTGAGCAGGTCCGACGTCAGTACGATGCTGCTATTGTTGAGACGTATCGCTTCTATGAAGATCTGGAAGACATGGCCGCCTATTTGATGCTGGAGCGTAATCGGCTGCAAACGGAATTGAAAGACGGAGATACACTCGATTCGGAAGAGAAAGTCCATCTGGAAGAGACCTCCAAACGACTTGCCGAGACGGCACAGCGTATGAATGACCTTCTGGACAGGATCGAGTTACTGCTCCATGAAAAAAGACAAGCCACCGCGGACGTCCTGGCAAGTCGCCAGATTCTCAAGATCAGCGACCATCTGGGTGATTTCCTCGATTGGTCGGAAGATCTCTCCGCAGACATCAGGTCCAGAGTGGACGCCCTAAAATCAGAGGCAAGGATTTCCTCGGAAATTTCTGACATCCGCATCGACAACCGAAAAAGCTAAGACGAGCCCTTCTCCACATCCTCGCGAACGCGACTCACCGAAATACAGAATGTGCCCGAAAGAGCGGACCAGGCGTATTGATGTCGAGTAATCCTTTCCTTGACTTTCTCCCGTGCGATCCCTAATACTCCGGGCATCCTGTAGCCAGAGAGTGCCGAATGAGCGATCTCCATCAACGAATCGAGGAGTCGGTTCAGGCCCTCCAGAGTCTTGCCCCGTTCGAGCCTGAGGTCGCTCTGATTCTGGGCACAGGACTTGGACAGGTAGCCAACGGCATCAAGGTCGTCACAACGGTGCCGTACGGGGAAATTCCCCACTTTGTTCTCTCCACGGTCGAGAGCCACAAAGGCAATCTGATTTTTGGGACCCTCTCCGGCCGGAACATTGTGGCAATGGAAGGTCGGTTCCATTACTACGAAGGATATTCCATGACTGAAGTGACCTTCCCGGTGCGGGTGCTGAGGCGACTCGGAGCCAAGGCGCTCATAATAGCGAGCGCGGCGGGAGGGCTCAACCCTGTCTTCAGGCCGGGAGACATCATGCTGGTCACCGACCACATCAACCTTATGGGCGAGAATCCGTTACGAGGACTCACCGACGAACGCCTCGGGCCGCGCTTCCCAGACATGACCCGCCCATACGACAAGGATTTGAGGTTTCTGGCAAGCGAAGCTGCGGCCGAGCTTCAGATCCCGCTGCAACACGGGGTCTACGTTGCGGTGCCGGGCCCGAGTCTCGAAACGCGGGCCGAAACGAGGATGCTCAGGCTGCTCGGCGCTGATGCTGTCGGCATGAGCACGGTTCCCGAAGTGATCGTCGCCTCACAGGTCGGGTTCAAGACGATGGTTCTGGCTGCAATCACCAACGTGAACCTGCCCGAAGCGATGGAGCCTATCTCCGTCGACCGGGTCATAGCGAACGCGGCCCAGGCTGCCCCAAAACTGGAAGCACTGGTGAAGCGCGTTCTGAGCAAGCTGGGGTAACGATAGGGCAGCTTTTTCATATGGGATTGCTTTTGCTCCACGGCGCCGACTCTGCCTAGCATTCCCAGGGCTAAAAGCACTGGGCTATTGTCCACCGTCCCTGACGGGAAACGCATGCATCCCGCAAGGGATGACTGAAAATAGCCCCGGGTTTCAACCCGGGGGATATGATAGGCCCAAAAACCAACGGAGTTAAGGGCGTGATCCGCTTCAGAAAAGAAATTTCTGACGGAGAATTTTCGGGTAGGGACAGAGCCTTATTGTTGTAGGGGCGGACCCATGTGTCCGCCCCAGTCCGGGCAGACACGCGGGTCTGCCCCTACACAGGAGGGGACCCTGTTCTCCCGCGATTAATCGACTGGCTCTTTTCGGTCGCCTCTGCATAATTGTCCGGAAAGCGAATCCTTATGACCAACAACGAACCTTCCCTCATTCTCACTAATGGCCTGATCCTAGCAGATCCGGATCGCCCGGAAGTGGAGCCTCATAACAGGACGATAATCGCAGGTGACACGCTCGTTCAGGTCAATGACGCGAATGTTTCACCCTTTCCAAGTGCTAATGTACTCGATTGTTCCGGATGCCTGATCATCCCCGGCCTTGTGAACGCTCATACGCACGCGGCTATGAGTCTTCTCCGCGGTCTCGCTGATGACGTGCCTCTAGACAAATGGCTGAATGACTATGTTTTCCCTGTGGAAGGGAAACACGCGGACCCAGATTTCGTGTACCTCGGCACAAAGCTGTCCGCGGTTGAAATGGCGCTTGCAGGCATCACGACCTTTGCGGACGGGTACTTCCACATGGAAAGCTCCGCCCGCGCGGTCTCGGAAGTCGGGCTCAGGGGTGTGATCGCCCAGGGAATCCTCGATGTCCCTGCTCCTGATGCGCCTGAGCCCGGCTCCTGGACCAAGCGGGTCGAGTGCTTTCTGAAAGATTTTCCGGCTCATCCGCTGGTCACCCCTGCCCTCTTCTGCCATTCGCCATACCTCTGCGGTCCCGAGACTCTGAAGCAGGCAAATGACCTGGCGAAGATGAATAATATCCCGCTGTTCGTCCACGTCTCTGAGACCCAATGGGAAGTAGAGGAAATCACCCGGCGCCACGGATTGAGGCCGGTCGAGCACCTGGGCAGGTTGGGGATCCTTGGCAAAGACCTCATCGCAGTTCACGCGATCCACCTGTCCGCTGCCGAGATCGACCTGCTTGCCAAAACAGGCGCCAAGGTGGTTCATTGTCCTGAGAGTAACATGAAGTTGGCATCAGGAGCGGCTCCGGTTCGAGACTTCATTGCACGGGGCGTAACCTTGGGCATCGGGACGGATGGCCCCGCGAGCAACAACAACCTGGATCTTTTCGAGGAGATGCGATCGGCTTCTCTCTTGGCCAAACTTGTTTGCGGCGACCCTCTGGCGGTGGACGCCCGAACCGTCCTGCGCATGGCAACTCTGGACGGCGCCCGAACGTTAGGGATGCAGGACCATATCGGCTGCCTGGTCCCCGAGAAGAAAGCGGACATCACGGTAGTGGCGTTTGACCGGATACATCTCTCGCCTGTCTACGATCCGGTTTCGCACCTCGTGTATGCAGCACGAGGTTCGGACGTACGACACGTTGTTGTCAACGGAAAGATAGTGGTTCGGGAAGGCCGCATGGTAAGCGTGGACGAAGATGAACTCAGAGAACAAGCCCAGCGCAAGGCAACGGAGATCGGAAAAGAGCTTAACATGAAGATTCCGTTGGAGGTTCGAAGACGCGATGACTGAACGAATCACATACAAGGACGCAGGCGTGGACGTGGAATTGGCCGATCGGATGATCGGCTCTCTCACGGATCGTATCAAGCGGACCTTCAGACCGGAAGTCCTCGGTAAGTTCGGCGGGTTCGCGGCTTTGGTGCGGCCCGACTGGCACCGTTACGAGAGCCCGCTGCTCGTGTCAACCACCGACGGGGTGGGCACCAAGCTCAAGATCGCTTTTCTGACTGGGATTCACGACACGGTCGGCATAGACCTCGTGGCCATGAGCGTGAACGATCTCATCGTTTGCGGTGCGGAGCCCCTTTTCTTTCTTGACTACTTCGCCACCGGCGGAATCGACCCTCAAACCTACCAGTCGGTGATCTCCGGCATCGCCCACGGTTGCGAGGAGGCCAATTGTTCGCTGGTCGGCGGAGAGACGGCGGAAATGCCGGATTTCTACCAGCCGGGCGAATACGATCTCGCGGGTTTTTGCGTGGGTATTGTGGACGAACCCCGAGTTCTGGACGGCTCCAAAGTACAGCCCGGCGACGTTGTGCTCGGACTGGCCTCGACCGGGCTTCACAGCAACGGATTCAGCCTAGTGCGGAAGGTCCTTCTGGAACGGAAGGCCTACCCCCTGGACGCTGTGTGGCCCGAGTTCGGAAGAACTCTCGGCGAAGAGCTTCTCCAGCCGACAGCGATTTACGTCAAGCCGATCATGGGTCTGTTGGAGCGCGTTCCTGTGTCCGCGATGGCTCACATAACCGGAGGCGGATTTATCGGAAACATCCCGAGGGTCGTGCCGGAGTCCTGTTCCGTAGTTATCCGGCGGGACGCGTGGGAAATCCCGCCCATATTCGACGTGCTCAAGCGAGAAGCAGGTCTGGATGATGATGAGATGTTCCGGACCTTCAATATGGGCGTCGGCTTGGTGATCATCGTACCGGCCTCTCAATCTCAAAATGCTGTAGACTATCTTCGGACCGTGGATGTTCGTACATGGCATATCGGGGATGTTATTCCTCGAGAGGTGGGGGCCCAAGAGATCTCTATCGTGTAGAGAAGAGTCGCATATTGTGGGATCTCAAAAAAGAAGAATGTCCGCCTTTCATTTTCAACCTTGGTCCGCACTTACGCGATGAGCCGTAAGTTCTGACTTCCTACAAGCACTAGATTCTACCTAACGCTAAGTCGGGAACTAGAGAAGTTCGTGAGTTTCAGCCCATCACTTCAATATACTTTCAAGGCAGAAGCATGTCAGTTCTTCTTCTGTCCCCGCTTCCCTACATACCTTAGCCAAGCCACACTTGGCGCAGAGGCGTTGGATTTCTTCTTTGTGGACATCCAAGGTTCCCATAAGCTCGTGCAACTGCAACAATTCCTTGAGATATTTGCCTGCCACCAATCTGTGTAGGTTGTCCTTCTTCTTCAGGCCAAGCCACTCGAAAATGCCTTTATTGCCGCGCGACGCGTTACACCTTTTGCAGGCCAAAACAACATTATCCCCGCTATCCGTGCCTCCTCGACTCCGGGGTATGAGATGATCCGTTTCGAGATCAGTCGCAGTGCCGCAAAAAACGCACTTATCGGGAAGTCTGCGTTCCGCTTCAAATTCTTTGATGGTTCCTGAGATGGTCATGTTTCCATCCCGTAAGTCTTTGAAACGATTCGTTATAAATCCATAATTGAGCTTTCCTGCATACGCGCTGCGAGACATGAGCTTGGCATACTCATAGCAGATCTCTTCCCGTATTGTCTGCACATACTTGGGCGGCATCATGACCTCACTCTCTTGGCCTTTCGCCGTTTACAGCAGATTGTAGGTTCTTAAGCCCTCTTAAAGAAAGCACACTCTGCACGGAGGTAACAGGTCTTGCACTTCGGGTCTGATTTCAAACAGATGTCCCGTCCATGAACCCACATCGGGTCGTCCAGTAGCCAGGGATTGGATGGATACACATTCCTGGCCATTTTGACAGCCTCAGACGATTCATTGGCCTTATATTCCGTACCTAATAATAGACGCCCCAAGACTCGCCTAACATGAGTATCCGCTTTGACGTCACTCACGCCCTGAATTTGACCAGCGTCAATCAATGCCCCGACGATCATCTTTGAAATATTTGGACCGGTCCCATGTTTTCCCAATTTCATAAGACGTTCGTAAACACTCGCAGGGGTCCGTCCTTCCCATATGTTGCGTGCATCGCCATCGTACCGAGCCACGACGTCCTTCCCGATGTACCATACTCGCATATGGGCGGCCGTAAATCTATGCAAGTTGTATTCCTGTTTTTTGCTTTTCCATTCTGCTTCGGATACCTCTGTGATCACATTCCAAAGGTTCTCCGGGTCAGGAAGAACCTCCTCTGAGAAATGGCGGGCCTTCTCCCGAACTGTGTCAGCATGCATTTGCCAATCTAATATGCAATAGAGCAAGAGTTTGTTTGCAACTTTTCTCGACGGCCGCTTTCCCTTCTCCAGCTCAGGAATCCAGACCTCGGTGTTCTTCTCTGCATCATCACGAGGGAAAAGCAGCAGAAGTCTCGCCACCCGTTGCAATTTAGGGTCACTCCCGGGACCCTGCGGGATGGCCTGTATGCGGGCTATTGCGTTCTCAGCCTCCCTTTCTCCGTTTTCTGCCGCCAGTCGGTACCATTTGATCACCTCGTCCACATCCTGTGGAACAGCCTGTCCCCACAAATAGACTCGTCCTAAATTGAATTGCGCGATACCGCAACTTTGTTCAGCCGCCTTCCGGAACCACTTGATTCCTTCTTTATAATCTTGGGCCACTCCGAGACCATTTTCATACATGACTCCCAGATTATTCTGGGCCAGAGGCTCCCCCTGCTCGGCGGCTTTTCGATACCACCTGAGAGCCTCTGTATAGTCTTGGGGCACTCCTTCTCCGCTTTCATACATGATTCCCAGACAATTTTGGGCCAGAGGCTCCCCTTGCTCGGCGGACTTGCGGTACCACTTGAAAGCTTCTTTATAATCTTGAGCCACTCCCCGGCCGTCATAGTACATGTCTGCTAAATCACATTGAGCCAGGGTATTTCCCTGCTCGGCAGCCTTTCGATACTGATCAGCCGCCTTACGATACCATTCCGCCGCTTGAACGTAATCTTGAGCCACTCCCCGGCCCTCATCGTACATGGTACCCAGGTAATATTGAGCATTAGCGTGTCCTTGCTCCGCAGCCTTGCGGTACCACTCCGCTGCCTGTTTATAGTCTTGATTAACCCCGAGGCCATTATCGTAAAGAACCCCTAGCCCCGCCTGGCCTCTTGGGTGGCACTGGTCGGCTGCTTTCGCAAGCCATTTGTGAGCTTCTTGATAATCTCTAGGAACGGTTTCCCCTTCCATGTACGTGATGCCGAGCCGCACCTGCGCTTCAACATCCCCTTGCGTAGCCAGATTCAATATCTTTTCCACCTCTTCCTTATTTCGCAGGTTCTGTGCTCCTTTGCCAAAGTCTTCCAACGTTCGCGATTCTTGTTCGTCCATTGTGTTTTTCCTCCCGTATTTTGATTAAAGCTCATGACTTGGTACGAGTTCAGCGATGTCCGCGACGGCCAAAGTCGGAGGAAATACGATTGTATCACAGTGCACCGTCCCCTTGCTCTTAAAAAATCTCAACATGGTAAGGGTCGGCTGGCCGCCGGACATCTGCACGAGGTCTCGGGATCACTCTCGATTTCAGTGGACCTGTTCTGGACCGCTTCGTCAAACTGAGTTGTAACCGGTGGACAGCTCGATTTCTATTTCAAGGGTGCTGTCAAGTCGAAATCCGTAAACTCGCGTGCAAGTAATCATAAGGGTGCGGGCGATCGACTGCAGGTCCGCGTCGTCGGCAGCACTCCACCAGCGGTAGTAATTGGGACGACGCCCGCCCTCCGGCGGATTCCATCCCAGGGTGGTCAGTTGAGCCATTTGGGCTGAATTCAACTCATGACCCGGGTTGACGAATTCATTGCTCACGGTCTCGGTGAAGACGAGCCTCTTACCGCGTTGCCCCAATGCCTGGACATAGTAGTTCTTGGCTTTATCACAAACGAAGACGGCATAGCTGTTGGTCCCATCCCCCTCACGCTTGATTCGTCGAAGCGCGTCAAGGACATACAGAACGTTCTGATCCGCGCTTTTACCCCCGATTATCATTTTGCCCCCTTTCGTGCATCTGACATGCGTCAGGCTACCGCGCGTGAGTGTCACATTCGGTCAAAGGGGTTCCCAAAAAATGGCGGCCACGCCTTTGAACGCGTATTCCGTGGTCCGAGCGGACACATGGGGGCCGCTCCTACAAAAGGAATCGTTCCTTTCTGCGCCTTCTGCGTCTCTGCGGTCAACACTTATGAAGCGTTCCCAGTGCTTCCCCTCTTTACTGCCACGAATTAGCTTGGTATCAGTGACCCATGGATTCCGAAGCCCTTGCCATATACCTGGGCAGATGGTGCCCTCGGGTGCGCGGCCTCCTTGCTTCACTGCCTGCCGATCGCCGCGATGCGCTGATCAGCGAGATACTCGACACGTGCAACGCCGAGACCACGGCCATCAGACTTGAGGATCTTCTCGGCGGCGAAGGCACGGGAGAAGTGCATCGAGTCCTTGAAGATCCAGGTTTAAGGCGCGCTTTCTTCTCGACGATCGCTGGTTCCGGGTTCCTTTTCTCGATTCTCCGGCGGCGGCCGCAGTTAATCGATCAGGTGTTTCTCGACAAGGCATTCTTGATACCAAAGACGCGGCAGGCCAAACAAGAGGAATTGCGAGAGCGCGTCCGGTCGGCTCGATCACCGGTAGAATTGGGCCGAGAGCTTAGACGGTACAAAGACGAGGAGTATCTCCGCATAGGCTGCCGCGATCTGGCAGGTTTGGCAGATGTGCAAGAGGTTACCGGGGAATTGTCTGACCTGGCGGCGGCCTCCATTGAGATTGCTCTCGACGTCCATTGGGACTGGCATGTGGCTCGCCACGGCTCCCCACGGGCGACTGACGGTGGAAAGGGCCTCGTTGTCATGGGCATGGGAAAGATCGCTGGCGGAGAGCTAAATTTTTCGTCGGATGTGGATCTCATGTTCCTGCGCGAGCCGGAGGACGCGCTTACCCAGGGCCCCGACAGCGTACCGGTTGCACGGTTTTATGAGTCCCTCACGCTTGCGGTAACTCACTCGCTGTCTGAGGTCACCGAGGACGGGTTTGCCTTCCGAGTGGATCTGAGGCTCAGACCGGAGGGAGAAAAGGGTGAGCTGGTACCGTCAGCGGCCAATGCGCTGAATTACTACCTCGGTTGGGGCCGCACCTGGGAGCGCGCCGCGCTCATGAAGGCCGTGCCTCTGGCAGGTGACCTGGGCCTCGGGAAAGTTTTTGTCAAGGCGTTGGAGCCCTTTGTGTTCCGAAAGTATCTGGACTACTCGACGCTGGAGGAGATGCGCGAGCTTAAGCGACGGATAGAGGCTCAATTGCGGACCAAGCCGGGGATCGACATCAAGCTTGGCCAAGGGGGTATACGGGCCATCGAATTTTTCGTTCAAACCCTGCAACTTATCAACGGCGGGAGAAACCCCAGAGTCCGCGCCCCAGGGACTCTGGAGGCTCTCGACCGATTTCGGGAAACGGGTCTGCTTGCTCAGGAGACAGCCGACGGCCTGCGCGAGGCATACATCTTCTTCCGCAAGACCGAGCATCGAATCCAGATCAATCATCAACTCCAAACCCACAAGCTCCCCCGTACAGACAAGGAACAGGAAGAGCTAGCAAGGAAGATGGGGTACACGGAGCATCCCCTGGAGGCTTTTCGAGCGGACCTCGAACGCCGGCGTTTCTTTGTCGATAAACTCTTCTCCAGCCTTCTCGCGGCGCCTGGCGACGAGATCCTGGCCCAATGCTCGTCAGAGGTGAGAACCATCGTGGCCGCAATAGACTCGGAAGAGAAGACGGTCGGACTGCTGAGCGCTGCCGGGTTCGAGAACGCGTCCGCGATCTATGAGGTGCTCAAGGAGTTGCTGGCGCCATCGGCGGCGCTGGCCCCTTCCGAGAAGGCTCGATTGCTTCTCCAACGGCTCACCCCCTTGTTCCTTGATGAAGCGCTCAAGGCTCCGGAGCCGGACAACGCCCTCATGGCGCTGGATAAGTATCTTCGGTCGGTCAAGGCAAGCTCCACCTATTTCTCCACTTTGCTGGAAAACCCTCCCACCGCGCGGTTTCTCGTACGAATCCTTGGCGAGAGTCGGTTCTTCTCTGAGTTGCTCACTCGTCATCCGCAGTCAATCGACTCTCTCATCGGCCGATGGGCCCTGCAACACACTGCTGGAAAGGTGTCTCTGGAAAGGACCCTTTCCGAACATCTCGCCTCAAGTGAGGATTACGAGGCGCAGTTGGACCGCCTCAGAATTTTCAAGAACGAACGAATCCTTCAGATTGGAGCGAGCCATCTTAGCGGAGAAATCGATTCTTCCAGCGCCCGCCGTCTCATCACGGAATTGGCCGAGGTTTGTCTGCGAGCGGCTACCGACGTGGCAGCGCGAGAAATGGAGCGAAAGTTTGGCGACGTGGGCCTGAACCGGCCGCTTCCTTTTGTCATCCTCGGCATGGGCAAACTCGGCGGTCTGGAGATGACCTACCTGTCGGACGTCGATGTGATCTTCATCTACGACCCACCGTCCGACATGATCGGTAGATTCTCCAGCCATGAGTGGTTCACGCGTCTGGCCAGCATGATCATTTCT
>Ga0233422_10000577_pt1 | contig 17966 bp, 17 predicted proteins | sample Watercolumn_Mata_2_FD_182724 | JGI IMG/M metagenome (GOLD analysis project Ga0233422, IMG submission 182724) | Freshwater microbial communities from Lake Matano, South Sulawesi, Indonesia - Watercolumn_Matano_2014_110_MG | ecosystem: Environmental > Aquatic > Freshwater > Lake | place...
GTCGAACGGGGCGATGAACCAGTTCGGGCGCCACCTGCCGGCCGGCACCAGACCAATGCCGCCGGGCTCGTGCGGCCCCCAGTCCGGGCTGGCCGCGTAGTAGTCCGGCCCGGCAAAGCCCGCAGACCAATCGGTCACGTAGAAGTCGACCCGGTTAGCACTGCTGGCATAGCCCATCGTGAAGAGGGAAGCGGCACCGCTGTCGCGGTCCCAGCCCATCCCTGAATAGAGCGCGCTGTTGAGCTCACCGATCATGCTCGCACTGGTGTAGACCGGGGCCGAAGTCGGTGTCCGGTCTGCGGCGTAGGACTGACTGCCGAACACAGAGCTGACGCGGTAGCGCCCGGTCCGGCCCAGCGGGTTGTGGTCGGCCTGGATGGCGCTGTCGGCGGCGCTGCCGACGTCGAGCCACGTTGAGGAACCGGTCTCCATGAAGGAAACGGTGTAGCTGTCCGGGACGGTCCCGGCCGGAGGTGTCCAGCTGATCCTGATGGTCGTGTCGGAAGCCGCGGTCAGCAGCAGGTTCGTCGGCGGACCCTGACTCAGATCCCCGCACCCGGCTGCCAAGACCAGCATGCCGGCGAACAGGCCGCAAACTGGGAATTGCCGACGGCCCTTCAGTTTCACGTCTCAAATATACGCCCGTCCATTCGCGGTGCAAGCTACACGCGGGCGACGCTGCCAAAGCGAGCGAAGAAAAGAACCGGGGGCAGAGCCCCCGGTTCCTCGATATCTTCCGTCCGCGCTAGTTGGCCAGCCAGCGGAGTCCGTCGACTTTCTGGTAGCCTACCTGCATGGTGACTTTCGGGCCGGCGATCGAGATGACCTTCGCCTTGGCGAAGTTGTCATCCGTGCTCCAGCCGTTGTTCGTACGGTCCAGCCACAGGTAGTAAACGCCGCCGGTCACGATCTCCAGCTGCGTGATATACCCGGTGCCCGGAGCGTCGGCCAGCACGGCGTCGTCGTAGACGGTGGTGCCGGCATCCTTGACCGCGTTACCCTTTGTGTTCCAGCCCTTGTCGCCCGGGTTGATCAGGTACATCGAACCAGGGTAGGCAACGTCATCCGCGTAGAAGTCCAGGCTGGCCAGATTGACATACGCCAGCGAGTAGGTGACAATGTTGCCGTCAGAGCTGAAGGCGAACCCGGTGTGGTGCGTGGTATCGGGATCGCTTATGCCGTAGACGTCGATTGAGGGGGTCTCGACGATCTCGCAGTCGATCACATCCGCGTCGCTCTTGTCGCTGCCATTGACCGCTCTGACTTCGATCGTCACACTCGGGGTGGTGACGTCAAAGCTGGTGGATGTCGTCGTGTAGACCGAATCGTCCGTGGTTATCTCGTACGAAACGGCGTCGGTAACCTCAGTCCAGGTCAGACGGAGTCCGCCGCCGTCATCGATGGCCTGGGTCGTAACGCTAGGCGGTTCCAGCGTGACGACCGTGTCGCACCCGGTGCCGATGAAAAGCAGCGCGGCAACGAAGACGACCAGCAGTGCGTTCTTTCTCATTTTGTTCATGCTCCTTCTTGGCTGTTGGCTAGGCCTACTTCTTGGTCGGGGGCTTCAGACCGCCCTTCTTGACCGGCGCCGTAGTCGTCTTGCCGGCCTTGGGCTGCGGCATCTTGGCCATCAGGTCGGTCACGACCTTGCCCAGGGAGTCACGCTCAGCCGTCAGCTTGGCTACCTGACCGGTCAGATCGGTGACCTGCTGTGTCATCTTGTCGACCTGTCCCTGCAGCTCGGTTACCTTCTTGGTATCCTGGCATCCGACGACGAACACCACGGCCAGTATGGCCGCGGCAGCGATCAACTTCCTCACATCTTCCTCCTTGTGTTCATGGCTTCTGGCCACGGGCTTGTCTTTCCGGCTTCATGTTGCTTCAGCCGATCGCTTTGTGGCTGCGCAACGAATGTCTCTCGGCCGCGCGCGGGCGCACTCTCATCTGCCGCGTAATTGTAGGTCTGGCAGTCCATCTGTCAAGACCTTTCAGACCGGGACGACACCATGTACCGCCCGTAAACTCCCCGTATTCCAATCCTTGCCTTGTCTCGGGGCGGGGCTATAATCGACCGACACCGAAGCAAATGGAGGCAGCCTGGACCTGTTCGATAAGTGCCGTCAGTTCGATTTCGCGCTGCAGTCTGCCCGGGCCCGCAACCGGCTCTTCTACTCGCGCGCCATCTCCCCGGCTGCGTCGCCACTCACGACGCGCGACGGCCGGGAGCTCATCAATCTAGGCTCCAACAACTACCTCGGGCTCACCGACCATCCACAGGTCAGGGCCGCCGCCACCGCCGCCGTCGCTGAGTACGGGACGGGCAGCGCGGGCTCCCGGCTGCTCACCGGAACCACTCCCCTGCACCTCGAGATGGAAAGCGCGCTGGCGAAGTTCAAGGACGTCGAGGAAGCGGTCTCCTTCTCAACCGGTTTCATGGCCCTGTCGGCAACCGTCAGCACCCTGGCCGGGAAGGGCGACTGCATATTCTCAGATGAACTCAACCACGCCTCCATCATCGATGGCTGCGGCCGATCCCTGGCCACAACCGCGGTCTATCGTCACAAGGACCTGGCTGACCTGGAAGCGAAACTCAAGTCCGCCCCTGGCCCGGCCGCCAAGCTGATTGTCACCGACGGTGTCTTCTCCATGGAAGGCGACATCTGCGACTTGCCCGGCCTGCGCCGGCTGGCCGACTCCTATGGATGCCGACTGATGGTAGATGACGCCCACGCAACCGGCGTTCTCGGTCGAACCGGCCGCGGGACAGCGGAGCACTTCGGCATGGAGGGCAAGGTAGACGTTACCTCCGGCACACTGTCCAAGTCACTGGCCGCGGTCGGCGGATTCAGCGGCGGACCGCACGCTGTCGCCGAGTTCCTGCGCTACAACGCCCGCCAGTCGGTCTTCTCTGCCAGCCTGCCGCCGCCGGTCGCCGCCACGGTGATTGCCGCTCTCAAGATCCTCAAGTCCGAACCCGAGCGTGTCGAGCGGCTGCGCGCCAACGCCCGCATGATGAGCAGCGAATTGAAGGCTGCCGGATTCACCATCCACGATCACGGTACGCCGATTCTGCCGATAGCGGTAGGTGACGACGACCGGGCCTACCAAGCCGCGGGGCGACTGGAACAGGAAGGGGTCTTCGCCAACCCGGTCGTGTTCCCGGCAGTCCCGCCCGGTCAGGCGATAATGCGCATAAGCTTGATGGCAACGCACACCGAGGAGCAGCTGCGGACTGCCCTCCGGAAGTTCACACTTGTCGGCAAAGAACTGAGAATCATATAGGGGGCCCAATGCCTGATACGATCTATGCCTGCTTCGCTGAGGTGGCCGGGAAGTTCGCGGACCGCACCGCCCTGATGCGCAAGGTAGATGGTAGCTACCAGGGCATCAGCTACGGCGAGCTCTCGCGGACCGTGGACGAACTGGCCGCAGGCCTGGCCGAACGCGGAGTGAGACCCGGCACGACGGTGGGTATCTACTCCTACAACCGACCGGAGTGGGTGGCAACCGATCTGGCCGTCGCCAAGCTGGGTGCCGTGCTGATCCCTGTCTATCACACGCTCGGCGCGGACGCGATTCGCTATATTCTGAACGATGCCGGCGTGACGCACCTGATTGTCGAGAGCCCTGAACTCCTCGCCAATATCATCCGGATTCTGCCCGAAGTCCCCCCGCTCCGGGATGTGGTCACTGTCTACGGCCAGCAAACCGAGAGCCGGGCGGGCAAACAACTACTCAACTTCGATGACCTGCGCAAGACGGGCGCTGCGGTATTGCAGCAGAACCCGAAGCTTGCGGTACCGCACGACCCCAAGCCGGACGACCTGTTCACGGTGTGCTATACGTCAGGCACGACCGGCGAGCCGAAGGGCGCGATGCTGACGCATCGCAACGTCCTCTCCAACGTCCAGGTTCTGATTCCACTTTTCAACATCAACGAAAACGACGTGCTGGTTTCGTTCCTGCCCCTCTGCCACATGTTCGAACGCACCGGCGGCTACTACTGCGTGCTGATGGCCGGCGGCTCCATTGCGTACGCTGAATCGGTGCAGACCATCCGCGAAGATGTCCGGCTCGCCCGCCCGACCGTCATGATAGTCGTGCCGCGCGTGCTGGAGAAGGTATACAGCGCGGTACGCGACAAGGTACAGGCGGGCTCGGCGCTGAGCCGGGCGCTGATGATTTCAACCCTGCGCACATACAGCCGCTACGCCAGGCTCAAAATCGGTGGACGGCCGATTCCGCTCTGGCTCAGACTCCAGCACTGGCTCCTGGGCCGGCTGGTGGTCAGGAAGCTGAAAGCGCTGGGCGGCGGTCGACTGCGGCTGCTGGTATCGGGAAGCGCGCCGCTGGACCGGAGACTGGCGCGGATCATCCGCAACCTCGGGTTCAACCTGCTCGAGGGCTACGGCCTGACCGAGACGTCGCCCGCCGTCTGCGTCGCGGTCCCGGGCGAAGAGCGAGTCGGCACGGTCGGCAAGCCGCTCGCTGGCGTCGAAGTACGAATCGGTCCCAACGAGGAGATACTTATCCGCGGCCCCAACGTCATGAAGGGCTACCTGAACAAACCGAAGGAGACGGCCGAGGTCATCGATGTCGAGGGCTGGTTCCACACCGGCGACCAGGGCAGGTTCGATGCCGAGGGCAATCTCATCATCACCGGCCGAATCAAAGAACTCATCGTCAGTTCGTACGGCAAGAACATCGCCCCGGTTGCGGTCGAGCAAGCCATCGCCCAGTCCAGGTACGTCGAGCAGGTATTGGTCTACGGCGACCGCAGGCCCTTCCTGGCAGCGCTCGTCGTGCCCAGCCCACTCGCACTCGAGGAATTCGCGCGGGAGCGAGGCATCTCCTTCCAGCGCCATACCGACGTGCTCGACCACCCCGAGGTGATCAAGCTCTACGATGAAGAAATCAAGAAGGCGCTGTCGGGTTTTGCCCAGTATGAGCAGGTCCGGCGATTCAGACTGGTCCCGGACCCGTTCACGGTCGAGAACGGACTGGCGACCCCGAGCCTCAAAGTCAAGCGGCCTCAGGTAGTCGCCACCTACCAGAACGAGATCGAGAAGATGTATGAAGGACACTAACCCGAAGAAAGTGGCAAGCACAAAGGACGGAGGGAAAATGAAAAGCCTGCTTCTCCTCGCAGCGATAGTTGCACTGGCAGGTGCAGCGACGACGGACCGGGCCGAGCACATGTTCTTCAACCGGCACCTCAACCGCACCTGGCTCGACTCGGCCTACAACATGCTGGCGCAGCTCCACAACGCGGCCCCCAAAGACCAGCATCTCCTCTACCTCTGGTCTCGCGTCCACATCCAGAAAGGCGACGACGCCAGGACCAAAGACGACAAGCTGGCCTACTTCGGCCGGGCCAAAGCGATTGCCGAGACCCTAGTTGCGGTCAACGACAAGAGCGATGAGGGCCACTGCTGGTGGGGCGTAGCCCAGGGCCGCATCGGCCAGACCCGCGGCGTGCTCAACTCCCTGTTCATGGTACCGGGACTGAAAAGGGCCTTCGCCCGGGCCCTCGATCTCAACCCGAAGCACCCCACCGCGCTTGACGCGTTTGGGGTGCTCTACTATGAACTGCCGGGCTTTGCCGGCGGCGATCTCTACGTCTCCGAGAAGTACTTCAAGAGGAGCATCGAGAGTGACCCCGGCTACACGCTCGCCAGACTCGATCTCGCCAAGGTCTACATCAAGGAGAAACGTTGGTTGGCCGCCCGCACCCAGCTCAACGCCCTGCTCGCCACTAACGATCCCACCTACCCGGCCGACGCCGAACTGGACGACAAACCGGAGGCGCGAGAACTGCTCAAACAGATAGAAGGGAAGGAATGAGTGTTTAAGGAATCAAGGATCCAAGGATTCCAGTGAATCGGGACCGATCCGAGCACTTGAATCCTCGTATCCTAGAACCCTTGACCCCTTTCTGAAGGGACGCACATGCCCAAAACAACCGACAACCTCGCCGCCGCATTCGCCGGCGAGAGCCAGGCCAACCGCAAGTACCTGGCCTTCGCAAAGAAGGCTGATCAGGAAGGATACCCTGAGATAGCCAGGCTTTTCCGCGCTGCGGCAGAGGCCGAGACCGTTCACGCCCACGCGCACCTGCGGGCGATGGCCGGCGTGAAAGATACGAAGGAAAACGTGAAGGCAGCCATCGCCGGCGAACACCACGAGTTCATGTCCATGTATCCCGAGTTCCTCAAGGCCGCGGAGGACGAAAAGCACGCCGCCGCCACCATCTCATTCCGCTCCGCCCTTGCGGTCGAGAAGGTCCACCACGACCTCTACAACGAGGCGCTCAAGGCGCTGGAGGCGGGCAAAGACCTGCCCAAACGCGAGGTCTACGTCTGCCCGGTCTGCGGCAACACCGTGTACGATTCCGTGCCCGACCAGTGCCCCATCTGCAAAGCCAAAGGCAGCACCTTCATCAGAATCTAGCCAGCAGCCGGCATCAGACAGCGGCGGGCCCGAAGGCCCGCCGCTGTGTCTCCAATCCGGGATTAGCTCTGGCTGTCCGGAACGCCGGCGGCAATAGGAATCCCAAACTCGGGCTCTTCGAACTCCGGCTCGGGACGAGACGCGGCGATCGTCTCGGCAGCACTAGCCGGTTCCGGCAGAAGTGCCGGCTCGGGCGTGCTTCCGGGCGCGACGGCCGGGGCGAGGTCAGCGGCCGCTGCGCGGGTTGCCTCGATCTCTCGCACCCGCGCCAGCGCATCGGCAAGGATGCGGTACTTGGTCTCGGCGGCGAGGCGCCGGTTCAGTATCACGAAGAAGGAATCGCGCAGCCGGCACAGCCCGCCTTCGCTACGCAGATCATCGTACATGAGCCTGACCCCCCGCTCCCTGCACTGCTGCTCAAGCTGTTCGAGTTGCTTAGCCTTGCTCATTGACTGGTCATTGCCACTGGGTCATTTCCTCAAATGGGGTTCGATCTCCCCCTCAAAGTAACGCAGGCTTTCGAGCGCCGACTCTTTGGGCCTGACCTCGAAGACGATGAGCGCGTCGGTCTTCTCCAGCAGCTTGAAGAACGGCACGAAGTCGATCCGGCCCCGGCCGAGCGCCGAGTGCTCATCTCGCAACCCCGAGTTGTCGTGGACGTGGCTGTGGAAGATGCTCTGCCGGTGCTTACGGAAGAACGCGAGTTCTTTCGCGCGCATCTCCGGCTTCAGTGTGTTGATGTGCCCGACGTCGAGACAGAGTCCGAGATTGCCGCCAAGAACGCGGTCGAGTATCGGCGGGGTCAGGTCGTACCGGAACCCGCCGACGTTCTCGACGCAAAGTCGAGCCTTTCCGCGCGCGTAGACCTTCAGTTCGGCCAGCGACTCAGCGATTGCCTTGGCGTAGTACTCAGGGAACTGCGCGTGCGTGTAGCGCGAGCCGCCGTCCATGCCGAAGTTCATGTCGAACCCGAGGTGCATAACCACGTTCTTCGCGCCGATGTCCTGCGCCCAATCGAGTTCTTCCTTGAGCTGCTTCACGCCGGCTGCGCGCACTCGCGGACTGGGTATAAAGAAAGATGGCCCGTCAATCGCGTGGATTGCCAGGGCCACCTCCTGTTGGAGCGCGGCGGCTCGTATCCGCCGCCGCTCGCGGGCGAAAGCCAGTTGCCGCTGGAATTCGATATTGCCGAGATTGAGCTCGAGCACGGCGAGCCCGTTGTCGGAGCAGAAGTTGATGGCGTCGATTATGCTAGAGAAATCGAAGAGAATCTGAAGGCCCAGGCGCCGCCGGACCTTCACGGTTGGATGCACGTGCGATTATAGAATTCCACTCCCCGCTGTCAAGCACTTCTTGGGCATTTGTGGCCGCAGAGCGATCATGTCATACCCTGGCGTAAGGGCTGCTATGCTGGCGGCATGCCACAGCCAGACAGCTACTCTGAACAGGACATGAAACGCTACAGTGTGATTCAGCAGACCGTGGTCGCAGCACTCAGTTCTGCGGTGGCCGCCAAGATGCTTGGACTGAGTCGCCGCCAAGTCTTCCGCCTCAAAGCCAGCGTCCGCAGACGCGGAGCTGATGGCGTCCGCCATGGCAACCACGGCCATACCCCGGCTAACGCCAAACCCCTTCGCCTCAAGCAAAGGGTCGTCCGCATTCACCGCAAACACTGCTTCGACTTCAACTTCGCTCACTTCACCGAAACCTTGGCCGAGGAATTCGCCATCAGCCTGAGCCGCGAAACCATTCGCTGCTGGCTCCGAGCCAAAGGCCTCGGCCCCAAACAGCACCACGGTCATCACCGTCGCCGTCGCCGCGAGCGCAAGGCCCAATTCGGCACCATGCTCTTCCTCGATGGCAGCCCGCATCTCTGGCTCGGACCGGAACTCCCCATGCTGACCCTGATCCTGTCGACCGACGATGCCACCGGCATACCACTCTATGGTCGGTTCGCACCGCAGGAAACACGTGACGCCTGCTTCGAGGTGCTCTACAACGTCTTCCGCCGCTACGGCCTCCCCAATAGCCTATACCTCGACAAAGCCGGCCAGTTTACGACTACTCGCCATGGTGGCACCCATCGGTTCCAGCGAGACGACCAGCCCACTTCCTTTGAGATCGCCATGGATCGTCTGGCCGTCCAGCTCATCTTCGCCCTTACCCCGCAGGCCCGCGGCCGAGGCGAACGCATCAACGGCTCATTCCAGGGCCGGTTGGTCGCCGAGCCACGCCGGGCCGGCATCAACACCGCCGCAGCGCAACTGAAGACCATTCAGGAGGTCATCACGCTGGTAGTATTTTCGGTCTTCTCGGTTGTTTACCTCAAGGAGCAGCTCCGCTGGAACTACCTTGTCGGTTTCGGCCTGATCGTCGCGGCGGTCTTCTTCGTCTTCAAGAAGTGGTGAGCCGGCCTTAACACAATCCTAACACAATCCTAATACGCAGCCAATTAACTGTGTGAGAATCTTAGCACTACGCGATACCATTCCGGCCTCCTGCTCGCCATCTGCCTCACTGCACTGGCCGGCTGCGCGCGTTCGGGCAAGGCCGGAATCACGCTGGCCGGCTCCACCTCGGTCGAGCCGTTCGCCGAGCGACTCGCCGAGGTATACGTGCACAAGCACGCCGGGATCGAGATCAAAGTCCAGGGCGGCGGCTCGTCGGCAGGGATTCGCGCCGTCGAGAGCGGCATCTGCCAGATCGGCATGTCCTCGCGCAGCTTGACCGGCCCGGAGACAACGCTTACCCAGATTCCGATCGCCCTCGACGCCATCGTCCTCATCGTCAACGTATCGAACCCGGTAAGTGATCTGAGCATGGTTCAGGCCCGCGACATCTTCGCCGGCAGGATTCGGAACTGGCGCGAAGTCGGCGGGCCGGACCACGCCATCGATGCCATCACCCGCGAGGAAGGGTCAGGGACTCGGACGACGTTCGAGGAAAAGGTGATGACCGCCGGCATGCCGAAGAATGAGAAGGGGACGGATGAACCCCTGCCGTTCTCCCCAACCTGCCTGGTCCAGAACTCCAACGGGTCGGTCCGGGAAGTCGTCGCGACCGACCTCCATGCTATCGGGTACATCTCCGTCGGTCTGGTTGAGCCGCGAGTGCATACCCTGGCGCTGAACGGGATCGAGCCGACCGAAACGAACATCAAGCGGAAGCTCTACCCGCTGGCCCGCGCGTTCCTGTTCCTGACCAACTGCCCGGCGTCCGGCGCTACCAAAGATTTCCTCGACTTCGTCCTCGGCCCGGAAGGGCAGACCACCCTCGTGGACGAAGGACTCATCCGCATCAAATGAAGGATGACCAACTGCGGATGACGGATTCTGCAGTCCTGCCACTCGATCTCCTGGTTACTCGGTCCCTCGATCGCTTTTCTCTATGCGTGAGAAGCTGACCGAGAAAGGCCTGTTGCTGGTGGCTTCTTCAGGCATCGCGATGCTGCTGCTCATCGCCTTCTTCATCTTCCGCGAAGGCCTGCCGCTGGTCGCCAAGGTGGGAGTCTGGCACTTCATCGCCTCGACCCGGTGGGCGCCGAGCCGGGGACAGTTCGGCATCCTGCCGATGATCGTCGGCTCAGTCGAAGTGACGATTCTGGCGGTCATGGTCGGCGGCGTCTTCGGTCTCGCGTGTTCCATGTTCCTGGCCGAATTCGCACCCCGCTGGAGCGTCCGCGTGCTCAAGCCGCTGATCGAGCTGCTTGCCGGCATCCCCTCCGTGGTCTATGGATTCATGGGCGTCATCGTGCTGGTCCCCTGGATCCGGCGCGTTTTCGGAGGACCCGGCTTCAGCGTCCTGGCGTCAGCCATCATCCTCGGCATCATGATCCTGCCCACCATCATTGCCATTTCGCTCGACGCCTTTCACGCTGTGCCGACCAGCTACAAAGAGGGCTCGCTCGCGCTCGGCGCCACCCGCTGGCAGACTCTGTACCGCGTGACGCTGCCGGCGGCTCGTTCCGGCGTCATCGCGGCGTTCATCCTCGGCATGGGTCGGGCGATTGGCGAGACCATGGCCGTCATTATGGTCGCGGGCAACGCGCTAGTGATACCCACGTCACTGCTCCAGCCGGTTCGGATGCTGACCTCGAATATCGCACTCGAGATGGGCTATGCGACGGGAGACCACCAGGCCGCGCTCTTTGCGACGGGCATGGTCCTTTTCATCATCATCGCGATCCTCGACACGATCGCGCTCGTGGTCACGAGGCAGAGGTCGTGAGAGGAAAGGAATCCAGGGATCGAGGGACAAAGGGATCGTGTGAAGATTCCGGGATTCGGCAGCATCCGGTCATTCTGACTTCTGCATTCTGCATTCTGGATTCTGCATTCGCCTGATGGTCATACGCCCGCTCGTCTGGCAGCGCATCGTCTGGGTGCTGCTCGCGCTCATCACGCTCGCGACACTCGTCGTCCTCTTCTTCATTATCGGCTTCATCACCAGCAAAGGCGCGCCGGTCGTCACCAAGGAGTTCCTGTTTGGCATGCCGGAGCGAATGGGCAAAGCGGGGGGCATCCTGCCCACCATCGTCGCGACGATTCTGCTCGCCTTCCTCGCCATTGCCATCGCGACACCCATCGGCGTCGGGAGCGCCGTCTACCTCTGCGAATACACCCGGCAATCGCCCATCACCCGCATCATCCGCTTCGCCACCGACGCGCTGGCCGGCGTGCCGTCCATCATCTTCGGCCTCTTCGGCTTCATCTTCTTCGTCATCAAACTGCGCATGGGCTGGTCGCTGCTTGCCGGCGGCCTCACCATGTCCTTCATGCTGCTGCCGGTCATCATCCGGACCAGCGAAGAGGCGATTCGCGCCGTGCCTCACAGCCTCCGCGAGGTAAGTTACTCGCTGGGCGGGGCCAAGTCCAAGACCATCCTGCGGGTCGTCCTGCCCAACGCCTTGCCCGGCATCGTCACCGGCGTCATTCTCGGGCTGGCCCGCAGCATCGAAGAAACCGCGGTCGTCATCTTCACCGCAGGCTCGTCGCTGGTCATGCCGCGCTCGCTCCTTGACTCCTCGCGGACCATGGCCGTCCATTTCTACGTCCTCGCACGCGAGGGCATCTCGATGCCCCGCGCCTACGGCACCGCGTTCCTGCTCATCGTCTCCATCCTCATCATCAACGTGGTCGCCTACGTGCTGATGTATCGGTTCATGAGAAAGCTGCGCTAGATGGCGGCGAAGGTCTCGATCCACAACCTTGCGGTTACCGTCAACAAGCGGCTGATACTCAGAGGTGTTGACCTCAACATCGAAGCCAACACCATCGTGTCGGTCATCGGCCCGGCCCACAGCGGTAAAACGACGCTCCTTCGTGTCATCAACCGCCTGATTGAAACTCAGCGAGAATTCCTCAGGTCAGGAGAGGTGCTGCTGGACGGCAAGGAAGTCCGCCGGCTGGACATAGACGTCCTGCGCCGCCGGGTCGGCCTGATTTTCGCGACGCCGGTGCCGCTGCCCGGCACCATCTTCGACAACATCGCCTATGGCCCGCGCCTCAAGTCCCGGCTGCACAAGCGGGAGCTTGCCCACGTAGTGGAACAGAGCCTCCGCGCGGCCGCGCTCTGGGACGAGGTGAAGGACCGATTGCAGACTTCTGCCCTGCGCCTCTCCGGCGGCCAGCAGCAGCGCCTCTGCATCGCCAGAACCGTCGCGGTCAACCCCGAAGTCATCATGATGGACGAGCCGACCTCCGGGCTCGATCCGATATCCACGGCCCAGATAGAGAACGCGATGCGCGAACTCAAACAGCGCTTCACCTGGATTCTGGTAACCAACAACGTGAAGCAGGCGGCCCGGGTCTCGGACCGTGTCGCCTTCTTCCTGTCCGGCGAGCTGGTAGAGGAAGGTGAAGCGGCGCAGATATTCACCAAACCCAGGGACAAGCGCACCGACGACTACGTGTCCGGTCGAATCGGATAGCTTATGTCAACACCCGAAGGCTGGCCCCCGAGACCCCCGACTCCTCCGCCGAAGCTCGAGACCCGCAATCTCGATGTCTTCTACAGCAGTTTCCAGGCCGTCAAATCCGTCTCCGTCGCCTTCCCGGCTCGGGCGATAACCGCCATCATCGGTCCGTCCGGCTGCGGAAAATCGACCCTGCTGCGCAGCCTCAACCGGATGAACGAACTCGTGGACGGCGCGCGCATCGAAGGTTCGATCCTGCTCGATGGCGACGACATCTACCGCCTGAGCGTGCTCGAACTCCGCAAACGCGTCGGCATGGTCTTTCAGCGCCCCAATGTCTTTCCGCTCCCGGTATTCGACAACGTCGCGTACGGTCCGCGCGTCCACGGGACCAACGACGGCTCCAAGCTTCAGGCCATTGTCGAGAAGTGCCTGCGCGCGGTTCACATGTGGGACGAGCTGAAGGACCGGCTCAACGACAATGCCCTCCGGCTCACCGACGAGCAGCGCCAACGCCTCTGCATAGCGCGGATGCTCGCCGTCGAGCCCGAAGTACTCCTGATGGATGAGCCCTGCTCCGCGCTCGACCCGATTGCCACGCTTCACGTCGAGGAGTTGATGCGCGGCCTGGCAAAGGACTACTGCATTGTCATCGTGACCCACAACATGCAACAGGCGGCCCGGGTTTCGGACTACACCGGCTTCATGCTGCTTGGCGTGCTGAAGGAGTTCGGGACGACGAAGCAGATCTTCACGACCCCCAAAGAGACCGACACCGAGAACTACATCTCCGGCCGCTTCGGATAACCGCTGTCCGCCCGGCAAGCGCGGGATCGCTGGTCGCTCCTGAAGACGATGCCCGCCGCCATGAGGCAGCGGGCAGTTGCGGAGCCGTGCAATCAGTCGGCCAGGCCGGTCTGGCTGGGACGAAGTGCGAAGTTGATCTCTTTCGTCACCTGCCCGGGTCGAACCGGCACCTGGCGCGGATAGACCTCGGGCATGTACCCGCGCGCCCGGGCAGCGACCTGGTACTCACCGGGACCGAGCTTGAGCATGTAGCGACCTCGACGGTCAGTCTGGGCGCGTCCGTTTCCGTGCTCGCCCCGGGCAACCACGACCGCACCGGCAATAGGCTCGCGGGTCCGGGCATCGACCACCAGGCCGGCAATCGCCCCCGGCCGCTTCCGGGGAGCAAGCGCGAAGTCGATGTCCTTGGTCACGCGCCCGGCAGCGACCGGCACCGGCCGCGGGTATGACTCCCTGACATAGCCGCGCGCGCCGGCAATGACATTGTACCGGCCCGGCTTGAGTCCTCGGAGCAGATATCTACCCCGGCCATCGGTTCTCGCCTTGTACCTGGCGCCGCCGTCAACGGCCACGACCATCGCGCCGCGGATGGGCTCATCGGTCCGTCGGTCTACAACCCGTCCGGAGATGGCGCCATGACCGGACCGCTTCCCGGCAAGTCGGAAGTCAATGCCCTCGGTCATCTCGTTGGCGCGAACCGGTACCGGCCTTGGATATCGATTGACAGGATACCCGCGGGCCTTGGCGGCGACGTTGTAATTGCCCGGCTCCAGGTCGCTGATGCGGTAGACACCGCGCTCATTGGTCTGCGCCCGGCCAACGTCGTCCGTTGACTTGGCGACGACCACCGCCCCGGCAATCGGGTCGCCCGTCTCAGCATCAACGACCTGGCCGGAAATGCCGCCGGCAAAAGCGACGGCAGCCAGCACTGCCAGCGTTGAAACCAGTCTCTTCATGTGAGTCCTCCGTTGATTGAACTAAGATCGTCAGCCATCACCGCCTCACTTGCAGCAAGTGTGCCACGAATCTAACTCACCTCAGTGAAGAGAGTTGGGCGTCTTGTCGTCTTCGCCGGGCGGCCTCTGGCGACCAGAAGTGTGTAGGAACGAACAGAAGCCCGGTCGGACGACGGACGCTAGAGCCCGTACTTCAACTCCAGCGTGAAGATTCGGGTGGACAGGTCGCTCGACTTGTCCGCGTGCCACTCGGGCGAGATGACTGCCATGCCGTTGAGCGACAGCTCGCTCTGCGCGGTCTTGAATATGGTCCAATTGACCATCAGGTTGAACTCGTTGAAGAGGTAGTTGGACTGGAACGACGAGTCGGCGAGCGGATACAGCCGCAAGCCGAGGCGGTCCTCGACCGAGAACCAGAGCCGGTCGAGCTTCATGTAGTCGATCCCGGCGAAGGCCGATAGTTCGCGGTAGTCGTCGGAACTCGCGGTCGGTAGTCCCCAGCCGGCGTCGTGCTGAGGCCCGGCGCGGAAGCTCAGTTCGGTCGTGGCGCGCCACTCGACCGCGAGCTTCAGGCTGTTCTCGAACAGGTTGGAGTAGACCGCGGTCGGCGCGTCGTACCAGGTCCAGCGCGGCTCGTCGTCGAGGCTCAACTCGACCGCTGAACCGACGTCGACCGCGAAATGCACGCCGAGGAGTTCTTCCCAGTAGCTGCGGCTGGCCTCGGGGTAGCGCCGCCGTCCGACCGTGTTGGTGAGGTTGACTCGCGGGCCGAGGTCGAAGTAGAGGTCGAGGTCGGTGTCGAGGTTATGTTCGACATAGTCCTGCCCGTCGGCCGCCGCGGCCCAGCGCCGCGCCCACTCGTAGGCCAGGTCGAGCGAGGAGATGCCGCCGAGCTCCTGGTGCGCACCGGCCCCGGCGCGGTTGAGCAGGTAATCGTAGTTGTAGGAATCCGGCTCGGGGTAGTGGAAGAGCTGCAACTCTTCGGACGCGGACAGCGTCAGCGCCTCGGACAGGTCGAGGTCGAGCGCCAGTTCGCTCGTGTTGGACAGGTAGTTCTTCTGGAAACCGGTGTCGGCGAGCTGCGGCAGGGCGCGGTGGTAGTAGCGGACCTCGGCGTCGTCGGCGAACTCGAGTCTTGCGCCCGGCAACAGGTCCTGCCCGAACGTCAGATTGAGCGCCTCGCGCACCGAGCGGGTCGAGATGCTGGCGTCATTGCCGAGCGTGAAGCGCGTGCCGCCCTTCTCTGCGTCCAGGTCGAGGTTCCAGAACCCCCGCGCCTCGCTCTCGACGTCGAGCGTGTCCCAGACGTCCGGGTTGCGGATCGTGTCGTAGTCGATGATGCCGTAGGTCTGGTTGGTGTAGTCGGCGCCCAGGCCGACCTCGTGGTTCAGGGTCAGGTTCGAGAGAACGGCGAGCAGCAGGAATGTCACCTTGGTATCTGAAGGACGCGCCCGGCCCGGCTGCCGCAGCTGTCAGGCCGCGGCGGCCGCTGCCGGTCAGCGCGGCGCATCCTGGGTCTGGACCATCTCCACGGCGCGCTTGAGCAGCCGGCGGGCCGTGTGGCATTCGGCCAAAGCCGGCTTGAGCCGCTGCTGGCCGAACAACTCTCTGGCTGTCTCCTGGTGCTTGATTCCCTGCTCGAGCAGTTTGGCCGCCGACGCGTTCCCGCTGGCGCGGATTTCGCCGGCCCACTCGCTGATGAGCCCGTCGTTTTCGGCCAGCGCCTGCTCGACCAGCTCCGACGTCACGCCGGCCCGGCCCGCCTCCCAGGCGCGGAGCAGCAGGTCGCGGGCGGCGAGGGTCAGCCTCAGGGCGGCGAGCGGCCGGTTCTCGGTGAAAGCCTGGCGCGCCTGGCGCTGGAGTTCGACTGCCTTGTTCAGCACCTCGGTCGCGCGCTTGTCGGCGACCTGGCCGAGCCGGGCCCTGGCCTTCTCGATCAGGGCGTCGGTTCGGTCGAGCTCCTTCTTCACCCGCTCAATGCCGACCCGGCCGCGGACCACCGCTAACGCGGCCTTGCCGTGCTCGCGCGCCGCCATCGTGAACTTGAGCGCATAGCCGTAGCGTCCCGCGGCGAGGTGGTCCTCGGCGGTCCGCTGTTCGGTCTGGGCCATCTTCCAGAGTTCGTTCGCGCGCGGGTCATTGGCCCGGGCGATTATCGGGCCGAACTCGGCCTCCGCGTCACGCGTCCGGCGCACCTCTTCGCGCACCTTGTCCGGGTTGATGCCGGCCGCGAGTTTCGCCTGCCGCGCCCGTTCGCGGGCACGCAAGGTCAGATCCCTGGCCCGGCCGTGAAGCCTGCGCTGGAATGAAGACCACGCCGACTGCTGGAGGCTGACAGCCCACGTGAACAACTGCCGGGCCTCCTCGATGCGCGCGCCCTCGACAATCGGTTTCACCTCGGCCAGCAGTCCATCGGTCTTGACCAGCTCGGCGCGAACACGCTCGCGCTCGGTCTGGGCTACTGCCACACCTATCAGCAACAACAATGAAACGACAATCAGCCTTTTCATACCGTATGGTGCATCTGCACAGGACGTGCCAGATCTAAACCACATGAGACCAGCCAGTTAGCCCTGACAGTCGCTGCGCAGAATCGCACAACCTGTACCGCGAAGCCAAACCTGGTGGCACAATCAATCTGCATCTGCGGCCTCATCCCTGGCCAGCCCGTACCGCTCGAGCTTGGTGTAGAGCATCCGGCGGGTAATGCCCAGCAGCTTTGCTGCCTTGGACTTGTTGCCGCCGGACTTGCGCAAGGCGTCTTCGAGCATCTGCCTTTCCATCTCGTGCAGCGGCCCGGCCGGCAGACGCTCGGCCGGTGCTGCACCCGGGCCATGCCGGACAAGCACGGGCTCTGGCAGTTGGATGTGTTGCGGCCCTATCGCCGCGCCACCGGACAGAATCAGGGCGCGTTCCAGCACGTTCTCCAGCTCGCGCACGTTGCCCGGCCAGTCATAGTCGGAGATGAGCTGCATCACGTCACGACCAAGTCCGGCCGCAGCGCCGAACCGGGTCAGCACATGGCCGCAGAGCGCAACGAGATCGGACTTCCGCTCGCGCAGCGGCGGCACGGTTATCGGGAAGACCGCGAGCCGGTAGTAGAGGTCCTCGCGGAAGCGGCCCTCACTCACGGCAGCAGTAAGGTCACGGTTGGTCGCAGCCACAACCCGGGTGTCGACCTTGAGAGTCTGATTGCCGCCGAGCCGGACAAAGGTCTTCTCCTGCACAAACCTGAGCAGCTTCACCTGAAAAGCGGGCGAGATCTCACCAATCTCGTCAAGGAAGAGAGTTCCGCCATCCGCCGCCTCGACCCGGCCCGGCTTTCGCGCATTGGCCCCGGTGAAAGCACCCTTCTCATAACCGAAAAGCTCGCTCTCGAGCAGGGTTTCAGGCAGGGCTGCGGCATGGACGACCACAAATGGCCGGCCCGCGCACCCGCTCTGCCGGTGGATGAGCCGCGCCACCAGCTCCTTGCCGACGCCGCTCTCTCCGAGTATGAGCACCGAGGCGTCACTGGGAGCGACCTTGGCAACGAGCTCGCGGACTCTCTTCATCGCCGTGCTGGTACCGACCATCTCGCCCAGCCCATCGGCCTCAAGCCTGAGCGCCCGGTTCTCGCGCCTGAGCGCCAGCTTCTCGGCGATCCGCTCCAGGCGCATCCGGAGCTGGTCCATCGCGAACGGTTTGGTGATGAAGTCGGCCGCGCCCTTCTTCATCGCCTCGACCGCGGTATCTACCGCGCCGAACGCAGTCATCACAATGACCTCTGTCTCGGGACTCGACGCCTTGACGCTCTCCAGCACGGCGATGCCGTCGACCGGCGCCATCTTCAGGTCGGT
>Ga0233422_10000578_pt1 | contig 17958 bp, 13 predicted proteins | sample Watercolumn_Mata_2_FD_182724 | JGI IMG/M metagenome (GOLD analysis project Ga0233422, IMG submission 182724) | Freshwater microbial communities from Lake Matano, South Sulawesi, Indonesia - Watercolumn_Matano_2014_110_MG | ecosystem: Environmental > Aquatic > Freshwater > Lake | place...
CCTCCCCCAGACCCCCTCCCCCAATCCCATATATTTTTCCAAGGTTGCGCCGGCGCCTGTTTATTCTTATCTTTTTTGTTGTGATAAAGGTTTGGGAGACAACATCCCTGTATCAGTGTCAATTGTTGTGGCGGCCGGTGTCAGATTTGAGCGCGGCCCCAGTGGCCGGTGTAATTTGCAGCCAACTATGAAAACTGCAATTAACCAAGAATAAAAGGTTCTTATCCAATCTGAACCTCATATTCTTAAATGGCCCGTATCTTGCTAAACCTTTCCATACTGACTCTGGGCCGTTGGTATTTTGGCCAGGGCTAAGCATTTGAGCGCCAATAAATAGGCGGAAGCTTATGAAAGCCATATTTTTGCTGGGTAGCGCCGTAATTTCCTTGTTCCTCTGGAGTCCCTCAGTTTCAGCTCAAGGCCTAGACCAAAATAATCCCATCTACCGGGAATTGGCTGAACAAGGAAGGTTGACCACCGGAGAGATAAACGAGGTTTACGGCGTGCCCTCTGTCGAAGTTATGCTGGAAAAAGGTGAAACCATCAAGAGCTTGGTCCAATCCCTGCCTTCTTTAAAGAATAAGTCTCTTATGGCTCAGGACCGGATTGCTCTCATTAATAAAACGCATTATCTCTTGGTCGTGCATGGGCCCGGCAACATGAGCACCGATAAGGACAAAATGTTCGTGCCCCTAGACTATTCCCTCGAGCCGAAAATTCTGCCGGAATTTTTGTCTGCTGCGGCCAATCATGAAAAGTACATTTTGATAGATCGTCCCCAGCAATGTCTCGGCCTTTATGAATGGGGAGAACTGAAACACTGTTTTCCCATTTCCTCCGGAACCGCGAAATGGATGCCCTTTAAAAAATTCGTGGTAACCCATATGGATCAAATTCATTTCTCCAGTAAATATGAACAGGCGCCCATGGATCATGCCCTGCATATTGGCAGGGACTATTTCATTCATGAAGGCATAGTCCCCGGATATCCCGCGTCCCACGGCTGTATCCGGCTCTTTCCCCTTCATGCCCGCTTCCTTTTTTACCAATGGGCCAGACCGGGAATTCCCGGGAAAATTATCGATGGTCCGGTGAAAAAAGGTTGATGCGGCGGCCCAGGCTTTCCAGTGGCACAGGCTTTCCAGCCTGTGCTCCTCTATACTCCGCCCCCTTTGCCCTCGTTCCCAAGCTCTGCTTGGACACCACTTTTTTCCGACCAGTGACCACTGATAACTGATATTATTAAGAGCGAAAAAGCAATTACGTTCCCGTAGGGGCGGGTTTAAAACCCGCCCCTACATTAATGCTTGCTGATGCAATTAACTTTCTGCTCCCATTAATAACTGGCCCTAAAGTTTTGTCCCCGGAACCCGACTAGGTTCTTGCGAAAATAGGGAAAAATACTTATAATATAAACAAAAGGGGGCGTAACGGCTTCGACGTAGATAGAGAACTGCCAGTTGCATGCCGAGGTCCTGTCCGCTCGTAAAACGGGTAGGAAACACACAACTGCCGACAACTACGGCTACGCTCTAGCCGCTTAAGGCTAGCGTCTGGGGATCTTTCGCCGGGAGAAGACCCCAGGTGACCGTATCCTGGCAAAGCTGCCGGGTTCGCCCGTGGCCTGGCGGACGAAAATTTTAGCGGGATAGCTTCTGGGAATTCTGTCGATGGAAGTCTCTAGAGGTGAAAATAAAACATCGACTAAGCATGTAGACGCTCTCAGGGACTATTTGCGGACGCGGGTTCGACTCCCGCCGCCTCCACCAGGTTTCTTGAGGATAAAAGACCCAGCAAAAACGCTGGGTTTTTTAGTTTATCAGGCCGGGGAGAGGCAAGATGTCCCTTGATTATCAATTGCTCTGCCGCCGGATCGTGGAAGACAGCCGGGACGCCATTATCTTTGCGGACCGGGAGGGCATTATCCGTTTCTGGAATAAGGGCGCGGAGGCCATATTTGGTTTCCCGGCCGCGGAGGCCCTGGGCCGTTCATTGGATATCATCATCCCCGAGAATCTCCGGGCCCGGCACGGGGAGGGCTACCGCCGGGTCATGGCCTCCGGAGATACTAAATACGCCCAGGACCTGCTGGCTGTGCCCGCGCGGCGACGGGACGGCTCCCGCATTTCCGTGGAGTTCACCATTATTCTGGTTCGGGGAGCAGAGGGTCAAATATTAGGCAGCGCGGCCATCATCCGGGAGGTCACCGCCCGCTGGCAGCGGGAGCAAGAGATGCGGCAGCGCCTGGCGGCATTGGAGGCCGAGTTGGAGAGGGCAAAGCAACGCTCCACCCCTTCTAAGTGATTATCATGCTTACCCAGGAATCCGGGCAACCCCGCGTCAGCAATCGGTTACACTAACGGGGTTGCCCGGCCCTAAACCTTCGCTAAAACGTTACAAAGTCCTTCTCCAGAGGCAAGCTGTCCCCAGCGGCAGGCTGTTTTTCATGGGTGAGGCGGCGGACACCGGGCAAGGCCGCCACCGCGGCCTTTACCCCCTGCAGCCGGGGGCCGGCAGGAGGCGAAGAAGCATTTCGGCCGCCCACCAATACCGCCAGTTCCGTGACAACCAATTTCATCTGCGCGGACTGGGCGGTCAGCTCTTGAGAAGCGCTGGCGCTCTCCTCAGCGCTGGCGGCATTCTGCTGCACCACCTTGTCCAGTTCGGAGATGGCCCGGTTGATCTGCTCTACTCCCTGGGCCTGCTCATGGGAAGCCGCGGCGATTTCCTCCACCAATTCCTTCACTTTCGTGGTGCTGGTATTCACCTGGAGAAAGGCTTCCGCGGTTTTGCCCACCAGATCCGAACCGTCGCGTACTTTGGCAGTGGTAGCTTCGATCAAATTGGTGGTGTTTCTGGCCGCGTCCGCGGCCCGCATCGCCAAACTTCTGACTTCATCCGCGACCACGGCAAAACCGGCTCCCGCTTCCCCGGCCCGGGCCGCTTCCACGGCCGCGTTCAGGGCCAAAAGATTGGTTTGAAACGCGATTTCATCAATGGTCTTAATAATCTTGGCGGTTTCGTTGCTGGCCGCGGTGACTTCTTTCATGGCCCCGGTCAAATCGGTCATGGAGCTGTTCGCCTTTTCCACGACGTTTCCGGCTTCATTCATCAAGGCGCTGGCCCTTTGAGCATTATCGGCATTCTGCTTGGTCATCGCCGACATCTCCTCCAGGGACGCGGAAGTCTCTTCAATGGCTGCAGCCTGCTCCGAAGTTCCCTGAGCCAAAGATTGGCTGGAGTCGGAGATCTGTCCCGAGGCCGAAGAGACCTGGGTCGCGGACTCGGAAAGCAAGCTGGTGGAATGGTTGAGGGAACCGGTGATCTTGCGGCTGATGATCACACTTAGAGCCACACCGAAAGCCAGAATGATACCGATGAACCAGACCACTATCTGCCTGGTTTTCCGGCTTTCCACCAAGCCCTGGCGCTCCCGCTCTTCGCCGATATGCTTTTGAATCTCAAGCAGCCGGCTGATGGCCTTCACCGACGCAGCTCCAAAGCGGTTGGTATTCTGGGCGCGATACTCCGCGGCTTCTTCTTTTTTACCGGCCTGATACAATTCCAGCCACCGCTCCCGGGCCGGTTTGTATTGGGCGAAAACCCCTTCCCATTCTTTCAGGACCTGCCTCTCTTCCGGGGTGCGATTGCCGGAGGCAAAGGCTTTCATATTCTCTTCCGCTTCCCGGTACCATTTGGGGCCGTCCTCTTTGATTTTCTTCTGCCCCTGTTCATCAAAAACCATAAAATTGGCCACGCCAAAACGCAGCTCCCATTGGGCCCTTTCCACGTTGGACAGATGGATGCCGGCACGGACCTGGTCGGCATAGTCGGCATAAATCTTCTGGGACTCGGTGGAATTTTTCCAAAAGATCCCGCTGACCAGGATTAGTAGAACCAGTAGCGTGCCAAAGCTTGCATAGAGCTTCAGGGAAATTCCTCCGGTTTTCATCGCTTGCCTCCGGGCTTATTAATTACTATCATATTAGTATACTTTCAAGTGATCGGTTTAAAATTCCACCAAATTAATTTTGGCAAGAATGCCAACCCTTTGAGGACGGAGTGTGCGTTTCCTTTTCTCCCGATCCGGGGTGGCTGCCTTCTCCTTTTGAGGTGTGAACCTGCTTTACGGTTTGTCGGGATCATCAGCATTCATAAATACATCGGCTCCAGCTTAAAGTTGCAAAAAAGGTTTTTTATGGTTGGGACTGTTTCCTGGTAAAGAAGTAACTTTGTGGCATTTTTACTCATAATAGATATCTATCGTTAATAACTATTATATTCGGCTATTCTCGCCAGAAATTACACATTTCCTGATTTTTTATTGCTTTACCATGAAGCCAAATAACTTGTGATTTATGGCACTTAGTCATCGCCTGCTCCGGGCACATGCCTTGCACTAAAGATTGTCGGCGACAGATGTTTAGGGGAAGCCTGTTAACCCTCAATAGCAACAAAGGTGCAGCAATGGCGGAAAAGTGCGGCAGGCTGCTGATTGCCGAGCGTGGCTGCGAATTGGCCCGGGGCCTGTCCCCCTGGCTGGAGGAGCAGGGCCACGAATGCAAGACCGTAGACAATATCAAAGACGTGCTCATCACCCTCCAGAACGAAAAGATCAACGTCTTGGTGATGGACGCCAAGCTCCCGGAAGAAATGGGCTACGAGGCCATCTCCATCATCAAGGGGCACCACCGGAAACTACCCATCATCATCACCGCGGATGAAAACAACCCGGAGCAGGAAAGCTGCATCCGTCAGAAAGGCATCTTCTATTACCACGTAATTTCGTTTGGCATGGATGAACTCATTTTAGCCATCTCCAATGCCATGGTGCGCTCAGCCCAATAGCCAAAGGGGAGTTCGATGCAATTACAAAAAAAGCTGACCGAAGGGGAATTTGTAATCTTAGCGGAGATGGAGCCGCCCAAGGGCACCGACACGGTGGCCATGATCGCCAACGCCTGGGCGGTGAAGGGCAAAGTGGACGCGTACGTGATCCCGGAGATGAGCAACGCGGTGATGAAGATGAGTTCCCTGGGGGGCTCGCTCTTGCTGCAGAGCCGGGGGCTGGAAACGGTGCTCCAGGTCTGCTGCCGGGACCGCAACCGTTTGGCCATCCAGGGCGACCTGTTGGCGGCCCAGGCCCTGGGAGTGCCCAACGTCATGGCGGTGACCGGGGAAGAAATCACCCACGGGGATCACCACAAGGCCCGGGCCGTTTATGACATCGATCTCCTGGAGCTGCTGGGAGCCTTGCAGATGCTGCAATCGGGCCGGGACATGGCCGGGGTGGACCTGCAAGGGGCCCCCAATTTTTTTGTCGGTTCCACCATGAAGGCGACCCCCCGGGGTGAGTCCTGGGACAAGGAGCTGGCGGAGCTGGATCAAAAAATTGCAGCGGGCGCCGGCTTTTTGGTCACCCAGCCCATCTTCGATCCCGAGGCTCTGGGCAAACTCCGGGACAGCCTGGACGCGCGCGGGGCCAAGGTCATCCCCACGGTGCTGCTCCTTAAATCCGTGGGCATGGCCAAGTACATCAACCGGTTTATGGACATGAAGATTCCCGAAGTCTTTATCGACCGCATCCAGAACGCGCCGGACCGGGTCCGGGAATGCGTGCAGATCGCCGGGGAGTTGGTGGCCGCGTTCAAGGCCCAGGGTTATCCGGGCGTGAATATTTCCACCATCGGCTGGGAAGACAAACTTCCGGGGATTCTGGCGGCAGCCGGGGTCTGAGTTCCAGATTTTATTAGGGATAAAGATATGCCCAAAGGAAAAGAGAAAATGGCTGAAGACAAACCCCGGAAAGGCGGTAACGGCAAAGGCGTGGCCGCGCGTTCGGGCGCGGTGATGGTGGTGGGCGGCGGCGTGGCCGGCATGCAGGCTTCTCTGGATCTGGCCAACTCCGGCTTTTGTGTGCACATGGTGGAGGCCAAGCCGGCCATCGGCGGGGTCATGGCCCAGTTGGACAAGACCTTCCCCACCAACGACTGTTCCATGTGCATCATCTCCCCCAAGCTGGTGGAGTGCGGCCGCCATCTGAACATCAATATTCACACCCTGACGGAAGTGAAGGCCGTCAGCGGCGAACCGGGGAATCTCACGGTGACCCTGGAGAAGCAGCCCCGGTACATCGATCCGGCCAAGTGCACCGGCTGCGGCGAATGCGCCAATGTCTGCCCCGTGGCCATGCCCGATGAGTTCAATATGGGCCTGGCCGACTGGCACGCGGCCTACCGCCTCTATCCCCAGGCCATCCCCGCGGCCTTCGGCATCAAGAAGCTGGACCGGGCCCCCTGCACCATTACCTGCCCTGCGGAGATCAACGTCCAGGGGTATGTGCAGCTCATCAAGATGAGCAAATACGAGGAAGCGGTGAAGCTCATCATGGAGCGGCTGCCGCTGCCCGGGGTTTTAGGCCGGGTCTGCCCGCATCCTTGCGAATCCAAGTGCCGCCGCGCGGAGCTGGACGAGCCGGTGGCTATTTGCAGTCTAAAACGTTTTGCCGCGGATCAGGTGGATTTGGGCAGTTTCTCCCCGCCCCTGGTGGAGGCGAAACCGGAAAAGATCGCCATCATCGGCTCCGGTCCCGCGGGCTTAAGCTGCGCCTACCACCTGGCCTTAAAGGGCTACCGGCCCACCATCTTCGAGGCGCTGCCCCAGGCCGGAGGCATGTTGCGGGTGGGGATTCCCGACTACCGGCTACCCAAGAATGTGTTGGATAGAGAAATCGACAATATCCTGCGTCTGGGGGTGACGCTCAAGACCAACACCGCGCTGGGCCGGGATTTCACCCTGGATTCGCTCGTTGACGAAGGTCATAAAGCCGTCTTCCTGGGCATCGGCTGCCACGTGGGCAAACCTTTGGGCATTGCCAATGAAAGCGCGCCGGGCGTGGTCCAGGGGGTGGATCTCTTAAGGCGGCACAACCTGGGCGAGCCCCAGGAGATCGGCAAGTCCCTGGCGGTTATCGGCGGGGGCAACGTGGCCATCGACGTGGCCTGCACCGCCCGGCGTTTGGGGTCGGACGTCACCATCGTCTACCGCCGCTCCCGGGAAGAGATGCCCGCGTTCGCGCATGAAGTGGAACAGGCCCTGTGCGAAGGCGTGAAGATTATTTACCTGGCCGCGCCCCTGGAAGTGGTGGTGGGCGCGGAGGGCAAGGCCATCGGCCTGATTTGCCAGAAGATGGAATTGGGCGAACCCGACGCGTCGGGCCGCCGCAAACCCGTGCCCATCCCCAACGAAACTTTTGAGCTGCCCGTGGATATGATCGTTCCGGCCATCGGCCAGGAAGCGGCCCAGGGCCCGCTGGCCGATTGCGGCCTCAATCTCTCCCGCTGGGGCACCATCGAGGTGGATGAAATCACTTACCAGACTTCCCGGCCCGGGGTCTTCGCCGCGGGCGACGTGCACACCGGGCCCTGGATCGCCATTGAAGCGGTGGGCGGCGGCATCGAGGCCGCGGAGTCCATCGACCGCTATCTCCAGGGCCTGGACCTCAAGGAAGGCCGCGTAGAAGGGGAGGAGGCCCATAAGCGCTGGGCCGCAATTCCCAAGGATGAGGAAGGCCAGCTCCGGGAAGTGATGCCCACCATGCCGCCAGAGCTATCCTGCGCCTGTTTCGATGAAATCGCCCAGGGCTTCACCCTGGAACAGGCCCAGCGGGAGGCCGGACGCTGCCTCAACTGCGGCGTCTGCTCCGAATGTATGCAATGTGTGGTGGCCTGCCAGGCCGGAGCCGTGGACCACAGCCAGAAACCGGAGACCCTGGAGGTTAAGGTAGGGGCGGTCATCATATCTCCGGGCTTTCAGACCTTCGATCCCGTGAAATATGGGACTTACCATTACGCCCAGTTCCCCAACGTGGTTACTTCCCTGGAGTTCGAGCGCATCCTCTCTGCATCCGGGCCTTTTCAGGGCCACCTGGTGCGCCCCTCGGACCATAAGGAGCCCAAGAAGATCGCCTGGTTGCAGTGCGTGGGCTCCCGGGACGTGAAGACGCATTCCTACTGCTCTGCGGTGTGCTGCATGTACGCCATCAAGGAAGCGGTGATCGCCAAGGAGCATTGCAAGGAATACGATCTGGACGCGGCCATCTTCTTCATGGACATGCGCACTTTCGGGAAGGATTTCGAGCAGTACTACAACCGGGCCAAGGACGAGCAGGGGGTGCGTTTCATCCGCTCCCGCATCCATACCATCGACCCCGCCCCCGACGACAACCTGCTCATCACCTATCTGGACGAGAGCGGTGAGAAAAAGAGCGAAGTCTTCGACATGGTGGTCATGTCCGTGGGCATGGAGGTGAGCCAGGGAGCCAAAGATTTGGCCCAGACCCTGGGCGTGGACGCGAACAGCCACGACTTCGTAGCCACCACGCCCTTCGCGCCGGTGGCCGCGTCCCGTCCCGGCGTCTATGCCTGCGGGGCCATGCAGGGGCCCAAGGACATCCCGGAATCGGTGATGCAGGCCTCTGCGGCCGCGGGTGCGGTGAGCGCCGCCTTGGGAGAGGCCCGCTGGAGCGAAACCCTGACCCGGGAAATTCCGCCCCAGAAGGAAATACGGCCGGAAGACCAGCCCCGGGTGGGCGTATTCGTGTGCAACTGCGGCATCAACATCGGCGGCATCATCGATGTGCCGGGGCTCCGGGACTACGCGGCCAAGCTCCCTAACGTGGTCTATACCGCGGACAACCTCTTTACCTGTTCCCAGGATACCCAGGTGCAGATGACCAAGATCATTGAGGAGGAAAACCTCAACCGGGTGGTGGTGGCCGCGTGTACGCCCATCACCCATGAGCCCCTGTTCCGGGAGACCATGATCGACGCGGGCTTGAATAAATACCTTTTTGAGATGGCCAATATCCGCAACCAGGACTCCTGGGTGCACATGAAAGAGCCGGACAAGGCCACGGACAAGGCCAAGGACCTGGTGCGTATGGCCGTGGCCCGGGCCTCGCTCCTGAAGCCCCTGGTGGAAAAACCTCTGACCATCAACCAACGGGCCGTGGTCATCGGTGGCGGCGTCGCGGGCATGAACGCGGCCCTGAACCTGGCGGACCAGGGTTTCGAGACCATCATCCTGGAGAAGGAAGACCGGCTGGGAGGCAATGCCTGGAGGGTGCACCATACCATCGAAGGGCAGGAAGTTCTTGGTTATCTTGAGCCTCTCATTGAGAAAGTGAAGGGGCACAGCAAGATTCAGGTTCTCACCGGGGCCCTGGTGGTGGGTTTCAGCGGCTATAAAGGCAACTTCACCACGGAAGTGCTGGTGGGGCCTGCCATGTACGAACGGAAAATCGACCACGGCGTGGTGGTGGTGGCCACCGGCGGCCAGGAATACCGCCCCAAGGAGTTTCGCTACGGGGAGCACCCCCGGATTCTGACCCAATTGGAATTTGGGGACCTCCTCCATGCAAGCCCGGAGGAGGTGGCCCAGTGGCAGCGGGTGGCGTTTATCCAGTGCGTGGGCTCCCGCAATCCGGAAAACCCCAACTGCAGCCGCATCTGCTGCCAGGGCGCGGTGAAATACGCCTTGCAATTGAAGGGGCTTAACCCGGAGATGGACGTGATGACGCTCTACCGGGATATGCGCACTTACGGATTCATGGAGGATTTTTACCGGGAGGCCCGGGAAAAAGGCGTCATGTTCTCCCGCTATAAGCACGAGGATCCACCCCAGGTGGAAGTGGAGGGTGGCTTGAGCATCACCTTCCTGGACCACGTGCTGGAGCGGCCCATCAAGATGCCGGTGGACGCGGTGGTTTTGAGCGCCGCGGCTTTGCCCAATGATACCGAGGAATTGGCTTCCTTGCTGAAAATTCCCAGAAACGCCGCGGGTTTCTTCATCGAGGCCCACGCCAAGCTCAGGCCCGTGGACTTTGCCTCGGAGGGCATCTTCCTCTGCGGCCTGGCCCATTCGCCCAAGCTCATCAGCGAGTCCATCGCCCAGGCCATGGCCGCGGCCTCCCGGGCTGGGGCCTTCCTGGCGGATACCCGGCAGACCATCAGCGGGGTCACCGCGCACGTGGAGCCGGACCGCTGCGCCGCCTGCCTGGTGTGCGTCCGCAGCTGCCCCTATAACGTGCCCCAGATCACCGGGGACAACGTCTCGGAGATCAACCCGGCCTTGTGCCAGGGCTGCGGCACCTGCGCCTCGGAATGCCCGGCCAACGTGATCCAGGTGGCCCACTTTGAGGATGATCAGATCGCAGCCAAGATAAAAACCTTATTCTGAGGAGCCGAGGATGGAGAACTTTGAACCGAAAATCGTCGCTTTCTGCTGCCACTACTGAGCGTATAGCGCCGCGGACCTGGCAGGTTCGATGCGACTGCAGTACCCGCCCCATGTACGGATCATCGAGGTTCCCTGCAGCGGCAAGGTGGACATCATCCACCTGCTCCTGGCCTTTGAGCACGGCGCGGACGGGGTCATCGTCGTCGGCTGCATGGAGGGGGATTGCCATTATATGGCGGGCAATCTCTACGCCAAGAAAAGGGTCTTCCGGGTCAAGGAAATCCTGGACCGGGTGGGCCTGGGCGGCGACCGGGCGGGCATGTACAACCTCTCCTCGGGTATGGGGGGCAGGTTTGCGGAGATTGTCCGGGAAATGACGGAGAAGATTATGGAATTGGGGCCCAGCCCCATCAGAATAGCACAGGGCACGGCCGTCAGGGCCGCCGGGGAGGTAGCCGCATGATCAAGGCCATACCAAAGCCGATGGAAGAAATCATCAACTATGTCCAGGATTGCAGGAAGTTGCTCATCGCCGGCTGTGACGGCTGCGTCACCGTCTGTGAAGCCGGGGGCCTGAAGGAAGCCAAGGTTTTGGCCTCCGCGCTGCGGCTCTACTTCACCCAAGGCGGCCAGCAGGCCCAGGTGGATGAAACCAGCCTCACCCGCCAGTGCGAGAAGGAGTATTTGGCCCAGCTCTCGGACCGCATCGACCAATACGACGCGGTGGTCTCCCTGGCCTGCGGGGTGGGGATTCAGCATATGGCGGAGATTTATGACAAAAAAGTGGTCTATCCGGGGGTGGACACCTGTTTTCTGGGCGTCAACGAGGAGCGGGGGTTGTATTCGGAGCGCTGCCAGGCCTGCGGCCGCTGCATCCTGGCGGAGACCGGCGGTGTCTGCCCCATCGCCCGCTGCTCCAAGCGCATGTTGAACGGCCCCTGCGGCGGCTCGGAAGGGGGCAAGTGCGAAGTGAGCAAGGACATCCCCTGCGGCTGGGAGTTGATCTACGAGCGGCTGAAAACCCTGGGGCAATTGGACCGCTTTGAGACGCCCACCGTGCCCAAGGACTGGACCACTTCCCGGGATGGCGGACCCCGCAAGATTGTGAGAGAGGATTTAAGAATATGAGCGCCGAGACCCCCAGCAAAATCCAGAAGATGATCAACGCGGGCCACCTGGCCGTCACCTCCGAAGTGGGTCCGCCCCGGAGCGCGGACGGCGCGGTCATCGAACACAAGGCCAAAATGATCAAGGACTACGTGGACGCCATCAACGTCACCGACAACCAGACGTCGGTCTGCCGCCTGTGCAGTCTGGCCGCGTGCATCCGCATCAAGCAGATGGGTCTGGACCCGGTGTTGCAGATGGTGACCCGGGACCGCAACCGCATCGCCCTCCAGAGCGATATCCTGGGGGCCGCGTCCTTCGGGATCAACAACATCCTCTGCCTCACCGGCGACCACCAGCACTTTGGCGACCATTCCAGTTGCGCCAACGTCTTCGATCTGGATTCCACCCAACTTGCCATGTGCGTGCGCATGATGCGGGATGAAGGCAAGCTCCTGGGGGGCCATGAATTCCAAGTCCGCCCCCAAATGTATATCGGCGCCGCGGCCAACCCCTTTGCCGGACCCAATGTGGCTCTGCGGGTATCGCGCCTGGCCAAAAAGGTGGCCGCGGGCGTGCAGTTCGTTCAGACCCAGTGCATCTATAACATGGACACCTTCAAGACCTTCATGAAGATGTTGGTGGACCGGGGCCTCCATGAAAAAGTGGCCATTCTGGCGGGGATTACCCCCATGAAAAACGTGGGCATGGCCAAATACATGCAGAAACGGGTGCCGGGGATCGATGTCCCCGATGCCATTGTCCAACGCATGGGTGGCGTACCCAAGGAGAAGCAGCCTGAAGAAGGCATCAACTTGGCGGTGGAGCAGATCGAAGAATTGAAGGAAGTGGAAGGAATCCGGGGCTTCCATATCATGGCCATTGAATGGGAAGAAAAGGTCCCGGAAATTGTGCAAAGGATCGGTTTGTATCCCCGGCCCCAGCTGGCCGACTAGACTGGAAGACTCAGGCCGGCAACGGCCCAGGACCCTAAACAGGGCATGAACTGACCCATCTCATATGCCTTGTAATTTCTAAATTTTTATGTTCATAATGAGATGGATTAATCGAAAGGGGAGGTTTCATGTCTGCTAAATATGTATTGATTGTTGATGATGATCCGGATCTGGTGGAAACCGTATCCATGATTTTGGAGAGCAAGGGCTATGAAGTGGGAAAAGCCTACGACGGCATCGAGGGCGAGGAAGCCGTCAAGAAGCGCCGGCCGGACGTGCTGGTGCTGGACGTGATGATGCCCCGAAAAAACGGCTACCAGCTCTGCAAGGAATTGAAAGCCAATCCAGCGACCCGGGGCATCCCCGTGGTGCTGCTCACTGCCGTGGGAGAAGCGGTGCCCACCACTACTTATAGCCACGCGGAAGGGATGGCGGTGGAGGCGGAGGATTTCATCCCCAAACCCGTGGACGCGGCCACCCTGGTGGAGGCCGTCGAGAGACTACTTTGACCGCGGTGTTTCATGCTACCCGGCGTGCACTTGACGAATTTTGGAAAAAAGCAACAGGATCAGAATCGGAGGCCTTAAAATTTTGGAGGAGGGTGCCTGCGTGGTGTCCTCCTCCCCCATGGGGGCAAACTGCTTAAGCGCTGATATCTGCGGTCCCCTGGCTCGGAACAAGATCAACCTCACCTTTTTCACTCATCTTTCGGGTGATCGCCAGGTTTTTTGCACCGCAGATGAGGTGGGGGAAGCGGCCTTCACCCTGGTAAAGAGCCGCGTCGCTCCTGGCACTGAGCTGCGCCTGCAGCGAGGCATGGCTGTGATCGCGGTTTATCCCCACGACAAACGCCCTGAAATCCTGGGCGCCTTTATCCGCAGTCTGGCCCGTGCCCGGGTGATCCTGTACGGTCTCGCGTATTCGCCTTCCGCCATCTCGGTGGTCTTGTCGTCTCGCAATGTTAAGGCGGTGGTGCAACAACTCTTCCGGCATTTCCATTTTCCTGCGTTCGCCTCTCCCGAAGAATTTTTCAACGCCCAACCGCCGCCGCAGGAGCTGGTGCAACAGGTGGTGGCCACTTATCAAGAGAAAGTCATTAAGGTGTACTGGATTTTGCCCCAGCCAAATCTGGACCTCTGGGGGGCCCGAATCTCCTCCACCGCCATCTTGGAAGGGTTTGCCCAGGCGCTCTTCGATTTTGGGGAACTGGGCGTGAAGATTCCCTTCCTGGTGGCCAACCCGGGATTGGGCGGCAAGGAATTTCTGTTGTCCTTCAGCACTTCCAGGCTGACAGCCCCCGCGGATCCAGGTCCCGAAGTGCATCTGATTTTGCAGAAGCACCTCCCCGACCTCAGGCCCGTGCGGATAACCCCGGTGGCCGGGGTCTTTCTCCACGGCCCCCACTTTGGAGACCGCTACGGAGTGGTCCACCCTTTTTTAGAGGCCCTGGGCAAGGCCAAAATACCGCTGCTGGCCCTGAGCTGTACCGTGTCTTCTATCTCGGCTATCCTCAAGCAGCAAGAGTTGGAGGCCGCGATGCACATCTTGGAAGAAATTTTTGAGGCGCCTACTTACCAGGCCGGGCTGAGGCCCCGAAAATCTACGTTCATCCCGTGAACCAAAACGGAGGGAATAGGCCATGTCAACAGGTAAAAGGAAAACTCCCGCCACCTCCACATCTCCTTTGGAGAAAGTCGCGATATTACCGTTGGCAGCCGCGTCCCCCCTGTTGGCCGACTTTCCTGATGCCGTGTTAATTACCGATCAAAGAAGAAAGGTGGTCTTCCTGAACCGGGCTGCGAAGGCCCTTCTCGGCGAGACATTACGGGTGGGTGATCCCTGTCCCATATGTTCCCAATTAACCGGGATGCCCTTGAGCGTGGACGGCAAAATGCGCCACGAGCGCTGCCTGCAGCCGGGAGAGGGCCTGAAAGACGCGCCTTTGCTCCCGAAGGCGGGTTGGGCCACCTCCGCTCCCCTGACGGTCACCGCCACCCCCATCCGTGTCAATGGTGGCGAACCCGGCGGCTGTTTGGTAGCGATCCGGGAAACGCAGCAGGAGTTGCAGACCCACCCGGTGGTGCAACTGCAATTGTCCACTCTGTCCAGTATCCTGGAAAACTTTCCCACGCCTTTCTTTCTGGTGGACCCGGAACTGCGGGTGACCCACATCAATGAGGCCATGGAAAAACTCTCCGGTTACAGCCGCAGTGAAGTGGTGGGACAAATGGCCTGCGGCGCCATGCTTAACACCGTGCAGTGCAACACGGATGAGTGCGTGTTGAAGCAAGTCATGGAAAAAAAGACCGCCCTTTCCGGTTTGCGGCGGGTGATCCGCAATCGCCAGGGCAAAGAAATAAATGTGGTGGTGGCCGCGTCCATCATCACCGACCCCAGCGGCCGGGTTATAGGAGGTTTTGAGGCCGTCCGGGATATCACCCGCACGGTGGAGGCGGAAATCAAGTTCGATCTGATGACCGAACTTACCCGGGAAGGCATCCTGTTGGTGGACGAAAACCAACACGTCCTTTTTGCTAACAGCCGCATGACCCAAATCACAGGATGGTCAAAAGAAGATATTGTCGGCAAAGAAGTGCAAGAGGTTCTTTCCGGGCACCACCACCGGTCCGCCAAGCAACTTTCGGAGATGATCAGGCAGGACAAGGAGTGGGGCCTCAGATTTTGCAGCACTCTGGGTCCTTTGCCGCCGGCGGCGCCCCAGGAGGAACGGAGGGTGTTCGAGACTTGCATGGGCGGCAAAAAAATCGGTGAGAACATCCTGGTCTGTATTTACCTTCGGGACTTGAGCGAGCGCATCAAGATCGGCAGAGAACTGCATAAGACCAATAGCTTCCTCAATGAAATCATCCGCTGCAGCGTGGACGGCATCGTGGTGGTGGATAATAAGGGAAACCCCTTAATCTTTAACGAAGGAGCCGAACGCATCCTGGGGTACAAAGCCAAGGAGGTCATCGGCCATCCGGAGGTTTTTGCTCTTTTTTACCCCCCTCCCCTGGCTCAAGAAATGATGCGCCGTATGCGCAGCGACCGCTACGGTCCGCCGGATAAGCTCCCCGCCACCCAGGTCACCTTCATCAACAAGGAAGGGGAAGAGGTGCCGGTGCGGTTGTCTGCCGCCATCCTCCGGGAGGGCCCCCGGGAGGTGGGGAGCGTGGGGATTTTTTCGGACCTGCGGGAATATCATAATATGGCCCGGAAGCTGGAGGAGAGCCAGGCCCAACTGCTGCAAGCGGAAAAGATCGCGTCTTTGGGCCGCTTGGCCGCGGGGGTGGCCCACGAGATCAACAATCCTTTGGCAGGCATCCTCATCTATGCCGAGCTCATGAAGCGGGACCTGGAGGAAAATGCCGAAACCCAAGAGAACCTGGAAATAATCATTAATCAGACGGTGCGCTGCCAGCAGATCGTTAACCGTCTTCTGGAGTTCAGCCGGCAGTCCTTGGGGCAGAAAACCCTGTTTGATCTGAATGAAATCATCACCCGCTGCGTCGAACTTATCGGGCACCAACCCTTATTTCATAACATCGAGATCATCAGGGATCTGGCCCCGGATCTGCCTCAGATTATTGGGGACCCCGGACAACTCCAGCAGGTGTTTACCAACCTGATGCTCAATGCCGCGGACGCCATGAACGGCAAAGGAAAGCTTAGTATCGCCAGCCGTCCCGCGGCCGGGGGTAATGGGGTGGTATTAACCTTTGCGGACACCGGTCCGGGGATTTCTGGGGAAATTAAGGACAAAATCTTCGATCCCTTTTTTACCACCAAACCTCCAGGCAAAGGCACGGGGCTGGGGTTGTCCATTGTCTATGGAGTATTGCAACGCCATGGCGGCAACATCGAAGTGGACAGTTCGCCCGGACGCGGCGCCACTTTCACCATCAAGCTGCCCCTGGAGTCCCCGGAGCAAGAGGAAACGGCCTTTGAGACGCCGACGAACTCTCAGGGTGGTTAAGACACCTCCAGGTGCGCTGTTTTAAAAGGGAAGTCGGGCCATGGAAGAACAGACCACGGTTTTGGTAGTGGATGACGAAAAAGTGATCCGGGATGGCTGCACCCTCTTGTTGCAGCCCGAGGGTTACCGGGTGGTCACTGCGGCCAATGGCCGGGAGGCCCTGGACCTGATGCGGGGCCAGCCGGTGAACGTGGTTCTCTGCGATTTGAAGATGCCGATAATGGGGGCCCTGGAGGTCCTGGCGGAGGCCCGGGACAGCTACCCGGAGGTGCCCATCATCATTATCACCGGTCACGGCACCGTCGCCGATGCCGTGGAATGTATGAAGCAAGGCGCTTACGACTTCGTTACCAAACCCTTCCGGGTCGATCATCTCACCCTGGCGGTGAACCGGGCTCTGGAAAAACAGCGCCTGGAGCGCCAGGCCCGGCGTCTGCAAGAGGAGCAAGCCCAAAACCTTTACACCCTGGCCATGGAACAGAGCCGGATGCACACCATCGTCAATTGCATGGCCGACGGAGTGCTGGTGACCAACCTCAACCGGGAAGTGGTGCTCTGCAACCCCACCCTCATGCAGCTCATGGGCTTATCCGGGCCTCTGCCCCAACCCGGCCCTCTGGAAGCCTATCTGGATGAAAAGTCCTTTCTGGAAACCATAGAAGAATTATGCGCCGGCGCCGAGACGGGGCCAGCCAGGTGCCTGTCCCAGGAAATCTGCAAAGGCCGGGTGCACCTCCGGGCCATGTCCGCGCCGGTGTTCGGGCCGGACGAGAAGGTGCTTGGCACGGTCACCGTTTTTCATGACGTTACCGCATTCAAAGAATTGGACGCCATGAAAAACGATTTCGTGCACATGGTCTCCCATGAGCTACGCTCGCCGATGACGGCCATTAAATTGCAGCATGAAGTGATCCTGGACGGTCTGGCCGGAGAAGTGACTCCGAAGCAACGGGAGCTCTTGAGCCGGGCCCAGGCCAAAATCCAAGGTCTGCTGGAGCTGATCAATGAATCACTGGACATTGCCAAGATTGAAGCGGGCCACCGGCAATTGGAGCTGTTGCCTCTGAATCTGGGGGAGGCGCTCCAGGAAGTGGTGGATCTCCTGGAGGTCAAGGCCGCGGACCAGAGGGTCGTCCTAAAACTATTCCTGCCCCCGGACCTGCCGCCGGTCAGAGGCGACCGCCGCAGCCTGGGAGATGTTTTCATCAATCTGGTAAGCAATGCCATCAATTATTCCCCGGACGGCGGCGAGGTCACCGTTACCGGGGTCTCCCACGGGGACTACGTGGAAGTGCGGGTCAGCGATACGGGTATCGGCATCGAACCGGAGGAGATTCCCAAAATCTTCGATAAGTTTTACCGGGTCAAAAATCCCAAAGCCCGCCAGATCATCGGCACCGGTTTGGGATTGGCCATTGTCAAGGGGATCGTGGACGCCCACCTGGGAAAGGTAGAGGTGGAGAGCAGGCTGGGGGAGGGCAGCACTTTTCGGGTCATGCTGCCCAGATAAGTTCGTGATTCATAAATAAAATGGTATTCTTTTAATAATATATATTAGAAGCTATTTCAAAACCTCAAGTTTGATAACTGCCCAGAATCATTGACGATAAATAGTTTATTTTAACTAGTTAATAAAACTAGACTTTTTTGACATTTTCGCGTAGTAAGCTATTGGAGGTA
>Ga0233422_10000579_pt1 | contig 17949 bp, 15 predicted proteins | sample Watercolumn_Mata_2_FD_182724 | JGI IMG/M metagenome (GOLD analysis project Ga0233422, IMG submission 182724) | Freshwater microbial communities from Lake Matano, South Sulawesi, Indonesia - Watercolumn_Matano_2014_110_MG | ecosystem: Environmental > Aquatic > Freshwater > Lake | place...
GCTCGGCGAATCCGTTTGCCTCGCACCCGCCGATCGAAGAACGAGTCCAGCGACTCGAACAGCTGGTGATCCCCGAGGAATCCGGCAAGGCCTAGCGGCAGACTGCCGCCAGACCTCTACTGGTCGTTCGGTTTCTGGCCTCTGTAGGAATCGCCCCTTCTGAACCGGTCCCCGTTGCGCACGCACGCCGGCATCTCACCCTTGAACCGGATGGAGTCCGGTCCCGACACCTCGCGCAGCGAGGCCAGCAACTCGTGGTCCAGCGCGACCCGCTGGTCCCGCAACTTCATCTCCCGGAACGACCCGTCGGGCTGAATCAGCCTCAAGTAGACTAAGGCGTTGCCGGGATGCTCATCGAGCCGCTCCTTGATCTTCAGGAGCATGGCCTCATCCAGCTCTTGCTCCGGGACGGCAACAACCAAGGCGCTCAGGAACCGGGTCGCATCCTTGAACAGCATCACCCGGTCAGCCCAGAACTGCGGCACGCCCTGGCCGCGGCCGGACCCGTCCGCCGCCCGCACCTTCACCGTACCCTGTACGGCAACCAGGTTGTCCGTCTTGAGCACGGCCCGGCAGCCTTCGAGCACATCGGCGAAGACCATCACTTCGATTCCGCCATCGAAGTCCTCGATGGTGATGATCGCGTACTCGCGGTCGCGCTTGTCCTTGCGCGCCCGGCGCCCGGTAATCACCCCGCCCAGCGACGCCTTGGCGCCGTCCCGCATCGTCTCTATCTGAGCGATGGTTGACAGGCCCAAAGCCTCGTACTCGGCCCGGTAGGGTTCGAGCGGGTGCGAGGAGAAGTAGAAACCGAATGCGTCTTTCTCGTAGGCGAGCAGCTCGTGCGCGTCGAACTTCGCCGCAGCCGGCTTCGATTCCTCCTCGGCGGCACCGAACATGTCGAACTGGCGCTCGGCGAACCGTAGCTTCTCGGAAGCGGCTTTGTTCATCTCCCACTCGAGGGAGCCGAGCAGCACGGTCCGGTTCGGCTCGAAGCGGTCGAAAGCCCCCGCCTTGATCAGCGATTCCACTGCCTTCCGGTTCGCGGTCCCTTTGGTCCTGACCAGGAAGTCGAGCATGTTCTCGTAGGGACCATGCTCCTGCCGTTCCCTGACGATGAACTCGCTGGCCCCGGTCCCGAGGTTCTTGACGCCGGCCAGGCCGAACCGGACGTTGCCGTCCTCAATGGTGAACGGCACGAAGCTCGAGTTTACGTCCGGCCCCAGTACGGCTATCCCCATCCTCCTGGCCTCGTTCACGAACTTCGCCAGCTTCTTGAAGTCGCCGAGCTCACTCGTCAGGGTGGCGGCGATGAACTCCACCGGGAAATTCGCTTTCAGGTAGGCGGTGATGTAGGAAAGATACGCGTAGCCCGCCGCGTGTGATTTGTTGAAGCCGTAGCCGGCGAACTTGGCGAGCAGGTCGAAGATCTTCTCCGCCTTCGGCCCGGGAATCTTGTTGTGTTTCGCGCACCCCTCAACGAAGACATCGTGCTGCGCCGCCATCTCCTCCGGCTTCTTCTTGCCCATGGCCCGACGCAGCAAGTCGGCCTTGCCCAGCGTGTACCCGGCTAGCACCTGGGCCGCCTGCATGACCTGCTCCTGGTAGATCATGATTCCGTACGTCTCGTTGCAGATCGGCTCGAGCAGCTCGTGCTCGTAGGAGATTGATTCATTCCCCGCCTTGCGGGCAAGGTACTGGGGAATCAGCTCCATCGGCCCGGGGCGGTACAAAGCTATCAAGGCGATGATGTGCTCAATGCGGTCCGGCATCATCTGCCGGCACAGGTCGCGCATTCCCGCGCTCTCGAGCTGGAAAACTCCCACCGTGTCCGCCTTCTGCAGCAGCCGGAATGTGTTGGCGTCGTCGAGCGCCATCGTCTCGATATCCAGGCTCGTGCCCTTGTTGCGCACCAGTTTCGCCGCCTCTTCCACCACGCTCAGGGTGCGGAGCCCGAGGATGTCCATCTTCAGCAACCCGGCGGCGTCCAGCGCGTACATGTCGTACTGGGTGCAGACATCCTCGCCCGGGGAACGGTAGAGCGGGACGAGCTCAATCAGCGGCTGCGGCGCGATCACCACGGCCGAAGCGTGAATCGAGGCATGCCGGCACAGCCCCTCGACCTTGCGGGCGATCGCCATCAACTCCTTGTACTCCGGCTTCTCGTTGACCGCCTCGCGCAGTTCCGCCACGTTCTTGAGCGCCGGCTCCAGCTCCACGTTCTGCGGGATGAGCTTGGCAATCCGGTCGACTTCGCCGATGGGAACATCCAGCACTCTGCCCACGTCGCGGACGGCCGCGCGCGCCTGCATCGTGCCGAACGTGATGATCTGGGCGACGGAGTCTTCGCCGTAGCGCTGCCGGATGTAGTCAATAACCTCCTGGCGCCGGGCGTCCGAGAAGTCTATGTCGACATCCGGCAGGCTGACCCGTTCGGTAGTGAGGAACCGCTCGAAGAGCAGCCCGTAGCGCAGCGGGTCGATATCGGTGATCCCGAGGCAGTACAGCACCAGGCACCCGGCAGCGGACCCTCGGCCCGGGCCTACGGGTATGCCCTTGGACCGCGCGAAATCCACGATGTCCTTGACCACGAGGAAGTAGCCGGGGAAACCCATCCGCGCGATGACACCCAGTTCGAAAGCGAGGCGTTCCTCGGTCTCCGGCGTGATCTCGGCGTAGCGACGGCGCAGCCCCTCATGGGCCAGGTGCATCAAATAGGAAAGGGCGTCATCAAATCCCGGCGGCGGCCGAAAGTGCGGCAGGTGAAAGTGCACGTGGTCGAAGTCGAGCACGAGGTTGCAGCGGTCCGCGACCTCGCGGGTCATGCGTAGCGCCTCCGGCATATCGGCAAAAGCCCTGGCCATCTCCGACTGCGAGCGGAAGTAGAGCTCGTTCGAGCTCATCTTCAGGCGATTCTGGTCGGACAGCTTCTTGCCGGTCTGGATACATACCAGGGCATCGTGGGCGCGGGCGTCATCGGGCCGCAAGTAGTGACAGTCATTGGTCGCCACGATCGGGATATCGAGCGTCGAACTCAGTTCGCGGACCCCGGGTATGATCTTCTCCTGGTCGGCAAAGCCCGAGCGCATCACTTCCAGGTAGAAATTCTCCCGGCCCAGTATCTGCTGGTACTCCGAGGCGGCGCGCATGGCACGCTCCGGGTCGTCGCGGTTGAGGTAGTAGTTTACCTCCCCTTTGAGGCACCCGGACATGCCGATGAGTCCCTCCGCGTGTTGCGCCAGCAGCTCCTTGTCGATGCGCGGCCGGTAGTAGAACCCCTCGAGAAAGGCGCGCGTGGTCAGCTTCATCAGGTTGTGGTAGCCGGACTCATTCCGGCAGAGCAGGGTGATGTGGAAGCTCGCCTCGTTCACTTCCGAGTCAGGCTTCTTGTCGACCCGGGACCGCGGAGCCACGTACATCTCGGCGCCGACAATCGGCTTCACGCCGGCCTTCTGTGCTTCCTTGTAGAACTTTATCGCCCCGAACATGTTCCCGTGATCTGTAATTGCCAGGGCCGGCATCCGGAACTCGGCTGCCAGTTTGACCACAGCCTCGACGCTCGATGCTCCGTCGAGCAGGCTGTATTCGGTGTGATTGTGAAGGTGGACGAAGTCCACGTTCGGTGTCTTCTGGATCACTGACCTATAATGCGGGATAGAGGCCGGAAGTCAAGGACAGAGAATGACTGATATCCGATTCCTGACTACCAGCGAAGAGACGCAGCCGAGTTCAGTCATTGACGATCGGACATTCGGCAGTTGGTTGGTCATTGACAATTGGGACCTGGGACTTCCCGGGGCGAGGACCCGGGTTACGGCTTCTGCTCGAACTCGAGGTGGAGCTTGAGGCGCGGGCCGGTGAACTCGGGCGGCAGCGGCGGCAGGCGGTCAAGCACCAGGAGCGCCCGCTCGCAGGACGCATCGTACGGACCGTCGCCGGACTTCTTCTCGATCTTCACATCACGAACCGTACCGTCACGCTCAATGACGAACATGACCGTGGAGTTCAACGTTCTGCCCGAGCCCGCGTACGGGTTAATCCAGTTGTCGGAGATACGCGTGAGAATGACGTTGAGGTAGTACGAGTATCCGAGGGCTTCTGCTCCCTCGATCCTCGCCCCAAGCCCGAGTCCCTTGCGCCTGACCATACCATCGCCCTTCTTGGACGTGGCCTTGCCCTCGGTCTTTGCCTTGGCCTCGGTCTTGGCCTTGGGCTTTGCCTGCGACTTCGGCTTCACCTCTACCAGCGTCGTCCCCTTGGCCTCGGCCGCTTCGGGCAGAGGTGTACCCGCACTGACCACCGACACGTTGAAGACTATCGGGCGGCGCGTGTCCTTGGCAGGACGGCTGACGCCAAGCACGGCCGCTATGCCCAGAGCCAGTGCGTGACCGGCAAACGAAAACAGCAACTCGGGCGTCCGCCAACCGCTCGCTGTCCTCGTGGGCGTACCCATCAGCACCAATTCCTAGTTCCCAATTGCCCGTTCCCAATGAAGCCCCAATGCACAAATGACCAACTCGGTGCGGCATCCGGTGCCTGGTCATTTCCGCTTTGATTCGTCATTTCTACGTGGCCATTGGTCATTCGGATAACGGCCTGCCGCGCACTGACTGCGGCCAACATGGTGAACTCTCTACTTGGGCAGTGCTACAAGGCCGATGTTCGTGATTCCCTGCTCCCGGATATCGCCGAGCACCGACATGATGGTGCCATAGTCCACGTTCTTGTCGGCCCGCAGGTAGGCACGGTCGTAACTGCCCCGGCTGAGCTGGTCCGCGAGGGCCTTGGCGAACCCCGAAACCGTGGTCGCCTTCTTGCCGACGAATATCTGGCCGCCCTCTTGGATGCTGATCTCGACACCTTCCTGAGTCTGGGGCTGAACCGAAGAGGTCCGGGGAAGCTCCAGGTCAACTCCCTGGTTCCGGCTGAAAGCGGTAGAAACTCCCGCAATCAGGAATATCACCATCAAGGTGAAACTCACGTCTGCGAGCGAGGTGATGTTCATCTCGGCGAGGAACTTGAGCTTGCGCTCTTTCTTCACGGCCGGTTACGCTCCTCAACCTGGGATCCGACGATCTCCCGACGCATGATTCCTGTGAGTTCCGACGCGAATCGCTCCATCTCCGACTCGAGGTCGCGCGCCTTGCCGACGAAGTAGTTGTAGGACAATGCGGCGGGAATCGCGACCAAAAGCCCCATCACGGTGGTCGTCAGCGCATCGGAAATGCCTGGTGCGATGGTCTGCAGCGTGGGAATCTGTGTCCCGCGCAGGCTCAGGAATGTCGTGAGCACGCCCTGGACCGTGCCGAGCAGCCCCAAGAACGGCCCGACCATGGTCGTGATGGACAGGAAGGCGAGTGAGCCCTGGATCTTGTCCGACTCACGCGAAGCCGCACGCTCCATCGCCTCGGTGATGTTCGGTATCAGCGCCTGCATCAGGTCGGAGCCGCCCTCGATCTTGCCGAAGTCGGCGCGCAACGCGTCCCACTCCTTGACCCCGGCCAGCAGCAACGCGGATAGCGGCGACTGCTTCAGCTCCTTCGCGACCTTCTCATAGTCACCCAGGCGCGTGCGGTACCCAAACACGTTCAGGAACTGCCTGGTCTGCCGCGTCGCCCGGCCGAGCGTCCGGAGTTTGCGGATGATAATCGCCCAACTCACTATCGACATCAGCACGAGCGCGATGATTATGCCTTGGGCGAATATACCGGCATGGATGTACGGAGCGAGGAACCCGCCGCTTGGGGCTGCGGCCGGCGTCATTGCCTACTGCCCCAGCTTCGCGAGACGGTCCTGCGCGAGCTTGGCCTCATTCGAACCGGGATACTCCCTCACGACCCGGCGGAGTTGGTTCACCGCTTCCGCCCTGCGGTTCTGAGATGTGTACACGAGCCCGAGCTTGTACTCGGCCGCCGGCACCTTGTTGCCGTCCGGGAAGCCTGTTATCACCTGCTTGAAGCCGGCCTCGGCGCTGTCGTATCTGCCCAGCGAGTAGAAGCTCTCGCCGATCCAGTACTGGGCGTTGTCCGCGTTGTCACTCTCGGAGTAGGATTCAAGGTAGCGCCGGAACTCGCTGATCGCCACATCATACTTACCACGCGTGAAGTCGAGATATGCCGTGTTGTAGAGCTGGTCCTCGGCGAGTCCCGCCGTGTCAGGAACGGGCTTGGCCGTATCGGGCTTCGCGGGTTCAGGTCGAGTACCGGACACGGACTCGGGCTTTGCCGGGGTGATGTCGCCGCGTCCGGCGCCGACCCGGCGGCTGATCCGGTCGAGCCGGTCGCCGATGCCCGCAATCTGAGCATCGAGCTGGTCGAGCCGCCCATCGATGGTCTCAAGCCCGGTCAGAATGTCGGCCCGCAGCTTGGCCATCTGCTGGTCGGAACGCTGCTGCGCCTGCTCGACCCGCATCAGCCGCACGGACATCGAATCCAGCACCTGGCCGCGCCGCACGAACTCCCGCTGCAGGCCGCAACCGGGCAGCAAAACGGCAGCCAGCAGGCCCGCCGCTGCTGCCAGACCGAATCCGGCTGCGCGCTGGAGCCTACTGGCCGCCATCAATCATCTGGTCTCTGGACGAGTCCTTACTCGACTACCTTGAACTCGCAGCGCCGGTTCATTTCGAACTGCGCCTGGTCCTGGGTCACGAGCTTCTCTTCGCCGAAGCTGATGGTCGAGAACATGTTCATGTCCGCACCGAGCTTGACGAGGTAGGCCTTCGCCGCCTCTGCGCGACGCATGCCCAGCGCCATGTTGTACTCGGAAGTGCCGATCGGGTCGCAGTAACCTTCGATGGAGACGGCCGGCTTCTGGTCGACCGCAATCGCCTGCTGGAACTGGTCGTAGTTACCCTGGAGGATCGTCGCGTCTCCGGGCCTGATGTCCGACTTGTCGAAGTCGAAGTGGATCGGGGCGAGGTTGAACTCGAACTTCGGCGGTGCTGGGGGCGTGTCGGCAAGCGTGTCGAGCGGCGGCACCGGCTCAGGCGGCGCGCACTCGCGGCGACGGAACAGGCGGGAAAGTCCGGACAAATTACTGAACCGGTAGCTTGCCCCGACGTAGAGCCGCCCGAACCGTTCGCCTCCTTCAGCGAAAATCAGGTCTTCCATTTTGGTCCAGGCGACCGTCGCGTCCAAGGGACCGAAGCTGGCCTTGACCCCCGTATTCAGGTCGCGGCTGCCCGCTTCGGCGACCAGCGCCACGTTCGGCAGGACGTATACCTCAACGCCTCCAAACAGAGCTATCGCCCACTGGTGGTAAGTGTCGAGGAAGATGTCGGTGTTGAAGTACCTGCTGTGCTCGCCATACCCAACAAAGCGCCCGCGGCCGAGTCCGAAGTGCAGTCGGGCGAACTTCGTAACCGGGATGCTCGTCACCGCGAATGCCGAGAAATTCTCCATTGTCCGACTGGGATACTTCCAGTCCGGCCAGGCGCCTGCCGTGTCGTGACCGATGGGGGAAACGTAGCTGTTAAGTCCGAGGTCATAGACGCCCACTGCCAGGCCAAAGCGGTCGGGTTCTCCCCCCAGTAGCTGGTACCTGGCATCGAGCACGTAGTCTGAGAACGTATAGGCAGTTACGGCGAAGTCGAGGTGTTTGAGCGGCGAGAAGCGGATACTGGCGTTTTGTTCCCAGTAGTCCCAGTTCTGGCTTGTCTGTCCGAGCGGATAGGTCATGTCGGCTGAGATCGCGAGCGTGCCCGGAGGCAGAACGTCCGCAGTCGGTGTTTCGTACAGCAATGTCGGGCTGTTGAACTGCCGTCCCGGGGCCGCTGCGGCCAACCCGAGCGACGCCGGCGCGGCGACCACCAGGAGCGCCGCAATCGCGCCGAGCAGAAACGGTCGCGGGTCTACTCTGAGTCCCGTCTCCGGTCTCCGGTCTCTGTTCTCCTGACTAATCACTTCCATAGATTCCTCCCTAATCATCTCGTCAACCTTCTTTCACTTCCCTACCTCCGCTGCGTCCAGGGCTCCCGCCGACCCCGGGGGCCCGGATTGTTCTGGAGTCTGCCCCGGGTCCTCCGCTGCACGAGCTGCGCAACCGGTCTGGTCCTCGGCCCGGCCCGAGGCGGTGGGATGGCCGTTCAGGTAACTCTTATCCGGGCGGTAGCTGCTGACCTGGCTCGCGAGCTCGGCGTGGATCTGCCCGGCAGCGCCGCTCCCGACTGCGTCCTCCAGCCGGCGCAGGTTGTCCAGTATCGCCGCGTAGTCATGGGTCTTGGAGATGCGGGCCCGGTAGATGCGCTGGTTCACGGTCGCGGTCGTCCCTTCCTCGGCGGTCAATAGCTCCTCGAAGAGTTTCTCGCCCGGGCGCCGACCGGTGAAGACGATGGGGATGTCAAGACCCGGGCGCAATCCGGCGTGGCGAATCATGGTCTCCGCCAGGTCCCTTATCCTCACCGGCTTGCCCATATCCAGTACGAAAACCTCACCGCCCTGTCCCAGCGCCACCGCCTGCATGACCAGCAGGACCGCCTCGCTGGTGAGCATCATGTAGCGCTTCATCTCCGGGTGGGTGACGGTGACCGGCTCGCGGCGGACGATGGCGTCGCGGAAGATGGTCGTGACGCTTCCCCGGCTGTCGAGCACGTTCCCGAACCGGACCGCGAGGAAGCGGACGCCGCCGCTGTTGTTCATTGCCGTCGTCACGGTCTCGCCGATCCGCTTGCTCGCCCCCATCACGCTGCTGGGGTTGACCGCCTTGTCGGTGGAAATGTAGACGAAGCTCTCGGCGCCGTGCTCCACCGCGGCCCGGGCCACCAGGTGGCTGCCGTGGACGTTCACCCGTATCGCCTCGGCCGGGTGGAACTCGAGAATCGGGACGTGCTTGTACGCGGCGGCATGGAATACAATGTCCGGTCGGGTTTGCTCGAAAGCGTGGGTAACGTCCGCCTCGCGGGTGATGTCGCCGAGGAACGGTATCACGCGGAGTCGGGGGTAGTTCGAATGCAGGTCCCTCTCCACGTAGAACAGGTTCGAGTCGTCGCGTTCGAACAGCACCAGCTTGGACGGGGTGAAACGCGCCAGCTGGCGGCAGAGTTCCGACCCGATCGAGCCGCCGGCCCCGGTGACCAGGATGCTCTTGTTCCCGAAGACATGCTCCATCTCGCGCGGGTCCACGCGGACCGGCTGCTGACCCGTGAGTTCGTGGATGGTGAGGCGTTCCAACGCCCCGATGTCGGCCCGGTCGTTTATCAAATCCGCCATAGATGGAATCAGCCGCACCTCGAGCCCCAGTTCGTAGAGCCGCTGGCAGAATTCGCCGATGGCGAACGTCGGGTCTGAGCTCAGGAACACAAACGCCGTTTCGATCCGGTGCCGGGCGACTACCTGTTCGACGTCCTCAAAAGTCCCCAGCACGGGCAGGCCCTGACTGACCGTGTCCCGATTGTGCGGCGCCGGGTCGATGAAGCCGACGAATCGGTAGTTGAAGCGCCGGATTCTCCGCAGCGTATCGAGCAGGAAGTAACTCTTGTGCGAGCACATGACCAGCAGTGCCCGCTTTCCCGATTTCGGGCGGACCACCTCCCCGTAGAATCGCCGGCTGCCTCTGACCGCGATAACCCCGCTGGCGCTCAACAGCGCCCATGTGACTGCCGTCCACGGCTTCACGTCGTCAAAGACCCTTGCCCCGGTAAGGAGACCGAGCAGAAGCGCGGTGGCGATGCTCGGAGACATCACGCGGGGAACGTCCACCATGGAGAACGTGGACCATTTGAGCTTGTAGCTCGAAACCAGGAAGCCGAGTGCGACCTGGCAGGCCATCGCCACCGCCGCGAACGGAAGAACGCCGTGAGTGTAGTAGGCGAGACCGGATGCGACGTGTCGGATTACGGCCAGGTGGGTCAGCCCGCTGGCGACGAAGACCACGATTGCGTCGGTGACTACGTAGAAGGCGGTGCGTTTCCAGGCCGCCGGCACGAAAAGAGAACGAAACCAGTTCGTGGTTGCTGGTTCTTGAGCTTCTTTCATGCCACCGGCAGCCTGGGAAGGCCTCACAAAGATGGATTCTACCATTGCGGAGTGCCGTGTCAAGCGGAGTGGCGCGGCTGCTCGTCCGGGATAGCTCCCGCACTGAATGAGAGATGGCCGCGAATCACACCGCCGGGCAGAGGAGGCGGAAAGCAGCCGGCTTCTTGCCAATCGCCCGCGTCGCAGCCCGGCCGCCGCCATCGGGCCGGGTTCGTGACTGCGGTGCGACCTCGTTTCCGGGTGACTCATGCCCCCGGAACCACGTGTTTCGTCTACCCGAGGCGTGAGAAGATACTCCCCGTTCTCTCCGGGACGCTCGCGCGTGTGTCACTCCGCTGCCCAGAGCATCTCTTGATTCTCCTCGCCTGCCCGCTAACATACGGCTCGATGGCCAAGGTGCTAGTTACCGGCGGCTGTGGTTATATCGGCAGCCACACGCTCGTGGAACTTGTTGCCGCCGGCCATGACCCCGTTTCCATCGACGACAACTCACGTTCGAGCGAAACCATCCTGGATGGCGTCGAGAAGATTACCGGCCGGCGGGTCAGGAACTGCAAGGTGGACCTGCGCAGTGATGCCCTGACCCGGGCGGTTTTCAGCCAGTTCCGCGGCGCCGTTGCCGTCATCCATTTTGCCGCCTACAAGACCGTGCCCGAGTCGGTGGCGAAACCCCTGCTCTACTATGACAACAACATCAACTCCCTGCTCAACGTCCTCCGCAGCGCGGACGAGTTCGGCATTCCCGGTTTCATCTTCTCCTCTTCCTGCGCGGTCTACGGCAACTCCCGGCAGCTGCCGGTTACCGAGGATACGCCTTTCGGCGAAGCCGAATGCCCGTACGCCCGGACCAAGCAGATGGGGGAGGATATCATCACGGATTTCGCGCGGGTGAGCGCGGCAGGCTTCGTGTCGCTCCGCTACTTCAACCCGGTCGGCGCTCACGCTTCCGGCGCGGTCGGTGAAGTGCCCTACGGCGAGCCGGATAACCTGGTGCCGCGCATCACCCGGACCGCCATAGGCGAGCTGCCGGAGTTGGCGGTCCACGGTGATGACTATGACACGCGCGACGGCACCTGCATCCGCGACTATGTCCACGTGTCGGACATAGCCCGCGCCCACGTGCTCGCCATCGACTACCTGGCCAAATCGCCGGCCGCCGGGCGCAAATCGCCGGTCGCGGTGAATCTCGGTTCCGGGAAGGGGACTACGGTCCTGGAGGCAATCAGGGCATTTGAACGGACGACGGGCCGCAAACTGAACTACCGGGTCGGACCCAGGCGTCAGGGAGACGCTGCGGCGGTCTTTTCCGACAACCGCAAGGCCGCGGAGATTCTCAACTGGTCGCCCGAACTCGGGATAGGAGAGATGATGGGGACAGCATGGCAGTGGCAGAGGAGAATGGCGGAGCGCGGAGGCAGGCCGTGAAGGGTATTGTTCTGGCGGGCGGCCTGGGGACCCGGATGCTTCCCCTGACCCGGATAACCAACAAACACCTGCTTCCGGTCTTTGACCAGCCGATGGTTTACTACCCCATCCGCAAACTGGTCCAGGCCGGGATACAGGACATCATGATCGTGACCGGCGGCAGCGGCGCCGGTGACTTCCTGCGGCTGCTGCGCAACGGCAAGGATTTTGGCCTGCAGCGGCTCCACTACGTCTACCAGGAAGGCGAGGGCGGCATTGCCGAGGCCCTGGGCCTGACCCGGGGCTTTGCCGACGGTGACCGCATCGTGGTCATCCTGGGTGACAACATCTTCGAAGACGACATATCGCCCTACGTGAAGTCGTTCGCCGCCCAGGGCGAAGGCGCCCGGATTCTGCTCAAAGCAGTTGAGGACCCGAACCGTTTCGGCGTGGCTGAGTTGAAGGGTGACCGGGTCGTCGGTATCGAGGAGAAGCCCGCTCAACCCAAGTCGAACCTTGCCGTCACCGGTATCTACATGTACGACGCGGGCGTTTTCGAGATAATCGAGTCCTGCAAACCTTCTGACCGGGGAGAGCTCGAGATCACCGACGTGAACAACGCCTACATCCGGCAGGGAAAGATGTCCTTCGACCTGCTGAAGGGCTGGTGGACCGATGCCGGGACGTTCGAGTCCCTCTGCCGGGCCACGATGCTGGTGCGGGCCAGCAGGGCCGAGGTCGAGAGCCGGCCCGAAGCGCAGCCGCGATAACCAGGTGAAAAAAGACTCATCCCCGGTTTCTCCCTCATCCTTGACCTCTTCCATTCCCGGCGTCAGGGTCGCGTTGCTGGCCCCGGCGACCGACTCACGCGGGTGGCTCTCCGAGCTGTTTCGCGCTGACGAACTGGAAGCGGCCGGATTGGCGGCGGCGCTGCCGGCCATGGCCTACCTGTCGATGACCCGGCCGGGAGTGGCGCGGGGGCCACACGACCACAGCGAGCAGACCGATTACTTCGCGTTTACCGGGCCCTCGGATTTCGAGGTGACGATGTGGGACAACCGCGCCGACTCGCCGACATTCGGTCGGCGCGAGGTCTTTGTGCTGGGAGCAGGGCGACCCGCGACGCTCATCGTCCCGCCGGGGGTGGTCCACGCCTACCGCAATGTCGGCAAGGTAGAAGGCTGGGTCCTGAACTTCCCCAACCGGCTATACAAGGGATCCGGCCGGCAGGAACCAGTGGACGAAGTCCGCCACGAGAGTGACCCGGCCAGCCGGTTCAAGTTGGAAGAGAGCTGAAGGTGCCTGCCGCCGGAGACCGGTCTCCCTCTCTTCTACACGCTTGCGGCGCTCCTCTCCTCGGTGGTCATCGCCGCCCTCACGCTCTGGTTCGCCCGCGAGCTTGGCATCACCGCCGGGCTGTTCGTCCTCGGCTCGGTCGTCTTCTCGCAGCGGCTGACTCTTTTCGGACGCAGTTTGTTCTGGTCGCTCTGGGCTTTCTCCCTGCCCATACTGGCCGTGACCTTCTTTCTTGAGCGCAGCCGGGCCCGTCGGCCATTAGTCCTGGCCGCCATGGTCTTTGCCGCTTTCCTGCTGAAATGCCTGTTCAACGGGTACGAGTTCATAACGACCACCGTTGTTATGGTGCTCGCGCCCCTGGTCTACTGCGCGTCGGCTGAGAAGTGGGGCGGCAGAAAAGCCCTGCAGCGCGGTCTGGTGGCGACAATTGCGGCGGCTGCGATTCTGGTGAGCGCCCTGCTTCTCTGCGTCCAGTTCTCCATCTCCGGCCGGGGATTTGCCGATGGAGTGCAACACATCTGGTACTGCCTGGCCAAGAGGACGTACGGCAACCCGGCGGACTTTATCGGCGACAGCGCCGCGGGTCTGCGGGCCGGCCTGCTCCCCGTCCTCCTGCAGTACATCACCGGCATCTACTTCGACGCCCGCCGTTTCCTCAACGCGCCGGATACGCGTGCCGGCTGGCTGCTGCTGAACGTCCGCTACCTGCACCTGGTTGCCGTGTTCCTGGCGGCTTCGGTTTTCGTCTCAGCCTCGGTCGCCGCACCGGGCCGGGCAGGTCTCGAAGCAAACACAACGCCCTGCTGCTGACAACGTGGTTCTCGCTCCTGGCCCCGCTTTCCTGGTTCGTCGTGTTCAAGGCGCACTCGGCCCTGCACCTGCACCTCGACTTCCTCGTCTGGGAGATGCCGTTCACGCTCTACGGCGCGGCCCTGTGCGGGGTCGCAGCGACGACCTGGATGGAGCGGCTGCGGCATCGTGCCGACCCCTCAGTCCCCTGCGGTCAATGACGCACCGTCAGACGGCGGCCGCGGAGGCCAAGCTCGAAGCACGAAGCCCGATTCAAGTCCGAAATCAGAACCTTCGGTCCTTCGAGCTTCCTACGGCAGTGCTTGCGTTGCTTCAATGCCCGCTCTCGGGTCACTGGAGCTACCTGGCAAATGTGAAAGGACTACACTGATGCGACTACTCGTGACCGGTGGCTGCGGGTTCATAGGTTCGAACTTCATCCGTATCCGGCTGGGAACGACCGACGACACGGTCGTCAACCTGGACGCACTCACCTATGCCGGCAACCGCGCCAACCTGCAGGAGTTCGAGTCCGACCCCAGGTACCGGTTCATCCACGGCCGCATCGAGGACCCGGCCGCGGTGACGGCGGCGATGGCCGGGGCCGAGGCCGTAGTCCATTTCGCTGCGGAGAGTCACGTGGACCGGTCGATTGACGATGCGGCGCCGTTCATCAGCACCAACGTGCTCGGTACGCAGGTGGTGCTTGACGCTGCCCGCAAGGCCGGGGTCAGGCGTTTTGTCCACATTTCGACCGACGAGGTCTACGGGGCGCTGGGCCGGGAGGGCGTGTTCACCGAGGAGACGCCCCTGCGCCCGCGCTCACCCTACGCCGCGTCCAAGGCGGCGGGCGACCTGCTGGCGCAGGCGTACTGGGAGACTCATCACCTGCCGGCGATGGTCGTGCGGCCGTCCAATAACTACGGCCCGTTCCAGTTTCCCGAGAAGCTGATACCGGTGATGGTGACGAACCTCGTCGAAGGCCGCAAAGTCCCGGTCTACGGCCGGGGCGAAAACGTGCGCGACTGGCTTTTCGTGGAGGATTGCTGCCGGGGCGTCGCAACCGTGCTCGAACGCGGGCAGCCGGGCCAGGCCTACAACATCGGCGGCGAGTCGGAGCGACACAACATCGACGTCGTTCGGCTGGTGGTCGGGCAGATGGGCCGGGGCGAGGAGGCCATCGAATTCGTGCCGGACCGGCCCGGGCACGACTTCCGTTACGCGCTGGACAACGCGAAAATCCGGCGCGAGCTTGACTGGCGGCCCGAAACGGAGTTCGAGGACGGGTTGAGCCGGACCGTTGACTGGTATCGCCGGAATACCGACTGGTGGCGGCCGCTCAAGGAGCGGCTGTCGCGCGAGAGCCGGGGATTCTGGACCGGCCCTGCTTCACCCCGGGGCTAGAAGCCGGGGAGCGTCTGGCGGGACGCGGTCCGACTGAGCCTTGAGGCAGGGGCTCGATTTGTCCCCTCGCCCTGCCCGCGTATAATCTCCGCATGCCGGCTCCCGCGGCTCCGACATTTTTCCGACCGGCAACCCGGCAGAAGACAGGCGGATGGAGGTCGCCGTTCAGCCCGACGCGGCCGGTCCCGAAGTGGCGGCAGGGCGGGCGACGCAACCGGGAAGAAGGCGAGCTACAGACAAGCCGGCAGTGACGTGAAGCGAGGATGACAGGAGGAGAAACGGACATCGACATCAGACCGGACCGGGTATACGTTCCTTCGGAAGACATCGTGGCGCGCGAGATCGAGGGCGAGCTGATCATCGTCCCGCTGGCTGCCGGAGTCGGGGATATGGAGGACGAAATCTACTCGCTCAATGACACCGGCAAGGACATCTGGCGCAGGCTGGACGGCAAGGCCACCCTGGCCGAAATCGCGACGGCTCTTGCCGCGGAGTACGGCTCGCCGGCGGACCAGATTGAAACCGACGTGGTCGGCCTCATCGGGGAGCTGGTCCAAAGGAAGATGCTGGTTGTCAAAGCGGAATCCTGAGCGTCCGGAAAGCCCGGGTCTCAGGCCGCGGAGGGGATGCGAGCTCAGTCTCTCCGGTCCCTCGCTCGTCGGCCTGACGCGGGCGGTGCTGGACAAGGGCAGGTCGTTCCGGTTCTGTGCCCGGGGCTGGAGCATGTCTCCTTTCATAAGGGACGGTGATGTGATAACCGTTGCCCCACCGCCGCCGGGAAGGGAGCCGGGCGCGAAGGCCTGCGGCATCGGCCGGGTGGTGGCCTTTGTGAACCCCGACAGCAGGCGGTTGGTCGTGCACCGCATCGTCGGTCGGCACGAATTCCGTTTCCTGGTTCTCGGCGACAACGCGCGGGGGATGGCCGGCGACCTGGTCAACCCGGACGACGTCCTCGGGCGGGTAGTTCGTATCGAGCGTGGCCGGAAGCGGGTCTGGCTCGGCCTCGGCCCGGAGCGCTACGCCGTCGCCCTGCTCTCCAGGGCAGGCGTGCTGCTCCCGGTCCTTTCCCGGGCCGGCACGTTGACCCGCTTCCTGAGAAGGCGGCATCACGAAAGCAACTGACCTCGCACCGGTCGCCGGGGCACGGGAAGCGGTCGCCGTGGTCTCACGGCAGACGACTTCGAGAGGGTCCATTTGGAGGTGAATCGACTGATTGCCGTTCCGGGGAAGTCCCTCGAGTGAGCCCGCGTTCTCAACCGGGTCCTCAACCTCAGTCTGAGAGTCCTCCTTCCTACGTCGAGAAGGTAAAGCCCGGCCGGAGCGGGCTGTGGCCGGAGCGCGGACCGCTGCTCGGCCAGCTGGATATCGAGTTGACGGAGCGATGCAACAACGAGTGCATCCACTGCTGCGTCAACCTGCCGGCCGGTGACAGGGCGGCACGGGAGCGCGAGATGACTACCGACGAGGTCCAGTCGGTACTGACTGAGGCGGCGGGCCTCGGCTGCCTGTCGGTGCGCTTCACCGGCGGCGAACCGCTGCTGCGCGAAGATTTCGAGGAGCTCTACCTGTTCGCCCGCCGCCAGGGCATGAAGGTGCTGCTCTTCACCAACGCCCGGCTGATAACGCCTCAGCTTGCCGACCTCTTCGTCCGGGTTCCGCCCCGGGAGTTGATAGAGGTCACGGTATACGGCATGAAACCTGAGTCTTACGAAGCCGTATCCCGGGCGCCGGACTCGTACGCCGAGTTCCGCCGCGGCGTTGACCTGCTGCTCGAGCGGGGGGTGGGGTTCGTCGTGAAAGGCGCGCTCCTGCCGCCGAACCGGGGCGAGAGGGAGGAGTTCGAGGCCTGGGCCGCGGCCATTCCCGCCATGGACAAGCCCCCGGGCTACTCGATGTTCTTTGACCTGCGGGGACGCCGCGATTCCCCGGCCCGGAACCGGCAGATCGCCGGGCTGCGCCTTTCCCCGGAGGAGGGCGTGGCCATTCTCGGCCGCCATCGCCAGGCGTATCTCGAGGAAATGTGCCAGTTCTGCTCCAAGTTTATGGCGCCGGCCGGGGACAGGCTCTTTGCCTGCGGCGCCGGGCATGGGACGTGCGTCGACGCCTACGGCCGGGCGCAGATGTGCCTGATGCTGCGCCATCCGGATACGACCTGTGACCTGAAGAGAGGTTCGTTTCGCGACGCGCTTACGGATTTCTTTCCGCGCGTGCGGGAGATGCGGGCCGCCAATCCCGACTACCTTGCGCGCTGCGCCCGCTGCTTCCTGAAGGGCTTGTGCGAGCAGTGCCCGGCCAAGTCCTGGTCCGAGCACGGCACGCTCGATACGCCGGTCGAATACGTCTGCCGCGTCGCCCACGCCCAGGCCCGGGACCTGGGCCTGCTGCACGCCGGCGAGCGCTCCTGGGAAGTTTGCGACTGGCGCGAGCGCGTGAAGGCGCTTTCGCAATGACGAGGGACAAAGGACCGGGCGCCGAGGCACAGCCGACCTCATCCTACGCCGAGGTCGGCTCCCTTGCCAACTTCGAGCTCTGGGACCGGATGAAGGCCCGGCGGGTGCCGATCGCCTTCGACCTGGAGGTGACCGCCCGGTGCAACAACGACTGCCGCCACTGCTGCATCAACCTGCCGGCCGGAGACCGGGCTGCCCGGTCCCGTGAGCTCTCGCTCGTCGAAATCGAGCGCATTGCCGGCGAGGCGGTGTCCATGGGCGCGATGTGGTGCCTGCTGACCGGGGGCGAGCCGCTGCTGCGCGACGACTTCTTCGAGCTCTACCTCGCGCTCAAGCGCAGGGGCCTGCTGATAGCGGTTTTCACCAACGCCTGTCTGGTTGCGCCGGAACACGTTGAGCTGTTCCGTCGGTACCCGCCGCGCGACATCGAGGTGACGGTCTACGGCGCGACCGAGGCTACCTACGAGAAGGTCACGCGCCGGCCCGGCTCGTTCAAGGCGTTCGTGCGCGGGCTGGACCTGCTGCTATCAAGCGGCGTCAAGGTGCGGCTGAAGGCGATGGCCCTCCGCTCCAATGTCCACGAACTGCCGGAGATAGCCGCCTTCTGCCGGGTCCGGACCAAGGACTACTACCGT
>Ga0233422_10000585_pt1 | contig 17874 bp, 14 predicted proteins | sample Watercolumn_Mata_2_FD_182724 | JGI IMG/M metagenome (GOLD analysis project Ga0233422, IMG submission 182724) | Freshwater microbial communities from Lake Matano, South Sulawesi, Indonesia - Watercolumn_Matano_2014_110_MG | ecosystem: Environmental > Aquatic > Freshwater > Lake | place...
GACAACAGGGCTTCAAGCAATACTTCAGAGATATGTTCGGCGGTGATTTTGGCCACTGCACCCCGGAAGGAAACAGGCTCCTGGCTGAGAATATAACAGAGGTAATCCTTAAGAGAGTGTTTCATAAATAAGCTTTATTTTTTATTGTATGCGAAAAGTCAGAAAAATATTCAGTATATTATTAGGCATTCTTTTTATATTCAAAGCTAAATCAGAAGTCTACGCATTATCTTCTGCTGAAAGCAAATACCGGTCCCTAGGAGTATCATTAGAGAAAAAAACTAGGCATTCTTTTAAGGCTGCTGAGAAAAAGATCGCTCTTTCTAGGGTATCCATCATAAAGGGAAGCAATTTATATGCTATTACTAAAAAAGCCATAGATGAGTTAGGAGGAATGCGTTCTGTAGTTAAACCGGGAGATACGGTATTTATAAAGCCGAATTATATAACCGGGGGGCTTAATGGCCATGATCCTGTGGCATCCGGAGAAATACCCCATCCTGAAGTTGTGGCTTCAGTAGTTGAGGAATGCCTAAAAGCAAAAGCTAGGGAGGTAGTAATAGGCGAATGGGTAGAGCGTCCTTTAAAGATAAATTTTGCCGGTAAGGAAGGAAAAGAAGGGGCTCAAATAAAACACCTGATAGATATATTGAACAAAAAATACGGAAACAAAGTGTATCTCATAAACCTTATGGAACACACCGCTTATTTTAAATTTTTCTCTTCCAAAACAAAACTGGGATTTCTGGCAATACCGAATATTGTGGCAGAAGCAAATGTTATTATTTCTATACCTTCGTTAAAAACGCACCATTATCCTTCTCCTGTGAGCTTGGGAATGAAAAATTTTATGGGAATCATGCCTTCTGTTTTGTACGGAGAACCTAGGTATAAATTGCATGAGGCAGGCGTTCATCAGGTGATAGTAGACATCAATAAAGCCTTACATCCTGATTTAGTAGTAATAAGCGCAGGTTATGGCATGGAAAATAGGGGGGCTTCATTGCATCTAGGGGGAAAACCGGTTGACGTAAGCAGCCGGATAGGAGCAGCCTTGGTAATAGCGGGAAGAGACCCCGTGGCAACAGATGCTACTGCTGCCAGGCTGCTTAGTAAAAACTGGCTCCCTAAACCAGAAGACGCAAACCTTGGGACGCCTTGGTACGTGCATCATATCAGGATGGCTTATGAGCAAGGTTTAGGTTTACTCGACTCTTCAAAAATAATTATTAAGGGTGAAAAAATAGAAGATGTACTGATGAATTGGCAGATGTCTGACGATGGAGCTTATCCGGAGATCCCTGGTAATGAGGAAAAGCAAGATATTAATTAGAAGCCTAGTTATAATTTATTTGTGTTTTGGTTTTTTATCAGGTATCGGTTTATGCGCAGAGCCCGACTTTTGTATTAATGCCAGCGATTCATCCGGAGGATGGCAGAAAGGAATGGTCACTCAAAGAAAAGTAGCTTTTACTGACAAAGCAAAGATTAAGTCTAAAGCGCAAATTTATGTCCCCAATAAAGGTAATTATCAGTTAGTTGCTTACGTGTACCATAATTGGAGAAAGAATTGCCCTTGTATTTATGTTGAGGCGATTGATTCTGCGGGAATGTCGCATGCAGGATACCATAAAATAGAGAATGCGTGGTATCTTGGCCCGCAAGACCAGGGGAGATGGTTTTTTATTTCCTTATCAGATAATCCTTATTGGGACTTACCCGAAGGGATAATGGGGCTTACGTTTTGGGCCGAAGCCAGGGATTCCGCGTGGGGATATATTTCGGTCCCTATGGAAAATAAAGTTTCTATAGCTCAGTTTTTTCTTATTCCTGTTACGGGGTCGAATTCAAAAACTTTTTTATCCTGGTTCCCTGATATTGGATCAGGAAGCGGTAATTGGCAGATATGCGACTACGACCATGCATACGCAACAAATTTAATTAAAACCAGCGAAAAGAATAGTTTATTTTGCGTTAATTCAACTATGCCGGTTACGTCTTATTACGTAGGCTTGCTGTCTGTTTTACCAGAATCCGATGGCAGTTTAGGGGTAGAAATAAAGAATGCAGCGTCAGATAAAAAAAGCTTAATTAAATTAAAAGCTAACAAGGAATGGAATATAGTTTATATGCGGCCTGTTAAATTGAATAAGGGGGCCTGTTCAATATATTTTAAGAACTTGAATCAAAACAAGGTAATGATTGATTATTTTTTCTTAATCCCGGTAGGGCAATCCTTTGATGATACCTCGCCGGTTACAAAAATTGCTGGTTAATAATGCGCGACTTAATTAACATTTCTATTATTTTATCAATAAGCATTTTGGTGTATTGGGTGATTATGCCTGGAGGCTGGCGTAAATATTTCTTATTTGCGTTAAGCCTTTTTTTTATTGCAGTTGCAAGTATACCGTGGGCTGTCTATTTCTTGCTTAATGTCGTATTGGCTTATCTAGCGGGCTCACTCATTACAAAGAACGGCAAAAACAAAAAACTAATAATCACTTCGGCTCTGATATGGTTTGTAGGGAGCATTTGCTATTTTAAATACGCTAATGCGATAGTTGGATTTTTCTCTTTCAATGGCATGAAATTCTCTGTCTTCCAGCAGTTTCCTTTATCCAGGATCTTCCTACCCATAGGTATGTCTTATATAATTTTCCGGCTTATACATTACCTTGTTGAATTGTATAGAAATAATACGCCAAGAGGTTCTTTTATAGATTTGGCTCTCTATGTGTTTTTCTTCCCGACTTTTTTGGCCGGACCGGTTGATAGGTTCCAGAGATTCTATCCGCAGGTGCAAGAGAGAAAAGATTTTGCCGTTTCGGAATGTAATTACGGGTTATTCCGCATAGTTTGCGGCTTGGTAAAGAAATTTATAATTGCGGATAGGCTTGCGGTTATCATTATGCCGGTCCTGCATACCCCTTACAGCTATTCAAGGCCGGTAGTAATGTTTATGGTCTATGGCCTTGCAATCCAGATCTACCTGGATTTTTCCGGTTACACCGATATAGCTGTTGGCCTAGCCAGGCTATTCGGATATAAAATAATGGAGAATTTCAATCACCCTTTTTTTCAAAAAAACATAGCTTTGTTCTGGAGAAACTGGCATATCTCCGTATATAGCTGGATCAGGGACTATTTCTTTTTTCCTATATTTGGATCAAGGGCATCGATATTCAAGCTATATTGCGGCATCTTTTTATCTATGATTGTTTTTCATTTATGGCATGCCGCAACCATCGGATTCTTAATACTGGGTATTTATCACGGAATCGGATTGATAATATGGCAATTTTTCCAAGAATTGAAGAAGAAAAACCCCCTACTTAGGAAAGTGGTTTCTTATAAATGGCTAAATCCGGTTTCCGTATTTATTACGTTTAATTTTGTCAGTTTTGGCTTCATCTTTTTTAATTTTAGCGGTTTTGATCCTATAGTTATATTGCGAACAATCTTGACGAGAAGGTAGGTAGCTGAAAGAAAAAATATGCTTAAAAGCACCCGGAATATAAAAGATGAAGTGGGTAAATTTATTTTGGAGGAATTCCTGCCAAAGGGTTACGTCCTTAATGATGATGTATCGTTGTTTGATTCGGGAATAATTGATTCTCTAGGAGTGATAAAATTGATCGCATTTATCGAAGAAAAATTCAAGATTATAATCAATCCAAGTGAAGTCAGGATAGAAAATTTTAATACGATCGATAAAATAACAGATATTATAAGTAAGAAAATTTCAAGATGAGCGTTAATTTGTTACAAAAGGCAGAAACACTATGAAACCTTATCTTAAATTTTGTTTGAGTGCAGCAGCTTTTACACTGTTTAGTTTATCCCCTTTTAAAGCTTTTGCATCCGGTCACGTTAGTTTGCCTGCAATCTTTTCTGATCATATGGTACTGCAATCTGATGCTAAAGTCCCGGTTTGGGGTCGGGCAGAGCCAGGTGAACAAGTCACCGTGACGATTGCCGGGCAAATTAAGTCTACCACAACCAATACCGATGGCAGGTGGCGCATAGACCTCGATAAGCTGAGGGCTGGGGGGCCATTTATCCTTGCCGTGCAAGCCAAAGAGACCGTTATAATCAATGATGTATTGGTGGGAGAAGTTTGGCTCTGTTCAGGGCAATCGAATATGCGTATGAAGGTTAGTGATGTGGCTAATGCAAAACAGGAAGAGGCTGCAGCTGATTTTCCGAAGATTAGAATGTTTACCGTATATTCTGCTCCCGCCGTTACTCCTCTGGAGAATTGTAGTGGTAGATGGGAAATCTGCAGCCCTGAGACGGCAAAAGATTTCTCAGCCACAGCCTATTTCTTTGGCCGTGAAATCTACAAATCCCTTAGTGTGCCGGTCGGGCTAATCCATTCCAGTGTCGGGGGCACTCCTATTGAAGCTTGGACTAGTATGGAAGCGCAAGAGAATACGCCGGGTTTAAAACCAGTGCTTGAGAAATGGAAACGGGAAGCTAAAGCACATCCGCCTACACAGTATCCGGCAAATCTTTTTAATTCGAAGATCGCTCCTTTGATTCCTTACGCAATCAGAGGAACTGTTTGGTATCAAGGGGAGTTTAATTCTAATCCTTACACTCCTTACTGGATAAGCCGGCTATATGGCTTACAGTTGGAGACAATGGTTAAGGACTGGCGCGCGCATTGGGGTCAGGGAGATTTTCCTTTTTGCTGGGTGCAATTACCAGGATTTCATAGACTGCAAACAGCCGCGGTTGAAAATAAAAGCGGCTGGGCTTTAGTGCGGGAGGGCATGCTTAAGGCCTTGAGCCTTCCAAATACCGGCATGGCGATAGCCGTTGACCTTGGTGATGCTAAGGATCTCCACCCGAAGAACAAACAGGATGTCGGTAAGAGGCTTGCCGCATGGGTACTGGCTAAAATTTATGGAAAAAATATCACCGCCTCAGGGCCGCTTCCTGCTGGATACGAAATTCATGATGATGAGGTGGTTATTTCCTTTAACTATGCTGATGGTGGATTATCCGCCAGGAACGGACAGTTAAAAGGTTTTGCCATTGCCGGGCCTAATAAGAAATGGTTTAAAGCCAAGGCCAGGATAGAAGGCGATAAGGTAATCGTATCCTGCTTGCGCGTAAAACATCCCATAGCTGTTCGTTATGGATGGGCAGATAATCCTGATTGTAATCTTTATAACGGTGCAGGGCTTCCTGCCTCGCCGTTTAGAACGGATAATTTCACGGATTTTAATCATTAGGATACCATTAAAACATGCGAAATCAGGTTATAAAAAAGATTTTGTTGTATGTTGCGTGGAATTTGGCGATTATAATCTTGGTTTTAGAAATCGTATTAAGATTTTACATAACAAGGCCGCTTTTTTACAATATAAACTTAGTTGGGACTAATCGGCTGGGAACGTATATGCTCAGTCCAAACAAAGACCTGATTTATGAGCCAATACCTAATTCAGGCCAGTATAATGCGCATGGTTACCGCGGGAAATTTTATCCCTTAGAAAGGACTTCAAAAAAACGCATAATTGTTTTAGGCGATTCTGTTACCGATGGGTTAAACGTGGGGCTGGAGGGCCGTTTTACGGAATTATTAAGTAGGCATTTTAAGGACAAGTATGAAATCATAAATTTAGCCGTCTGCGGGTATAATTTCTTACAGGAGTTTGAGTATCTAAAGAAGAAAGGCATCCCCTATAAACCCGATTATGTAATTTTTATGGTAACCTGCAATGATTTTACGGTAGACAGCGGACAAATCGATAAACTTAATCAGATACTGAATAATATGAAAAGCCGGGGCTTCTACTTTCATTATTATAATGACAAAAACTATTTCGAAAGGATGCTGCTGCATTCGAGCCTATATAAATGTTTATTATATGTTATCTTATCCAATGAAAACAACTTTGCCTTTCACAGTAAAAACGGGAAGGTGGGAGAAACTCTAGGCTATACACAGGTAAAAAGCATCATCGGTGAAATAAAGGCTCTCGGAGTGAAATACCGATTTACACCCTACTTTATGTTTTTGCCTACTCGCACACCGTGTGTTGATTTTCAGGGAATGAAAGATATATTTATAAAAGAAAATGCCAATACTTTCGATATTGACGAAGTCTTTCGTAAAGAATACAGCTCTGACTTTATCAAAAACTTATTCTATGATTTGGAACATCTGAATAAAAAAGGGAATAAAATTGTGGCTTATATTTTGAGGCAGCAATTTAGCTTGTTAAGATAAAAAGCATACATTTTAAAATGGAGAAAGTATGGAGCCGTATAAAAAAAATCTGTTAGTAACCTTAATTTTGATTATTTTGATAGGATTGATCATATTTTTCTTAAGCACCTATCATTCAAAACTGAGCGGTTTTATATACCAGCAATTTTAGCTTTCCAGTTGGAGAGTAAACAATCAAGGCTATGCAAAATTTCTTAAAAAAGTATGCGAGGTTTGCATTTTTACTTTTATTCATATTATTGTCTTCTTTTTTGGCATCTCGGCTATTATCGCTATATCAAAATACGCTTTATTCTAATGGCCGCTGGATTGTTTCCAAGACTCGTTTAAAGAAGGCGGTAGTGGGAGCGTATGGGTTTTTAATCGCAAGAAATACATTAGCCGGCCAGCACCTTGACCTGAGCAAATGGTATGGTTTTCAAGAGGTCATCTATAAAGATGCCCTGGATATCAGTGAGATAACCTTCGATTTGCTATTGGATAAAAATTCTTATGCGATATTTATTTTTAATAAAAATCAGGAGGGATTTTCTGGCATCAGGATCAGTACGAACTCGCTTTTTAAAAACCTTTATTTTATTTCTAAAGACAGCGGAGAATTTACAGATAGGAGAGAGCTGAATATCGCAAACGTCCGGGAGAATTCCTGGCAACGTTGCAGGATAATCTTTGGTGAAAATAACTTTACCCTCTTTGTGAATAAAGCTTTAGTAGGTAATTTTAAGGCAGCATTACTGCCGCAGCAGTTCTTTGGATTTCGCGGCGGCAGAAATAAAGTCCTGATTGATAATGTAGTTGTGCGTTTAAAAAATTCAGGACAAATAACCACTGAGAGTTTTGATAAGAAAGATACAAAGTTATTTTTCTTCTGTTTAATTATTGCTGTGGCGGTCAGCATGTTTATAGGTTTAGCCTTCCGTATAACTCGTAAAGATGCTTTAAGGAGCGTAATCGGCAGATTAATCGTTTTTAACATTTTGGCAGCAACCGGGTTATTGTTGTTATTGGCTTTTGATTGTTTTTATCTTTCAAGCCGCTATCCTGTCCGGGGCAATAAAATTAAAGTCACTACGCCCGAAGGTTTAAAAAATGCTGCCGCGGCTTATTGGGAAAAAACGAGTAAGGAATTTGTTTTGTCTACTATTAAGGCAAAATATGGTGCTGGGCCGGGAAAAGACAATTATAGGATTTTATTTTTAGGCTCATCCCAGGCATGGGGTGCGGGTGCTTCGGAAGAAAGTGAGACCTTCATTAGTAGAATAGAAAGAAAGCTTGCTGGATTAAACGGCGGTAATGTAAAATATGAATGTATAAACGCCGGTATTTCAGGATTAGGCCTGAAGGATACAGTGGTTTGTTATCTAACAGAGCTGCTTACACTGGGCCAGAAAATAGTTATCCTCTTTCCTTCTAGTGAGTATGATAGCAAAGAATTTTCTAATCTTGATAAATTAATTAAATTTAATAATTCCCACGGCATTAAGACTATTTTTTTATTGGGAGCAATTTCTATAGAAGATGATCCTGTACCCTTGTCTGCGGATGCAAGAGAATTCCTGAGAAAAAATGATATAAGAATTATGGACTTAAACGAACCTCTTAAAAAAGATTATGACCGCGGATTATTATGGTGGGATACTATTCATCTTACAAATTTTGGGCAAGAATTACTTGCCGGGTATATTTACGAAATATTATGCAAGGAGATAGGGATAACTCATTAATTTACGCTATCTCTAAAAAATAGCCGATGCGAATGGTAGGCATCTGATGGTTAAACCGGATCTTGTGGTAAGCGCAAGGGAGAGACAGTATGAATAAGATGATTTATATTTTAAAAGAAATGGGCTGTATGATTAAAAAGAATAAGCTGTTTTTTAGGACCTATACTTATTATCCTGGTGATTATTGCCCTTTTGTCATATTATATCGGCCCTGCTGTTGTAATAGAATCGTTTATCTATGCTGGGGTTTAACTCTAAGATCAAAGCATCTTTTTGGGGATATCCCTGCGGGAAATGTCTGGAATGAAAAGTATTAAAAGCAAATTCATTGTGTTTGCCTTAGGTGTTATTACAAGCTTAATTCTTCTGGAATTATTTTTAAGGATAACTGGATTTGTTTATTCGTACGGTCGAGCAAAGGATAAGGAATTAAAGGGGGTAAAAGATGCCTATACTATACTTTGCCTTGGAGATTCTCATACTGCCGGGACAGGCGCGCCGATGAACTATGATTATCCCCATCAGCTTAAACGTATTTTTGAAAGAGATGAACCTGGGAGAGCTATAAAAATAGTGAACAGGGGGATTGAAGGTTATAATACGGCTATGATCCTGAAAAACTTTAATGAGGTCTTGAATTCAACAAATCCCGACCTAGTAATTATTTTAGCGGGAGTAAATAACTATTGGAATGCTTATGGCAATCACCTTAATAAAAATACATTATTTAATCATTTGCGAGATAGCCTGTATAATATTAAAACCTTTAAATTAATAAAATTATTAATTTACGATATAAAGAACAAAACCAAATGTTCTTTAAAACCACCTTCTCCCACACAAGAAAAAACGCTGCTGCCCCCCGTCTTAGCACGATATTTTGCTCAGGCGATTGAGTGCGAACGCGTAGGCAAATATAAAGAAGCGATGGCTTGGCATACGAAGATAATCGAAGCAAATCCGAATTTTTCCAATTCATATGAATCTTTGGGCAGGATACATCTGGCACTGGGTGATAGGGAAGAGGCCAAGAAATATTTAAAGAAAGCAATCGAAATAGACCCCGGCCCCGTTCAACGTTACGGCGCATTTGCGAATTTTGTCAGCGATACGACCATGGACAAAGAAGACCTGCAATTTCTAAAGAAATATGTAAAAGTTAACCCGGCAGTCAGGGATGTAATGGAAGAGGTATCAGCCAGGAGGAAATATATCGAGGAATTAAGGACGTGGATTGCGGCAGATATAAATTCAATTATTAAAGAAGCGCATAGAAAGGGAATAAAGGTAGTATTGCAAAATTATGCTAATTATAACCTCGAAATGACGGCGTTTATCAATGAAATCTTAAGGCAGATTGCGCAAAAAGAGTCCGTTCCTTTCGTTGACAATGAGCGCGCATTCGCGGAATTAAAGAACAAGGAAGAATATTTCGCATTTGATAAGGTGCATTGCAATGAAAAGGGATACGGCATTATGGCAGAAAATCTATATAAGTGCATTAAGGAGAATAATCTAATTGAGCAAAAAAGGATATTTCTTGTGATTTTCGACTTATCCGAAGATCTGTCTTTGACAAAATAAAGTTAGAGTCTAATAGTGGGGCAATTTGTGTAGAGATGATGAAAAAAATTCAAGATTCAGGGTATAGAATCTTGGAAGTACCAGTTCATCATTATCCTCGAATGCACGGTAAATCACAGTCTTTTACCTTTTTTAATTTACTTAAGATGAATCGGAGTTAATTAAATTGTGGTTTAGAGAGTTCCACAAGGAAGGTATTAAGTGATTCCTTTTGTTAATCTCAAGAAGCAATATTACTCTATAAAAGATGAAATTGACCAAGCCATTAAAGAAGTCTTAGAAGGAGGCTGGTTTATACTTGGAGAAAATGTCGAAGAATTTGAAAAGGAATTCGCTAATTATTGTGGAGCTAAATTTGGAATTGGCGTAGGTTCAGGAACAGAGGCATTACATTTAGCTTTGCTTGCTTGTGGAATTGGGCAAGGAGATGAGGTCATCACAGTCCCTAATACAGTTGTGCCTACTATTTGTGCTATTTCTTTTGCTAATGCAAAACCAGTCTTTGTGGATATCGACCCTCAGACATATACCATAGATATCTCTAAGATAGAACAAAGGATAACCATTAAGACAAAGGCAATTTTACCTGTGCATTTATATGGACATCCTGCAGATATGGACCCAATATTAGAAATTGCTAAAAGATATAATCTAAAGGTTATCGAGGATGCCTCTCATGCCCATGGTGCAGAATATAAGAATAAGAAAGTTGGTTCTATCGGAGATGCAGGTTGCTTTAGTTTTTATCCTACTAAGAACTTGGGCTCCTATGGAGATGGAGGGATAGTAATAATTAACGATGAAAAAATTGCTAAAAAAGTCCGCCTCTTACGTAATTATGGCCAAATAAAAAGAGATAAATATCTAATTAAAGGATATGATAGCCGTCTCGATGAGATACAGGCAACAATTTTAAGAGTAAAATTAAAGAAGTTGGATGAGTGGAACGAATCTCGGCGGGAAAATGCTAAAGTTTACGATCGGCTGCTTAATAAGAATAAATTAGGACTTCCTGTAGAAAAAAATTATGCTAAGCATGTCTATTACTTATATGTGATTACATACAAATTTAGAGATAAATTACAGGAATTTCTTAAATCGAAAGGCATAGAGACACTTATACATTATCCTGCTCCAGTGCATTTACAAAAGGCATATAAAGATCTTGGTTATAAAAGAGGTAATTTTCCAGTAACTGAAAGATTTGCAGAAGAAATAGTCTCTCTGCCCATTTATAGTGAACTTGAAAAAAATCAAATTGAGACTATTGCTGAGGCAATAAATAGTTTTGTGAATAGAAAATAATTATAAAAGGAATATAGAATTATATATTGTAAAAAATTACGATGCAGATTACCTTTTTTAAAGAATTAAGATCTAGACTTAGACATCACCTTTATCCAATTTTTAGAAGGAGATACGTTTATAAAAACCTCAAACAAAGAAAAGGTGAATGCAAACAATGCGGCACATGTTGCCGAGTTTCCTTTTTTGGGATAAGATGCCCCTTTTTTAAAGATGAAGATAATAAATGCATTATACACAATAACCTTAAGCCCTACTCTTGTAGAATAGCCTTTTTTGATAAAAAAGATCGATATTTTGGTTTAATACCTGAGCTTAATAAAGCTTGCGGTTATTATTGGGAAGAAGATGAGAGTAATCTTGATAACACCCCCAAATCACTCTAAAAAAAGGATAAGAAGAGGCTTTTTACCCCCTTTAGGGATAGGTTATATTGCTGCAGTTTTACTTCAATCCGGTCACCAGGCGCAGATAATCGATGCGCAAGTATTAGGTTATACTGTAGATGAAATTCTGCATGAAGTTGATGCATATAAGCCGGATGTATTGGGTATTTCTTTCCTGACTCCCCAGGAAGATAGCGCTTACAGTTTGATCAGAAGGCTTAAAAACAATTTTAAAGATATCCCCGTGATTGTCGGTGGCGCTCATCCTACTTGTTTTCCCCGGGAAACAATGGAAAAATGCAAAGAGATTGATATCTTAGTTACGGGTGAAGGCGAGTATACTATACTTGACATAATTGCCTGCTTAGAAGCTAAACTGGCCTGGCCAGATGTGCAAGGTATTTATTACCGTAATGAGAGCGGGGAAATTATAGAAACCCCTCCCAATGGCAGGCTAGTTAATTTAGAGACGCTACCATTTCCCGCCCGGTATCTTTATCCAATGGATGCTTATATCCCGGAGCCTTTTGAGAATAAAAAGTTGCCTTCAACAAATATAATTGCTTCCCGCGGGTGCGCTTATGCCCAGTGCACATTTTGTTATCGATCGGGGATTTTGAAAAGAGAGTATAGGATTCAGAGTGTTGAAAAGACCTTGGAGGAGATCAAACATCTGGTTAATAAATTCGGTATTAAAGAATTAATATTCTATGATGATGATTTAGGAGCCAATAAGGAATGGTTGATAAAACTTTGTAATTTATTGAATCAAGAGAAGATAGCTTTGGATTGGTCATTCCGCGCAAGGGCCAATAATATTGATGATAAAATTTTAAAACTAGCCAAAGAAGCAGGCTGCGTTAGCGTTAGCTTTGGATTTGAGTCAGGCAACCAGGACCTGCTTGATAATATAAAAAAAGGAGTTACCCTGGAACAAAGCAGGCGAGCAGCTGCTCTGGCTAATGGCCTGGGATTAGAGGTTATCGGTACATTTATGTTGGGTTTACCCGGAGAGACTCCGCAAAAGGCAGAAGAAACCATCAAGTTTGCAATCGAGTTGGACTGCTCTTACGCTGCCTTTATTCCTACGCATCCCTTCAGGGGGACCCCTTTATATGAACAATGTTTAAGGGAAGGCAAAGTTGTTATACCTACGTATTCAAAAAAGATGTGTCAGACTCGATACATCCCCAGTGTAACCTATGTACCTGTCGGTTATAAGGGCAATGAAGAAGTTGAAACCATGATCAGGAAAGCCTATAGAAAATTTTATCTTCGTCCCGGATTTTTTTTAAAACATTTTAAAAAAATAAAAAAATTTGAGGATGTAAAACGATACTGGAACGGGCTTAGGCTTCTGTCAGGTTTGTCTTAGCTGAATCTTTATGTTAGGATAGCGCAAATTCTCTAAATATGCATTCTATGATAAAAGAAATCTCTGTTTTTTTACCGGCTTATAACGATGAGAAGACAATTGAGAAATTGGTCTTGGATGCAATTTCAGTCTTAGGCCCACTGGGTTTGGATTATGAAATAATTATCATTGATGATTGTAGCCGAGATGATATCGGCAAAATAGCCCAAAGACTCCTGGAGAGCCAAAAAAGGGTTAAGTTGGTACAACACAAAAAAAATAAAGATTACGGAGGGGTATTAAAAAGCGGATTTGCGCATGCGGCTAAGGAATGGATATTCTATACCGATGGAGACGGCCAATATGACATCAAAGAAATAACCCGGTTGTTGCCCTATACAGAAGAATACGATTTTATAAATGGTTATATATTTAAACGCCAGGATTCATTTTACAGGTTAATCGCGAGCAAGATATATCAACTCTGCCTGGGTATTTTTTTTGGTAGAACATTGACCTATACCAACTGTGATTTTAGGTTAATCAAAAAAGAAGTTATTGATCGGATTAAGATAAATTCAAATAGCGGCTTTGCTCCGGCAGAGATGGTGGTCAGGCTGATGAGGAATGGAGTTAAAGTTAAAGAGGTTTTAGTCAGCCATTTTCCACGACAGTATGGCCATTCTCAATTTTTAGACTTTAAAAAGATTTGGAATTTGTTAAGTGATTTCTTAAGGTTTTTAATACGAAAATGAAGAAATCCCAAAAAGAGTTAGTTTAAGAAATACTGTAAAAATTTTTAGATGAGTAATCTTTTAAATCAGATAGATAATGGAAAAAAACAAAAATCTCAATAAATTTTTTGTAACTAAGTCATATTTTTATTACGTGGGATTACTGTTGCTTTTCGGATTCCACTTTATAAACAATTTATTCGTTGTTTTAAAAGATACGACGCCTTTTATGGCAGATGCCTCGGATTATTATATAATGAGTTTTTATTCTTGGAAAACATTTATTAGTTTTGTTAAACATGGGGATTTTCATTTGCTGGATTCTATCTTTCATACGGGATTAGGCGGACAACTCCTTACTTTTTTAACTATTCCTTTTTATTCTATTTTTGGTGTTAGTCACGATATTGCTATTATCGCAAATCAATCCCTTTTTCTTATTCTCATATTAAGCATATTTGGGATAGGCAAAATTTTATTTAATCGTAATGTAGGCTTATTAGCGGCATTTGCCATTTCATTTTACCCTTCAGTATTTGGTTTTTCCAGGGTTTATATATTGACATTTCCAATATTAGCTATTTCAGCATTATGTGTATACTTGTTGATTAAGTCAGATGGGTTTAAAAATCTTAAATATTCTATATATCTTGGCTTTGCATTTGCTTTAGGAGAATTATTAAGGCCCCGGTTTGTCATTTATATTATTTTTCCCGTCTTGTATTATATGATAAAAAATATAGTAATACTTTGCAATAGCCAAACAGAGGTCCCAATAAAATTATTAGTAAAAAAGATAATGATTAACATTTTTTCCTCAGCCGTTTTTTCTTATATTCTTCTTTTTCCCTGGTATTCATTAGACAATATTTCCAAATATCTTAATAATCAGAGCCTGTGGCCATCGCCGCATTTTTCAAAAATTAATTCAACGTTTCTATATTATCTAGGAATACTATTTAAGATACAATTACGCTGGTTTTTTGCATCTTTATTTTTAGTGGGATTATTCATGTCTCTTTTTGACCAGGATAAAAAGAAGAAAATCTATTTTCTCTTGGTATGGTTTGTGTTTCCGTTAACGCTTCTTTCCAGTTTTGGCCTAAAAGATTTATCCCAACTTATAATTCCTTTATGCGTTCCAATTGCCCTTATATCTGCTGTAGGGTTAGAAAGATTATTAAGGCAAAAGCATGGAAAGTATGCCCTATTTATTCTTTTATCTTTTATTATAACGCAGTATTTTTTTATCTCTTATGATAAAATGGCATACTCTTTAAATAGGGCGTATGGGCGCGGGTATTTTGAACGGATAGTTTTATCACAAGGGTTATTACATGCCAATAACGGCGATTGGAAAATAGATGAAATTACCTCAACATTTAATACGCGCAGGAATTTTGATAAAGAATTCAATTGGAAGATTGATACTCTAGGTAACTTTAAAGGATTTCATATTAGTGATAACTCAGAAGATTTTATTAAAATTTTGTTTATCGAGTTCAGTGGTTCACCAATTATTAACGCAGTTGGAGAAAAAATATTTTTCAAAAGTCTTCCTATAACCTACTTTAGTTTATATCCAGAATATTTTGATTATAAGAGGTTGCTTTCGGATATAGATTTTCAACATATAGTATTGGGGGCAGATTATATCGTTAAGTTTAAAGTGGGGCCTGATGGAAGCGAATTCGCCGCTAAAATACTTAATATATTTGATGAAAATATCTCTAAATTTGAGAAACTAAAGAGCATAGAGACTCCTTGGGGCGAATGTTTGATTTACGGAAGGAAAGTAGAGAAAATTTAAAAATCTCTTGATTGAAAATTTGGTTATAATTACCGGTATATAGCGATATCATAAAACTAGGAAGTATCCATAAATGAAATATTTCTATCGCCTTTCCATATCAGCATTTTTATTAATTTCCTGCCTGTCTTCTGTATTCTTAGCAGCCTCAGAAGGTAGCGAACCTGTCCAGCTAAAAGACAAACAGCCTTGTAATGTCATTTTGATCATTATTGATGCTTTAAGGCCTGACCATTTGGGCTGCTACGGTTACCAGAAGCAAACTTCGCCGGCTATTGATGATATAGCCAAAGATTCCTGCGTCTTTGAGAATGCATTCAGCCAGGCCGGCTACACTATTGCCAGCACCATGTCTATCCTTACCTCTCTTTATCCTATATCCCATGGCATGCGCACTGTTTGTAAAGATAAACTATCCCCCCGCGTGCAGACAATGGCAGAGATATTTAGCCTTTACGGCTATAAGACAGCCTGGTTTTCACTTTTAAAAGAACAACATTTGGATATAGACGTGGGTTTTGGCCGGGGTTTCCAGGATAAGGTAGAATTAGGCATACTATTTAACGGCAGGGATGAACTCCTTTCCTGGCTCAATAAAAACAAAGATAATAAATTCTTCCTGGCAATGGATAGCAGGAGGGTGCATGACTATCCCTCTTTTTTCTATAGAACTTCTTTAAAGGATAATTCTTCGCAGGGTAAAAAAACTTCATATACAGAGTTTGAAGAAGCAAACAAGATCTTTTATCATAAATTGGTCAAGCTAGCCAGATCCAGGAAGCCGCCTCTTGATGACCCCAGGATTTTTTCAGAACACAAGGAGTTTTTTAATGGTATATACAGCAGAGAGAAGATAGAACAGATAATAGGATTGGCAAATCCGGAAAAACGCTACCTATTACAAGCACTCAGGGCAGGTTCCAGCGCGCCTTTGTCGAAGAAGGCAGCCAGCAAGGACCCTAAAGCCTGGATTGCTGCCTATGACGCCTGTATCCAGGCCACGGATAAAGAACTGATTAAGCCGATTGCAGATGAATTAAAAGCTTTAGGGCTGTATGACAAAACAATGTTAGTGATTACCGCAGACCACGGAGAGGCCTTTGGCGAACACGGCCTCTATGGCCACGGCTATGCGTTCTTTGATGAGTTTTACCACGTGCCCCTAATCATCAAGATGCCATATTCAAAACAAGGCAGGAGGATCCCCGGACTTACTCAGAGCATTGATATTATGCCAACAGCTTTAGAAATATGCGGGATAGAAGTACCTCACCAGGCCCAAGGTAAAAGCCTGGTTAGCTTTATGACCGGAGTAAATACCTCTGCGCCCCATGAATATACTTTTGAAGATACTGTGGGAGTAGATTCAATACGTTCCCAGGAATGGAAGCTTCTTGTGGGACATAACGGAAAAAAGACCCTTTTTCATCTTAGCCTTGATCCTCAGGAACGGCACAATGTCTATTCCAAGAATATACCTATCGCTAAAAAGTTAGAAGAAGAGTTGGAAAAATGGAAATCCACGCTTATTTCTTACGCGGATAAGGAATACCCCTTTGCTCCCGAAATCGATAAAGCAGGGCAGGAGAGGATAAGAAAGACAGGGTATTGGTAAATATGTGTATGTTAAATTCTCCTAAATTATGCACCTCGCTTTGGCAGAAAGTCCTTCTTTTTGTCTTTGGGTTCTTTCTTGCGGTAATCCTTCTTGAAGCAGGTTTAAGGCTGGGAGGGTTCATCATATTAAGCCTACAGGATTACCGCAACGCTATCTCCCTAAGCCATAAAGGAGCCTACCGCATCCTTTGCTTAGGAGATGGAATTACCCAGGGCGAGTATCCGCCATTCCTGGAGAAGATTCTTAACCAAAGCAATACCGGAATACAATTTAGCGTGATAGATAAAGGCAGGGGCGGCCTAAATACGCGTTCTATCCTAAGCCAGGTAGAATCTTACATCAACGAATACCATCCTGACATGGTAGTAGCGATGATGGGGATAAATGATGAAAGCTGGGAGGGCCATATCCCCTATGAAAGGCCCACTTCTTCCAAGCCCTTGTTATTTATCCGGTCCTTTAAGACATACAAATTTGCCCGGCTACTCTGGCTGCATATGATAACCAAGGCAAAAGAACTGGGCCTGTATAAGGCGCAAAATAAAGATAGCTTCCCGTACGGCTTAAAAGAGCCCTACGTTGAAAGGGGAGATGCCAAGAAAAACGAGGCAACATTGACTAAAATCATTGAACATGACCCCAGGAATGACGATGCTTACGCTAAGCTTGGATGGACATGCGGGAATCAAGGCAAGTTCACTCAAGCAGAAGAATTCCTTAAGAAAGCCATTGAACTTAATCCTGAGAATGCCGAGGCTTATATTGGCCTTGGATGGATACGTAAAGCGCAAGGCAATTTTCCCCAGGCAGAGGAACTTATCAGAAAGGCAATTAAACTTGACCCCAGGAATGACGATGGCTACTTTAGACTTGGATGGTTATATATAGATCAAGATAAACTCCCTCAGGCAGAGGAGCTTTTCAAGAAAACCCTAGAATGCAATCCTAAGCATGCTTATGCTTACATTAGGCTTGGAGGGATATATAGAAATCAAGGCAAGTTCTCCCAGGCAGAGGAACTTATCAAAAAGGCCATTCTTGGCTGCGATTTCAATCAGAAAGCAAGATTCTACGGTGCATTAGCCAGTATATACGAAGCAATGGGTAAGACTACC